>Ga0209283_10000115_pt1 | contig 36528 bp, 34 predicted proteins | sample CZO8metaG_2_FD_188354 | JGI IMG/M metagenome (GOLD analysis project Ga0209283, IMG submission 188354) | Vadose zone soil microbial communities from the Eel River Critical Zone Observatory, Northern California, USA - CZOApr15con2H1.8 metaG... | ecosystem: Environmental > Terrestrial > Soil >...
CACGAAGGAGTACCGCGGTCAGGTCCAGGTCAACTTCGGCGTGCGAACGGCGGTCGGGAAAGAAGCCCCCGATTCGCTCCCCGAGTTCAAGCCGGGGCCGGGCCAGCCGTACGTCGGCAAGCCCACACCTGTGCGGGTGGTGGATTTGCGGGAGGGGGCCTCGAACGTTGCGGTCACGGCCCGCGTCCTCTCCGTCGAGCGGCGGGAGGTCGAGGTCGACGGAAACCCGAAGGCGGTCTTCTCCGGCATCCTCGCGGACGAGACCGGCAAGACCCAGTTCAGCGCGTGGAAAGACTTCGATCTGAACGCCGAAGAAGTCCTCCGGATCGAGGGAGCCTACGTCAAGTCGTGGCGCGGCATCCCGCAAATCAGCTTCGACGAACGCGCGACGATCACGCGCCTCAAATCGGATCTCCTGCCGCCGGCGAACGTGCTGAACGCGAGCCCGCGGATGTGGATCGAGGACCTCGCGGAGCGCGGGGGTGGCGCGGACGTCACCGTGCGAGGGATCCTGATCGACCTCCGCGAAGGTTCCGGCCTGGTATACCGCTGCCCCGAGTGCCGACGGGTCCTCCGGAAGGGCGCCTGCCGGCTGCACGGCGAGGTCAAAGGCGAGCCCGACTTGCGGGTGAAGGCCGTCTTGGACGACGGTTCCGGGGCCGTGACGGCGGTCTTCGACCGCGAGCTCACCGAGGCCCTCCTGGACAAAACGCTCGACGCGTGCATCGCGGCCGCGAAGGAAGCGATGTCGACCGACATTGTCCGGGATGAACTCGCGGACGTGCTCGTGGCCCAACCGATCGAGGTCCGTGGAAACGTCACATCGGACGACTACGGCCTGATGATGATCGTGGAATCGGCGAAGATGCTGAAAGTGGACGTGCAGGCCGAAGCCCGCGAAATGCTCGAGGGGCTGGAGGGGTCCACGTGATGCGCGAGGTTGCTTGGCGGCTCTTCGCCTCCGAGTACAACGACGCGAATCTCGAGATGGACGGCGGCGGCGATCGGGCGCCGTCGTACATCGTCACGCCGCTGGGAGCGAAGGTGAACCGCGTCTTCGTCGTCGGCGTGATCACGGACGTCGAGAACGTCGGGAGCGACGTCCAGCCGATGTGGCGCGCCCGCGTCTCCGACCCGACGGGCACGTTCCACATCTACGCGGGCCAGTACCAGCCCGAGGCCGCGGCGACGCTCTCGAAGCTCAAGCCCCCCGTCTTCGGCGCGATCGTCGGGAAGAGTCGCATCTACTCGCCTGAGGCGGGCACGGTGTTCACGTCGATCCGGCCCGAGCGGATCAAACCGGTCGACGAGGCGGTCCGAGACTACTGGATCCTCGACGCGTGCCGCTCCCTCCAGAAGCGGCTCGACACGATGGCCGAGGCCCAGAAGATGGACCCGCTCACGAAAGAAGGCCTCGCCAAGATGGGCGTCAAGGAGGCGATCGCGGACGGAATCGTGCAGGCCGTGAACCATTACGGGGCCGTGGACCTGTCTCGCTACACCGCGATGCTTGCGGAAGGACTGCGATATCTCTTGCCGGAGTACCGCGAGCCGGCCGATCCGAGAGACGCCACCCCGGAACCCGTCTCCGCCGCGAAAGAGGAAGCACCGAGTGAGCCCGACGAGACAGAGTCGAAGGTCCTCGCGATCATCACGACGCTGGACAAGGACGGCAAGGGTGCGCCTTGGGAAGGCATCCTGGAGGCCGCCGTCTCGAAGAGCGTTGCGAAGGACGCGTTGGAGGAATCGATCAACTCCCTCCTCGACAAGGGCCTCATCTACGAACCGATCCTCGGTCGGATGAAGAAAATCTGATACGCCCGCCTACGTGGGCGGGAGATACGACCGGCAGGACCAGCATTTGCGGGCCGACATACCGACCTTCGCGCCGCACTTGAGACATCGGCGCATCTTCGGGGCGCGGTCCGTGAGACGCTCGATCCGCTTGAGGCCGAGCTTCCCCGACGCCGCGCCGCCGAGGCCGCACGCTGCGCCAAACAGGAGGACCGTGATGAACGAGACTCCCGTGAGCCACACCGGTACGCCGGCGGTCAACGGCCAGCCCGCGGGCAGAAAGAGCGCCTGGAAGGCGTAGACCCCGACGATGCCTCCGATCAGCGCACCCATGAAGCCCAGGGAGCCGATGAACGTCGTCCGCCCGGAGAACACACCGACGGCGAAGAGGGCGAAGGGGAAGTAGAAGTACGCGAGGTCGCGCGGCAGGAATAGGATCGGGATGCCGACGAGGAACGACAGGGCGACCGTGCCTAGGATCGTGATGCCGAACCCCGCGAGTGGGTTGCGAACGGAGACCATGGTTCCTCCGGGCCGCCTCGCGACGTCCGGCGGACCATTTCAACGTGCCGGCATCGCTGGTCAGAACTGATAATCAGCTCAGGCGCTCGCGCCGAAGTCAATCATGCGTTGACAAAGGCGAGCCGTGGGAACACGCTTCGAGCGGTCGCGTCGTTTTGAGGAGTCACGAAACGTCCACTTCAGGATTGTGAAGGGCCATCCGCACGCCCCGCCTCGGGGAAAGGGATAAATATTCCGTGTCAAAGATAATATGGATGCCGCGGTCCGTCGCCCTCATCCGCAAGATCACGGCGCATGACGCGACCGTTTACAAAAGTGCTTTATCGGGTGGCATCGGATTCGCACGGGGATTGGGATGGCTCTACCGCGGGACAGCATCTACCTCAGTGTGGATGCGTTGCCGGAACCGCTCGAACGCGTGCGGGTCCGCAAGGTACCGACCGGGATTGCCGACCTGGACAGCATCGTGGACGGCGGTTTCCCGAGCGGATCGACGATCCTCCTCTGGGGCGACGTCGGGGCCGGGATGCAGGAATACGTCTACACGGCGGGGTCCAAGACCGCGCTCGTGAACGAACGTCCCGAGGCGCGACACTACTACCTCGGGGACCGATGCGACGACTCCGACCTCCCGACCCGGGTCTGTTATGTGACGTTCTCCCGGTCGAAGGACATCATCCTGCAGGAGCTCGCCACATCGTTCAACGGCGACTACTACCGCGCGTTCCGGGATCACACGGTGTTCAAGGACTTCTCGAGCGTCTACTTCCGCCACAGCGTGGTGCCCGCCACGTGGACGAACGAAGACGACGTGTTCGACCGCCCATCCACGAATATCCTTGAGGAGCTCGTGGCCTTCCTAGACGAGAATGCGCATGACTCGATGGTCGTCATCGATTCCATCACGGACCTTGCGGTCTCGGACATCGTCGAGATCAAGGACCTCGTGACGACAATCAAGGGTCTCCAGCGAGTCGCGAAGCGATGGAACGGCCTCGTATACCTGATGCTGACGCGGGGGATCCTCGAACGGCGGCACGAATCGCTCCTGATGGACAGCACCGACGGCTGCCTCGTGTTCGAGTGGCGGACATCGACCCGGTCGAGCACCCGCCAGCGGTACATGTACCTCGAGAAGTTCACAGGGGTTCTACCGCACCTGCCGCGGGACAAGATCGCCCGCTTCCCCACGATGGTGTCGTCGAATACAGGTCTTGTCGTCGTGTACATGGAACGAATCTCCTGAGGTGGGACAATCGTCGAGACGGAAGCAGAACCGGCCGCGAGGGACTCGGGGGACATTGGCCATCCAGGCGGCTTCGTACTCACGGGCATCGACGGCCTCGATGAGATGCTGGGGCGCGGCGTGCCGACCGGACACATCATCACGGTCCTCGGTTCGTTCGGGACGGGGAAGACGACGTTCGCGCTCCAGTTCTTGATGCAGGGTCTGATCAACGGCGAGAAGGCGATCTTCATCTCCCTGGAAGAAGACGCCGACTCGGTCATCGCGAACGCCGCGTCGTTCGGGTGGGACCTGCCCAAGTACATCAAGGAGAAGAAACTCCACATCGTCAAGTTGGAGCCTGCGGATGCCAAGACGACCGTCACACGCATCCGGTCCGAGCTTCCGGACTTCATCAAGCGAAGCGGGGCATCCCGGGTCGCGATCGACTCCGTCAGCCTCTTGAACATGCTCTTCGCGGATGACAAGGAGCGTCGCGAGAAGCTGTTCGCCCTTTGCAAGCAACTCAAGTCGACCGAGGCCACGTGCATCTTCACCGCCGAGGTGAAGGACGACAACCCGCGGTCCTCCCGAGACGGTCTCGTCGAGTACGTGTCCGACGGCGTCATCGGGCTGCGCTTCAACGAACGGGAGAACGGGGAGGTGCAGTTGGTCATGCAGGTCATCAAGATGCGCCGGCTAAAGCATCCGCGGTCCGTGAAACCCTACAGCATCACGGAGCAGGGACTCGAGGTCCACGGCGACATGGAAGTGTTCTGACCCGATGACCCCGGGTCGACCGAGCCGCCATTCGGAGCGGAACGATTAAGCCAGGCGACGCTCACGCCGCTACCGTGCGGGTCGGCATTCTTGTCTTCGACGGCGTCGAGGAGCTCGACGCGGTTGGCGTGTACGAGGTCCTCGCCAAGGCGAAGCAGATCCACCCGAAGCTCGACCTGACGGTCCGCTTTCGGGCCCTGAAGGAACAGATCACGGGCGCCCTCGGGATGAAGTTCCTCGCCCACGAGGTCCACCGAGAGCTCTCGGACCTCGATCTCGTCATCGTGCCGGGCGGGGCGGGACGCGCGGAGGTCGTGCAGGATGCCGAGTTCCTCAAGCGGCTCCTCGACTTCGGGACGGAGAAGCCGATCGCGAGCGTCTGCACCGGGGCCTTGATCCTGGGTGCGGCGGGCCTCCTCGCCGGGCGAAAGGCGACCACACACCAGAGCGCGTGGGACGAACTCGGGGCCATCGCGGACGTGGTCGAAGCGCGCGTCGTCGAAGACGGCCTGGTGACCACCGCGGGGGGTGTCACTGCGTCGATCGATCTCGGACTCCATCTCCTTCAGAAACACTTCGGCCCAGAGCTCGCCCGCGAGGTCGAAGAGCGAATCGAATACCAGCGGCCGCTGTGAACGTCGAACCGGTGGTCAGTGTCCCTGGGCGCCGTTCGCGGATTCACCCAAACCCCTAAATGGTCTCGCTCGTCTCCGGGCGGCGGGAGACGTCGTGCGGTTCCTCCGCAAGGGCAAGGTGAAGGAGGTCTACGAGGTCTCGGAGGACGAACTCGAGTTCGTCTTCACGGACCAGATCAGCGTGTTTGACAAGGTCATCCCTACGCTCATTCCGCACAAGGGAGAGACCCTGTGTCGCACGTCGGCGCACTGGTTCAAGGTTGTTCATGACCTCGGCTTCCGGACGCACTTCCTGAAGGTCATCGACGGAAACCGGATGCGGGTGCGCCGAGTCCAGGTCATCCCGGAATACGATCGAATCACGCCATCCACTCGCACTTTCCTGATTCCGCTCGAGGTGATCGCCCGGTACTACGTGGCCGGCTCATTCCATGACCGGATGCAGGCGGGCAAACTTCGGCCGGAGGACGTCGGCTTTCCGCGGGGCCACGTGCCGCAGTACGGGGAACCGCTGCCGAAAGCGTTCGTCGAAGTGACGACGAAATTGGAGAAAGTGGATCGCGACCTCACCGAGGAGGAAGCGCTGAAGATCTCGAAACTCAGCCGTGCGGAGTTCGACGGCCTCGTCGAGACCGTGCTGAAGATCGATGACCGGCTCAACAAGGAAGTCCAGAAACGCGGTCTGATCCATGTGGACGGCAAGAAGGAGTTCGCGATGGACGACGCGCGGCGCCTGATGCTCGTGGACACCTTCGGCACGGCGGACGAAGACCGCTTCTGGGATCTCGATGCATACAAGAAGGGGCAGCAGGTCGAACTGAGCAAGGAGTTCGTGCGGCAGTACTATCGCAAGACGGGGTACCATCAAAAGCTGATGAAGGCGCGGGAGGCGGGCAAGCCGGAGCCCGACATCCCGCCGCTTCCCGCAGACGTCGCGAAGCAGGTCAGCGAACTGTACGTCGGCCTCTTCGAGCGACTCACGGGTGAAAAGTTCCGTTAGGATGCGTTTTGGGAAACGCGGAACAAAGTCTTTTAGTGAAAGCGGTGATACATTCCGCGGTCGGGGTCTCCGGTATGGAGCTAAGTGTCTACGTCGACGGCAAGTTCTACCCGCAGTCCGAGGCGAAGGTCAGCGTCTTCGACCACGGCCTCCTCTACGGCGACGGCGTATTCGAAGGAATCCGCGCGTACAACGGCCGAGTCTTCAAATTGGACCGCCACCTCGAGCGACTGTACCACTCGGCCAAGGCCATCGACCTGAAGATCCCGCACACGAAAGACGAGATGGCGAACATCATCCTCGAGACATGCCGCCGGAACGACATCCATGAGGGGTACATCCGGCCCGTCATCACGCGGGGCAAAGGGGATCTCGGACTCGATCCGCGAAAATGCAAGAGCGGACCGAGCGTGGTCGTGATTGCCCAGCCCGGCATCTCGCTGTACGGCAAGGTGTACGAGCGCGGGCTGAAGGTCGTGACCTCTTCGTATCGTCGCGTGCCGCCGCAGAGCCTGAGCCCTTCGATCAAGTCACTGAACTACCTGAACAACATCATGGCCCGCGTCGAGGCGAACCAATACGGAGCGGACGAGGCGTTGATGCTCGACATCCACGGGTACGTGTCCGAGGCGACCGCGGAGAACTTCTTCATCGTCCGCAACTCGACGATCGTCACGCCCTGGACCTCCACGAACCTCCCCGGCGTCACGCGAGAGACGGTCCTCGAGATCGTCCCGCAGCTCGGCTTGAAGTCGGAGGAACGGCTCTTCACCCTGTATGATGTCTGGTCCGCGGACGAGGCGTTCATCAGCGGGACCGCCGCAGAGATCGGGCCGGTCGTTGAACTGGACGGTCGGACGATCGGAGATGGCAAACCCGGACCGACGACGAAGCGGATCATGAAGGCGTTCCGCGATCTCGTGATGACGACGGGTACGCCAATCGAGGCGGCCCACGCGATATCGCAAAAGATATAGGCCCTCCACCCATCGGCGGCTCCGGTCCCGCGTGAAGTTTCTCGAATACAAGGCGAAGGAGATCTTCGCCCGATATCGCATCCCGGTCCCTCGGGGGGTCGTCGCATCCTCCCCGGCCGAAATCCTCGACCCACCGCTCCCGTGCATGGTGAAGGCGCAGGTGCTCGTCGGCGGCCGAGGCAAGGCCGGGGGCATCAAGCCCGCCGAGTCATTGGACGAGGCCCGCACGGTCGCCGGACAAATCCTCGGGATGGACATCCACGGGTATCGCGTGAAACAGGTGTACCTCGAGGAGCGCCTGGAGATCGGGCAGGAACTCTACCTCGGCATCACGATCGACCGCTCCGCGCGAGAGCCGCTCCTCATGGCGAGCGCGATGGGAGGGATCGACATCGAGGCCGTCCCGCACGACCGGATCTACATGGAGCATATCCCCACGGTGGTCGGGATTCAACCGTACTTGGTACGGAGCCTCCTCAAGCAGCTCGCGCTTCCAAGGGAAGTGGGCGACCAGATTGCATCCATTGTCAGGCGCGTCTACGACCTGTTCCGGAAAGAGGACGCGGAACTCGTCGAAATCAATCCGCTCGTCGTGACGAAGGCCGGTAGCGTCGTCGCGGGAGACGCGAAGCTCGTCATCGACGACAACGCGGAGTATCGCCATCCAGAATACGCCAACCTGGACCAAGACCGCACCCCGCTCGAGCAGGAGGCCCATGACAAGGGCATCACGTTCATCCAGCTCGACGGGGACATCGGCGTCATCGCGAACGGCGCGGGCCTCACGATGGCGACGCTCGACATCCTCGGCCTGAAGGGCGGACGGGGCGGGACCTTCTTGGACCTCGGGGGCACGGACGACCCGGGGAAAGTGAAACAGGCGTTCGAGATCTTGATCAAGGCGGCCCCCTCCGTGATCCTGCTGAACATCTTCGGCGGCATCACGAAGGCGGACACCGTGGCCCTCGGTGTAAAGCAGGCGCTCGAGGAGATGCACACGAAAATCCCGGTCGTGGCCCGGATCAAGGGGGTCAACGAAGCCCAGGCGAAGGAGATGCTCCGGTCGATCGGCATGTATCCGGCGGAGACCGTGGAGGAAGCCGCCGAGCTCGCGGTCAAGGTCAAATCGGGAGGCGCCTAGATTTGGCGGTCCTGCTCTCGAAGAAGAGCCGCGTCTTGGTCCAAGGGATCACGGGCCATCAAGGGCAGTTCCACACCCGAGCGATGATCGACTTCGGCACGAGGGTGGTCGCCGGCGTCACCCCAGGAAAAGGGGGCACGAAGGTCGAAGGGGTCCCGGTTTTCGATAGCGTTCGCGAGGCCGTCCATCGAAGACGGGCCAACGCCTCGATCATCTTCGTCCCCGCGCCGTACGCGAAAGACGCCGCGATCGAGGCGATCGAAGGCGGGCTGAAGCTTGTCGTAATCATCACAGAACGAATTCCGTTCCACGATTGCCTGGAGTTGATGCCGTTCTCCCGAAGCCGTTCCTGCGTTGTCATCGGGCCAAACTGCCCCGGACTCGCATCCCCTGGCCAGGCGAAGATGGGGATCATGCCGAACCAACTCTTCAGGGAAGGCGACGCGGGCGTCATCTCCCGCAGCGGGACCTTGACCTACGAGATCGTCAACGCGATGACCGAGGCGGGGTTCGGACAGACGACCTGCATCGGCATCGGCGGGGACCCAATCATCGGGACGAGCATGGTCGACGCCCTCGAGATGTTTCAGAAAGACCGGAAGACGAAACGAATCGTCGTCGTCGGAGAGATCGGCGGCACCGCCGAGGAAGAAGCCGCCGACTTCATCGAGAGGCGGGTCACCAAACCCGTCGTGGCCTACGTCGCCGGCCGGACGGCCCCGCCCGGGAAGCGGATGGGTCATGCCGGGGCGATCATCCAGGGAAACCGCGGCACGGCCGAGTCGAAGGTCAAGGCGTTCGAGGCGGCCGGCGTCCCGGTCGCGGAATACCCGGTTGGAATCCCGAAGTTGCTCGCCGCGACGTGAAGGGCGGGCCGCCGAGGAACCTTCAAGTATGCGCCCGCGCTCCTTCGCGCGGGGAGCCCAGAAGGGCTGAGAGTCTCCCGCGTGAGGGAGAGACCCTTGGAACCTGATCCGGGTCATGCCGGCGTAGGGAACTCGAGGACTTTTTCAGCCCTGGGATCCTGAGGAGATCTCGGACACGGAGACCGGACGCCAGCTCGACAGGGGCCCCGTCGAGTACGGCGGCACGGCCCTGAAAGTCGAACCCTTTGGCATCGAACACATTACGGATCGCGAGCGGCACGGTCGACCCTCGCGGTTGTTCCCTTTTTGGTTCGGGGCGAATGCGACCTTGTACAGCTTCCTCGTGGGGTTCCTCGGGATCGCGGTCCTCCGCCTCCCGGTGGACCTGGCGCTGGAAGGCGTGGTCCTCGGGACTGTCCTCGGGTCGATTCCCTTCGCCCTCCTGAGCATCGTGGGTCCGGCGACAGGCTATCCGCAGATTGCCCAATCGCGGAGCTCCTTTGGACGCCGGGGTGCGTACCTCCCGGCGGCCCTGAACTGGTTCTCGACGACGGGCTGGAGTGCGGTCACGTTCATCTTGGGCGGTCTTGCATTCAGCCTCTTCCTGCCAATCCCCTTCGTCGCGGGGGTCGCGATTTTCGCAGTCATCCAAATCGTCGTGGCCTTCTACGGCCACAACTTCCTTCACCGGTTCGAGCAGGTCATGGCCGTGATCCTCGTCGGCGTATTCGCCGCGATGAGCGTCGTCGCGGTCCAAGGAGCGACCGCGGCGGTCTATACGGCTTCCGGCGGCGGACTGGCTGGATTCGCATTCATGACGATCCTTGCCGCCTCGATTCCATTGAGCTGGGCGCCTTATGCGGCGGACTTCTCCCGTTATCTGCCACGGGACACAGTGCGCCGACGCGTCTTCGTTCCCGCGTTTCTCGGGATGGCCGTGGCCTGCATCTGGGTTGAGACGATCGGGGTCCTGTTGACGACCTCCCTCGGTTCCTGGGGTGACCCCGTACTCGTATTCGCCCATGCCTTTGGTGACAGGCTCGTGGTCCCGCTGCTTCTCCTGCTCGTCGTGAACCTGTTGGCTGCGAACGCCCCGAACCTCTATTCAAGCGGGCTCTCCCTTCTTGCTCTTGACGTCCCGGTGAGGCGGGGGACCTCCGTCCTCGTCGGAGGAGCCATCGCGACCGTGCTCGCGGTGTTGGGGGGCACCGATCGGGTCGCGTTCTATGAGAGCTGGCTCTTCTTCGTCGAATACTGGATCGCTCCATGGGCCGCAATCGTACTCATCTCGTTCTTCGTTTTCAGGCATCGCGGTGCGGAGCCGAGCCCGGATATGGCTCCACCGTGGCGCGCGTCTGCGCTAGCAGCCTACGTCTCCGCCGTGATCCTCGCGGTTCCCTTCATGAACCGGGCCCCGCGCTTCGTTGGGCCCGTTTCGTCCGCACTCGGTGGCGTGGACTTGAGCAACCTTGTCTCTTTCGCCGCCGCATCCGTTCTCTTCTACGCCCTCACGTCCCGGGGGGAGCGTCGTTCGCAAGCCGCGGCAGTCCATCCTCCTCTTGCGGAGTCGGAACCATGACAGGATCAATTCGACCCAAGTATCCGATGGGCAAAGTGGGTCGTACGTTCTTCGAGAACGTGATCGCGCGCCACTTAGGCGCGAGACGCCAGGACGTTGACGTCGGACCGGCGAGCGGAGTGGATATCGGTGTTGTGCGCCTTCCGGACGGGCGCGCTCTGCTTTCGACGACCGACCCGATCTACATCGTGCCTCAGTACGGATGGGAACGGGCCGCATGGTTCGCCTTTCACATCCTCGCCTCTGACCTGACGACGTCGGGCGTCGCGCCACAGTACGTCACGATGGATTGGAACCTGCCCATGGACATCGAAGACGACCAAATCGAGACGATGCTCCGGGTTATCGATCGCGAATCGAAGAAATACGGCGCCGCGATCGTGACGGGCCACACGGGCCGCTACGAGGGCTGCGCGTACCCGATGGTCGGCGGGGCGACGTTCCTCGCCATCGCGCCGAAGGACGGCTGGGTCACGGCCAATATGGCGAGGCCCGGAAGTCATCTGCTCGTCACGAAGACGGCGGCCCTTGAGGCGACGGCCATCCTCTCGAACACCTTCCCGGACTTCGTGGAGCGGAGCCTCGGGGCGGACATGACGAGGCGCGCCCGCGCACTCTTCGAATCCATGAGCACGGTCGACGATGCGTTGGCCGCTGCATCTGTCGGCCTACGGAAGGATGGCGTATGGGCGATGCACGACGCGACGGAAGGCGGTGTGCGAAATGCGGTCTGGGAGATGGCGCAAGCCTCCGGGATCGGAGTCGACGTGGATCTCACAAGCGTGCATCTGGATACGGCCGTCGCGGAAGTCTCGAACCTCTTCGGCATGGACCCGCTGGACGCGATCAGCGAAGGGACCCTGCTCATCGCGGTCGACCCGGACGCCGCACCGGAGGTCATCGTGCGCTTGAAGAAGGAAGACATCCTTGCGAAGGACATCGGCAAATTCACGAAAAAGGGCCAAGCCTGCCGAGATCGCGGCAAACCCTTCCAACCCGCGGACCGCGATCCGTTTTGGGTCGCGTTCAGCCGGGCCCTCGCCGGGGAGATCGCCTGATCCTGCACGTCCCGCGACAACGTCGCCTCGGCGGTGTGTACCTGGTCGCGTCACCGCAGAAGCCCGTCGCTCGCTTGCTGGCGACAGTCACTGCAGCCCTCGAGGGCGGCATCTCGGTCGTTCAACTCCGCGACAAAGGAGCCTACTCTCCGGAGGAGCAGGTCGCCGCGGGCCAAGGTCTGCGGGATCTCGCGCACGGGTTTGGCGTCCCGTTTCTCGCGAACGACGATCCGGAACTCGCCCGCCGCTTGGACGCCGATGGAGTTCACGTTGGACGCGACGATCCGTCCCCCCGGATCGCTCGGGCAGTCCTCGGATCGAAGGCGATCATCGGCGTCACCGTGTACGGAAAGCCAGGCGAGGAGTCCAAGGCTGCGGAGAGCGGCGCAGATTACCTCGCGTGCGGACCGTTCTTTCCAAGCCCGACAAAGCCCGAGGAGCCTCTGCTGCCGTTGCAGATCCTCGACGCGGTCGTGCACCGTTCCACGCTCCCCGTGTTCGCGATCGGCGGGGTGAACGCGGAGAACGCCGGCCTCCTGGCGCGGCACCGGGTCGCTGGAGTTGCCGTGGTATCGGCCATCATGGACGCGCCGGATCCACGACAAGCGACCGAAGCGATCCGACGTGCGTTTTCAGAGGCATCTCGCCGGTGACGCGTGCCGCGCACGCGCACTCGAAGAAACGCGCGCGCGAGGAATCCTCGGCGGGAACATCCAGCGACAAACGGTTAAATAGAGCCCCTTGCGTGCGAGCCTTTCCGTGCGCCGACTCATTGTGACGGAGAAGTTCAACGCCTCGATTCGGATCGCGACGATCCTCAGCGGCGGAAAATCGAAGCGGTCGTACGTGGAAGGGACGCCCGTCTTCGAATTCACCCAGGGCGACGACCGTGTCCAAGTGGTCGGCCTCCGTGGACACATCATCAACCTCGATTATCCGGATGCCCTCAACGACTGGGCGCGGGTCGACCTCAAGGAGCTCGTGTGGGCGGAGCCCCAGAAGGTTGTGACCGCCGGGAAGATCGGGGCGGCCCTGAAGGTCCTGGCGGCTCAGGCGGACGAAGTCGTCATCGCGACCGATTTCGACCGGGAGGGCGAACTCATCGGCGTCGAGGCCCTCGGGCTCATCCGCGAGGCCCGACCGGAGATCCGCGTGCGCCGGGCCCGGTTCTCCGCGCTCACCAAATGGGACATCGAGGACGCGTTCGCGAATCTCGTGGACGTCGATTACCCGCTCGCTTGGTCCGCCGAGTCCCGACAATCGGTCGACCTGGCGTGGGGTGCCGTCCTCACGCGCTTCGTTTCGATTGCATCGAAACAGCTCGGACGGGACTTCCTCTCCGTGGGCCGCGTGCAGAGCCCGACCCTCGCGCTGATCGTGGACCGGGAGCGAGAGATCGAGAACTTCGTCCCGCAAGACTTCTGGACCGTGCATGCGAAATTCCGGAAGGGCGTCGACGGAGTTCCCGTGGAGTTCGAGACGAATCACGAGCACGGCCCGTTCTGGGCCCGCCGAGAAGCCGAGACCGCCATGGCCCAGGCGGAGGCCGCGGCGCAAGGAATCGTCCGTGAGTATCTTCAGAACGAACGCGAGGAACGGCCTCCGCCGCCCTTCAACACGACGATGTTCGTCGCGGAAGCGAACAGGATGGGCTTCGGGGCCGCGCAGGCGATGCGGATCGCAGAAGACCTCTACCAATCCGGATTCATCTCCTACCCACGCACCGACAACACGGTCTACCCGTCGACGGTGAACCTACGGTCCGTCTTGGAGAAGTTGGCGGACTCGCCCTTCGGCGCAGAGGCCCGTGAACTCGCAGGCCAAGAGCGCATCGTCCCGAGCCGCGGTCGGACCGAAGCGACCGACCATCCGCCCATCTACCCGGTCCAGGGCGCGGGACGGGACAAGGTGAAGCGCGAGGACCACTGGCGGATCTACGAGCTCGTCGTGCGGCGCTTCTTCGCAACGGTGGCGCCCAACGCCGTCGCGGAGGTCGCCGACGCGAAGATCGAACTTGGGGGCCAGATGTTCCTGGCCGAAGGCTATCGGATGAGAGAACTCGGATGGCGCAAGTACTATCCGTATTGGACTGTCCGGGAGGCGATCCTGCCGCCCTTGGCCGTCGATGAGGCCCTCGACCGAGTCGGACCCGTCGCGCTCCAGGAGGACCGGACGAAACCCCCGGGCCGGTACAGCGAAGGGTCCCTGATTCAAGAAATGGAGCGCCTCGGCCTCGGGACCAAGTCCACCCGGCACGAGATTCTCAAGAAGCTCTACGATCGCAAGTTCATCGAGGGCAAGTATCCGAGACCGACGACGAGCGGGCGGGCCCTCATCGAGGCGTTGGAGGATCACGCCGAGCGGATTACCCAACCCGAGATGACCGCGCACCTCGAAGCGGACATGGAGGGAATCGCGACCGGCGTACGGGCTCGCGAGGACGTCGTCCGGGAGTCCCAGCAGATGCTCAGCGAGGTGCTCGAGACGCTCGAAGCGAACCGCGAGGCGATCGGACAGGAGATCGAGGCCGCCCTGCGGGAGCAGAACTACATCGGCAAGTGCAACGTCTGCAAGGAGGGGAACCTCACGGTCCTCCGGTCTCGGCGGGGGAACCGATTCCTCGGGTGCGACCGGTATCCCGCATGCCGAAACACGCATCCCTTGCCGCAGATCGGGATCATCCAAGGCGCGGAGGAGAACTGTCCCGAATGCGGCGCGCCGATGATCAAGCACACGGACCGCGGCCGGACGACGACGTATTGCGTCGCATCCGCTTGTCCATCGGTCCGGGAGAAGAACTTCATCGGCCGCTGCGAAAAATGCGGGGATGGGGAACTCATGATTCGTCACGGGACCTACGGAAAACGGTTCGTTGGCTGTTCGAGCTACCCCGGCTGCGATAACTCGTACCCGCTCCCCCAGCGTGGCCTCATCGTCCCGACCGAGGAGCGGTGCAACGCGTGCGGTCATCCGGTCATCAAGGTGATCATGCGGGGTCGACCGCCCTGGGTCCTCTGCCTGAACATGAAGTGCCCGACGAAAGAAGGCAAAGGTCGGAAGAGAGGAAAAGACGGGCCGAAGAAAGCGACCCGCAAACGGAAGGCGAAGCCGGTCGAGATCGTCGCGGACATCGCAACCGGCTAGGGCGACGCCATGAACCGCGTGAACTCGTCGAGACTCCGCGGGCGCAACGTGAAGTTCGTCCGCTTCTCATCGCCAATCGTCGACAGTGGGGTCTTGCCGTAGTGGTGGCCCGGGCACACGACCAAGTCGTCGTCCATCTTCTGGACCTTGTTGAACAACGAGTCGTACATGTCCCCGACGCTCGATCCGGGTAGATCCACCCGGCCGCAATCCCCAACGAAGAGGCAGTCGCCCGTGAAGACCCGCCCCGCAACGATGAAACAACACGAGTCTGGCGAGTGGCCCGGGGTGTGGACGACTTTTACTTTGAGCTCACCAACGGGAACGATCGCACCGTCCTCGAGGATCAGGTCTTTCCGGACGTTACTGAGCCGATGGGCCGCGATTTTCCCTCCGGTTTCGTCCGCGAGCCGCTCGTTATCGTAGACGTGGTCGACGTGGTGATGGGTGTTGAAGATGAGTCCGATTGAGTAGCCGTTCTCGGCCGCCGCCTTCTGAAGGACGCGCGCATCAAAACTCGGATCGAACACGGCGGCGACCTTCATGGCGGGGTCCCCGATCACATATCCGAAGTTCGCCATCGAGCCGATCAGGCGCTGCTCGAACCACATCCGGGCGCGAGACGCGGCCGCGGGCCAAGAGCCTTTCCTTCATCGACGCCGGTTCTGCGCGGCGTATGCCCTCGCCCAGTATTCCTGCCAGGCGCGCGCGTTGTCTTCCCACGCCTTCCGAATCTGGTCCCGGACCTTCATCCGGTGCGTAACCGCCAGGGACACGAGGAACGCGAAACCGAGTATTCCCGCCCCCCACGCGGTGGTCAACGTCGGCTCACCGGAAAGGTGACCGGTGGCGACCGCCCAGGCAGTCAGGATCGCACTCACGATGACGAACGTGACGGAACCCGCAATCCGCCGCGTGATCCAGCCCATCGCGGGACCGTGGCTCCCTCGTGCGATAAAGAGTGCGGGACGAAAATCATTTGTGCGAAATTTCGGCCAGTGGGCAAGGACACATCCGAGCCGCCTGGACGGAAGCCCGGGGCCGAGTGGTACGCATCTCACAGCGGCGGATTCTGCCACGACAGGGTTATCGACGAGACGCCGTTCCTGGCGGCATGTCACAGCCTCTGGAGGGCCGCGTCGCCCTGGTCACCGGCAGTACGGGTGAGGGGATGGGGAGGAGCGTCGCACTCACCTTGGCGCGCGAGGGCGCGAACGTCGTCCTGAACCACGGCACGAACCGGCGGACCTCGCCCGCGAACAACCGTCGTCTCGTGGATGCAATCGAGCGACTCGGCGCCCGAGCAATCGTGGTGCGAGCCGACACCGCGAAAGGGGACGATGTCCGGAAGATGTTTCGCCGGGCGGAACAGGAATTCGGGCCCGTCGATATCTTGGTCAACAACGCTGGCGGATCATGGGACCCGCGTCAGGACCTCGCCAAGGTCCAGGACCGGGCGTGGCAGCGGGTCCTCCGAGCGGAGATTGACGGCATGTTCCACACCATCCGAACGGCGCTCCCGCGGATGCGTCGGAGACGATGGGGCCGCGTCGTGAACATCGGAATGGAGCGGTCTGAGGAGTTTACGGAGCCGCCTTTCGACTACACCGTGGGAAAAATCGCTCGCCACGGCCTCACCCGCATCCTCTCCGAAGTCGAGATCGGGCGAGGAGTCACGATCAATGCGGTGGCCCCGGGTTACATCCCTTACTTCACCTTCCGCCAAGCTCTCGAAGCCGTGCATCATCGAGGCCTATGGATTTCCCGAAAGCACGGGACGCCCCAGGACGTGGCCGAGATCGTCACGTTCCTTTGTTCCGACGAAGCGCGAAACGTGACGGGCGCCGTGATCCCGGTCCACGGGGCGCCCGATTGATGGGAGATGGTCGCCAGAGGATCAGCGGGAGCGACGGCCGCCCTTCCGGCCCTTCCCGCCCTTCCCGGCGGACTTCTTAGCCGACTTCGTCGCCCGTCGCCGGGACTGAGCACGGGCGGCCCGCGGCTGCGGGGCGTTCTCGTACAAGGCCAGCGTAATCCCGGTCGGATCTTGGAAGACGGCAAACCAGCCCATCCCGGGAATCTCCGCCTTCGGCATTACGACCGCCCCTCCGGAGGACTGGATCTTCTTGAGCGTGCCGTCGATATCCTCGGAAAGGATGTAGTTGATGATGCCCGCAGGCAGATTTTCCGCCTTCTGAAGGCCTCCGCCAGGCGCGCTCGGGGCCTCGAACATCGAGTAATTCATCTCCGGCATGTCTTGGAACTTCCAATCGAATACGTCTTTCAGAAACGCTTTCGTTTTCTCGGGCGCGTTCGAATGAATTTCCACGTGCACAACGCTGTTGGGCTTCTGAGCCATGTTCTCCGTCCCCCTTTAGGGATTCACGGAATGCACGCGAGAGCTATTAAGACATGGGCTTCGGGGGTGGGCGAAGTGCGACCTTCCCGGTCAAACCCGGATCCGGCGGAACGCGATGACCGCGATGACGAACATCGCCGCGGCCTCGATGGCCAGCACGCCGAGTTCCAGGGACACCGTCGGCGTCACGGCATTGAACAAGCCGGCACGGAAGATGTCCGTCGTGTACGTCAACGGGTTGGCGAGGCTCGCCGCTTGGATGGCCGAAGGCGCCGCACTCGCGGGGAAGAACACGGACGAGGTGAAGAGGAAGATGAAGAACGCGAATGTTGACACGATCTGGAACGTCTCGGACGACTTCAGGACGACGGAGAGGGCGATGGCGAAGGCGCCGAAGAACATCGTGCCGAGGAACAGCGCCCCCGCGATGAGGACCGCGCCTTCCCAGGTCGGAGCGAAGCTCGCGCCCAACACCGGAAAGGCGAAGCCAAACACGAGCAGGGAGCCGGCGACCCCGATGATCAGCGTCGCGAAGATGATGCTCAGGATGTACTGGGCGCGGGTGAAGGGCCCCATCAGGAGCTGCTCGAACATTCCGTTCTTCCGGTCGAACCAGAGCTGCGTCCCCGCGTTCGTGCCCCCGTTGATGACGGTCAGGGTCACCGCGCCCGCCGCAAGGAAAAGGGAGTAGCTGATCACCCGTCCGTTTCCGACATCGAAGGGTGGGACGATTCCATTCAGCCCGAATCCCTGGACGAAGATGAAGAACAACGGAAAGATCAGCTCGAAGAACAGGGAGGCGCGGTCGAGGTTCGCTCGGATGTTTCGGTAGACCAAACGCAAATAGATGTTCAGGTGGATCGACCTCCGTTCGCAACCGCCTTCTCGTCCTCGGTCACCAGGTTAATGAACGCGTCCTCGAGCGTGGTCTCCGAGATGTAGATGGACGACACCGTCAGGCTGAGTCGGTCTGCGAGGCGGTAGATCTCCGGAATCACGGACTCCGGCCGCGTCGTCGTCACCCGGTACGCGCCGGATCCCTCGTCCCGCCCGAACCGGCTGACGGACGGCGAGGACGACAGAGCGGAGGCCATCTCCGGCGAGGTCCCTTGGAGGAGCTTGAATTCGACGGCCTTCGCGCTCCCGAATCGCCGCTTCAGGTTTTCCGGGGTGTCGATCTGCACAATCCGGCCCTGGTTGATCACTGCGATCCGGTTGCAGAGGTACTCGGCCTCTTCGAGGATGTGGGTCGTGAAGAAAATCGTGAGGCCCTCTCGCACGCGTTGCTTCAGATAGTCCAGGACGCTTCGACGCACGATCGGGTCCAATCCGACCGTGGGCTCGTCGAGGAACAGGAGATCCATGTCGTGGATGAACTCTCGAGCGACTTGGAGCCTGCGACGCTGGCCGGCGGACAGGTCCACCGTGGGCATCTTTCGGAACTCCTCCATCTCGAAGTGGCCGATGAGCTCGTCGATCCGTCGACGGCGCTCGGCCTTCGGGACGTTCCAGATGAGACCGTAAATATCCATGCTGGTCTCGACGTTCAAGCCCTGATCGAAGCTGTCCTGTTGCTGGACGACTCCGATCTGCGCCCGAATCTTGCGACCTTCGGTCTTCAGGTCATGTCCGAGCACGGTGGCGCGGCCCGACGTCGGAGGGAGGAGGGTCGTGAGCATCTTGATCGTCGTGGTCTTCCCGGCTCCGTTCGGACCGAGGAACCCGAACACCTCCGAACGCGCGATGTCGAATGAGACGCGATCGACCGCGACCTTGTCGCCGAAGTGCCGCGACAATTCGTCGACGCGGACGACCTGCTCACCTGCCATGACCGTGGAACCTCTCGTCGATCGAAACCCGGATTCGAAGACCCCTCGCTGCGGGGATTCCAATCCTGAGCGGGCGCCTACTCCTTCCGTGCCTCTTTAGCCTTCGGGCGCAGCTCCCGGCTGCCGCACTTCCGACACCGGGTCGCGCGCATCGCGTTCCGGGCGTAGCACTGCATGCAGATCATCTTGTGCAGGAGCCGGCGCTCGGCCTCGGGGAAGCGGGCCATCACGGCGGCGAACCGCCGGCGGCTTATGAAGGCTTCGCCGGGACGATCGGTCTGCTGGGCATTCGTGCCTTCGCAATCTGAGTCGCCAAGCGGAGGAACGCGTCCTCGACATTCTGGCCACTTTTCGCGGACGCGAGGAGATAAGTGCAGTCGAAGGTTTTGGCCATGTCCGCTAGCTCGGTCTCACCGAACTGCGCCTCCGCCACGAGATCCGCTTTGTTCGCGACGAGGACAATCGGGATCTTCCCCGCGACGCCCTCGACGGCACGGACCCATCCCGTCAGGACCGGAAGGGTTGCACGCCGCGTCAGGTCTGCGACCGCCAGGATTCCCTGCGCGCCGTTGAAGAAGGAGTCGCCGAGCAGCTGTCGGAATCCCGAGTGGCCGATGATGTCCCAGATGGCCATGTTGACGTCAATCAGACCGTCCCGTTCCGGCACCGCGATTCGCATCGACTTCTTTTCGACCTTTGCCCCGAGAGTCCGCACGTACCGGTCGTCGAACTGGTCGAGCACGTACCGCCGAATCAAGGAGGTCTTCCCGACGCCCTGCTCCCCGACGAGACAGATTTTGGACTTGAGCAGATACGGTTCGGGCATCCTAGCCGTCCAGGAATGACGGATGTGCCTTCCGTCCCCGGGTCTTAATGCTTCCTGACTCGTTCTCCCGAATGAGTCCGAGTGAGTATTCGCTCTGCTCCCGACCCAGTTTTGACCGCAGTCAGCGGCTCCAAATTTGGGGCCGTGGTGCACGGGCGAGAAAACGGGATCCTGCCCGAGCGACTCGGCATCCGAAGCACCCTGAGTGAAATCCCCGCTCGAACAATCCGGACGCATACCTCGCGTAGGAATCCGGCCGAAAAGGCGGCTTGCCGAGGCGCACGTTGACGGCATCGTGGAGGCCTTGCATCCAGTCGATCATCTGGGGTCGACATCGAGCGCACGGCCAACCGTCAGCTAAGCCGTGGAGCGACTTCCAAAGGGTTCGCCCGAACCGGATCTTGATGGCGAGCGCGGGCGACGGTTTCGTGCGAACGGCGCCTCCCGCGACGGAAAGGTCGGATCTGTTTGCATTCGATTGACTGGCTCTCTCCTGCAACGCGGACGGTATTCCGTCATTCTTGATAAGGAATCTGGCGCGGCCTGTCATCACCGCAAAACACAATCGCCTGCTCGACATGATTGAACATACTCTGAACGGGATGGGCCACAAGTGTTTTCGCGAAGGTCGCAATTCTGTCGGTGTGAAGAAACGGAAGGAACGACCGCCGAAAGATTCGCGGCCCAAAGAAAAACGGTTCCGCCACGGGGGGCGTAAAGGCCGCCGAACCCCGCGCGAGCGCAAGCGCGCAGATTGAACCCCCAGAACAACCATAGCGCCGCTAGGGAGATGCCGCGCCGAGCGATTCTCTAATTGCGCCGAAAATGCCAAATGAATCTTCGGAGTACCGGCTTCTGACCTATGGAGAAGAACGAGATTCCGAAGGGAGGTGCTCATGTCGAGCCAGGGGAACACCTCTCAGCATCGACCCTCTTGACCGGGCGATCCTTCTGGGACGAGACGATATTCCATGAAGAACTCGAGCGGTTCTATTTCCGGAGTTGGCTGAACGTCGGTCGCTCGGACCAAATCCCGGATCCCGGGGACTTTTTCGTTCGGGAAATTGGAAACGAGTCCCTCCTCTTCATTCGAGGAGACGATCGAAACGTCCGCGGATTTTACAACGTTTGCCGGCACCGAGGGACGCGCATTGTCGGCATGGCCGATGGAGAAAAGCTCGGATCCCTGGTTTGCCCGTACCACGCCTGGACCTACAGCGTCGAGGGAAAACTGGTTGGTGCGCCCCACACGGAAGCGCTCGTGGATTTCCGCAAAGAGGACTACGGCCTCCGTTCGTTTCGGACCGGCACCTGGGGCGGATTCGTCTGGGCGAATCTTGACGACCGTGCGCCCGACCTCCCCGAAGAGATGGGGGAGTTCTTCTCCCGGTTTCGGAGATTCGCATTCGAAGACCTGCGCCTCGGAGCCCGAAAGACCTACGAGATCGAGGCCAATTGGAAGATCCTCGGGGAGAACTATTCCGAATGCTACCATTGCGCTCCGATCCATCCGGAATTCAACCGGATCACGCACTACACCTCCGGAGCGTACACCGCGTACCTCACGAGGGAACCGCGGGCTCCCAACTTCAACGGGGGCTTCATGGAGTTTTCCAAGGACTACACGTCGATGGTTTGGTCCGGATACACGAAGCGGCCCCCGCTCCGAGGGATGACGGAGGAGGACCGTCGTCGTGTCGACTACTATTTCGTGTTCCCCCACATGTTCTTCAGTCTACACCCGGACTACCTCATGGTCCACCGACTCTGGCCACGAAGCCCGACGCACACGACGATCGAATGCGATTGGTACTTCGATACAGACGTGATGAAACAGCCAGACTTCGACCCCAGCGACGCGGTGGACCTCTGGGATCTGATCAATCGCCAGGATTGGTCCGTCTGTGAACGAACCCAGAAAGGCACCCGCTCGCGCGCCTGGAAAGGCGGCCGATTCAGCGCCCAAGAATCGCAGGTCCACGACTTCGAGCGGTACGTCTCGAAACGAATGAAAGAGCCTTTCGATCCAAAGGACGAGCATCGGCCGGGTCGAACCCATCGACGGCGAGGCAGGCGCCATCGAGCTGCGTGAATCTCAAGTCAAGGCCGTCATAGGTCTCGCGTGAGTTTATGCCTGTCGCGAGATTCAGCTTCGAGAAACAATTCGAGCGACCGCGATGACGTTCGACTACGATTTCAAGATCCAAATCGGTGCCCCGAGGTCGGTCGTTTTCGAACGACTCCTGCGGATTGAACACCTTTCGCGCTGGTTCTGTGGTTGGTGTCGAATCGATCCGAAGGTGGGCGGTGCGTTCAAATTTGGCGGGGAGACCTGCATCATCCTGCCCGAGGGGCGATCCTGGGAGACGACGATTGACGAAGGCGAAGTGCTCCGGCGGTTTGCGTTCACATGGCCGATCCAAGGGTCGAAGACGCGCGTTTCGCATGAGCTCGAGGATCGCGACGAAGAAAAGTCCCTCCTTCGAGTTCGTCATCTTGGAGTCCCGTTCGAAGACACGACCTGCGGGACGGTGCAAGACGCGTGGCGAATGTGCCTTGGGAATCTGAAGTCCATTTCGGAAGGTCGGACCGATAGCGTGCGGCCCGACCATTCCCCGCTGACCGGTCGCGAATTGCGCCTCACCGTCCTCATCAAGGCGCCGCCGTCACAGGTGTTCGGCGCGTTCACCGATCCGATCCAACTCGACCATTGGTCGACCGGCGGTCAGCCCCGCGGGACCGCTGCGGTCGAACCTCCGCCCGGTGGCGTCTTTTCGTTCGGGTGGGACGACGGGCCCATTCGCGTCACCGAGTGGAAGCCCGCCCAGCGCATCGCCCTCCAGTGGTCCCATCGAAACTCCGATCTCTCGATCGTATTCGATTTTGAGGAGAAGGCGAGCGGGACGGCTATCTACTTCTCGATCGAGGGATTCACCGACAATGATCCCCGGGACATCGTTCGTCAGCGGGGCCGATGGTCGGAACTCTTCGTCTCGCTGACGAACTTCCTCGAGAGCGGCGAATCCGGATTCTCGAATTCATATGAGGAGCAGGTGCGCGAGGCCTGACTCACGCAGACCGGAGGTTGGGCCAGTCCTCGAGTACGGCCATCGCGGCGTTGTGGCCTGCAGCTCCAATCACTCCACCGCCCGGATGCGCACCGGCTCCACACAGGTACAAACCGCGGACGGGTGTGCGGTACGATGACCATCCCGGAATCGGACGGAACGAGAACATCTGGTACGGCAAGATCGCTCCGTGGAACACGTCGCCCCGCGTCAGGCCATACTCCGTTTCCATGGTGAGCGGAGACCTCCAGTGGGTCGCCACGATGGCTCGGGAAATATTCGGCGCGTACTCACCAAGGGTCTCAATGATTCGGTCGGCAAAGCGGCTCGATTCGGTGTCCCACGATCCGTTCGCGAGATCGAAGGGTGCGAACTTCGCCGAGACCGTGAGGGTGTGCATCCCCGGCGGCGCGGCCGTCGGGTCATTCGCCGACTCAATCACGAACTCGAGGAACGGATCTCGCGACGGCCGGCCCCGTTTCGCGTCGTCGTACGCCCGCTCCAGGTAGTCCATCGAGGGTGCGAGGTCGATGATCGTCTTGTGATGGGGCTGGACGGTAGTCCCGGGAATTGCGCGGAAGTCAGGGAGCTCATCCAGCGCGAGATTCAGCTTGAACGATGAGGATTCGAATCGGATTCGCGCGATCCCCCGGACGAATTCGACGGGCAGGTCTTCCGAGTGCATGAGACGCAAGAACGTGCGTTTCGGATCGGCATTGCTCAGGACCGCGCGCGCTTCGACTTGAGTCCCATCGGCTAACAGGACCCCGACCGTTCGTCCGTCCTGCGTGAGGATTCGGGAAACCTCCGCGCTCGTCCGAATCATGGCGCCGTGGTGGCGTGCGGCACGAGCGATCGATTCGGAAATCCCTCCCATCCCGCCACGAGACCAACCCCAGACCCCTTTCACGCCGCCAATGTTCCCGAGGCTGTGGTGTCCCAGCACGAAGGCGGTCCCGGGGGTCCGCGGTCCGGCCATCGTTCCCGCGACCGCGCTCGTTGCGAGGGACGCCTTCACTTCCTCGGACTCAAAGAACTCGTCGAGCATGTCCGCGATGGAGCTGAAGATGATCCGCCGCAGGAAGTCCTCCGCCTCCGGGGTTCGGACCAACGAGGCGAGGTCTGCGAGCGAGACCGGCGGGGCGAGCAACGTCGGCTCGACCAGCTCCGCGAACTCGTCCCAGAAACGCGTGTACCGAGACCAGGCGGCCGCGTCCTTCTTCGAGAACTTCGCAATCTGCTTCCGATTCGACTCCTCGTTGTTCCGGTAGAGCAAGAACCGGCCGTCCGGGAACGGTTGGAATACGGACGGATCGTACACATGCTCCTCCAGTCCGAAGGCCGGGAGGTCCAGATCGGCCTTGATTTCGGGTCGCAGGAGGCCACAGGTGTAGGCGAGCGTCGACGCGCGGAATCCCGGATGAATTTCCTCGGTGACACAGGCGCCGCCCACGATGGGTCGGCGTTCGAGGACCAAGACCTTGAGGCCGGCCTTCGCGAGGTACGCGGCCGCGACGAGACCGTTGTGACCTCCACCGACGATGATCGCGTCCGTTAACGCCATGGCCCCGACGGTAACCGTGGACTCGATAAAGGGATTGCCGCGCGGCTCAGGCTTTCTTTCGCTCCGGCTCGAAGAACGGTCGTTCGACTACCGTCGCGGGTGCTCGGTGTCGCTCCCACTCGACGGCCACTTCGATCTCGACGCGCGTGCCGGGCCGCGAATACGGGGAGGCGACGGTCGCGAGCGCGATGTACCGCTTCAACAGCGGTGACCAGCTACCGCTCGTGGCCCAACCGATCTGACGATATCCGGAGTAGAGCGGCACCTTCTCCCGCCACGGTTCGGCGGGCGGCTGCGGTGGAAGACCCATGTCCCAATAGAAACGCTCCACGGTCTGCCAGTCGATCTGGAGTCCGACCGTGCGCCGAGCGGGACCGCGCCGCTGTTCCTCGAGGAGGGCCTTCCGCCCGATGAACGGACCTTTGTTCGCCGCGAGCGTCCAGTCGAGGCTGAGTTCCAAGGGCGAGTACATCTGCGCATCGATGACCGCCTTCCGCGAGGGCATGTACTCGACCTCCGCGAGGATGAGCCCGGCCTCGATCCGTGCGATGTCCAAGGCGAGCATCCCCGCGGGCGTGATGTCGTGTCCCTGACCCCGCTTCATGAGCACGTCCCACAACGCCTCGGCCCGTTCGCGCTCGACCCAAATCTCGTATCCGAGGTCGCCGGTGTATCCGGTCCGCGAGATCTGGACGGGAATGCCTTCGAACTTCGTCTGGACGAATCGGAAATATTTGAGTTTCTGAACGGCGCCGTCGGCACCCTCGAGCAAGATCGCTCGGGACGAGGGCCCTTGGAGCGCGAGCGCCCCGATGTCTTCGGAGACGTCGGTCACTTCGGCGTCCAGTCCCATCCCCGCGTCTTGGAACCATTTCAGATTCGGCTCCGCGGACGTCATTCGGAAGGAGCCGTCCCCCAAATTCCAAAGCGTGCCGTCGTCGACCGTCTTGCCGCGTTCATCGCACCAGGGCGTGTAGTAGATCTGTCCCTTCGCGAGTTTCGACGCATCGCGGGTGACGACCTTGTTCACGAGGTGCAGGGCATCCTTCCCGGTGATGAGGTACTTGTAGAGCGGCGAGACGTCGAGCAGTCCCGCCGAGTGACGGATCGCGTAATACTCCATCTCCGGGACGAGGGAGTACGACGAGGCCGCAAGATATCCCGACCATCCTCGCCACTCCCAGCTGTCGCATAATGCCGACGTGCGCGAATGAAACGGTGAACCGCGTCGCACGTTTCCTCCTCCGAGCGCACTCGGACCGCGAATAAACGATATAAACGGTTCCCTCAGCGAGCAATCCAATCTGAGGCAACGCGGGGAACACAGACGGCCTCTTCTTCGCAGCGGTACAGATATGCCATCTAGCGATCATGGGACTCCCGGATGGAGGACCTCGAGAGACGACGGTTCAGAGACTTTGTGGCACTCGCGATTCCCGCAATCTGGTTATCGGCAAGCCCCTTTCTTTTGATAGCACTTGGAGCGGATCTTCCGATTGCAGTGGGCGCCGCGGTCTTCGCGGCCACCTTCGTACACGCCGCTTACCTGGCCCGCCCGAGGCCGATGGACCGACGCGTCGTTCGACCCATCATGATCGGATCGCTCCTCCTTGCCGCCGCAACGATTGCTCCAAGGCTCATCGCTTTCGTCACGAACGACACGTACCTCGACATCGGCGTCAGCGTGAGTATCCTGATCGTTACGGTCCTGGTTGTTCGATCACAAGTTCTGAAGGTTATCGGATCGCCACCTAGGCCCGCACACGTGGGAGTGTGGCCAATCGTTAGCGGAGGACCACAAGATACGAGCGAATTGGGAGGATCCGCAGGGGTCGCCTTCGTGCACACTGTCTATGGGGCTTTCTTGGCGGAGCTCGGACTCAGACTTTCGACTGGCCCGTTGGGGATTCTCGCAGCAGAAATTCTGGTGCTGGTCATGCTGGTCGTCACATTATCCTACGTACGGTTTTCGAAAGGGATCAACGGACATGCTAGGAACCGGATCGCGGGAGTGGGGAGGAGCCAACTGCTCCTCATCTCGTGGGGTCTGTTTGGATATCTAGCGTTCCTCGTTGCGGTTGGCTCGGCCCTTTCGCCGCCAGCGCTTGCGGAATCGACGCTGGGGTTCTTCGCGATCTTGTTCATCCTCGCGGCCGCGTTCCTGCGGTCCCGAAGATGGAATCCTCACCATCTTGAGTAGAAGCCATTTGTGCAATCCGTTTGATTCAGTTTGCGGTCTCCGACAAACGATATAACCCGGCGCTCGTTACCCCGCGCGGCCCGCCGCGCGCGCGGAGTGTTGCCGACGCGACGCGCCTTGAATGAGGTCGGCATCGTGGCGCGAGCGTATGACGCCATTGTGATCGGAGGAGGCCACAACGGCCTCACGACGGCCGCGTACCTGGCCCAAGCCGGAAAGAAGGTCGTCGTCCTCGAGCGCCGGTATGTCCTCGGAGGCGCCGCGGTCACCGAGGAAGTCTACCCGGGATTCAAGTTCACCGTCTGCTCGTACGTGTGCAGCCTCCTCCGGCCGCAGATCATTAGAGATCTCGATCTGCCATCGCATGGCTTCGAGGTCATCCCACAAGAATCGAGTTTCTTGCCGCTGCCCGACGGACGATACCTCTTCTACCGCGGGGACGAGGAAGACACGTTCCAGGCGGTCGCCAAGTTCTCGCGGCGCGACGCAGAGGCCATGCCGAAATTCGGTCGCCTGATGGCCCGGATGGCGAAGTTCATCGCACCGACCCTCACGATGACGCCGCCCGATGTGGGCTCCTTCAATCCCTCAGAACTCCGGAAGCTCCTCGCGCTGAACAAACAGGTCCAGACGTTGACGGAGGACGAGCTGTACACCTTCGCGCGGCTCATGACGATGAGCGCCGCCGACTACCTCGATGAGTGGTTCGAAACGGATGTGGTCAAAGCAAGCCTCTGCTCGAGCGGGATCATCGGCACGATGCTCGGGCCGCGTTCGCCCGGAACCGCGTACGTGCTAATGCACCATTACATGGGCGAGATCGACGGCGCGTACCGTTCGTGGGGCTACGTCCGCGGCGGGATGGGGATGGTCAGCGAGTCGATCGCCCGCGCGGCCCGCCTCTTCGGCGCGGAGATCCGGGTGAATGCCGAGGTACGACGCATCTTGGTGCAGGACGGCCGCGCAATCGGCGTGGAACTGGCGAGCGGGGAGAAGCTCTTCGCGAAGGTAATCGCATCCGGCGCCGACCCGAAGCGCACCTTCCTGAAGATGATCGAGAAGTCCGACCTCCCCGCCGACTTCGTGCGGGGCATCGAGAACTTCAAGATCGAAGGATCCTCCGGCAAAGTGAATCTCGCTCTCAAGGAGGCACCGAGCTTTTCGTGCCTCCCGGGCAACGGAGTCCACCTTCAGGGCGCCATCTCGATCGGACCGAGCGTGGATTACATCGAGAAAGCCTACGACGACGCGAAGTACGGCGACTACTCGCACCGACCCTATGTCGACATGTGCGTCCCGTCGACCCTCGACCCAACCTTGGCGCCGCCGGGGAAACACCTCATGTCGTGTTTCATCCAATATGCCCCGTACACGTTACGGAAGGGCACGTGGGAGGAACGGCGCGAGGCGTTCGGGGACACGGTCCTCGACACCCTCGAGGAGTACATCCCGAACCTCCGGAAGATCATCCTCCACCGGCAGGTGCTGAGCCCCTGGGACCTTGAGCAGATGATCGGCCTGACGGGCGGGAACATCTTCCATGGAGAGCTCACCCCGGACCAGCTGTTCTTCCTCCGTCCGACGGCCGGATGGGCCCAGTACCGTATGCCGCTGAAGGGGCTGTACCTCTGCGGCTCCGGCGCCCACCCCGGCGGCGGCGTGATGGGCGCGCCCGGTCTCAACGCGGCGCGGGAAATCCTGAAAGACTGGGCCCTCCTGCGGGTGTGACCTTTGGCCGAGGCGTACGACGTCGTGATCGTGGGCGGCGGCCACAACGGCCTCGTGGCGGCCACGTATCTCGCGCGCGCTCGACGCCGGGTGCTCGTGCTCGAGAAACGCGCCGTGGTTGGCGGCCCTGCAACGACGGAGGAGATTGCTCCCGGTTTCCGCGGGCCCACCGGGGCGTCTGTGTGCGGCCTCCTACGTCCGGAAGTCGTCGAGGATCTGAACCTGGTCGCGCGCGGGGTCCAATTCATCCAGCCGGACCCCGACGTCGTTGCGCTGGGCGATGGCCGGGCCCTCCCCATCTGGAGGGATGTCCAGAAGACCGCGAAGGGCCTCGCTTCGGTCTCGGCGAAGGACGCGCAGACGTATCCGCGATTCATCGAATTCCTGAGCCAATTCGCTGAGGCGCTGGATCCGATCCTCGCCATGACGCCGCCTAGTCTCCCGTCGCCGAGTTGGGGGGAGGGCGTTTCGCTGTTCCGCCGCGCGCTCCGGCTGCGGCGCCTGGGCAAGCACGTGATGCAGCAGATGCTCCGCCTCCCACCGATGTCGATCCGCGATTTGCTGAACGAGTGGTTCGAGACGGAGCTGTTGAAGGCGAGCCTCGCGGTCGACGGCCTGATTGGAACCTACGAAGGCCCGTTCTCGCCGGGCACCGCCTTCGGACTGGTCCCTCGGTTCCGCCCCGATGTCCACGGGACCGGCTCGGCGTTCGTGCGGGGCGGCATGGGGGCGCTCGCGGAGGCGCTCGGCCAAGCGGCCCTGGACGCCGGGGTTACGATTCGGACCGGCGCGGAGGTGACGCGCATCGTGAGCGCCGACGGACGCGTGACCGGGGTCGAGGTCGACGGCGGGACGGTCGGCGCGCGCGTCGTCGCGTCGAACGCCGACCCGAAGCGGACGTTCCTGCATCTGGTCGAGCCCGAGGAGCTCGGACCGGAATTCCTGAATCATGTTCGGAACTTCGAGATGAACGGAGTCGTGGCGAAAGTCAACTTCGCCCTCGACGGCGCGCCCCGATGGTCCCTCGCCAGGGACGGAGTGCCGCCTCACTTCCGCGTATGCCCGTCGCTCGAATACATCGAACGGGCGTACGATGATGCGAAGTACGGAAGGCCGTCGGCCGCGCCGTTCCTCGATGTGACCGTCCCGACCGTCGTGGATCCGGACCTCGCCCCTCCGGGGAAGCACGTGATGTCCGTCCTCATGCAGTACGCACCGTTCGCCCTGCGTCGCGGGACGTGGGACACGGAAGGAGAGAAACTTGCCGAACGTGCGACGGCGATCCTCGAGGAGTACATGCCCGGACTTGAGCGCTTGATCCTCCACCGGCAGGTCCTCACGCCGGTCGACTTGCAAGAGCGGTTCGGGCTGACGGAAGGCCACATTTACCACGGTGAGATGACGCTGGACCAGTCCCTGGTCCTCCGTCCGGTCCCCGGTTGGTCACGCTACCGGACTCCGATCGAGGGCCTGTACCTGTGTGGATCCGGCTCCCACCCCGGTGGGGGAATCACGGGCGCCCCTGGCTACAACGCCGCTCGTGAGATCTTGAAAGACTGGTCACAGTTTTCCGGTTGAGGTCGGGCGTATAGATACGCGTCGGACCGGACAGGGCAATCATTGAAATGCGACGGACGGTTCGAAGGCGGCCGATGGGCGACCTCCTCGAACCCGGCACTCGCGCTCCCGACTTCGAGGGGACGAACCAGAATGGCGTCCCCATCCGCCTTCGGGACTTCCAGGGCAAGCCGGTCGTGCTGTTCTTCTATCCGGAGGACGACACCGCGGGATGTACACGAGAGGCGTGCGCCTTCCGGGACGACACGGCGGCTTTCCGATCGGCTGGAGCGGTCGTCTTGGGCATCAGTGTGCAAGACGAGACGTCGCACCGCGCGTTTCGCGAGAAGTACCACTTGCCGTTCGATTTGGTGGCGGATCCTGACAAACGAATCACGCGGGCATTCAAGGCGTTGGGGTTCCTCGGCGTCGCCAAGCGGGTGACCTACATCATCGGCCCGGACGGGACCATCCTGTCGGCATACCGAACCGTCGATCCGAAGAGCCACAGCCAAGAAGCCCTACGAATCCTTTCGGAGGTGCGGCAACGATGATGGCTTCCAAGGTGAAACTCCCGAACGTCGTCATTCCAAAGAACATCCGCCTGCATTACGAACGATTCCTCGATCACTTCAAGAGCTTCGAGAACGTGGACGCGGTCCGCGGGATTTTCGGACCGAGGACGAAGTCCGTCCTCCGCGGGCTCAAGGTCGAGTTCTTCTCTTCGAAATGGGGGTACATGGGCGTCAACGACGAGGACGGACACCTCGTGGTCTCGACGCACTACCTGCGAACGGGAAACCGGCGGGACATCTATCTCGATGTCGTGCACGAGCTCGTCCACGTCCGCCAGTTCCGGGAAGGGAAGCAGCTTTTCCCGGAAGGCTTCAATTACCCCGATGCGCCCACCGAGATCGAGGCATACAAGGTCTGCATCGCGGAAGGGCGGCGGCTCGGGATGACGGACCGGGAGCTGTTCAAGTACTTGAAAGTCGAGTGGATGGACCAAGGCGAGTTGCATCGGCTCGCCCGGAACGTTGGAGTCAAAGCCCCGACGAAGCCCCGTGGCCGCAGAAAACGGTAGGCCCTCTTCGGATCAGTTGATTATGGTCAGGAGGCGCGGAGGAGTTATAGTTATTTAACTATAACTCGTGCGACTACTCGAAGGCGGTGAGCTGGGGCTGCCTCGTCTTCGGCCGCTGCAGCTTCGTGACCCGAACCCCGATGAGGCGGAACCGGTGACTGCCTTCGGCGAACTCTTTCGCGAGCTCGACGCACACGTCTGCGAGGACCTTCTCGTCGAGCACGTGGGAGGCGAGCGTCCGCTCCCGCAGGTGGGTCTGGAATCCCTCGAACCGAATCTTGATGCCGACGGTGCGGAACGTCGCTCCCTGGGCCCGGGCTCGGAGGAAGACGTTGTGGGCCACGTCCCGAATCGTCGATTCGATCCGGGGCCAGTCTGAGACGTCCTTGTCGAACGTTCGTTCCACGCTGATCGACTTCGGATCGGGCCGCTCCTCGACAGGCAGTTCCTCGATGCCCCGAGCGATGGCCCACAGCCAGACCGAATTCTTACCCATGAGCTTCTTCAGCTCCGCGCCGGGGAATCGGGCCAATTCTCCGATTGTCCGGACCCCGACCCGTTCGAGCATCGCAGCGGTTTTCGCACCGACCCCGCTGATCCGGGTGACGGGTAGCGGGTCCAGAAAGGCGTTGACCTCCTCGGGTCGGACGACCTTGAGGCCGTCCGGTTTCGCCAGATCCGAGGCCATCTTCGCCACGGACTTGTTAGGCCCGACGCCGATCGTGCAGGCGAGCCCCTCCCGCTCCTTGACCGCCGCCTTCACGCGGCGGGCGTAGTCCGCCGCATCGTCGAACCCTTTGACCTTGGACGAGACGTCGAGGAATGCTTCGTCGATGCTCACATGCTCGAGGATGCCGGCGTGGAATCTGAGGACGTCGATGACGCTCTCCGACGCGGCGGCGTACAGGTCGTAGTTCGGTCGGAGGTAGGTCGCCTGCGGCAGCTTGTGCCAGGCCATGCTAATCGGCATGCCGCTCCGGACGCCGAGCTGCCGGGCCTCGTAGCTCGCCGCCATGACGACGCCGCGCCCGCGGCCCTCCTTCGGATCCGCGCCGACGATGACTGGCTTCCCCACGAGGTCCGGATTTTCCCGCCGCTCCACGCTCACATAGAACGCGTCCATGTCCACGTGGAAGATGACGCGCGCCACGAATAGGAATGGACGTCGTTCATCAATAGGTTGGTTTCGGTCAAGTCCGTGCGCATGGGTTTCACTGGACGCAGAACTCGTTGCCCTCGGGATCCTGCATGACGACCCAGTACTCCCCGAGTTCCGCCTTGGACCGGGGAGGCACGTCCCACACTTTCTGCTTTGTCGCGCCCAGTCCGAGGATTCGATCGACCTCCTGATCGACCTGCGATTTTCGAGTGCTTAGCGAAACCGCGGGTCCCCCGCTGACGTTCAGATCGAAATGGAGGCGATTCTTCCCGGGCTTCGGGGTATCCATCTGCTGAAAGTAGATCCTAGGTCCGCGCCCCTCCGGGTCGACGATCGCGCTGGCTGAATTCCATTCCTCCTTAGGCACGTTCCACGCCTTCAGCGCCGACTCCCACGTAGCAAATCCGGCGGGCGGGTCCTGCAGCTTGTAATGGAGCGCTTCGGCCCAGAACTTCGCCAAGCGATCCGGATCGGTGCAGTCAAACACAATTTGAGTCTTGGTTGCCATGACCGTTTCCCAGTCCGTCCTCATCGCCCGATGGCGTATCTACGTGACGGAGGGAGTCGGCGAATTGACCCGGTGATTTCGCTTAGCCGAAATCCGCGAGACCCTTTTGGCCCCCCGCACCGGACTTCGCCGCGGGGAACTGGTATTCCATCATCCCCGCGAGGCGGCGGAACTCGTTGACGCTCCCCGGCCCGAACCCGGCATAGTGGTTGTTGAAGAAGACGAGGGCGCCTTTGACCGAGTCGGACGATTCCTCGAGCTCTTTGTACCAGGTGCGCATCTCCGCGGACTTGTCTTTCTTGACCTCCTTGAATTCCGTGATCTCGCGGTCCCCGACCATCCGAAGATACACTTGGTCCGCGGTCACGTCCGTTGGCGTTCGCAGGTACTGGTTCTCCGACCAGACCATCGCGATGTTCCGATCGCGGAGGAGTTTGTACACATCCTCGCGGAACCACGACTTGTGTCGGAATTCGACCGCGTGCGGATACTTGTCGACCTCGAGCGCGCGAAGGAATTCTTGCATCACGGTCCAATGCGAGTCAAACTTAATCGACGGCGGGAGTTGGGCGACCAGCGGCCCGCACTTCTCCCTCAGCTCCTTCGCCGATGCGTAGAACCAACCCAGGTTCTCCGCGACGCCCTTGAGCTTCTTCTCGTGGGTAATCCGCTTCGGCATCTTCATCGAAAAGAGAAACCCCGGCGGCGTGGACTTGTACCAGCCCTTCGTCATCGCGGGCCCCGGGTTGCGGTAGAAGGAAGAATCGACCTCGACACAGTCGAAGACGCTCGAGTAGAGTTTCAGATACTCCGACTTCGGCGTCGCGGGCGGATAGAAGCCGCCGAGCCAATCGTCGTATCCCCAGCCGCTGCAGCCGACGCGCAGCTTGTCCTTCAACGCCATCCGAAGCTCGCAATGAGGATAACCGCTTGAGAATGAATAAATAGCGGCTAACTTCGTAGACACGGTTCCCAGACCGGGGCGCCCCGTGGACCTGATTCTCGGCTTGCTGGTCATCTTCGTCTCCGCGCGTGCCGCCGGGGAGGTCATGGAGAAACTACACCAGTCGCCGATGATCGGCGAGGTGCTCGCGGGGATCCTTGTCGGGCCGATGGTCCTCGGCCTCATCAATCCGGATCCGACGACCTCGTTCGGGGGGTCGTTGAACGTCGTCGCGAATCTCGGCGTGTTCATCCTCGTGCTCCTCGCGGGAATCGAACTCGGCCGCGAAGGTCTGCGAAAAGCCTTCAAGGAACGGAGCATGGTCGTGGCTATCGTCGAGTTCTTCCTTCCGTTCTCCCTCGGATACAGCTTCGCCGCGGCCATGGGGATGACGTTTGCGCAGTCCCTGTTTCTCGGCACTGCCTTGGCGGTCACCGCCCTTCCGGTCAGCGTCCGGATCCTCCTCGATCTGAACCTCCTGAATTCGAGACTGGGACGGGCAATCGTTTCAGTGGCGCTGGTGAACGATCTCGTCGCCTTCGCGATGTTGGGTCTCGTGGTTCAGTTCACGTCGCTGGGAGCCTCGACGCCCGAAGGGCTCACGATTGGCCTCGTGGCCCTGAACAATGTCCTCTTCATCGGGCTCGTCTTCTGCGTGGCGACCATCCTGAAGCTGACGACACGCCTGGGTCGCAACTCGGAATCGTACATGCAGACCTTCGTATCGAAGCTCCGCGGACAAGAAGCGTCGTTCGCGCTGTGCATCTCGACCGCCCTCGGGCTCGGTGCGGCGGCGGAACTGCTGGGCATCCATTTCGCGGTGGGGGCCTTCTACGGCGGTCTCCTGATGACGCCGCAACTGCTGGGCCAAGTTCAGTTCAATCGGGTCCGCAATGCGGTGTCCTCGGTCACGTTCGGGCTGTTTGCGCCCGTGTTCTTCGCGTTTGTCGGATTGAAGTTCTCGGTCAGCTTCGGCGCCTGGCCGCTCATCGTCGCGATCACGGCCATCGCCTTCATTGGGAAATTGATGGGTGGACTCATGGGCGGATTCGTCGCCGGGTTCCGCGGCGCGCCGCTGGTCGCCCTTGGAGTCGGCCTGAATGCGCGAGGAATGATGGAGCTCCTGCTCGCGCAGGTCGGCCTCGCGACCGGGATCATTGACACGAGCCTCTATTCCGCGCTCGTCGTCATGACCCTGACGACGACCCTGTGCACCCCGCCGCTTTTGAAGCGCTTACTCCGCCGCTTCAAGGTCGATGACATCCTCCCGCCAGTGCCCGGACCCATCGCGGTCGGTGGAATCGGGTCTTCCAACCTCCGTCCCAGCGATGAGAGCACCCGATAGGTGCTCGGTCGTGTTCATAACGTTGATTAACCGAGTCCGTTCTCGTCCCCCTCACTCGGGCGAGCGGCGCTCAGCCGCGATCGGAAGAGTTCGATCCTGGAGGAAACGTGCGGATGAATCGACTTGCGGTTGCCGGTATGGCGATGACCGTCGCGGGGCTCCTCCTCGTCGTCGGCTTCTGGCCCTTGACCTCGGTCAGCGGCGCGGATCTCCTCGCATCGAAGAACGGGAACCAGTACAACGGATACACGCAGGGGTCTCAGATCACGGTCCATGAGCGGGTCATCGACATCACTTTCACGAATTTCTTCGGCAACCCTACCACCACGCTCTATCTCGAAGATGGAAATCCGAGCGTGGACACCTTCGTGAATGTGCGGGGAGACGCACGGAGCGTCGTCTCCCCGGGAGACGTCATCTTCGCCTTCGCAACCCTTCAGGTCATTTCGGGGTTCTACTATTGGGAGGTCGCGTCCCCTGCAAACGTCCATCTGTCCTGGCCGATCGACGCCCTCTTCTATGGGCTCATGGCCGCCGGAGTCGTGGTGCTCGGGGTGGCCGCGTTCCGAAAGCGCTGAGGATACCGGAAGGCTGAAATCGACTCGCAGGCATCGGCGCAGGCGATGTCGGAGCTGGGTGAGGCCGGGGCGCGTCGGATCGAATGGGCCCGGGAACACATGCCCGTCCTCGCGGCGATCCGAGAGGAGCTCAAGACGAAGAAAACGCTCCGAGGTCTCCGCATCGGGATGGCGCTCCACGTCGAGGCGAAGACCGGGGTCCTCGCCCTGTCTTTGCGGGAGGCGGGAGCGACGGTTCGCCTGGCATCTTGCAATCCGCTGTCCACCGACGACAGTGTCGCCACGGCCCTCGCCGAGAAGCACGGTCTCGACGTCTACGCGAAGAAGTGGCAGACCAACGACGAGTACTATGCGAACCTCAACAAGGTGCTCGACCTGAAGCCGGACCTCGTCATCGACGACGGCGCGGACCTCGTCAAACTCCTGCACACGAAACGGCGGGAACTCCTGGACGGTGTCCGGGGAGCGAACGAAGAGACGACGACGGGCATCATCCGACTACGAGCGATGGAACGAGACGGAGCGCTTCGGTTCCCCGTCATCGATGTAAACGACGCCCAAATGAAGCACCTCTTCGACAACCGGTACGGGACGGGCCAGAGCACGTTCGACGGGCTGATGAACGCGACGAACCTGCTGATCGCCGGTAAGACCTTCGTCGTGGCGGGATACGGATGGACGGGTCGCGGGATCGCGATGCGGGCCGACGGGATGGGAGCTCGGGTCATCGTCACCGAGGTCGATCCGGTGAAAGCGATCGAGGCCTCCATGGACGGATTCGAGGTCCTCCCGATGCGAAGCGCGGTGCGGGAGGCGGACTTCATCGTCTCCGCGACCGGCTGCAAGGATATCGTGACCGCCGCGCACTTCCCCGCGATGAAGGACGGCGTCGTGCTCGCGAACGCGGGCCACTTCGACAACGAGATCTCGAAAGGCGATCTGCAGAAAGCCGCCAAGGCCAAGAGGCGAGTCCGGGAATTCGTCGACGAGTACACGCTCACCGGAGGCAAGCGAGCCTACTTGGTCGCCGAAGGACGGCTGGTGAACATCGCGGCGGGC
>Ga0209283_10000118_pt1 | contig 36132 bp, 38 predicted proteins | sample CZO8metaG_2_FD_188354 | JGI IMG/M metagenome (GOLD analysis project Ga0209283, IMG submission 188354) | Vadose zone soil microbial communities from the Eel River Critical Zone Observatory, Northern California, USA - CZOApr15con2H1.8 metaG... | ecosystem: Environmental > Terrestrial > Soil >...
TCCCCGCTGCGTTCTTCGGGGTCTTCTCGGGCCTCCAGCTCGCAGCCGCCTTCCTCATCCCGTACACCCGGAGGGATCTCAATCTGGCGTGGCTCGGAATCACGGCGTTCCTGATCGCGGTATATATCGTCACGCGAACCGTTTCCGTGTGGCCGATCGGAACGGTCGAGGAGCTCGACGCGCTCGGTATTATCTCGAAAGTCGTCGAAGGGTTGACCGTGCTCATGCTCCTCTCCCTGATACAATCGGAGCGCGTCGCGCGACGAAAGACCGCGAAGGTCCTGGCCCTGCCGACCCGTTGATCCGTCAGACCTCGCCTGCGACTTCCTTCGCGAGGACGGTGTATTCCTGCTCCTTCATCGCCGCGGGATTCGCGGAGATCAGCAGATACGAGTCATTAATCACGATTTTCTCATTGACTTTCTGGAGGAATCGCATCACGGACGGGAAGCCGTTCTGGGAGATCAGATACTCGAGCCCCTCGAGCAGGACCGCGGCGTTCCCGCCGTCCGAGGCGAACTCGGAGATGGCCGACGCGATGTCCACGAGGGCCGTGGGCTCCGCGATCGCCATATCCTTTCCTTTCTGACCGGGGGACTTCGAGAGCCAGATGAAACCCGCGGTCTCGAGGCCGTAGCGCGTCCTCGCGTCGTCCGGATGGATCCGGGTGATGCACAGGCCCCGCGCCTCGGCCCGCAATAGCTCCACAAACAGCTCGAAGACGCGCTCCGCTTTCGGCTCCCGCACGAGGTACGCGCCTCGACGGCGGAGGTCTTTCCTCGCGGTCATTTCGCCTCCGCCGACGACTGGGATGCCCTCTTCGTCGATGAGACGAGCCTCCATCGCCTCGACGTCCCGGTACAGGACCGCCATCTTGGATTTCGCGAAAACCATGAGCTCGGTCGACGAGTATCCGCGGGTCATCAGGCCGGCAATCTCACGCCACGCGGACTTCAGGCCGTCTTCGAAGCCTTTCAGAAAGGCCTTGCGCTTCTCGTCGTCGCCCATCCCTAGGGTAGGATAAGGGCCCGTCGGACGTATAGAGATTTCGCGGTCTTAGCCGATATATCCGAGGTCCTCGCGCTTGTCCGGCGTCTCCGGCGCGGCCTCGATGTCCTTCAGCTTCGACGTGATCTGGTCGATCTGTTTCGCCTTCGTCTCCAGTTCGTTGAAGGAAATCTCGATCCCAAGGTACTTCGTCAGGACTTCGAGGACCGCCTGCGCGGACTTCGGGTCGACGAAATATCCGGACGTCTCGCCCATGAGGCACACCGCATTCATGTCGTACAACCGGCCGAGGCCCAGGAGCAGGCCGCTCGCGCCGACGATCCCGGCCCCGGGTTCGCCCCGCGAGAACACGACGCCGTACTTCTCCATCTCCTTCACGAGCTCGAGGCCCGTCGCAGCGCCGAGGACCCGCGGCTTCGTCACCATGCGGCCCATCCCGTACCCGCCGAGTGTGAAGACGCGGCGCACGCCGAGCTGCTTCAACTCCTTGAGGATGAAGTCGCTGAGCTCATACTGGCCCTCCGGCGTGAGGCCCTGATAGTCCCCCGTGAGGAGGATCATGTCCGTCCCGTTGTTCCGCTTGACGTAGTGCATCTCGTTGTTCACGAGCTTCACCTGACCGTCGTCCTGGACGAGGACCTGCGGCGGGAAGTACTTCGAGAAGATCTCCGCGAACTTGACGCCCTTTAGCTCGTCCTTCAGGTGCTCGGCCGCGAGCTTGCCGACGTTCCCGATGCCTGGGAGGCCCTCGATGAAGATCGGGTCGTTCAGCTTCGGATGGTCGAGGTACCGGATCACGATGTTGTCCATGGGCTCTCATCTCTCCAATTCATGGGCCCGCTTAAGTTTGCGCCTGTACGCGCCGTAGCGGTCCTCCGGGGAGTACCGCGGGGGCATCGGGTTGCCAGCGGCATGGCCGCACGCCGGGCAGACGTCCCGCAGCGTGTAGCGACCGCACGCCCCGCATTTCTTCAGGACCGATCGCATCCTTCAATCCTTCCGATGAAATTTCGCCTCGCCGCCTTTCGCGGTCAGCGCCTTGATGACCCGATTCGCCGCCTTCTCAATCTCCTCTTCCGCGGTCTTGTAGTCCGGCGCGCGCACGACGATCCGGTAGCGGGGCGCGCCGATGTACTGGACCTTCACGCTCAGCCCGTCGTTCTCCTGGACCGCCTTCGTGAGTGCCTCGCGGATGTGCACGGCGCCGTCGGGACAGAAGTCCATCGCCTCGACGTATCCGTCGATCGACACGTGCGGCGGGACAATGTTCTCCCGGGCCACCTCGACGAACGTCTTCACCCACCCGCCTTTGAAGCCCTCGTCCTCGAGGGCGCGCTCGTCCATCACGCTCTCCTCGAACGCGCGGTAGAGCGATCCGAACGAATCGAGCAGGCCGTAGCCGAACTCTTCCCAGCACGCCTCGACGGCCTTGCCGAGGCGCGTCGCGACGATCCCCAGGAGGTTCTCGGCCTTCTGTTCGTTCTTCCATTCCTGGATCTTCTCGCGGCGCTGGTGCTCGTTGACCGCCTTCAGCGAGAGGTCGATGTGTCCTTTGTCCTGGTCGACCTTGAGGACCTTGCAGACGACCTTCTGCCCTTCGCGGACGTAGTCGCGGATGTACTTGATCCAGCCCGAGCTGACCTCGGCGATGTGGATGAAGCCCTCCTTGTTCTCGTACTCGTCCAGGGTCGTGAAGGCCCCGAAGTTCTTCACGTTCGCCACGGTGCACACGACGAGTTCGCCCTCGTCGGGCCACTCGTACGCCTGGCGGGCCGTCTTCGCCTCGGCCATTACTCGAGGACCCCCAGGATCTCGCCTCGGACCACGGCCTTGCCGCCCGTCGGCTTCGCGACCGTCGCGCCGCAGACCTGGCACAGCACCGTGCTCGCGGCGCGGTCGAAGACGATCTGCTCGTTGCCGCAGTCCTCGCACTTGACCCGGAGGAACCGGCTCGTGGGTTTCGGGATCACTTGTGCACCTCCACGAGCTCGAACTTCTTCGCGCGGATGCCGGGTCGCTGGTGGGCCTTGTGGCATTCCCGGCAGCGGAAGCGGAGATGGATCTTTTTGGTCGGTTTCTCGCGACCCTCGGGCTTCGGGCGGGGGAAGCCGCCGTACCCGGCCGTCACGCGTCGGAACCGCCGCTGCCCGGCCCGGAGCTCGGACCGCGGGCGGTTCTTCACCCGCTCGACTTCGAGCTCCCGGTGCGCGTTGCAGAACGGACAGTAGCCGCGGATACGCTGGGGCATCTTCATGGAGGGGCGACCGAGCATCGATACAGAGGAGAACTGCTATTTGAGGGTTCCTGGGTCGCCGCGGACTTCTCGACAAGGGACGTTGGCGCGGGCCGAAAATCAGTCCGTTCGAGCCTGAAACGTGAGCACTCATGCGGTCGGCGTCGACGCGCCGCCGGTTGAATCGCAACAAATATATATTGCTAAATTAATAAATGGCGGGGAATTACACTGAGCCGGGAGGTCCGCCTGAGTCGGAGGGATGAAACCCTGGTGGACTTGCTGATCGAGACCGGCTTGTCGCGGAACATCGCGAAGACCCTCGTATTCCTTTCGAAGCGCGACGAGACGACCTCGGTCGAGATCGAGAAGGCCACGGGCCTGCGGCAACCGGAGGTCAGCATCGCGATGCAGGAACTCCGCCGCCGGAAATGGGTAGACAAGAGGGACATCAAGAAGGAAGGCAAAGGTCGGCCCGTCCACTCCTATCGGCTGAGCCTGCCATGGGCCGACATCCTCGCGCACATCGACCGGGAAGAGCAGGCGAAGATCGACCGGATCGAAGCGAACCGCAAGAAGCTCAAGACGTTCGTGTAGGCTCGAGCGTGCGGACGCCCATCTGGGACGCCACCAGGACGGCGTGGGCCATTTTCAGGAACAGGCCGTGGCCGACGACGCCGGGGATGCCCGAGATCCGAGCGGCGAGCTTCGCCGGTCCGCGGATCGGCCCGAAGTGCGCATCGAGGATGTGGTTCCCGTTGTCCGTCCGGAAGGCCTCGCTGCCCTCCTTGCGCAACTCGACCTTCGCGCCGAGGCCCTCAAGCGCTGCGGACGCGTTCTTCCAGCCAAACGGATGGACCTCCACGGGCAACGGCGTCTTCGTGCCGAGGCGGCGCACGAGTTTCGAGTCGTCGACGATTACGACGAACTTCTTCGACGCCGCGGCGACGATCTTCTCCCGGAACAGGGCGCCGCCCATCCCCTTGATCAGGTCGAGCTTCGGATCGACCTCGTCCGCGCCGTCGACGGTCAGGTCGAGCCAGAAGCTCTCCTCCAGCGAGGTCAACGGGATCCCCAGCCGCTTCGCTTCCTCTGCGGTGGCGAGCGACGTGGGCACACCTTTCAGGTCCATTCCGCTCGCAACGAGGCGGCCGACGCCCGCGAGGAAGTGTCGCGCCGTCGACCCGGTGCCGAGGCCGAGGACCATGCCCGGCTTCACGTACGCGAGGGCGGCCTCCGCCGCGTCCCGCTTCAGCTCGTCCCGAGAGGCCATCTCAGGCCCTCCGGCGCAGTTCCTCGACGAGCTTCACGAGCTCCCCGATCACGAGATCGTCGAGTTTCTCGCCCAATGCCTTCGATGCCTTGGACGGATCCCCGGTGACGCCGGACCAGTACTTCCGCGGGTCGGCCACGACCGCGTAGGGAGGGATCTCGTTCTTCCCCGGCGGGCTCTTGCCCTTCACGAGGTCGGGGCGTGCAGTCATGATCCGCGACGTCTCTCCCGCGCCCGCATGGCCGTCGCCCTCGGGAAGGATGCCTTGCGAAGCATAGATGATGTCGTAGTCCGAGAGGACGGTCGCCCGAAGGCCGGTCCCTTCGTCGACGACTTCCTGGGCGGCGGCGCGCAGCGCCATCATGTGCTCCCGCCCGGCGTGGCCGCTCAGGATCATCACGCGTCGCACGCCGTTGCGCACGAGATCCGCAAGGATGTCCCGGACGAAGCCCTTGAGCGCGTCGACGGAGACGCTGACGGTCCCCGGGTAGGGCCGGGTCGTCGTGCAGACGCCGTACGGGATGGCGGGCGCGACGTACGCGTTCGTATGGCGCGCGACCTCGTCCACGACGTGGAGCGGCTGGATGACGTCCGCCCCGAGGGGCAGATGCCGGCCGTGTTCCTCGAGCGCGCCGACCGGGAGGATGACCACGGGATCCTTCTTCACGATCGCGGCAAATTCCTCAGAGGTCATCTCGTCGAGGCGCACGCGGCGGAATCCGCGAGAAGGCCATAAATGGTTCGCGAGCGCCCAGTCGGTCGTTAACCTTAAACAAGGTTGACATCGCCTCCCGAAGCCTTTTCTCTTCCATGGCCCTCCGACGGTCGTGCGCGTTGCGGCTTTGTTCTCCGGAGGGAAGGACTCGACGTACGCGACCTACGTTGCCATGCAGCGAGGCTGGGACGTCACGCACCTTCTCTCGATCACTCCGGAAGATCGAGACTCGATGCTGTTCCACACGCCGAACCTTCAGCTCACGCCCCTCCAGGCGGAGGCAATGCGAATCCCGCTCATCCGTGAGACCGCATCGATGGGAGAGGACGGCGAGCTCGACGCGCTTCGGCGAATCTTCCGACGGGTCGACGTCGACGGGGTCGTCGTCGGGGCCATCGCATCGGACTACCAGCACGCCCGCGTGAATCGAATCGCCGACGAGGTCGGGCTCCGGGTCTTCGCCCCGCTGTGGCGTCGCGACCCGACACGACTGGTGTACGACTACCTCGAGGCCGGCTTCGACATCGCCTTCTCCAGCGTCTCGGCGGAAGGCCTCGACGCGAGCTGGCTCGGGCGGCGATGGGACGACCGGGTCGTCCAAGAACTGCTCCATCTCCAGCAGACGCGCGGCGTTCATCCGTGCGGGGAAGGCGGCGAGTTCGAGACGATGGTGCTCGATGGACCCCCGTTCGAGCAATCGATCGACGTCGTGCGCGCGACGCCGGATTGGCGCGGCACGGCGGGCGTGTGGCGCGTGGACGAGGCCCGACTCATGCCGAAATCGAACCGCGGATCGTGAGCTCAACGGCCTCGGGCCGGCCGAATCGACTTGAGGTCTCGGAACAGGAGCTCGCGGTCCTCCTTATCTTTGATCTTCGAGCCGACTTCCCGCGCGAGGGCGAGGTGCGTCCGGAGGTCTCGCTTTCGGCCCGCGATAGCATCGGCGCGGGCAAGGGCCTCGTAGGCGAAGGCGAGCGGGAAGTCCTCGATCCCGTTTTCCTTGCATGTCGCGAGGGAACGGACCGCGTGGTATGTCGCCGGCTCGGGACGGCCGAGGATCGCGTAGACGTGAGAGATCTGCCAATCGCCGATCGCGCGGTTCACCGCCGTTCCGACCTCGCCCCAGTGGAAGCGGGACGCGTGCGCGGCGTGGATCATGCGCTCGTCTTCGGCGGGCGAGCGCGTCTTCTCGAGGAGCCGCCAGACCTCGTTGAACAGACCTACGGCCATCTTGCGATGCCACTTCCGCTCTGCCGTCGTGGGTTTGCGTGCCATGGAATGCCCTCCGCCGCGTCCGATTACGCCGTCGACGGCGGGTAGTGGGGCTGGGCAGATTTGAACTGCCGTCGCAGGCTCTTCTGCCCCGTAAACGGGGTCCCAAAGCCCGAAGGATAGACCAAGCTACCCCACAGCCCCAGATGCGCGGAAGAACCGGAACACGCGATAAATACGTTGTCGCCTACGCGTCGCGCGGGTTGCGCATCGAGGAAAATGCGTCCCGCGCGGCCAATCGCACGGCGTCTTCGCTTGTCTTGCGCGGCCGCCATCCGGTCCGCTTGAGCCGGTCGAGCGCGAGTTTCATCGTGCGAACGTCTCCCGCCCATCCGCGCCCTCCTCCGGCGCCACCCGTCCACGCGTATTCGACGCCGCGGAGGCCGAGCTCTGCGCAGATCGCGTCGGCAAGGGCGCGCACGGTGATCGCATCCTCGCTGCCGACGTTGTACACCGAGAATGGCCCTGACCCACCCCGCTGGCCCGCGAGCATCCCGGCCACGACGTCATCCACATGGACGTACGACTTCGCCGTGCCCGGATCGGATCCGAGGATCTCGAGCCGTTTCGGATTCTCGTCGAGTTTACGGACGAAGTCGACCACCACGCCATGGCCGCTCCTCGCGCCGACGACATTGGCCAGACGGAAGACGAACGCCTGGACCCCGAACGTGTGCGCGTACGCGGAGAGGAGCGCCTCGCCGGCCAGCTTCGATGCGCCGTACACCGAGATCGGCTCGAGGGGGCTGTAGTCTTCCGGGGTCGGCACGACCTTCGCCTCGCCGTAGACCGTCGATGTAGATGCGAACACGATTCGCGGAACCTCGGCCACCCGGCACGCCTCCAGGACCCGATGGGTCGCGACGATGTTCTCGTCAACCGTGGGCTTCGTCCCGCGTCGGTCCAACCGGACATCCGGGTTCGCGGCGAAATGATAGACGACGTCGGCCCTCCGGAAGATCGGACGTAGGTCGCCCCGGAGGAGATCGCGTTTCACGAGCGTCGCGCCGGCCTTGAGGGCCTTCGCGAGGTTCTCGCGTTTGCCGGCTTTCAGATGATCGATCGAGACGACGTCCGCCTCGCCCACCAAGGCGTCGGCAACATGGCTGCCGATAAATCCCGCACCGCCGGTGATGACGACTTTGGGACGAGCCAAAGCGTTCCACCTGCCGCAACTCGAGACGACGTAATCAACGTTCCTTCTGCGCGAGGAGATGAGCGAGGAGTGCGTCGACCGCCCTCGCCCGATGAGAGACCGCGTTCTTCTCGGTCACCGTCATCTCCGCGAAGGTCTTCGTCGCGCCTTCGGGGACGAAAATCGGATCGAAACCGAATCCCCCGGTCCCTCGCTCCCGGTCGGCGATCGAACCGCGGCATTCCCCATGGAAGACCTCGTGCTCGTCCGACGTCCGGAGGAGGAAGACCGTCTCGAACCGTGCACCGCGGTTCCGGGCATCGTTCAGGAGCTTCAGGACCCCGGCGCACCCGAGACGCTTGTATACGTACGACGAATAGACGCCCGGGAAGCCACCGAACTCTTCGAGGAACAGGCCCGAGTCATCGATCACGTAGTCGCCCCGGATCTGGTCGTCGAGGATCGTCGCGGCGAACCGGACGACCTTCTCGAGGCGATCCGTCTGGATCTCGGGATACGTGCGGTCCTCGTGCACGAGCTTGATGTGGGCTTCGCCCATTTTCTTCGAGACCTCGCGGAACTTGCCTTCGTTCGTCGTCACGAATGCGATCATGTATAGCGACCCCGCGACTCGATTTCTTTCACCTTTGAGATGACGTCATCGGCCGCCTTCCCCATCGTCCTGCGATAGCCCTTCAGGGCCGCCCGGTAATACGATGCCGCGCGCGCATGCGCGCTCCCCAGGGCCTCTTTCAGGAGGTGGAGGTCGACGCCCCTCGATTCGACCCTGTCGTCTTTTCCGCCCAGACTGAAGTCGATCATCACGATTCGAGCGTCTCGGACGATCATGTTCGACGTCGTCAGATCGCCGTGGATGATCCCGGCCCGGTGTAGACGTCCAACGATCTCGCCGATCGCACCCGCGACTTTCATCGCGGGGGGCCCTCCTTGGTCCAGGACGTCCTTCGCGGTCGGACCGTCGACGAACTCCATGATGATCTTATTCTCCACGAGATTGATGTCGTAGAGAATCGGGACCGCGACCCCGGCGGCTCGGGCCTCGGCCATGAGGCGCGTTTCATGACGGATTCGAGACCGGCGCAGTTCGTCGTCGAGGACGTCGAGGCGGTACGCTTTCGCCCTCCGATATTTCTCGATGGCGGGTCTTCCCAAGAACTCCGTTCGTCGGAGCTCCGCCTCCGCGCCCTGTTTGACGAGCACGCGGCGCGATGCGAGGCAGGCGAGAAAAACCTTTCATCGCGTGCTAGAAGGTATTGAAAAGGTTTGCCGCAGCTCAGACCGGGCACAGAAAAGAGGCGAGGAGCGGCGAGGAAAAAGCCTAGCTGCGCCTGCCTCATGGGGGATGGAGGTTTCGGCATCCCGAGTATTTGGCGATATGATGGTGGATGGTGGAACCTATTTGTCGCTTTTGCGGCTTTTTTCTCGATTACGGTGCTGCTCGCTTGGGGCCCTCGGACTGTTGAGTACCTTGTCTTCGACGCCGCGGCAGGCGTCTTCATTTACTTCACCGGGATGGTGAAGGTGCGGACGAGATACCGCATCCGGCAAAAGACGCAACGGCCCAAAACTACCTGATTCTTCTCGGCAAGGCTCTTTCGTGCCTGCATGTTGTTCGGTCTAGCCAAGGCCGCCATTCGGGAATTTATCGAAAAGCACCCAAAGGGGCCGCCGAAGTGAATCGGGAGGCTTTTCAATACACTCTCGGACGCCGAGAAAAACCTTTCATCGCGTCGTCCATCTGGGCGATCGATGACCAAACCGCACGAGTCGCCCCTACGGATTCGTCGCGCCGAAGCGAGCGATCGAACCGAGTGGATGCGGATGCGCGCCGCCCTCTGGCCCGAGTACACGCCCGAGAATCACCGCAACGAGATGGACGAATATCTCGACGAAAAATCGGCGGCGGCCTTTGTGGCCGAGCGTCCCGATGGCGGCCTGGCGGGTTTCGTGGAAGCCACGATCCGTCCCTATGCGGACGCGTGCGACACGAGCCCGGTAGGTTATGTCGAAGGTTGGTACGTGGACCCTGACGTGCGGCTCAGCGGAGTCGGACGTCGGCTCGTTCGGACCGCCGAGCGGTGGGCTCGCGGAGGCGGCTGCAGCGAGATGGGTTCCGATTGCCTCGTGGAGAACGAAGGCAGCCTGCGGGCGCATCTCGCGATCGGGTACGAAGAGCGGGAACGGCTCATCCATTTCCGACGATGGTTGGCACGGCCGCAGCCACGGCCCCGGGCGTAGGTGGGGGAGCCCCTCGCTCGTTCCCCATCGGGGATGAGGCTTCGAGGAACGCACGAATCTCGGACGCGGGCACCTTGGACGGCCTTGGCTCGAAGTCGGGCGGCAAGCACCGCGCGTACCGCGGCTCGAGGAGACGTCCCTCCATGAGGATGATCGCGGCCCGGTCCCGCTCGCTCCGGATCGGGCGGCCCGCGGCCTGTAGGACCTTGTTGATCGCCGGGAAGACGTAGGCGTAGTCGTAGCCTTTCGCGAACCCGAACTTGCGGCAGTAGTATTCCTTCAGGGCCTCGACCTCGACGTTCGGCGGGCTCAGGGGGAGCCCTACGACGATGACCGCCGCGAGGACGTTTCCCTCGTAGTCGACGCCCTCGCTCAACGATCCGCCCTGGACCGCGAACAGGACCGCCCCGCCCTCGGCGCGTGCTACCCGCAACGCCTCGATCGCCCCGTCGCGCTGGGCCTTCGTCCACTCCGGTCGCTCGACCAGGACCTTCTTTCCAACGCGGAACGCGAGGAACCGCGAATGGGCCTCCTCCAAGAGTTCGTACGACGGAAAGAAGAGTGCCACGTTGCCCGGGACGACAGCCGCGATCGCCGCGATCTGGCGGGCGATCCGGTCGTGCATCGCCGCGGTGCGCTTCGCGTAGAGCGTCGTCAGCTCGGGCTGGACCAGCAGGAGTCGATTCGCCTTCGGGAACGGGGTGCCGTAGGTTCGGATCAAACGGCGGCCGAGATCGATCCCGAGAAGATCAGCGTACATCTCGGCGGGAAAGAGCGTACCGGACATCAGGACGCTCGCATGGACCTGGTCGAACACGCGCTTGCTGAGGACACTCGGATCCATCAGCCGGAACGCGAACTTTCCCTCGTGGCCGGGGATGACGAGGCGCAGGATCCCGACGTTCTGGTCTCGCCACCGGCTGAGAAACTCGGCGACGGCGGGCAACGTCGACGGCACGCCGTGACGAACCGCGTCCTCGCCGGCGAAGGAGACCATCTCGACGAAGTCCGTGTAGCCGAGAGATCCGCCGCGGCCTTTCGCGAGGCCCAGGTCGACGAGGTCGAGGAGCTCCCCCTTGCGGCCGATGCGCTCGGCGCGGACGTCGAGCAGGAAATGCTCCATCGCCTTGGCGACGCCGACGAGCCGATGGGCCACCTCCCCGTCGATCGACCGGGCCTCTTTCGCGGCCTTCAGGAGATCGTGGACCGAGAGGTCGCCGCCCAGGTGAGCCCGGATCCGGTCCGGGAGGTTGTGGGCCTCGTCGACGATCACGACGAGTTCATCCAGGGACCGCCCGAGCCGCGGGAGGAACCGCTCGAGGATCTCGCTGAAGAGATAATTGTAGTCGCACACGACGAGATTCGCGCGGGACGCGGCGTCCATCGCGACTTTGTGGGGGCAGACGCCGCACGCCCCGCTCGCCCGGACGAGCTCCTGCACGTGGAGGGTGCGCTGGAGGACCGCGGTGACGACCGCCGAGTTGTCCCGCGTGAAGAAGGCGCACGTCCGCGACTTCACCTTGTGATCGCAGAACTCGTGGAACGCGCGGCCGTACGCCGGGGCGCCCTCCTGGAGGCACATCGATTGCTTCGCAATCAGGTCGACCGTCGCGATCCGCGGCCCCCTCGCCTCGATCCGACGGACCGTCTCGATCGCGATGCGGTGTTGACTCTGCCGCGACGTCAGGAAGAGGACGAGCTTGTTCGCGCGGAGGGCGAATTCGAGCGACGCGACGAGGGCCACGGCCGTCTTGCCGATCCCGGTCGGGGCGTGGGCGAGCAGGTGTCGACCGTCCTCGATCGCGCCGCGGGCATCAGCGAGGAAGTCCGCTTGGCCCTCGCGAACCCGATCGAACGGCCAGGGGATGCGGACGGCGCTCGGGCGCAGGGCGGGGGATGGCGCGAGCGTTTCCAATTCCGACCTCCACAAGGTGGGTCGTCCCAGGCTCGCTCGATATGAAGGACTTCCGGAGGGAGAAGGCCGAAAGTACTCCGGTCGCTCTTACGGCGTGATAGTTGTGAAAGAGCGCTTAAGCCGTTTCCGAGGGGGTGCCTCGTTGTGCGCCGCCGGTGTTTCGTCTGCGGGTTCAAGTCCGGGAAACCGGTCTGTCCCCGCTGCAATACAATCCTGCGACCGGACCAGGCGGTCTGCGCGTCGTGCGGGAAGTCGTTCGGCCGATGGATCGCGGCGTGTGACGGGTGCGGCGCGCCGATGAAGGCGGAACCCGTGACTTCGGAGGAGCGCGCGGCATATCACAGCCTCGCCTCCGTCCCAGGGATCTCCGAGGAGCGGGCGAAGGCCCTCGCCGCGAAAGGCTTCCGGGACTTCGCCGACGTCGTCCGACTGGCGTTGCCGGAGAGCGCCGTCCGACAGGGCCTCCATCATACGATTGCCCGGAAGGTCCTCCTCGCGGATCTCGTCCCACGGCCGCAGCGTGCGGTGAGCGGGGCCCGGTGCCCGATGTGCGGTGCAGCCTGGCTCGCGGACGCGACCCGTTGCGTGTCGTGCGGCCCGGCGTTCGGCCTCGAACTGAATCCGGCCGCGATCGAGGCGCGACTCGAGGAGATCACCGGCGACCTCGTGAATCTCGTGGCGGACGAGGACTTCCAGGGGATGCCGGAAGACGTCCGGAACGAGATCTTGCAGGCCTTCGGCGGCGTGACGCGCGACGATCTGCTGCGCGAGGAATATTCCCACCAGGTCGACGCCTGGCGGACGAAAGGGTTCGACGTCGGACGCGTCGAGCCTCTCCTCGACGAGAACCTCGCGACCTTCCGCGAGCAGAGCGCGCGGCTGATCCGGCTCCAAGTGGCGAAGAAAGCCGACGCCGGGACCTACCGATGTCCGCTCTGCGAGATTCGCCTCGAGAGCACGGCGGAAGAATGCGGCAACTGCGGCGCGCACTTCGTCTGAGGCCACAATCCTAAATATGCAGGCATCGTGCCGGAATCGGATGCGCGGACCGTATTCCGATTACGCGGCCCCTCCGATTCATGTGACCCGGGAACCGACGGGCCCCCGACCCGGGGTGCGCTTCAGCCGCCAGGAGTTGTTCCAGCTCGGGGTGGCGATCCTCGCGCTGAGCGCCGCGCTGACCCTCGCGAACTATACGGCGCTCCGCGGTTTCTATCCGTCCAACCAGCTCCCGCTCCTAATCGTCCTCTGGTTCTCCGGCGCCCTGGTCGCGGTCGGGAGCGGGGTTGGACTCCACGAGATCTCCCACAAGCTCGTCGCGCAGCGGTACGGACACTGGGCCGAGTTTCGGTACAATCTCCGCGGGCTCGCGCTGTCGTTCGTCTTCGCGTTGTTCGGCTTCCTGATCGGAGCGCCGGGCGCCACGATGGTCTCCGGATTCGTCACGCGCGATCAGAACGGACGGATCAGCGCCGCGGGCCCGATCTCGAACTTGTTCATCGGCACGGCGTTCATGCTCGTCGCCGCGGCGATCGTCCGCACGACCTCCCTCACGAACATCCCGGCGTTCTTCGTGACGGTCATCCTCGTGAACGCGTGGTACCTGAACGTCATCCTCGCGGGCTTCAACATGATCCCGATCATGCCCTTCGACGGCTCGAAGGTGTGGGCGTGGAATAAGGCCGTCTACGCCGGGATCCTCGTCCTCGCGCTTGGGCTCTATGTGAGCGGAGTCTACCTCGGGATCACGGGCATCTGATCGGGCGATGGCTCATCGACTCATCTGACTCGCGAGGTATCCCGCGCCAAAGCCGTTGTCGATATTCACGACGGCGACTCCCGGGGCGCATGAGTTCATCATCCCCAGGAGAGCGGCCATCCCGTCGAAACTCGCGCCGTACCCCACCGAAGTAGGCACGGCGATCACGGGGACATCGACGAGGCCGGCCACGACGCTCGGCAGGGCCCCTTCCATTCCCGCGACGACCACGATCACCTTCGCGCCGCGGAGGAGATCCCGACGGTCGAGGACTCGATGCACCCCGGCGACGCCGACGTCGAACAGGCGAGTCACCTTGCATCCCATCAGCTCCGCCGTGACGCCGGCCTCCTCCGCGACCGGAATGTCCGAGGTCCCAGCGGTCATCAGTAGGACCGGGCCGCGCTTGGCCTTGGGCGGATTCCCGATCGACACGATCGCGGCCGGTTCGTGGTACGTGACCCGCTGGCCGTCCAAGGCCTTTCGGAGCCGCTGGTAGATGGAGCGGGTGGCGCGGGTCGCCAGCACGAGATCGTGGGACTCGCTCATCCGGCGGGCGATCTCGACGATCCGATCCGGCGTCTTCCCGAGGCACAGGATGACTTCTGGATAACCGCGGCGGAGGTCGCGGTGCGAATCCAGCTTCGCGAATCCGAGGTCTTGATACGGTAGGTCCCGGAGGGCCTCCATCGCCTGTCCGACCGTGACCTTCCCCGCCTTCAGATCCCGAAGGAGCGCCTGCACGCGACGCCGATCCACGGCCTTCACCGGATCTGTTCCCACTTTTCGAGTTCGAGGACGGAGCTGAGTGTGCCGCCGCGTTTGATCTCTTCGCGGATCCGGTTCTCTCGCTCGAGCACGTCGAGCGCGCGGTTTGCCATCTCGACGGCCTCCTCGTGCGCCACGACAATCAGGCCGGACTCGTCCCCGACAATCCAGTCGCCCGAATGGACCTTCTGCCCGCCGCACTCAATCTCGCTCCCGATCTCGCCGAGGCCCTTCGGTTCGCCGGCGTGCGGCGCCACGTGTCGACTGAAGCAGGGAAAATTCAGCTCGAGGATGGTATCGAGGTCCCGCACCGCGCCGTCGATCACGACCCCGGCCACGCCTTTCACGAGGCACGAGTTCGACGCGAGTTCGCCCCACACCGCGGTCGGCCCGCCGCCGACATCGATGACGATGACGTCCCCCGCCTTCGCGCGGTCGATCGCCTCGACCGGTTTCGCCCAGTCTCCGTCGGCGGTCTTGACGGTGACCGCCCGGCCGACGAGTTTCGTGCCGTGCTTGATCCGCGGCACGAGGCCGGTCATGACGCCGCGCTTCTGCATCGCGTCGGCGAGGTTCGGCGTCGAGACCTTGCGGAACGCCTCGCCGACGTCGGCATCCGCGTACTTCCTGAACAGGCCGGTCGGGATCGACTTCCTCTGGAGGATCGCCTTCTTGATCGTCCGCGTGGCTCCCGCGACGTCCTCCGCCTTGATGATCGCCCCGCCGACGATGACGATCGAGGCGCCGGCCTTCAGGGCCTGCCCCACGGTCTCCGAGTTCAAGCCGCCCGCCACCGCGACCGGGAGGGAGGTCGCCGCGGCCACCGCCTTCAGCTCCTGGAGGGGCGTGTGCGCGATCATCTGCTCGTCGATTGACACGTGCATGTTGAGATAGTCGACGCCGAGCTTCTCGAGTTCCTTCGCCCGGCTCGGTTTGTCGGCGACCCGCATCAGATCGACCATGATCTTCGAGCCATACCGGCGGGCCGCGCGGACGGCCTCGAGGATCGTCGCGTCGTCCGTGACGCCCATGACCGTGATGACGTCAGCCCCGGCCTTCGCCGCGATCTCGACCTCGAACGCTCCCGTGTCCATCGTCTTGAGGTCCGCGACAATCGTCTTCCCGGGAAACGATTTCTTGAGTTGCCGGACGACCTCGATGCCCTCGGACTTGACGAGGGGCGTGCCGGCTTCGAGCCAGTCTGCGCCTCCGTCGACGGCTTCCTTCGCCGCGAGGAGGGCGCGCTTGAGGTGCATGTGGTCCAAGGCCACCTGGAGAACCGGCTCCATGGACCGTACTTACCTCGCCGTCCTCTTAAAAACGTAACGACTCTCGCGGTGTCGCGATCCGGCGATCTTCGACCACCCAAAGGCGGAAAAGGAACGGCCGTCCTCGGCGCCACCATGCGCGTGGGCATTTTGGGGAGCAGCGATGTCGGCCAGGCACTGGGTCGCGGCTTTGCGAGCCGGGGACACGATGTGAAGTTGGGCTCGCGGAGCCCGAAGAGCGAGGGTCTCAATGCGTGGCTGAAAGAGGTGAAAGGGAAAGCCTCGACCGGAACGTTCGAGGAGGCCGCGAGGCATGGCGAGACGATCGTGCTCGCGACCCGGGGAGCCGCGTTCGACGAGGTCGCGCGACTGGCGGGACCGAAGAATTTCGCGGGCAAAGTCGTCATCGACGTGCAGAATGCGCTCGAATTCTCCGGAGGACCGAACCCCGGTCTCTTCGTCGGGCTCAACGACTCCCTCGCGGAGCGAGTCCAGCGGGCCCTTCCGGAAGCGAAGGTCGTGAAGGCCTTCAACACGGTCCCCAACACGCAGATGGTCGACCCGAAGTTCGTCGGAGGCGTACCGGAGATGTTGATCGCCGGGAACGATGCGGCCGCGAAGAAGGAAGTCGTCGGGATCCTGAAAGAGTTCGGATGGCCTGGGGCCATCGACGTGGGCGGGATCGAGGCGGCCCGTTGGATCGAGGCGCTCGTGCCCCTCTGGGCTCTGGTCGGCTCGGCCATGAACCGGTGGGACCATGCGTTCAAGGTCGTCCACGGGTGAGCGTTAACCTTAAACAAGGTTGACTCGAACGTCACCGGAGCACACCGCCGGTGGCCCTGCTTTCAACCTTGATACTCAGCGCGTTCATCTCATATAGCGAGCCTCAAGTTTGTTGCCGAGTCGATGCCCACGAAGGAGCGCGACGCCGGCGAGCGTGAGCGATGCGTCACCGGCATCGATGCGATTGACCACATCCTGAACGGCGGCATCCCTCGAGGGAACACGGTCCTCGTCTCCGGTTCCGTCGGGACGGGCAAGACGTCGATCTGCATCGAATTCCTGATCCGCGGCGCACTCGAGGGAGAGAATAGCCTCTATCTGAGCGTGACCGAGCCCACGGACAAACTCCTCAAGAACGTGATCCCGTTCGACTTCTTCGACGAGCACCTCTCGAAGCAGGGAAAGCTCCAGTTCGTCGACCTCCCGAAGATCTATGAGGAGCTCGGCATCGACAAGGAAGACATGGATTTCAAGGAGGCGCGGCTCCTCGCCAGCCGGATTGCCTCGATCGTCGAGGAGCAGAAGATCCAGCGGCTCGTCCTCGATTCCGTCACCTCCGTCTGCTATCGGATCAAGGACCAGGAACGAATCCGGGACTTCCTGCTCAATCTCGGGACCATCCTAAGCGCGAAGGGATGCACCACGCTGCTCGTCTCAGAGATCCGATCGACCGAGGAAGGCTATTCCCGATGGGGGGTCGAGGAAGCCCTCGCCGACGGCGTGATCGTGACGGGCAACCTCGAGCGTCGCGGCGATCTCCTCCGGACCCTGCAGATCGTCAAGATGCGGGGCACGACGCACAGCCGGGCGAAGTACGTACTCGATCTCACGACGTCTGGGGTCTTGCTCGTTCCGTTGTTGAAGGGCGGGAGCGTGGCCGGAGGTGGCTGAGCTGAGCGTCGCGGCCGAGGTCTCCGAGAAGCTCTCCGGCCTGCCGGTCGCGTCGGCCGTCGCGCTTCACCTGAAGGCGGATCAATATTTCGACGCGATCCAGGGCATGATCGACCGCTTCGCGACGAGGAAAGACCTCGACGTCGTCTACGTGACGTCGACAATCCCGAGCCAGAGCATCCTCAACGCGATGGAGGCCCTTGAGATCTCGGTGGAGCACATCTGGTTCGTCGACTGTATCGCCCAGATCATGATGTCCCAGGCGAAGCGCCATCCTCACTCGATCGTCGTCGAAAGTCCGACGATGCTCGAGAACATCATGCTGAAGGTCGAGTTCCTCTTGCGTAAGAACCCGGACCGGAACGCCCTCGTCGTACTCGACTCGATCAACAGCCTCGCGATCCATAACAACACGAAGATCCTGAGCGAGTTTCTTCACATCCTCGTGAACAACCTGCGCGCCCGCGGCGCCTACACGGTCATCATCTCGATGCAGGAGTACGAGACGGAGGAGATTCGGAACATGCTCGTCCTCGTGTCCGACGAGGCTCTCGAACTCGGAGATTGATTCATATACCTCGGGCCGGCGGGTCGGTCGGGGCGACCAACGAAATCGGCCTCGATTTGCTCGGGTTGGCGGGTGCTTATGTTCTCGTTCTCAACCTCAAATATTAAGCGCGACACGTTTAAGAGCGTCGCGGCCCCCGTGCACAAGGTGCGGCATGTGCCGCAGGAAGGACTGAACTATGAGAAGCATCATCCGTAAGGATGAGCAGGCAGTGTCTCCCGTCATCGCGACGATTTTGATGGTCGCGATCACGGTGGTACTGGCCGCGGTGCTGTACGTCATGGTCTCGGGACTCATTTCGGGTCCCGGCGGTACGCCCACGGCCTGGGGTGTGAACATCGGCAAGTCTGGGGACCAGAGCAACTGGACCCTGACGTTCACGTCGATCCCCTCGAGCGCGGCGACCAATTCCGTGTTCATCACGATTAGGAACGCGGCTGGCGCGGCGGTCTCGGGAGCGACGAACGTCGCGTTCTCGACGATCACGGCAGCGGGGTACAACGCCATGTACTTCGCCCCGAACACGGCTGGGAAGGTTTCCACCGGTGACGTCCTCCGCCTCAGTGCGGTGTCGTACCCGACTGGATACCAGGTCCAGATCGTGAGCGGAACGTCCGTGGTCTACACGCACGCCCTGCAGTAGACAACCACGAGGGCCTCTCGGCCCTCCTCTTCACTTTATTTCGATTGACCCCAATCGTCACGCTCGTACAGCGACTCCGGCCGAGGACTTTCACCAGCGTACAATAACCCGTTAATATCCCCGCTTCCTGGAAGGGACGTCGGACCCGGCGCTTGCCGGTTACGATGTTGCGCTGGTGCCGCCAACCCTCTCCCTCCAAGGCGACACTGGCGCTTTTCCTGATTGTCATTGGACAGGGATCGTTCCGGCCAGGCGGGTTACCACGTCCATTTGAACTCTTCGATCGGCAGGGCGAGCGAGGTCGTCGCGTCCGTCACGCGGCTGAACTGGACCATGAAGTCCGCAGCGGTCGCGGCGTCGACCGCTTCGAAGATCACGAGGGCATCGGGCTTGCCGAGCAGTCCGAGGAACTCGTGGACCATGACGTTGTTCGGGATCTTCGGGTGCTTGAACAGGCGGGTGGCATCCTCCCATTGCCCGGGCAGGACCTTGAGCTGCGTCACAAAGAGCATAGCGTCACGGAGGGCGCATCAGGGGCCGACGGTATATAACGATGCGGTGCCGGCTACCGACCCCCGGCGTCGCTCGCCTCGATCGGATGGGTGCGGACATGGATCAGATGGGACTGCGCCACCGTCGTCCCGAGGATCTTGTCGGACCATCGCTGCCGCGGATCTCCGTCGACGACGAGGCCCGCCAACGTATCGAGGAGCGGGAATGCGAACCAGAAGAGCTTCGGGAAGTTCCGCACCGCGGCCTTGGACAAGCTCATCGGGCCGCGCAACGATCGGACCTCGAGGCCGACGATGAACTTGCCGACCGTCGTGCGCGTGACCGCTTCGGAGAACGTCGAGTAGGCAAACAACACCATGCCTCCCGCGACCCCGTACACCCAGGTGGCCCGAATGCCTTCGAGGTAGAGGAACGACCAGAGCGGCGCGAAGACCGTGATGAGGTCGAGGAAGAACGCGACCACGCGTTTCAGCCAATGGACCTGGAACGTGCGGTTATGCCCGAGCAGGTCGAAACCGCTCACCATGAGCGCATCCCGGAATCCGATTGGGCGTCTCGCTATTAATACATCCGCGCGCCCCGTCGCCGCGTTGACAAATCGAAGCCACTCAGCTCGCCCATCATTCATCACGGATCAGCATAGGTTCGATCATCACGGTGGCATGGAAGGTAGGCCGGCGCGAGGAATAGGCTTTGTGCCGGGGGTCGCGCGACCGCTTCGCGCTTCGACACCTATATGGCGCACGCGCCGCTTCCGCGCCATCCGTGGAGTCTCGGACCCCGGAGCAGGAGCGAATCGACCGCGTCCTGCGCGATCTCGTCCAACCGTCCGATTACGTCAAATGGGAGTATTTCTCGCGGCAGCGACTCCTCGCGAGAGGCATTGCAGGGTGGCGTCCGGCGCAGCCGACGCGCGTGCTCGACATCGGTTGCGGCCATGGGGCGCTTTCCCTCACGTTGGCCGAGAGCGCCGGCGTCGACGTCGTCGCGATGGATGTCCTCGAGTCGCGCGTTCGATCGGTTGTGGCGAGGAAGGCGACCCGGGATCCAGAGGCCGCGGCCCGGGTCCGGGTCGTCCGGGCGGACGCCGAATCGTTGCCGTTTCGGGACCATTCGTTCGATGCCATCGCAGCCACCGAGGTCCTCGAGCATCTGGACGAACCCGGGCGGATGTTGTCCGAGGCCCGACGCGTCCTGCGACCTTCCGGACGCCTCTTCATGACGACGCCAAACTCCGATGCCTTGCCTTATCGGATCTTGCGGTTTCTCCCCGACTCCACGGTGTCGCGCCTCGCGGCGTCGCTGACTCAAGAGACATTGCACCCGGAACTCCTCCACGACCACGGGGCGGCCGGCGGGCCTTCCGGCCATCCCGATCGGCACCGCCGCGAGGGCTTCACGTTGCGAGAGCTCGGGCACCTCGGTGCGCAAGCCGGCCTTCGAATGGCGGTGGCCTACACATACCGAATCCCGATCCCGGATCGCGTGATGCAGATCACCCCGCGAGCCTTGTCGCGCTCCGTTGCAACCCTCGGGACTCGTCCGCTTCCGCTCGGACTCCAGCTCTACGCCGAGTTCACGAAAAACTAGGAGGACCTCGGTTGGGAACCATTCGCCTCGTCGCATATCACGCCGGACAATGCGACCCGAAGAAGTGCACGTCCCGTCGGCTCGAACGATTGGGCCTCATGACGTTCGTCCCTCGTCCGTCGGGCTTGCCCCGGGGCGCTATCCTCCTGACGCCCGAGGCGGAACGAGCTCTGTCGCCCGCGGATGGACCTCGCGCGGAACGCCGCGGCCTCGCGATCGTCGACGTCTCTTGGAAACGCGGAAAGTTCCCTCCGGTTCCCCAGGCAACGGCTCGCGCGTTGCCGTATCTCCTGGCGGCGAATCCCGTGAACTACGGAAAGCCGTTCGTCCTGTCCTCCGTTGAGGCGTTGGCCGCGGCCCTCGTCATCTTCGGCCGCGCCGAGGAGGCCCGGACGATCCTCGCGAAGTTCACATGGGGCGGACAGTTCCTCGCGCTGAATCGGGAACCCCTCGACGCCTATGCGAACGCAAAGGATAGCGTCGCCGTGGTCCGCGCTCAGGGCGACTTTGTCTGAAACGATTTGGAGATCCGGTTCCCGGATCCGCGCTGCCACATCATCAGGGCCGCCCAGCCAATCCCGGATCCGACGCCCACAGCCATCAGGACCCACCGATGCACGAAAGTCCAAGACGGCTCCGTGCCGAAATACAAGATCACACTGTCCGCTGCGACGAACGCGGCCGTGATCAGAGCGGCGCGTAGGAGGAGTCGCGTGCCGATCATGGCGACCCTCGGTTTTCGTTTTCTTGTCCGCGTCCTGGGTTCGGTCATGCGATGACGGTCCGCGGCCACGGTCTCCCCCTGTATTTGTGCGTTAGGATTACAGATGGGCACCGCCGGCGCGACGTCGATCCGGCCGTCTGGTGGATTCACTTGAAATCCGGCGGCAACAGGTCGGGGATCCCGTCCTTGATCTCGTAGCGGTGGTTGCAGTGCTTGCAGAAGAGCGAGCCCTCGAGGATTTCGTCCTTCTCGACGTCCACGCGGAGCTCCAGGTCCCCTTTGCACACGGGACAGCACAGGATCTCCATGAGGTCTCGCTTCATCGGCCGGTGGAAAGTCGGCGTCCGACTTAAGCCCATCGCGCGCGAGCCTTCGGGCTCCGTTCCAAAAGACTCTTGGCGGGGCACTCCATCAGGAGGCCCGCGCCCTCCCGTGGATTCCCGACAATGCCTATATAGGCGGTCCAACATGGGCGCAATCTCCCGGAGGTTTGTCGAGTCTTGGACGATGGGAAAGGCTGGCTCCGCACCCGCTGGCGGACCGCCGCGGTCCTCGTGATGATCTTCGGGCTCGCCCTGTTCCTGCGAGTCTACTTCGTCTACGGAGTCGCCTTCCATCCGGTCCCGGCGGACTGTAGCGCGATCTACACCCCCCCGTTCTCGGGCGGGTCCGACTCATACTATTGGGACCGGGCCCTATGCTATTCGTTCCAGACCGGTCGGGACCTCGGGCGGGATACGATGCTGAATTATCCCGTCGCGTTCCAGAACCCGAGAGGGCCGCTTTTCCCGTGGTTCTCGCTCCTCGTCGGACGCCTCGTTGCGCCTCTCTTTGGAGACCCTTGGAATTCGGTCATGTTCGTCTGGCTGCTGAGCACGGCTCTCTTCGGTTCCCTCGCGGTCTTCCCGACGTATGCCCTGGCCAAGGAAGCATTCGGACGAAAGGCGGGCCTGATCAGCGCGCTCCTCCTCGCGATTAGCGTCGGGAACCTGCAACGGAGTGCGGCGACCGACGCAGATCACGACACGTTCACCCTCTTCTTCGTCATCTCGGCGTTCTTTTTCTTCCTGCGGGCTTTGAAGACGATGAACCGGCGACGGTGGGTCGAGGGCTGGTTCCACCGGAAGGCGATCACCTCCGGCCTTCGGACGTTCTTCCGGGAGAATCGAACGAGCGTCCTGTATGCGGGTCTCGCCGGGCTGTCCGTCGCGGTGATCGCCCTCGCGTGGCAGGGCTGGGCGTACGTCGTGGTCATCCTCATCGTCTGGTTCGCCGTCGAGCTATTCCTCGCACGCTTCCGGAACGAAGACACGATGGGCACGTGGATCCTGTTCGCGATCGCGCTCGCGCTGCCGGTGATCCTCGCGTTCCAGTGGTATTCCGTGCGGGTCCAGATACGCGTGTGGTTCGACGTTCCCGCGTACCTGTTTCTCGCGGCGCTCGTGCTGGGCTTCGCGTTCACCGTAACCCGGGACTATCCGTGGACCCTGGTGATCCCGGGTACCCTCATCGCCGCGGCCGTCGCCATGGGCGTCGGCATCCTCGTGAACCCCGGCTTTGTGGACGCCTTGTTCAGCGGTGCGGGGTACTTCATCCCGTCGAAGGTCGTCACGACGATCGCGGAGGACCAGTCGCCAGGCCTGTCCCAGATGATCCTGTCCTTCGGCCTCTTCACGTTCGGGATGAGCCTTCTCGCGATGGCGTACCTGCTCTGGCAGGTGCCGCGCCGTCGGGATGCGTCGTACAGCCTGGTCGTGGTCTGGGCCTTCGTCGCGATCTTCATGGCGATCACGGGCGCCCGGTTCATCTTTGACGCGTCGCCTGCGTTCGCCGTGACCGCCGGCTTCGCGATCGATCAAATCCTGGTCCGGGCCGACTTCGCGACGATGCGCCGGACCTACCGCTCCCTCGCGGCGGGGAGCTGGCGGAACGCGGTGCGGAAGTCGGTGAAGGCGCGCCATGTCCTCGCGGTGCTCGGCATCGTGTTCTTGGTCCTCCTGCCGAACGTGTGGTGGGCGGTCGACGCATCGATCCCCTTCGAGCTCAAGACCCAGTACGATCAGCAGATCGCGAATCTCTTGCCCGCGTTCCTCCGGTCGCCGGGCTACAAACCGAGCAGCGGCACCCCGTTCTACTTCGGGGCGTTCGGATACAGCATCCCGAAGTCGACCGACTACTATCCGGCCGCTTGGCGGTGGTTCGCGACGCAGGATGCGGGCACTCCGGCCGAGCTCCGGCCGGCGTTTCTCTCCTGGTGGGACTACGGCTTCGAGGCGGTCGATCGGGGGGCGCACCCTACCGTCGCGGACAACTTCCAGGACGGGGTCGCGCTCGCCGGCCAGTTCATCACGGCCCAGAACGAGACCGCCGGGATCGCCCTCCTCGTCGCCCGACTCCTGGAGGGCGACTTCCGCCTGAACCGGCCGAACTTCCGGCCCTCCGTCACGGCGCTCCTCCAGAACGCCGGCCTCCCGGTCGACACATTGCGGAGTGTCTTCGCCCGACCCCAAGATTACATTTCGGTCATCCTCGGCGACCCCATCACGTACGGCCTGTGGGCCTCGGATCTCCAACCGCTCAACGCCCAGTACATCTTCATCACGAATCTCCTCACGCGCCGGATGGGTGAGGAATCTCTCGTCTCGTTGTACCACGACGTCCGGGACGCGACCGGGTGGAACATCGGCTACTTCGCAGTCGACGCACGTCTCTTCCCGGTCAGTGCCCAGAACACCGGGATCTTTTACGCCCCGGTGAAGCTCTCGGACCACCGCGTCCTCAACCTGCCGGACGGCCGTGTCTTGCCGTTCGAATTCTTCCAGATCCTCGCGAACACGAACCGTGGCCAAAACATCCCGATCCAGTTCGTGGCGCCGGGCGATCAGGTCCAGGGCCAGAATATCCAGTACCAACCGGCCTTCTACAAGTCGATGTTCTACCGGGCCTACATCGGCTATTCACCGAGGGACCTGAACTCGACGGACACCGGGATCCCCGGCATCAGCGGAGCGCTGCAGGCCAATCCGCCGGTCCCCGCGTGGAACCTCACCCACTGGCGGGTCGTCTACCGCACGGCGTACTACAACCCGTTCCCGGATGCGACGAACCACACGAGCGCCTTCCAGGCGATGAACTATGACCAGGCGCAGCGGATGCAGGCCGCGATCCAGGCGGGGACGATCAAAGGCGCCGTGGACTTGAGCACCCAGGCGGCCGTCTTCAACGGGGTCGTCTTCTTGCGCTACTACGATGGCGCGGTCGTTAACGGGACCGTGTATGCGGGTTCGACGCCTCTCCCGCACGTCCATGTTACCGTGACGGACGAGCTGGGCACCCCGCACGGCGTCACCCAAACCGACGCGCAAGGCCACTACAGCGCGATCGTCCCGTTCGGGAACATCACGATCACGGCGTCGATCGGCAACCTGACCCGCACGACGCTCGTCGGCGAGCGGTCGCTCGCGTCCTTCACCCTTCCGGTGACGATCGATCAGGCGATGCGGTCTCCCGCCGACGCGAACGGCGACGGGATACCGGATTGGATCATCACGCACGACTTCCATGTCGCCTCGCACACGGCCCAAGGGACCGTCTTCTTCGACCTGAACCGGGACGGTTCCTTCGGGGCCACAGACGTGTCTGCGCCCGGGGCGACGGTGACCCTCCGGCACGCGCTGTTCGCCTACACCCGCACCACGACGTCGGCGAGCGACGGGACGTACTCGATCTCGAGCTTGCCCGCGGGTCCGTATCGGGTGTCGATCGCGTTGAACGGACGGACGCTCACCGCGTCGACTTTGACGGTGGCGCAAGCCGACGTGACGCAGGGCATCGCGGTACCGTATGCGAAAGCCTCCGGATTCACGGTCTCGGCCGGCGGCGGGCGGGTGCCGTCGGCTCAGATCCAATTCGTCGATCAGACGAACTCGACGACCATCTCGGTCACGTCCGCGGCGGACGGCTCGTTCGTCCTGCGCCCGCTCCTCGCGGGCAATTACACGCTCACCGCTACCGACGGAGACCTCGCGTCGATTCCTGCGCGCATCCGCGCCGCGAACACGGACCTCTCGCTCAACGTGACGCTCCTACCCACGGGGACGGTGACCGGGACGACCACGCTGTTCGGCACGGCCCAGCCGTTCGCGACCGTGAGCTTCCAGTCCGCGTCGGATCCGCGGACGATCCGTCAGGCGACGTCGGACGGGAACGCGCAGTACTCAATCCGCCTCCCGGCGGGCGAGTGGCTCGTCAGCGGGCGGTTCTACGCCTCGACGGCGTTGTACGCGACGCTCGGCCGCGTCGTGGTCGCCCGCGGCAGCGCGACCACGTTCGACGCGATGTTCGTCCAGGGCATCCGGGTCAGCGGCACGGTGAGCGACGCGAACCCGGCGGTCCGGAATCCGAGCGCGACGGTCGCCTTCACGAACGAGGCCGGCCAAGTGTGGCTCCAGACCGATTCCACCGGAGGCTACTTCGCGTTCCTTCCCGCGGGGACGTACGACGTCCAGGTGTTCAACCAGGCGGGGGCGTACTTCGCCCGAGTCGGGTTGCCCGCGACGACGAGGATCAACATCGCGCTCGCGGCGACGTCGGAGACGGTCGGTTGGGCCGTCTACCGGGACCTGAATCGCAACGGCGCCGTGAATCCAGGCGAGGCGGTCGTCGGGGCTCGCATCACCCTGACGGACGACCGCGGCGCGAACCTCGTCTTCACGACGAACGCGACCGGCGAGTTCCGCATCCCGTTGTTCGCGAACCGCACGTATGCGGGCGTCGTGACCGCGACCGGGTATGCCGACCACCCGATCGCGTCTTCCTCACCGGTCCAACTGCGCACGTTGATGCCGATCGCTCTCGCCCCGCTCCCAGTCCAGGTGCAGGGAAGCGTGCTCGTGAACGGCTCGGCGCTCCTCAATCATCCGGTCACGGTCGTCGCCGTCGCCCTGGGGAACGGAGCGGTCGGGACCTCGACCGTGACGGATTCGAACGGCGGCTACGGCTTCGGCCTGGTCCCCGGGTCGTACGCGTTGGTCGTCGATGAGAACGTGTCGTCCACGCGGGCGATGCGGTACCAGAACCAGGGGACGGACCGAATCGTCGTGCCGGTGGGAGCCGGCATCCTGCCGCACGACATCGACATCGTCGCACGGAGCCTCGTCGTCGGAAACGTGACGCTGTCCGGCACCGCCCAGGCGGCCTCGCTCGAATTCGACGGCCCGGACCGCCGCGCGCTTAACGCGACGACGACCGGATTCGAGGTCTACCTCAGCCCCGGCGCATACGCCGTCATCGGGAGTACGACGATCGGGCCCGACGAATACGCACTCCTGTCGACCGCGGCGATATCCGCACCGACGAGCCTCAACTTCCCGCTCACAAAGGCGACGTCGGTCTCCGGTCAGGCCCTAGCCAACGGCGTCGCCGTCCCCGGACCGATGCCCGTGTCGTTCGTCCGCAACGAGGGCGGTTCGCTCTCCGTGTCGACGGATTCCTCGGGTGCCTACGTCGCGTTCCTGGTCCCCGGGAACTACACGATCACGTTGACCGGCTCGAACAACGCGACGGATGCCGGTGTGTCCCGATTCTATCGGTACACCTTCGCGGGGGCCGCGACCGTCGACCCGGGTCAAGCCTCGCTACGGCTGGACCTCGCCGTCACGCGGACGCTCGACAACACGACCGTCTCCGGCACCGCGAGCCTCTCCGGCCTCGGCGTCGACGCGAGCATCACCTTCACCGGGCGCGGCGGCGGCGCGATTTCGGCGCAAGCGTCCGCGGACTCGAGCGGTTCGTATTCCATCTCCCTGGCACCGGGCACGTACGACGTGTACGCCTCGCGGCTGTTCGGAAGTGCCGCGTTCCTCGCCCGGATCATCGTGCCCCACGCCGCGACGTTCGGTCGCGACCTGACCCTCACGCAAGGATTCCGCCTGTCCGGGACGCTCCGCAATCCTTTCGGAGCGCCGGTGTCCGCCCCGCTCACGATCATCTCCGGGGCGGAGGTGGACGTGACGGCGGACTCGAGCGGTGGGTACCAGGTCTTCCTCCCGTCGGAGGTGTACACGATCTCGGCCTCGACGACATCCACCGAGAACGGGCTTCCCGTCGTCTACCGCGCGGCCTTGTCCGTCGCGGTCAACGCCGACACGATCGCGAACCTCGCGCTCACGAAGGTCCTTAGCCGGTCCGCGACCCTGACGTGGGATGCATCGCAACGGCGGACGATCGCCGCCGGCGGCTCCGTCTCGTACGCGATCGTCGTCCGGAACACGGGGAACGTCGCGGAGACCGTGGACTTCGCGGGCCAGCCGGGGGATTGGCAATTCACGTTCGCGCCGGGCTCGCTCCCGTTGAGCTTCGGCAATGCGGCGAGCAGCGCTTCGGTCCAAGTGACGATCCAGAGCCCGACGAACGCCCTCGTGGACCACGGCACGATCAAGATCGTCGCGACCTCGGAGACCGACGGCACGAACCTCGGGAGCGTCGACGTCCAGGTCGACATCACGCGCGTGCGCGGGCTGACCGTCGCCCTCGATACGACCGCGCCCGTCTTCGACGGACGGTTCCTGAACTACACGCTCCTCGTGAGGAACTCCGGGAACGCGCAGGAGACGGTCACCCTGGCGATCACGAATCCCGACGATCTCACGGCCTTCGGATGGTCCGTCACCCTGATCCCGAGCGGCCGCTCCCCGGTCGGCGCGACCCTCACGAACCTCACCGTCGCGGCGACCAGCACGGTCAAGGTGACGTTGCGCGCCCAATCGACCGGCGGTCCGAGCGGGGCGTCCGTCGCCCTGAGCGTGACGGCGCAAGACTCGATGGCCGTCTCCGCGTCGACGTCGTTCCTCCTGCAGCTCCCGGTCCTCGTGTCCCCCGGCCCGACGGTGACCGGACCGGACATCACGCCGGCCGCGCCACTGAACCTGCAACTCCTCGCGGTCGCTATTGGAGCGATCGCGGCGGTCGGGGCCGGGCTGTTCCTCACCCGGCGGAGGCGATGATCGATGCGGCCGTCCGGGACGATCGCCCTGGGCATCCTCGCCGTGGTCGTGGCACTGCTCGTCGCACCCGCCGCTGCCCAAGGGCCGATCTTCGGGACGATCACAGGACCGAGCGCCTTGGCTCCGAGTCAAGTGAGCGCGTACAACCTGACGATCGGTGGAGGGCCGACCGGCGCGGTCTCGTACACGATCTCGTGGTACCTCACGGGACCGAACGTCGCCGGCGGGCTGCCAAACGCCGCAAAACCGACGACCGCAACGGGCAATCGCACCACGTTCCGATTGAACATCACCGCGCCGCCGGCCGAGCAGACGATGTCGCTCGTGGTCCGGATGTCGGCGGCAGTCGGCTCGACGTACGAGAACACGACCGTCGAGAAGTCGATCGCCGTCCTCACGCCGATCGTCCTGAGCGCGACCTTTCAGAACACGGGGACCACGGCCGCGCTGAACGTGACGGTCCGGTTCTACGTTGACGGCGTCCTCGCTGGCACGGAGAAGATCGCGCGGCTCAACCCGGGAGCCCAGGTCACCGAGACGCTCAACTACTTGCCCTCCGGACTTCAGCCGGGGACCCACCAGGTCCGCGTCGAGGCGGATCTGGACGGGAACGGCGTGATCGACCCGGCGAAAGGCGAGGTGGTCGTCTCGAGCCTCTTCTATCGAGGCACGGCGCCCCTGAGCACCGCCTGGACGGTCGTGATCGGGATCGCGGTGTTCTTGCCCGTCCTGCTCCTCACGGTTGCCCTCCGGCGACGACAGCGCGCCTAGTCACGCGGGCTCAAGCAGCCAGACGTCGGAGTGGTTCCGCATCAACATGCCGAGTTTCGTGCGGCTGATTCCGGCTCGCTTCAGGAGCGACTCGAGGCTCGGGCCTTCCGGGAGCTGGACGGCCCCGTCGACCCATGCGGAGGCGACGGGCTCGTACCGGACGCCGTCCCGACCCACGTGGACGCGGGCCGCGGCCGCCTCGCGGAACGTATGGAGCACGATGTGGACCGAGGTGACGGCGGTCGGCCGGACCTTGTGATTGTAGTATTGCGCGACCTCGCGGTGGACAGGTGCGAAGGCACCGACGCGCTTCGCGTATTCCCGCCAACCGCGCTCGAACGGGGAATGGAACGTCGACATGCAGTGCTCGGTGATCGGACGGACTTCCTCGAAGGTCGAGAGAATCGACTGGCCCGCTGACAGGGCGGAGAGGAACTCCGACCATGTCGTGTACTCCTCCTTTGGCATGGCTGCCGCGAGGTTCTTCGCCAGGGACACGAGGTAGTTGTTGAGCCCCGCGATGCCGACCTTCGTGGCGATGTCCTCCAGGAACAGATGGGTCGCGATCTCGACGAACGGATTGCTCTCCGGCATCCGGGACTCGGACGCCATCCTAGCGCTCCCCCTTGATCCGCGCCCCGCGCATGACGAGGGCGTAGACGCACTCGTAGTTCCGCAGGAGGGCGCGCATGTGGTCCTCGTTAATGTTCACCTGGGCCACGTTCTTCGAGGAGATCTTCGTCTCCCCGCTCCAACCGCGGGTGGCGAGGAGGAAGCAGGCGAGCGAGTTCCCCGATACGGAGATGTTCTTCGCGATCTCCTCCCGGAACCGTTCGTGGAAGACGCAGAAATTGCAGACCGCGATGTTGTGGACGTTCTCGTTGTACTCGTCCGTCACGGCCTTGTCCGCCGGACTCATTCGCCCGACCGCGAAACGTGTCCGGAAGATCGTCGGGACGTAGCAGCACTGACGCATCGCGTACAGATAGCCGACGACGTCGCCGTCGACGTCCGTGATCGCCATGTCCGTGAGCGGCGTTACGTCGCCTTCGATGCTGAAGGCAGTGCGCGCCTCCCGGACGGCGACGTTGAACGAGGTCCATCCGAGGTACGCCTCTTTGCCCATGCGGCTCGCGAGGTTGTCCCCGACCCGCTGCCAGAACTCGACGACGCCGTCCGCCCCGGCCTTCTCGATCATGTCCTCAATCAGGGAGGCGAGAGCGACGTCGATCATCAGGGACCCCCGGTGTCCTCACACGAAGGAGCTGAGCACTTGTTTCAGGTGTGCACGCCATTCCTTCTCGGCCTTCGCGGCGACCCCATCGCCTTCGAGATCCCGTAGCCGGTCGACGACGATCGTCAGGAATCGGTCCCAATGCCCCGCCGTCATGTACGGCGCGGTCGTGCCGACTTCGTTGTACGCCATCGTGACGATTTCTTGGAGGTGGCCCGGCCCGACGAGGGCGCCCAGCTTCGACTGGAGGTACTGCGCAATCTCCTTGTTCTTCTTGAACTCCTTCGTCTCGCCGAACTTCTCGACGAACAGGATGCGCGTGAGGCGTTTCAGTTCCCCGGCCACCGCTTCGTCGTACGAGGCGAGAATTTCCGGCGTGATTGGTCGGGACTCGAAGAGATGGCGGACGACGATCGACGTCGTGACAACGTTCGCGAGGACGCCCTGCATCTTCGTGATCACGACGGGCTTCGTCGTCAGGAAGACGAGGAACGCGCGGTCCCCGACGCCGGAGATGATGATCGTGCCCGCCTCGAACTGCTGGACCGACATCATCATGTTCTGCCCGCTCAGCTGGCTGCAGATGTGGGCCAGGTTGCCCTTCAACAGGTTCAGCAGGCGGTACTCGCGGGGATCGAGCTGGTTCGGGATCGATGACGAGAAGATGCGGCCGTCGACGCCGGAGAACATCGCGATGTCGAGGTCGTTTTCCTCCCGCGCCCGCTTCAACTCCGTCTCGAGGAGATGCTTCAGGTGGCCGACCGTGTCGGCCCCCATCGTCTTGTCGACTTGGCCCGCGTAGGGCATTTAGCCGCCCCGCTTCAGCCCGTACGAACTGAACAGGATCTGGAGGGCCTCTTCCGGCGAGTAATCGTAGTCCCAGTGCTTCTGCATCTTCCGGATCCGCTCGATCACACGCGGGGGCGCCTTCATGGCCTCCGCGGTCTTGATCGCCTCCTCGAACGTCTTGACGTGGCTGCGGCTTTGCTCCTCGGGGATCTTCACCGGACTCGATCGGACCACGATGCCGACGCCGCGGGCGAACAGGTACGGGTACACGCCTTCGCCGTGGTGCACGCCGCGCATCTTGAGGAGTTTCACGGTGCGGTTGAACGCCCCGCCGATTGGATAGTACTCGAGGTGGATCGCGCCGTCGGACAAGTAGATCGGCAGGAGGACGTCCTCGCCGATCGTCTCGCCCGGCTTCGCATGTTCCTCAACGGTGCACAGGACGACGCCGAGCTCCTTGAGCGTGTAGAACAGCTTGCCGATCAACTCCCGTTGCTCGAGCTTCTCCGCCGTCGCCCAGATGACGGGCGTCATCGGGTCGATCACGACGCGCGTCTTGATGTTGTAGTCCGCGCGCGCCTTCACGAGTTGCGGCAGCTGCTCCTCGATCATCTTCTTGAAATTGCGGCCTTTGAGATGGATGAAGAACAGGCTTTTCTCGTAGTACTTGCGCATGTCGAAGCCCATGAGGTCGGCCTCACGCATGATCTGCTCCGGCGGCTCCTCGAGGGTGACGTACAGCGCCTGCTCGCCTTGCTCGATGCCTTCCATCAGGAATTGGATCGCGAACGTGGACTTGCCCGTCCCGCTCGAGCCCAGGATGACGACGGTCGACTTGGGCCAGAATCCGCCTTCGATCAGATCGTCGAGTCCAGGAATCCCGCTCGGAACTCTCTCGATATCCGCCATGGTCATGTTCCCCCTGGCGGCCCGTCCCTCCATTGGGAGGGCGGGGCCTCGCTGGGTAGAATGCGCGATTCGATGCCTGCGGCTTTTTAAATGAATTCCGACCCAGGAATCTACCCTGATAACGTGTGGATGAAACCGAGCGCGTGGAAGAATTGGATCCGCGTCAAACCGAAAACGAGGGCTGAGCTTTGGTCGTGTGGCATTTCTCTCTGATTTCCTAGGATTTCGACCTAGCGCGCCTCTCTCGGAGGCGCAAGTTCGTGATCTGTCGACCAACGAGGCGAATCCGGACCAGATGCCCATGAGCTGTTTTTCGGCCTACGGAGCCAATAATCAGCTTTACACTAATCGAATTGGCCCGAGGAATCCATTCCATAAAATGGAAATCCTCAGCGAAGTGGGCGAACGCGGCAAAGAAGTCGCCCTTCAACCATCGCTTATGCAGGTTGCCGAGCCAGACCGCGTCTACCAGCACCCATCGCCCCTTGAACCGGACTTTCGAAACCCGGAACGTCTTGTCCTGGGTTAGAGCGTGAGTAACGTCATCAGCAATGTATCGGGAGTTGTTGAGCCAAGGCTCATTCACGACGAGCCGCCCGAGTTCACGGAAGTGCACACGTGCGAATTCGCCGTCAGTGCTCCGTGGCCTTTTAAGTCGCTTCGAATTCGACAGACGAATCCCAAGATGCATCCGGATATATCCGACTGCCGGAGCCAGTCAGGCCGACGTCACCACGCAGGGAGCCGCCTCGCATGTTTGTCTCAAAGTTTCTCGCGGACCGCGTCGAGTTTGTCGGCGAGCTCCTGGCTCCGCGACGCGACCGCGACCTCTCCGCGGGTCTTCTCGATCAAGCTGCGCGCGACATCTTGCTTGCGCTTGAGGGCGACTAAGGCCGTCGGATAATCGAAGCGCATGAGGGAGTCCAAGATCCGCTCCATCTTCTCAAGGTAACCCGACGCTTGCTTCACGTCCCCGCGACGGAGATGTTCGAGCGCGAATCGGCGCAACTCCCCGACGACGTCTCCGAGGCCGAGGAGGTATGCAGTGTCCGTGAGACCCAGTTCCTTCGGACTGGGAAGGGGATCCTGTTCCAGGATTGCGTGGACGAGGAACGCCTCGCCCGCTTCCTGCATCGCGTTCTCGACGATCCCGGTATGGTACAAGTCCGGATGGTCCTTCAGGAGGCTCCGGAGCTTCAGGATCTCCTCACGCGTCTCCTGCAGCGCCGTGCCGACATCGTGTCCGCGGTGCATCGCCTGAATCGCGCTCCCGCTCAACCGTGCGATCGTTCGAGACGACTTGATCGTCAGCTCCCGGACCTCGTCTTTCTCGTCCAACCGGCCCTCGATCTCGGAGATGACGTCATCGAGATTCTTCACGGCGCGAGGATGACCCATCCCGTTATTTGAGGGTTGGCTCGGACGGCATTGCGAGGGATGGCCATTCCAGGCCGCCACCTTATCTAGCAGCCTTCGATTCCTCGGCCGATGCAGGGGGAGCGGGCACCGTTCGATGCGCCGACGGAAACCGGGCGACGCGGCCGGCACGGCCGCGGCATCGACGTTCAGACCGCCAAGGAGAACCGCGCGATGGCCGTGGGATAGGGCGGCACGTGTGTGGCGATCCTCACCTTCGCGTTGTTCTTCCTGCACCCGCGATGGGCCTCCGGCGAAGTGAATCCGATCCTGTTCCAAGGGACGATCGCGGGAATCGTCGTGAGCCTGTTCCTTTTCGTCTAGGCGTCTGTCTGCTACTATTGGTTCTTGATCTGTTACTGGAACGGTGATTCGCGGGCGGAGACGTACCTTGACCGCGCCGGCGGATGCGTCACGCTCGGACTAGTGCTGCTCGTCGTGGAGCCCGCATTCATCCTGTTTACGATCAACCTCCTGAACCTCAGTCTCATCGCACTGGGCCTTTGGCTCGGGTTCCTCCTGCTCTTGATTGTCGTCCAGCGGAACCTGAGGCCGGGAGTGCGAGCTGGACCTCCCGCATTGTGAACGACCTGGGCCATCATGGGTGGCGTAGCCTATCGACGCTGGAGAACGGGGTCGGTCTATCAATGGGACTCGCGGATTTTCTGCATCCGCTGGACCTTCCGCTGAACGACCTCGGGCTTGCCGATGTCCCGGCGGGCGTAGAAGCTCCCTGAGACGAACGCCAAAGCCTCTTCGGAAATCGACTCCGCATCCTCGAGATTAGCCGCAATGCCGACGATCGCGAGAGACCGGGACGTTGTCGTGTACAGGTGTCCGCTCTTCTCGTCGACGCTGGCGTAGTACAGCTTCGCCCCCGTGCGCCGAATGCTCTCCTCGTCGACCTTGAGCTGCTCGCCCGCCTTCGGAAGCGAGCCGTATCCCATTGGGACGACGTACTTGCAGACGGTAGCCTTGGGGGCGAACGAGACGCTCGCCGAGATGTTCCCCGCCGTGAGACCCGAACAGATGTCGAGGAAATCGGTCTCCAGGATCGGCAAGACGTTCATCGACTCCGGATCTGCGAACCGGACGTTGTACTCGAGGAGTTTCGGACCGTCTTTCGTCGCCATGAAGCCGCCGTACAGGATTCCTTTGAAGGGCGTGCCGCGCGCCGCCATTGCTTCGAGCGTCTTCGTCATCGTCTCGAGTGCGCGGTCGACATCGTCGCCCGCGATAAACGGCAACCGGTGGTCGGAATCGCTATAGGAGCCCATCCCTCCAGTGTTCGGCCCTTTGTCCTCTTCGTACGCGCGTTTGTGATCCTGGGCCAGCGGCATCGGAACGAGGGTCCGCCCATCGCAGAACGCCTGGAGAGAGAATTCCTCCCCCACGAGTTTCTCTTCGACGAGGAACCGCGCCGTGCCGCCGATCTTCTTCTCGAGGATCTCCCGGCCGTAGGCGAGCGCCTCCGCTTTGCTCGAGAAGTGATCTCCCCAGACGCGGACGCCTTTCCCGGCGGTCAGGCCGAGCGGCTTGATCACGAACTCGAAATCCGAGTCGTTCACGAACTCCTCGAAGCCGGCGAGGTTGTCGAACGCCCAGAACTGCGGGAACCCGGGGATCCGATGGTCCCGCATCAAGGTCCGCGTAAATTCCTTGTTCGTCTCCAGCTGGGCCGCTTCTCGCGATGGGCCGACCGTCGGAATGGCGGCGGCTTCGAGGGCATCGGTGATCCCTTTCTCGAGAGGGGCCTCCGGCCCAATCACCGCAAGTTCGATCCCGTGGCCTTTCGCCCAGGAGACGATCCGCTCGACGTCAGTCACGTCCCCGAGGAGAACGTCCTTCGAACGGCGGCGGATCCCGGGATTCTGGTTCGCCATCGCAGCGTAGATCTCGGCGTGACTCCGGTTGAGCGCTTCGACGATGGCGTGCTCGCGGCCTCCGCCCCCGACCACCAGCACCTTCATGGTTGCAATTCGGAAAAGTGGCGGCCAGGGATTTCTACTTTCCCGCACGCATGCGCCGCTAGGATGGAGCACCGGCGGTTTTCGAAGCGAGCTCTGCCGCCGAGACGGTGTTCGACAGGAGCATGGCGATAGTCATCGGTCCAACGCCACCGGGGACCGGCGAAATGGCCTCCGCCTTCGGGCGCACCGCATCGAAGTCCACGTCGCCCACCGTGCGGTATCCACTCTTCGTGTTCGGATCCCGGATGCGATTGATCCCGACATCGATGACGACCGCGCCGTTGCTGACCATGTCTGCTTTGATGAATTGGGGAGAGCCCATTGCCGCGATCAGAATCTCCGCACGTCGCGTGTGCGCCGCGAGTTCGCGGGTTCCGCTGTGGGCGATCGTCACCGTCGCGTTCGCCTTCGGGGCCTTTTGCATGAGGAGGGCGGCGAGCGGTTTCCCAACGATGTTGCTCCGGCCCACGATCACGACGTCCCTCTCATTCGGATCGTACCCACTGCGCATGAGGAGCTCAACGACGCCAGACGGCGTGGCGGGCGCGAACCGCGGACGGCCGATCAGCACAAGCCCGACGTTGACCGGATGGAAACAGTCCACGTCCTTGAGCGGGCTCACCGCGGAGACCGCTTTGTCCACCGAGATCTGATCGGGCAACGGTTGCTGGACCAAGATGCCGTGGACCTTCGGATCGCTGTTCAATCGGCCGACCTCCTGG
>Ga0209283_10000123_pt1 | contig 35685 bp, 30 predicted proteins | sample CZO8metaG_2_FD_188354 | JGI IMG/M metagenome (GOLD analysis project Ga0209283, IMG submission 188354) | Vadose zone soil microbial communities from the Eel River Critical Zone Observatory, Northern California, USA - CZOApr15con2H1.8 metaG... | ecosystem: Environmental > Terrestrial > Soil >...
CTTTTCGCCCCATCACGTGCGCCGGTTGCGGGCGCGGGGGCCACACGCTAGAATCAATCCAGCATCGCGCAGGGGCGTAGCTCAGTGGTAGAGCAGCGGCCTTTTAAGCCGAAGGTCGTGGGTTCGATCCCCACCGCCCCTACCAACATTTCCTTCCCTAGCAATGGTTTGCGATTTTCCGAGGGAGCTTAAGGGCGCAGCTTTTCTGCCCTTATGCCACCTGCGCGGGAAGCACCATGCGAACGACCTTGCTGTTGGCTTCCCGAAGAGCAGCAGGAACGGCCTGCGTGTAGATGTTCATCGTCGTGCGGACATCCGCATGCCGCATGAGTTCCTGTTGCACCTTGAGATCGACACCCAGTGCATGGAGCATCGTCGAATGGCTGTGCCGGAACGTATGCCAGCCGATTCGGCCAATTCCCGCTTTCTCTGCTGCGGGAGCAAGCCAATGCTTTTGAATCCGGCCCGGCCAGTAGGGCTTGCCTGTCTCCGGGTTCGCAAATACCCAGCCTCCCAGGTCCGCTCTCGAATCGAAGCTGAGCCGATGCTGGCGCAGTTTCTCAGCGAGCGAACGGTCGAGGGGCATCCATCGATGGGAAGCCGGCGTTTTCACGTCTCCTGACTTGCCGTAGACGTAAGCCTGCCGAATCTCTACCCGCAATCCTTCCCAATCGATATCAGCCCATTTAAGACCGAGCACTTCACTCACCCGCAGTCCCAAGCACATGGCCACGAGGCACATCGTTCGGAAAGGCTCTTTGATGTGCTCAAGCACTCTGCAGAATTCTTCCGCAGAAAGGAGTCTTGGCTCTCGCTGCCTTTTCGAGCTGTCCTTCACGCGGACGAGGCTCATGGGATTGTGCTGATAAGGAATCAGCTCCCACCGCATCGCCGCGTTGAACAGGATGTGCATCATGGTTTTGAGATGAGATCTGCTCTTCGGCGAGAGGGCGAGTTTCTTAAGCCACTCCTCAACAAGCAGCGGCTTGATCTGCTCAATCGGATACTCACCCCATTTTGGCTGAATATGGTTCTTCAGCCATGACTGATACCGCGTAGAAGTCGAATGCCGTTCGGGAAGCTCTTGTACGAGGTATCGGTCAATTACCGCACCGAAGGGGATAGACACTCCCGTTGGTTTTTCTGCATTGATCGAGAGCAACAAGGACATACTGGCCTTGCGCGCTTGGGACTCCGTCGGATAATCCTTGGTCGTCCCGATGATGGCGCTCGGCATTCTTTTGCACCCGTCCGATTGCGTTTCCCGATAACGCAGAACCCAAACTTCCGGCCCGTTCTTTCTTGCCTTTAGCTGCAACCAACCAAACTGAACCCGTTGCCGCTTATGCCTCATTCGTTTCCTCCCGGTCTAAGCGGCACGGATGGCAAGGAGACTGTACATGAGAACGCATCCAGAGTTCTAGTTCTGAAGCGCGGAAGCGCCATTTTTTGAAGAATCGGTAGGCTGGAATCCTTCTTTCCCGTGCCCACCGTTCGACTGTCTTGGGATGTACTCCACCTAAGACAGCGGCGGCTTCGGCACAATCGAGGAGGGGTTCAATACTCTGGATTGTCTCCATAGGTCAGTGCTCCGGCTCGACTTCGCTTGAAGGCGTAGTGGCTGCTTCACCGGTGCCTGCAGTCATGCTTTTCGATTTCGTCTTCTCCACTTCGGCTTGAGCTTTGCCCACTGTGAGACGCGCGTAATACCCCGGGTCGTCTTTCTCGTCGGCGCGGTATTCCGCAATCTGTTGGATGATTTGTTCGGGATCGTCGCCTCGTGCAAGTGCGCGCTTGGCATAGGCCCAATCGTGCTCAGATTGGCTCTTGAAAGTGCTAGAGGCTGCTCGGAGGTGCTCACGAGCTTCCCCGATCTGACGGGGTGCTTCGGGCGCAGACTCCGTCACAACGTATTCGCGGCTGGCGCCGATAAATTCGGCGTACCGTTCGACGAGTTCGAGAAACGACTTTTCGACTCGAACCTGCAGGTTGACTCTTTCGGGTTTGGGTGTTGGTGGCTTGATGAGAGGCACGAGGGTTCTCCCTTCTGGGGATTAGAGGATTGTTCGTTGGGGCCTTCGCCAAGGCGGCGGCAAAACTTGCATGAAGAAATGCTGCGCGCGAGCATGCAGTAACACTGCAAAGTTGGCCGGGAGCGACCCTCGAAGTGGGGGGTCGCTCCCGGCCAACCCAGGGTCTTTGCCGCCGCCAAGAAATGGGGTCCACAACGCGCAACCGGCTGCAGATTCAGCTAGATGCACAGCAGGGGAGCGTAAAGGGGACCGTAAAAACTGGCGTAAACGTGATTTCATCACGTCGTTACGCTCCTCTGGCGGTAGAACCAGGAGTTCTGTTCGAAGTGCAGGGGGTCTTGGGGGAGCAGAAACGTGGCGAAGTTCACCTGCTTTCCCCCGTAGTGGTCGTTGAGCTCCTGACTGATTTCGGAGTCCCAGATCTCGTTCTTTTTCCAACGCTGGTAGATGGAATCGAAGGGGTCTCCGGCAAAGATCTTCTTCGCTTGGCCTATGAACTCGAGGTCGGTGAGGCTGATCTTCGAGTACTGCTTAGTGTCTTCGAGCTCGCGTAGTTGGAAGTACCCAAGCTTGTGGATAGCGTTCGGCGGAGTGGTCCGCACGCGCTTCGTGAATTCGGCTTCGGCGGTCGGGAAGTGGCTTTGCTCGGTACCAACGTAGACGAAATTGAATCGCTTCAGGCGGGCAAAAAGTCCACTGTACCACTCTAGATGGGTGACAAATGAAGAGAGAACCGCCATGCCGGAACCGAAGATGATTCCCGCCAACAGGCGCCTGCTTCCGTCTTCGCCGTATGCAAAGCCCAGCCCGCCAACAACGATCGCGACCAAGGCCAAGCCCCGAGCGACGGTCGTCGTGAAGCTTTGCTGGAGAACCTGCACGGCTCGGGTCCAGGGATCTCCACCGGCCTGTGCGAAGACCGGAGCAGCCGCCAGCAGACAGATCGGGACCGTGAGAGTGCGCACCTGGAATTGGGGGTTAGTGAGCACAGCGGTGAGTTTCTTCGTCCAAGGAAGGTTCACGTCAGAGACCTCCTGCGGTCCGACTGCTTGCACAGCGCCGGACGAAGAGCGACTCTCGCCGGTGCTGCGGTACCAGGTCAGCTTCGAGCCGGTGGCAAGCCGCCGGCGAGAGTTCCTGCTCTTCTCTACTCACACTAATGGGCAGCGAGCCGGCGAAAGTGCCCAGAAAAAGATTGCCCGCGCTGGCCGCAGGGCTTGCAGTTCCGCGAGAGAACACGAGGGAACAGATGTGGCCCTCATGCCGTCTTCGTTGCGGGAAGCACCATGCGAACCACCTTGCTGTTTGCCTCGCGTAACGCCTCAGGAACCGCCTGCGTGTACATGTTCATCGTGGTGCGGATGTCGGCGTGCCGCAGTAGCTCTTGCTGAACCTTCACATCCACTTCCAGACATCGCAGCAAGGTGGAATAGGAGTGCCGAAACGTGTGCCAGCCGCTGTTGGCCGAGGGGCATCTGACTCGGAGGCTGTTCGGAAGCATGCTGCGAAGGATCGCGGTGCTGCCGCTGCCGAACGGGTAGCGAACCAGGACAGACAGTGAATCGAGCGCTCAGAAGTGACCCCGTCGGGGCGAGTGTCAGCGGCCAGGCAGGTTGGAGGCGAGAAACAGACCAGACAAGCCGGACGAAGGGCCCAAACGAGCCTCGATGCCAGCCAAAAGGGGCTGTGGCAGTTCGTGATTGATGCGAAAGAGCGGCCGGACTATATTCTTAGGTGGGCCACTGGGGATGTTCAACGAACCACGGCGGCTACTATTTGTTGCTTGCGATAAGCGGACTTATCGGGAGTGATGCGAATCTGAAAGGAGTTCATCCCACTGAAGGGTCCTGATTGCTACCGACCTCATGACTGCCAGTTTCGATCGCCCGAAGAAAACCTGACTAGCGTATTGTTGTCATGGCGCAGCCGCAGTACAATCCACCATCTAGAAGGCTGCCATGAGCAAGATCTCGCGCCGAGAATTCCTCGAAAGCACCGGGGTCGGTCTCGTCATCGCTGCGGCTGTGCCTAGCCTAGTGCAGGCGGGGCCGCTCGCGACCTCGACGGCGCCCGCCGAGGCGCAAGCGTCGGCCGTCCCCCGCACCGCGATCAGGCTCGCCGTCAACGGCGTCGGGCGCCGTACCGAGGTCGAGGATCGCTGGACGCTCGTTGAGCTGCTGCGCGATCACCTCGGGCTGACAGGCACCAAGATCGGCTGCGATCGCGGCGAGTGCGGTGCCTGCACGGTGCTGCTGGACGGCAAGCCCATCTACTCGTGCAGCTATCTCGCTGTGTGGGTCGACGGCCGGTCGATCCAGACCGTCGAGGGGCTCGCGCAGAGCGACCGGCTCCACCCCCTGCAGGAAGCTTTCATCGAGCACGATGGACCGCAGTGCGGGTTCTGCACGCCTGGGCAGTTGATGAGCGCCATGGCGCTGCTTGAGCGCAGCCCTCATCCAACCGCTGACGAAGTGCGCGCGGCCCTAACCGGCAACATCTGCCGATGCTCCAACTACAATCGCTACGTGGACGCGGTGCTGGCCGCCGCCGCGGGCGGTTCAATGAACGCCCAGAGCAAGCCATGACTCCTCTAAAATCCGTCGGGCATCCATCGCCGCGCATCGACGCTGTCAAGCGCGTCACCGGGAAGGCCACCTATACCGGCGACATCTACCTGCCCGGGATGCTCTACGCGCGCGTCCTCCGCAGCCCGTACGCGCATGCACGCATTGGCCGCATCGACGTCTCCAGAGCTTGGGCGCTCCTCGGCGTCAAAGCCATCATCACCCACGAGAACTGTCGCGTGGTCTGGTCGAGCGGGGACATGCGGAACAAGCGGTATCTGTTCAACAACCCCGTTCGCTTCGCGGGTGATGCAGTTGCGGCAGTCGCCGCTGGCACCCGGCACATCGCGGAAGAGGCGATGCGGTTGATCGATGTCGACTACGAAGAGCTCCCCTTCGTCCTCGACCCCGAAGAGGCGCTGAAGGCCAGAGCCGTTGAAATCCAGCCGGGCGGAAATCTCTCGCCCAACGCCAAGGGTGAGCACGAGCCGGACGTATATCGCCGTGGGAGTGTGGATGAAGGGCTGCGCTCCGCTGATCGCGTGTTCGAAGATCGCTACACCTCCGTTCACCTCAACAACGCGCAGCTCGAACCCCGCGTCAGTGTCGCGCAGTGGGACGGCGACAAGCTCACGGTCTACGCCTCAACTCAGGGCATCTCGAACTGCCGGGCGGACATTGCCAAGGATCTGCAGCTCCCGCCTGAGAAAGTGCGCGTCGTCTGTCAGTACATGGGCGGCGGCTTCGGGAACAAGAACCAGTGCCACGACTTCGATCTGATGGCCGCGGTGCTAGCAAAGCAAGCCAGCGCGCCCGTCAAGCTAGAGTTCACGCGCAAGGAAGATTACACCGCTGTCCATGGGCGCTGGCCCACGAAGCAGTACTACAAGGTCGGCGTCAACCGCGACGGCACTCTCTCCGCCATTCAGCTCCGCGGTTACAGCGGCATGGGACCATACCGCAAAGGTGTGGGCGGCATCGCTGGCGTCGAGTTGTATCAGTGCCCGAACGTGGAGACGATCATCTATCCCGCCTATACCAATATGGCGGTCTCGGCGAACTACCGGGCGCCAGCATATCCGCAGGGCGTCTTCGGCATCGAGTCGTTGATGGACCACATCGCCTACGAGCTGAAAATCGATCCGGTGGATTTTCGCCTGAAGAACCTGACGCGGAAGTACCACGACGAGCTGCCCTACACGAGCAGCGGTCTCGAAGACTGCCTTCGCCGCGGCGCGGAAGCGATCGAATGGAAGAAGCGTTGGCATCGGCCGGGCGCAGATCAGGGGCCGATCAAGCGCGGCGTCGGGTTGGCAATGGGTGCCTTCGGCTCCAGCTTGGGCCGCAGCAGCGCTGTTATCCGTCTCGATTCGCGCGGCAGGTTCCGTCTGCACGTCGGCGTCACCGACGTGGGGAACGGCGCCAAAACGACGATGGCACTGATCGCTGCGGAGGAATTGGGCGTGCTGCTGGAGAAAGTGGACGTGGTGAGCGGCGACACGGATCTGTGTCCGTACTCTGTCGGGGAGTCGGGCAGCCGGACGACGAGCTATACAGGTTACGCCGTGGTCCAGGCGGCGCGGGACCTCAAGCGCCAGATCGAGGAAAAAGGAATGCCCCAAGGCAACGAGGTCCGCATCGGCAGCGCGACGCCGGAACCGACGCTGAAGGATGCCGCCCGCTACAGCTTCGCGGCGCATTTCGTGGAGGTGGAGGTCGACACGGAGCTGGGTCACGTCCGCGTGCTCAAGTACGTCGCCGCCCACGACAGCGGCCGCATCGTGAATCCGCTAACAGCCACAAGCCAGGTGAAGGGTGGTGCAACGATGGGGATCGGGATGGCGCTGCATGAGGAGTTGCTGTACGACCCCGGCACGGGCATACCCCTCAATGCCGGCTACTACGGCGCGCGCGTGATGACGCATCGCGACGCGCCGGAGGTCGAGGTGATCTTCGTGGAGACCGAGGATCCGTATGGGCCGTTCGGCGCCAAGGCGCTCGGCGAGCCGCCTATCATTCCCTCGGTGGCTGCGGTCGCCAACGCCATCTTCAATGCAATCGGTCGCCGCATCAAGGATCTGCCGATCACCCGCGACAAGCTCCTCGGGGTGCTCGCATGAAAGCCTTTGCCAACGCTAATCCGCGGGACCTCCGCGAGGCCGTGGCGCTGCTCAGGCGGGCAGGCGAACAGGGGCGCAGCGCCTCAATCGTGGGCGGCGGGAGCGATTTGCTGGGAATGGTTAAGGAGCGCCTGGTCGCGCCGGACGTGCTGGTAAACTTGAAAGCGATCAACGGCCTTGACCAGGTGGCGGCGCAGGCCGACGAGGTGAAGATCGGCGGATTGATCACCCTCGACGCGCTGAGCTGCGACCCGCTGATTCGCAGCCTATACACCGTGCTAGCGGAGGCGGCCGAGAGCGTTGGGACACCGCAGATCCGGAACGTCGGGACGCTGGCCGGCAACGTCTGCCAGCGCCCCTGGTGCTGGTACTTCCGCAATGGCTTTCCGTGTCTCAAGAACGGCGGGAACTTTTGCTACGCCGCCGCAGGCGAAAACCAGTTCCACGCTATCTTCGGGGGTGGCCCGAGCTACATCGTCCATCCGTCGGACACCGCGCCGGCCCTCGTGGTGCTCGACGCGGAGTTCCGCGTGCTCGGTCCCTCCGGCGAGCGAGTTGTGTCTGCGGGCGAGTTCTTCACGCTGCCCCGAGTGGATCCTCTGCGCGAAAATGTGCTGGCGAAAGATGAGCTGCTGGTCGCAGTTCATCTGCCGCCCGCGCGCCGCCGAGTGCGGAGCACGTATCACAAGGTGCTCGATCGGGAGGCGTGGACGCACGCGGTGGTCAGCGCGGCCGTCGTGCTTGACGTGGACCAGCAGGTCTGCCGGAGCGCCCGGATCGTCCTTGGAGGCGTCGCGCCGATCCCATGGCGGCTGCCCAAAGTAGAGGCCATGCTCCTCGGTCAGCGCATCACGCCGGAGCTTGCAGCGATGGCCGGCGAGGCAGCGGTCGAGGGCGCAAATCCCCTGGCGAAGAACGGGTACAAGGTTCCGCTAACGAAGGCCGTCGTGAGGCGAACGCTGCTGTCACTCGGGGCACGGGCCTAAAGTGACGTGTCTCAACGTCTGTCTTTTCTCGGTTCGTTAGCCGGAACGGGGACTAAACCTAAGGTGCCCGTAATTGGAACAGAAGAGTGAAGCGGATCGCCGTCCTCGATGATTACCAAGGCGCCGTGCTATCGCTCCCCTGCTGGGCGGGGCTGGCCGGACGTGCGGCCGTGGATGCGTTTCGAGACACGCCGGCGAGCGAGGGGGCACTGGCTGGCCGGCTGCGTCCCTACGAGATCATCGTCCCCATCCGAGAGCGCACCCGGTTCACAGCGCCACTGCTGGAGCGGCTTCCGAGCTTAGAGCTCTTGGCGCTCACCGGCCGAAACTCGGGTCACGTTGACGTGGCTGCGGCGACCGCTCGAGGGATTCTGGTGACCGAAACCGAGGGTTCTGGTGCATCCGCGGTCGAGCTAACCATAGGTCTGATCCTGGCGCTTGTGCGGCGGATCCCTCAAGAAGACCACGCGATGCGACAAGGTCTATGGCAAACCAGCCTGGGCGTCGAGCTGGCCGGAGAGACTCTGGGTATCGTGGGATTAGGGCGCATCGGTACTCGCATAGCGGCGTTCGGCAGGTTCCTCGGCATGCGGGTGCTTGCTTGGAGCGCGAACCTCACCGATGAACGCGCTCGGGCCGCCGACGCGAGCCGTGCCTCGCTGGATGATCTCTTCCGCGAGAGCGACATCGTAAGCGTCCACCTCCGCCTCTCCGAACGAACCCGCGGGCTTATCGGCGCTCGCCAGCTGTCCCTGATGAAGCCGACGTCCTATTTCGTGAACACGGCGCGGGGGGCGCTGGTGGACGAGGCGGCGTTGATCGCTGCGCTCCGGGAGCGTCGCATAGCCGGTGCGGCACTGGACGTCTATCAGGTCGAGCCGTTACCGCCGAACCACGCGCTTCTATCGCTCGACAACGTCGTACTGTCACCTCACATGGGATATGTGACCCACGAGGCCTACCAACTCTTTTTCAGCCAGGCTGTGGAAAACATCCAGAGTTACTTGGATGGTTGCCTTCCTCCGCGTGCCCTGAATCCCGAAGCGATGGCGAAGCGGCTCGCGCGTTGAGTTCAGCAGCAAAGGAGCAGGGATGCCGAAACGTTTTCGCGGTGTGATCGCCCTGTTGGTGACGCCCTTCCACGACGATTTCTCTCTGAACCAGGAAGCTCTGCGTGCAGAGATCGATTGGTGTTTCGAACACGGGGCGACCGGGGTCGTTGCAACACCGAGCATCGGCGAGTTCATTCATCTCTCAGAGGAAGAGCGCTTGCGGTGCTTCGAGATCACGCTCGACCAGACGGCGAAGCATCGGGGCTCGATCACGGCCGCCATGACTTCCGGCCCGGATACGTTGGTCGCGCAGCGCTTCACCCTCCTTGCCAAGAAGATGGGGTTCGACAATGCCATGGTGATTCCTCCATTTTACTGGAAGTGTGGAAGCGACGAGGTCTTCCGGCATTACCAGACGATTGCAGAGACGTGCGACATGCCGATCACGCTTTACCACAATCCGGCGCTCTCCAAGTTCTTCATGTCCCCGGAGTTCATGGGCCGCGTGACGGAACTGGAGCAGGTTGTCGCAGTCAAGGAGGTGGAAACGGACCTCCAGCACTTGGAAGGGGTCGTGCAGGCGATCCGGGGTAAGGCCGACTATCTCCAGACCTTTCGAGCATATTTCGTGGGCCGGCAACTGGGAAGTGTCGGGGGGTTCATCAGCGTGTTTGCCGTCCCCGCGTGCGTGGCGATCGATCGGGCCCTCGCGAAGAGAGACACCGCGCTGGCCCAGGAGATCCAGATCCGCCTCAACAACTGCTTCCCTCGCGGCGGCGAGGGTGCGCTTGGCCACCTCGGCACAGCCAAGGTGTCAGCAAGCGCCGCGATGGGAATCGAGATGGGGCCGGCGCGGCCGCCCTATATGGCACCGCCCGACGCGCGAGAACTCATCCTTTCGCGGCTCCGGCTCCTCGAGGAGGTCATTCGGGCTTAGCCGGCCAAGGGGAAACAGATGGCGATCAAAGCGACAGGATCTGGCGAGGAACTAGAGAGGTATTGCGCGGATCTGCGGGCCGCGGGGTTGGACGCGCCGTGGTCGCGCCCTGGCCCGCTCATCGAGCAGAAGAAGACCCGGGTCGAGTCCCGCCTGTGGCAGTGGGCCGAGATCGAGCCTTTGCTCCGGCGTACAGCGGAGTTCATGGCACCCGGCCGAGGTGGGGAGAGGCGCATCCTTCGTATCGCCAACCCAGGTGTACCCGAACGAACCAGCACCCACACGATCTCGGTAGCGCTCCAGTATCTTCTGCCCGGCGAGGTCGCACCCGCGCACCGCCACACACCGAATGCCATTCGGTTCATGCTCCGCGGACAGGGAGCGTACACCACGGTCGACGGAGACAAATGCGTTATGCAACCGGGCGATCTGGTGCTGACGCCCGGGATGACTTGGCACGACCACGGCAACGAAGGCACGGAGCCGGTGATCTGGCTAGATGGGCTCGACTCACCCGTCGTCCGCTACCTCGAGGTACTCTCCATGGAGCCCCATTCTGAGCAGCGGCAGGCCGGACCCCGGACGGGCCTTTCCGAGTGCCGCTACGGGACGGCAGGTCTTCATCCAGCGTGGAAGGCAGCGGACGGGAAGCCAGGCAGGCTCCTTCACTATCGGTGGGAAACCACGCGCAACGCCCTCCTTCGCCTAGCAACCGTTGAAGCGAGCCCGTTCGATGACGTGATGCTGGAATATGTCGCTCCCGCCACGGGGCAGTCTTTGCTTCCCACGATCGGTTGTTACATCCAGATGCTGCGCCCCGGGGTACGAACCCAGACGCACCGGCAGACTAGCAGCAGCGTCTATCTCGTCTTCGAAGGCTCCGGCTTTACCGTGATCGACGGGGTGCGCTTCGACTGGCACCAGGGCGACGTGCTGGTGGTCGCGCCGTGGGCTGCGCACGCGCACGGCAACGAAAGCGGGGCGCCGGCCATTCTCTTCTCGATCCAGGATGTGCCGCTGTTGAAGTTACTCAGCCTTTATCGAGAAGAAGCCGAATAAAGGGCCTCAGAGGAGAGTTATGGTTCCCAAGGATCTGCGCAGCTTTCTCAAGGCCATCGAGGCGTCGGGTGACCTGATTACGGTGGACCAGGAAGTGGACTGGGACCTAGAGCTATGCGCTTTCGGCCGGCTCGCCTGCGAGCGTGATGCTCCGGCCATACTGTTCCGGAACATCAAAGATTACGGTCTGGACTGGCCCGTTTTTTTGAACCCGATTGCGACATGGCGGCGCCTCGCCGTCGCCTTCGGTCTTCCCCCTGACACGCCGGTGCCCGAACTCTACCGGATCTACGCCGAGCGGGAGCAGAACTTGATCCCGCCCAAAACTGTGGCCGACGCCCCCTGCAAGGAAGTCCGCATCCCGGGCGATAAGGTCGATCTTTTCGAACTGCCCACTCCGATGGTCCACGAAGGAGACGGCGGTCGGTATCTGGGCACGTGGGATCTCGTCATATCCAAGGATCCGACCACGGGCTGGGTGAACTGGGGAATCTATCGCTTCATGGTGCACAACGAACGGCTGCTCACTGGATTCCCGAGGCCGACGAGCCATCTCGGCAAAATGTTCCTCGACCATTACGTGCCCAAGCATCAGGCTATGCCGATTGCTATCGCCATTGGTTGCGACCTTCCCAGCCATCTGGCCGCGGCGGCTACTTTCAAGCTGGGAGGCAACGAGGCCGAACTGGCCGGCGGCCTCGGCGAACGGCCCGTCGAGCTGGTGAAGTGCGAGACGTCTGATCTCTACATTCCAGCCTCGGCCGAGCTCGTCGTAGAGGCGGAGGTACTGCCAGACCGGATCGCGCAGGAAGGACCCTACGGAGAGTACCCCGGATATCGCACGGGAGAGATAGGGCATGGCATCTGCGCGCGCGTAACCGCCATCACGCACCGCCGAGAGCCCATCTTCACCGTTGACGTCACCGGCCTGAAAGATTGCAGCTCGATCGTGACCTCCATCTCCGGCGCGATCGCCATCCAGCGGCGACTCGAAAAGCATGGCGTGCCGGTGGCCGCGGTGTACGTTCCGCCGGAGGGAGCCGTGCACCTGGCCATTGTGTCCGTCCGCCGGGGCGGCGCGGAGGTCGCTGAAAGGGCCCTCCAGACGTTAACGGCGCGCCGGGCGCTCCTGTCGAAGATCGTCGTGGTGGACGAAGATGTAGACGTCTTCAACCTCGCCGCCGTCCTGCACGCCTTCTCCACCAAGTGCCACCCGGGAACAGGGATTCACGTGACTCACTACGAGGGCCGCGCGAACACGCTCACTCCCTGCTACAGCCAAGCCGAACGGGTGGCGCGTTCGGGAGCCACGGCTGCCTTCGATGCGACTTGGCCGCCGGAATGGCCGCGGGAGATCATCCCCGTGCGCGCCACTTTTGACAGCAGTTATCCTGCCGATATCCAGCAACGCGTGCTGGGCCGCTGGAAGGCGCTAGGTTTGTAAAGACGAGAGGTTGAAGCGATGCCAAACGAGTATGAAGCGTTCGTGAGAAACATCGAGCGAACACTTTCGGGATTTCCGGTCGTTCTCACCCTTCGCGATCTTACGCCCGGCAAGAAGAAATACCGTGCCCTACACGTGCGGGCCGTGGTGTCCAATCCGCCGAAGGCGGGCGAGCCCGTGCTGTGGCTGCGCTCGGTCGTCGGCGTGAAGTACCCGCGGCCGTACAGCGTGCGCATCCTCGACGAACTGACCGAGGCGTTTACAGCCGTACCCTACAGTGATCTGTTCGAGGCGATGGAGCGCCTTGAGAGATCCCAATGATCGAAACGTTTGTCGAGGCGCTCGCCCGCCATGCCCGTGAGCAGCCGTTTGGGCTTGCCATCGCAGACGATCGAGTGCGGCTGAAGTGGCGGGAGGTCACCGAGTGGGTGGAGAGTGCTGCGGGCAGTCTGGCCTCACAAGCCGGGTCGCGGCGGGCAGCGGTGCTGGGATGGTTGCCGAATGCTGCTGAGTGGTACCTCCTGCGGTGGGCGTGCGAGCGTGCCGGCCTCCTCTGGGTGCCAGTGTCCACAAACCAAGGGGTGCGGGAAATCACTTTTATCCTCTCGCGAGTCCGCCCGGCGCTGTTGGTTACTTGCGCGCATTTTCGCCAGCGAGACTACGTGAGAGAGGCGGATGGCGCCTGCCGAGAGGCGGGGCTCGACGTGACCCGAATTGTGGTGCCCGAACACACGCTTCTCTCCCTCGGCGGCCCCCCTTTAGATGCGACAAGTGCCACTCGACTCCCTGAGGATGCCCACCTGCTGGCCACAACCGGTTCCGAGGGCACGCCGAAACTTTGCCCCTACACGCTCGAAGCTGCTGCCGAACGCGGCCGCGCGCAGGCGGAGCTTCTCCAGATGACGCGAGACGACGTCGTCGTGGCGCTTTCAACAGGGACCGGGCCGGCCAAAACGCCCTGGCTCGCGGCGCCGCTCGTCGGGGCGACCATCGTAGCGATGCCCATCTTTCGTCCGGAACACGCGCTCGCACTTGTCCAAACTGCTCGCGCTACGATCGTCTGTGGCACGCCCGCGCAGTTCGCGATGATGCTGCCCCATCTGGCGTTGTTCGATCTCCCCAGTCTGCGTGTCTGGTACACGTCCGGCTCGGTGTTGCCAGCCGGGCTTGCCGACGAGCTCGAAGCGCGGACGAAAGGCGTTGTGTTGTCCGTGTACGGCGCGACAGATTTCGGTGGATGGGCCGCGCCCGCTCTCAGCGACACCCCGGTCGTGCGTCACCGCACCGTCGGTCGCCCGCGCGGCGGCACTGAATTCAGGATCGTCGATCCGGCGGGGCGCGACCTCCCGCGCGGCGACGCTGGCGAGATACTGGGCAGGGGCACCTACTGCGTGAGCGGCTACTACGGAGACCCGGACTTGACGCGGGAGCGGTGGCGCGACGGTTGGTTTCGCACCGGAGACATCGGCCGCATTGACGAGCACGGCAATCTGGTGATCCAGGGTCGAACACGCGACCTCATCATCCGCGGGGGCGAAAACATCACACCCGCGGAGATTGAAACCCTGCTTCGGACGCACCCGGCGGTGGCGCAACTGGCGGTTGTGCCTTTCCCCGATTCCTTGCTTGGTGAGCGCGTGTGCGCCTGCGTCGTGCCAGCGCCCGGTCCGCCGCCGACGCTGGAGATGCTCCGTGACCACCTCAGAGCCGAGGGCGTTGCTCACTACAAACTTCCCGAGCGCTTGATGATTCTCTCGGCGCTTCCCATGGTGGGAGACAAGATCGACCGCCTCGGCCTCGCCGCTCGAGCGGCGGCCGAAGCGAGTGTGACGCTGGAGCGAGCAGGCGGACGCAGCTCAGGAGGGTCGCTTGACTCAAGATAAAACGGGAAGCTACAATTCGCCGCGCAATTCGTTTGGCGTCGCCGTGAACAGGCGTGAGGGCGTGCGGACATTGGATTCGGAGCGCCCCCCACTTTTTTTGGGGTCGGATCGCATCCGGGCCGAGACTTTATTCGCTCTCCCTGTGACCTCCCTGAGAGCATTCTTTAGGGCCAGATAGCGGGAGTGGGTATGACAACGAACGCCGTAACTGCCGCGGTGTTGCACGTCGTCGTGGTGACCATGGGGTCTTACTTGTTGCTCGGCCAACCCACCGAATTAGCCGTCCAGGATCAGCCAGAGCCACTCGGCGGAGACGTCGTTGCTGCGCGCAGTATCCTGGACCCTCATCCCACCTTCAATGGAATTGCGGTGGACCCTGAAAACAACGTCGCGGTGATGAGCGACTCAAACCGCAAAAGTGTCTTGGTCTACGATCGAGGTTCTGGCGGAAACAAATCCAACGGGTTGACCAAACCACTGCGACAGATCATCGGGCCGGCAACCAATATTGGCTTTGTCGCCGGGGTCGTCCTGGATCCGCGAAACCGCGAGATTTTTGCAGTGAACAACGACATCGAAGACACCATGTTCGTGATGCCCTACGATGGCGAGGGCAATGCCAAGCCGTCTCGCCTCTTGGCCGTTCCCCATCAGGCATGGGGACTGGCTCTGAGTCCATCGCGCAATGAGATCGCAGTTTCCGTTGAGATTCAAGCTGCCATCGTAATTTATCGCCGGACAGCGAATGGTGTAGAAGCTCCTCTGCGGAGCATTCAGGGCCCTCAGACGGGTATGGCTGATCCTCATGGGATCTACTGGGATGATACAAATGGGGAAATTGGGGCGGCCAACCACGGCAACTTCAGGGGACTCGCAAAGAACGAGGGTCTCGGCTGCGTCCCGACCACGAATGCAGACGGCTCCGAGACAGGAAAATTTCAGCCCCCCTCCATCACGATTTACTCTGCCGCCTCGCAGGGCGATACGAAGCCGCTGCGCACCATCCAGGGGCCAAAAGCTCAACTCGATTGGCCGATGGGGATCAGCGTGGATACGCTCCACAACGAAATCGCGGTAGCGAACAACGGCGATGACTCGATTCTGATATTTAGACGAACCGCGAAGGGCGATGCAGCGCCGGTGCGAGTGATTCGTGGCAGCCAGACCGGCATCAGCCGTCCGATGGGAATCGCGTTCGACACCAAACATGATGAGATTTGGGTTTCGAACTTTGGCACCCATACCGCCGTGGTTTTCGCTCGCACCTCTGATGGCAATGTGTCTCCTAAGCGCGTCGTCCATTCGGCTCCGGCGGGTGCGCCCAGCACAGGATTCGGGAATCCAATGGCGGTAGCCTACGATTCCAAGCGAGAGGAAATCCTGGTGCCGAATTGAGTGACCCAACCGCGAATCGCGGCGTTTGCCAGGATGGCGAACGGAAATGCAAAGCCCGCGCGAGTGATTGCTGGCCAGGCGACAAAGTTGGGGCGGACGATGCACGGAATCGCCTACGATCTTCGACATGACGAGATCGTAGTTCCGAATGCCTTGGCGGACGCGATCCTCGTTTTTCGAGCGGGAGCCAATGGCGCGGAACCTCCGATCCGGGTGATTCAAGGGCCGCGCACACAGCTTGTGACTCCCCACTCGGTGAATTTGGATTTGGACCACGGGGAAATCCTGGTGGGGAGTGTGACCGGGAGAAGCATTTGGGTTTTCCCCCGGGATGCGAACGGAGATGTCGCGCCGCTTCGCGTCATCAAAGGCCCCAAGACGGGGCTACGCTACGTTGTCGGTCTTGCTGTGGATCCGGTTACGAATCTCTTGGCCGTGGCCAACGGAAAAGAGATACTCCTCTTCAACCGCATGGACAACGGCGATGTAGCCCCGCGGGCCATCATCGCCGGTCCGAAAACAGGCATCGGTGATGAGCCCTGGCAACTGCAGATCTATGCGGGAAGAATCTTCATGGCCGCATCCAACCACCTTCACCATAATCTTTACGCTGGCGTGACATTGAAGGGGACCTATACTGCGGTGCCGGAGGATCCATGGCTGGATCCGAATCTCGGTTTTGTGGGAGTCTGGAATATGACCGACCGCGGCGACACACCTCCGAGGGCGATCATCAAGGGACCCTTCAGCGGGCTTCTCCATCCGGTCGGTCTGGCGTTGAATCCCAAGCACGGGGAGGTTTACGTGTCGGATAGCGTGCGGAACGGCGTCTTCGCTTTCCTGGTTCCAGACTTCTTCAGCGCTAGCAGGGAAGAGGCCGCCCGCAATACCTCGCTCGATAGCTTCTGCTCAAACCCCAACAGCCAACATTGAAGTGATGCCAGCAGAACCAGCAAAGTCCTCTAAAATTTCTTGGCTCGTATTCAGCGTTCCTATACTGGCGATTATCATTCCGGCTGCGGTATGGTTCGCGCCGCTTCACCTCAATCCCACTGCGAAGCATGCGCTCGCCATTACCTCGTTCATGATCTTCGCCTGGATTACGGAGGCGCTCGACCACGCGGTCACGGGGCTCATCGGATGCTACTTATTCTGGGCCCTGCGAGTCGTTCCGTTCGGCACAGCTTTTAGCGGCTTTGCTAATGATACGGCCTGGTTTTTGTTCGGCGCGATGTTGTTCGGAATGATGGCCACCAAATCGGGCCTGGCACGGCGTCTGGCCTACTTAGTGATATTGCGCCTCGGCACTACTTATTCGCGAATCTTGCTTGGGTTGATTGTATCGGGTTTTCTGTTGACTTTTCTTGTGCCCTCGTCCATGGCGCGTATTGTTGTCATGGCGGCAGTTGCGATTGGGTTGATCGAGGCTTTTGGACTGGGCCGTGGCAGCAATGTGGGGCGGGGTATGTTCGTGATCCTAACGTATACCGCCAATATTTTCGACAAGATGATGATCGGAGGCGTTCCCTCGATCCTGGCGCGGGGCTTGATCGAAAAAGTAGGACATGTGGAAATTCTGTGGAGCCGCTGGTTTCTAGCTTTCTTGCCTTGCAGCCTGCTGACGATCCTGGTGAGCTGGCGTTTGACACTACGCTTCTACCCGCCAGAGAAGGGGGCGTTGCCGGGCGGGATCGCTTTCATCAAAGAGGAACTGCAGAAGATGGGTGGCTGGACCGCCTTAGAGAGGCGGTCTCTTTCCCTGATGCTGATCGCCATTGGCTTCTGGATGACGGACTTCCTGCATCATCTCTCGCCTGCCTTGGTCGCTCTCGGAATTGGCCTCTTTGCTCTCCTGCCTCGCGTCGGCGTCTTAGAGATAGGCGATCTCAAGGGACTCAACTATCTGCCCATCTTCTTCGTCGCCAGCGCGATCAGCATGGGCGAGGTGCTGATCTCGACCAAGGCGGTGGACGTGCTTACAAATGTCCTGTTTGCCTGGATGGCTCCGCTTCTGACGAATACCTATAGCTTGACGTTCGTGCTTTATTGGACGGCATTCGTCTATCACTTCTTTCTGGCCAGCGAGACCTCCATGCTGGGCACCTCCATTCCGGTCTTGATGAACTTTGCCACTTCGCACGGCCTCAATGCGTTGCAGGTTGGGATGATCTGGACATTCGCGTCCGGCGGCAAAATCTTCCTTTATCAATCGGCGGTGCTGATCGTTGGTCATTCCTATGGTTATTTCCAGGGCCGCGACCTGCTCCGTATCGGCACCTGGTTAACAATAGTCGAGGCACTCATTCTGATTCTTTTGGTGCCTTTGTACTGGCCACTGCTCGGCATCCGATGAAAAGTCTCTTCTTGAAACCCGCATTCTGAAGGTTCTTAGTGGGAGAATCTTGCGTTGCGAATCCGCCGAGCGGGCAGAAGTCAGGATCGCGCAAGATTCGGCAGGAGGTCGGCTTTGGCTCATTTCGTCAGCCATGAATTGCCCGATGACCTTTACCGCAGACTGGCAGCCAACGATCTCGAAGCTTGTGCCGAGAAAGTTGTTCTGATTTGCACCGTGGACGCCAACGGCTGGCCGCATCCGGCGATGCTCAGCTATTTTGAGGTCATCGCCAAGGACCGCCGCAACATCCGGCTAGCAACTTACAAGAACAGCACGACGACAGAGAACATGCGACGCAACGGCAAGCTCACCGTCCTAGTCATTGATGAGCGGGTCGCGTATTACATCAAAGGGCATGCGGAAGAACTCGAAGGAGCTATGAACTGTTCGCCGCACAATTCCAAGCTCAATCTGCGGGTGGAGCAAGTCCTCGCGGATGATGCGGACCAGCAGTTTGAAGCCGGGATGTATGTAGTCAGCGGGATTACTTATAAGAATCCCAACTCCGCTGCAGAACAACAAAAAGCGAAAGAAATACTGAGAGAGTTATTAAAGTGACGCGTACCGCGGGCTCTCGAACCCACTATGCGAGTGTGCTCGCATGCCGGTGACGAACCCTCAAGACAAAGTCGTCACGGTCGGTGTGACCGGGGCCTCCGGTGCCATCCTGGCACAGGCGACCCTACGTTTGCTCGATGCCGACCCGCGCGTGGCGCGCGTGCATCTGGTCGTCACTGCTACAGGGCTACGGCTGTTCACGCACGAGCTGGGCATCGTCGCGCCGGACGCAAGGCAATTGCCGCAGTTGCTGACCGGGACGCGCTCCGCCAAGATCGAAGTGCTCCCCAACAAGGATGTCGGCGCCTCAATTGCCTCGGGCAGCTATCCGGTGGACGCGATGGTTGTGATCCCATGTTCAGTGGGCACGCTGGCGGCCATCGCCAACGGGACAAGCGACGACCTGCTTTGCCGCGCCGCTGATGTTGTCCTGAAGGAGGGCAGACGCCTGGTGCTTTGCATTCGAGAAACGCCCCTCAACCATGTTCACCTGGAAAATATGCTTCGCGCGCAGAAGGCGGGCGCAGTCATCATGCCGGCAAGCCCGTCGTACTATTACCAGCCCAAAACGATTGATGACCTGGTGGTGCAGTACGTCCATCGCGTGCTGGCGCAGCTTGGCCTGCCGCAGAGCAAGCAGTATCAGTGGAGAGGACAGGGGAGAATGAAAACGGAGGAAGCGTAGCGGCCTGGAACCCGCGTTCTGGTTTGCCTCATTCCCTCCCGAAGAATTCCGGCATCACAAAAGTGAAAACACCATTCCTGACGCTATCGATGGTGTAGATCTCCCTATCCTTCCGGCTAAACGCTACCCCGGCGGGCCAGATGAGCCCAGTGGCCGGTCCCTTGATGATCGCTCGAGGAGGGATGTCGCCATTATCGGTAATGTCCCAGACCCCGATGAAGCCCACTTTGTTGGGATCCCAAGGCGAGGGTGATGCGGCCCCAAATTTATAGGACTCCACATTGTTCTTCACCGCCGCGAAAATCTTCCCCTGCTGAGCGTCCACCGCCACTTGCCGGATTCTCAGGATGCCCGTTTTAGGACCAGCGATGACCGCGCGCGGCGCCACGTCACCTTCATCTGTCCGGTTGAAAATAAAGAGCCCAGTTGGTCTTTCCTTGCTGCGGCTCGAAACCACAATCAGGTTTCGAACTGGGTCTACCGCGACACCGCGGACCTCGTCCAGTTGCGTCTTAGGCCCTTTGATGACTCGTAGTGGAGCGACGTCACCGTTCGCATCCCTGGAGAACACCAAGATGTCCTTGCCACCATCTTCTCCGACTATGATTTCGTTATGTTGCAAGTCCACGCAAGTCGTCTCGGGGCGAAGAATCCGGGTGCGCGGCCCCTGAATGACGCGTATGGGAGGCTCTTCTCCTTTGGCTCCGCCTCGAAATACCAGGACAGCTCCGGCCAGGTGAACGGGCACGATGAATTCGTCGTGCGCAGGATCATAGGCGATCCCATGCATGGTCCGACTCAACCTCGTCGCTTGCCCTTCAATGACCCTCACCGGCCTTGCATTCCCGTTTGCCAACCTGGCAAACACCAGTATTCTGGGTACGCTCACTCAATTCGGAACCAGGAGCTCATCCCGCCGGGAGTCGTACGCAATGGCACCCGGGTTTCCAAATCCAATGGCCGGGGTGCCCACAGGAGCATTGCGAATAATGCGCTTGGGCGCAACGTTGCCTTGAGCAGTGCGGGAAAAAACCACCGCACTGTGGTCGCCGTAGTTGGTTACCCAGAGATCATCGTTTTTCGTGTCGATCGCCACCCCCATGGGGCCGATGATGCCCGTGCGGTCCCCACGGATAACACGCAGGGGGGCCACATCGCCCGTGTCTGTCCGGCGAAAGATCAGAACCGAGTTGTTGCCATAGCTGGCGACTGCAATCTCGTTGTGAACGGAGTCGACATAAATCCCCATCGGCCAATTGAGCTGAGCTCGGGGTCCCTGAACCACGCGCATGGGTTTTGTGTCACCCTCCGCCCCGCCGGGGTACGTGGTGATTGAAGGAGCTTGAAAACGCCCTCCGGTGGGAAGAACGCCAGAGAAATCAGTTTCATCAAGCGGAGCCCAGTTGCCATGATTAGCTACCAAGATTTCGTTATTCACTCCGTCAAAGTAGACCCCATGGGGGTCGGCGAGACTTGTTCTTGGACCGCGGATGACGCGCAATGGCGCCTCTCCTCCCGCGGCCTCTTGGCGATAAATAACAACGCTGTTGATATGCTCGACCGAGATTGCGATCTCATCTCGAGACCGGTTCAAAGAGACGCCCCAAGACCCGTGAGGAACGTGTAAGACCCGCTTGGGTCTTGAGTTGCCTTCCACATCGTAAGGGAAAACCTGCATCCGGTCCCCGATATCATTGTCGACCGCATAAACCTCTCGTTTAGCAGGGTCCATCGCGACTCCGGCAACGAACATCATCCCCGTTGCCGGCCCTCTGATTTGCCAGGCCGGCTTGGTAACGTCGCCAGAGTTCCCCCCACTCGTCCGCTCATAGACTAAGAGGCTCCCGCGGTTTGAATCGCTGATCACGACTCGGTTGTTTTCAGGATCGACTGCCACGCTGTGAAGAGAGGGATAGGGGTCCTGAACCGAACGCACAGGAACGATGTCTCCGCCCAGCACAGGATTGGAATCGGGAGTGGCCCCTTGCCCAGGAGCCATTGTTCCAAGTCAGGTGCTGCCGGAAGCACTTGCTTCCAAGAGGGGCGGAAGGATTGTTGAGTTGGGTGGGCTGAACAGGTCCAGACCACCACCGAGAAGAACGAGAAGACTACTCGCAATCCCAAAAATTATCCTGCGCCCCATAGTCCTTGGTCTGGAATCCGTCCGCAGTGGTTTCCCCGCTTTAGAAAACAAATTTGAGTCCAAACTGAATCTGGCGCGAGCTGGTCGTCGTTTGGAACGGAAGGACGCCGGCACTTGACGAGGGAGCTGGGTTCAACCCACCGGCGAAGATCCGTCGCCCAGTAGCAGTGGGTGCTTCGAAATTCGGGTGATTTAGGATGTTGAAGAACTCCGCCCGGAATTGCAGCTCCCTTTGTTCCCCCATCCTAAAATGCTTGTTGATGAGGAAGTCGATATCCGAGAGGCCGGGGCCGATGAGGGTGTTTCTTCCCAGGTTGCCAAATGTACCCAAGGGTTGTGGGGCGAAGGCGCAAGGATCGAAAAACAGTGTTGGCGTTCCCACGGGAGTTCCCGCCGGGACCCCGGCGCAGCCTGCGGAAACTCCATGCGTGGGGTTGTTGCTGGCGCCGGCGACCAAGTTCGGACGGTCTGAGAAGTTCGCTCCGGTAGCCAGGTCCTGCGAACGGTTGGCCGAGTTCTCTACGGTAAAGGGAACGCCCGCTGCGAACGTGGCGATACCACCAAGCTCCCATCCGTTCACAAGTTGTCTGCCGAATCCCTGAAGATTCTTCCCGAACGGCAATTCATAAAGCAAGTTAATGACAGCGATGTGCCGAATATCGAAATTGGATAGCCCTTTGTCATTGAATAGGCGATCGGGAATCTCGATACCGGTAGCGGCGTTGTCCGCTTCCTCGCTGAACAATCCACCGCTCATGTCGATCGATTTGCTATAGGTGTAAGCTCCCTGCACCTGCAGGCCACCCGAGAAACGGCGGCTCACCGAGATCTGCAAAGCATCGTAATAGGAGAGTCCAGACAGGCGCCGCGTCTGCAAGTCTGCCAAGGGAAGGGCACTCGTCCCTGGATTCCTTCTCTTAGCGCCAGACGGAGTGCACAGTGTCCCCGCCGGCAGAATCGGATGTGTCGAGTCAGGAAGTCCGCTCGCAGTGCATGCCGTCCCACCCGGCAGGACGGTCGGAAGCGGAGTGTTCCCATCGGATCTCTCAATCAAATGCTTTCCACGCGATCCCACATAAGCGACGGAGACCACGAGTTGATGGACGATTTCCCGTTGCACCGTCAGGTTGTACTGATACGAATAGGGAGTCTTGAAGTCGTTAAACACCGCATTCTGCAAGGCGAACCCCGCCTGGGCCCCAGCCGGAAGGGGAAAGGGGTGCGGGAAAGGTGCAGGGATGCCCGGCTGGGGCAGGGTGACAGTGAGCCACTGAGGCGGATTGCGGTCGAACATATTCAGGAATTGGTTCAGCAGGATCTGGTCGTAATAGATGCCCCATCCGCCCCTCACGGCGGTCTTGCCATTGCCCTTGGGATCCCAGGCAAATCCAATGCGGGGCGCGAAATTCAAGTGGTTCCCCTTAAAAGGTTGTTGGTTCACCAAGGTCGTGGCGGACGGGTCGAGCAGGAATGACATCTTGCCATTCACCTCGGTAGGCACAGTGGTGAGTTCGTAGCGCAATCCGAGGTTCAGGGTCAGACGACGGCTGACGCGGTAGTCATCTTGAAAGTAAGTCGCGAATAGGATGGCTCGAATGCCCCGACTGGGTTCACTGCCCGGAAAAGGCGCGTTGACGGACTGGACTTTGGCTTGCAGAAAACAGGAACCCGTGCAATTGGCTAGCGAGGCAAACGCATAGTCGCCGCCAATGCGGTTGAAGTTGGCCGTGTTCCACTGGAATCTTTCGATAATGAAGCCCGTTTTTAAGGCGTGTGCGCCTCGAGTGATGCTTAGGTCGTCGCTCGGCTGGAAGGAGTTCATGCGGAAGAAACGCGGGTCGTTGATGGTGGCTCCCAGGGTGTTGAGTCCTTGCACGGTAATGCGCCCAAAAGGCTCACCGGGGATGAACGATAATGCTGCTGGAACATTCGCCTGATTGAAGAGGTTCACCAGCGTGGTGGAGCGGTTAAATCCAAACCGCGCGATGTTCAACAGGGTGGGCGAAAAGACCCGTGTAGCCACCAAGCTGACGTACTGGTTGCGGTGTGTTTCATCTTCCGCGAACAGGCCCAAGACATGGTCCGGGGCATCTTGCCTGAGCTTCGTGCTGTCGTCCATCGTGTACCGGACGAAAAATGAGTTCTTATCGTTCGGATTCCAGTCGATCTTGGCGGTCCCGTAATCTCCCCGGGTTGGCTGCTGCTGGCTGAATTTGAGCGTTCCGTCGGACTGGTTCGCAGCGGGATACAGGAGCAGATAGGGGCATACCTCCGGCTTCACTTTAGTGGTGTCAATGGGGGGGGTGCATAGCTGACGGGTACTCGCGCTCGGAACTATTCCACCCTTGGTAACACCCTTGCTTTCTCGCAAGCCTTCATAGTTGGTGAAAAAGAACAGATGGTCATGGCGGATTGGCCCGCCGACCGCTGCCCCAAACTGGTTGCGCCGGAGTGGCGGAATGGGGGAATTCGGGTCGTCAAAGAAGTTTTTGGCGTCGAGTGCGGAATTTCGCAAGAACTCGTAGACATCCCCGTGCACGGCGTTCGTGCCGGACTTACTTGCCGCATTGATGATGCCGCCCATCGACCGACCGTACTGGGCGCTGGCGTTATGGGTGATGACCTGGAACTCCAGGATGGATTCCACACCAAGCAGTTGTCCCCCGGCCCCACCGGGCGTGAAATTCTGGGAGTCATTCATGTCCGTACCGTCCAACATGAACACATTGGACGTCAGTCGCGCCCCGGCAACGGAAAACTTCACACCCCGGCCCTGGTTGGGGCTGCTTCCCGCCGAAGTAGCCACATTGACCCCCGGCTGCAGATAGATTAATTGATCGAAACTGCGACCGTTGAGCGGGAGCGCGCGAACTGTCTGACTGTTTACCAACTCCGCTACACTGCCGCCGGTAGTCTGCACCGCCGACGGTTCACCTTTCACTTCGATTCTTTCTGACACCTGTCCGGGTCGCAAAGTGAAGTTAATCACCTGTTCGAAACCCACCGTCAAGGTGATGCCGGACTGCAGTGCTCCTTCAAATCCCTGGACTGCCACAGCCACCTTGTAAGGGCCAGGGTTCAGCCCCGGAGCGTAAAAGCGTCCTGCATCATTCGTTTGCAGGGTTCGGACCTGACCGGTCTCCAAGTTGGTGATGGTAATCTGCGCGCCAGCGATCAAGCCGCCACTTTGGTCGGTTACCGTGCCGGAGACGGTAGCTGTGGTTTGCGCCGATGCCTCAACGTGCCCCAGCAAAATCACCAAGGTCGCAAAAAACACAATGCTGTAAACACAGTTTTTCTTCATTGCTCACTCCCGCTCAGGATGCCGGAGCTCTTGCGGAGGCGGGCCACGCTGGGGGCGTACGCGTAGAGAGACACACCACCCGGGGGTAGTAATGTGAGAAACGAACCCCAACTCACGGCAACCACCCACCCCGCTCTCGTATTTACCTATACTTTGCGGTGGACGCTATCAGCATCGCACTCATTCGTCAAGCTCTTCCGGGGGAGGAGATGGGCGGCACAGGCCCTCCCGGGCGAAGGCTGGAACGGTCGTTTTCGGTTTGGCGCAGAAGGCAGAAACAGGCGGCATGAACATGGCACCCATCTCGGTAACCGGGGTCATCAGCCGCAGCAGACCTTGGCGCAGCGGCGTTTGCCGGACAGACCGCACGAGGGGCCGACCCTCTTAATCGGTGTACTTGAGCAGGTAAACGATTTTCTCAAACTCTGGTTTCTCCATCCCGAGGGCCCTGCGAAGCTCTTCGGGGTTCTTGAAAGGACCAGCTTTGCTGCGCGCTTCGAGAATGCGGGTGACCATCTCCGGTTTCAGATTCGGCAGCTTTTCCAGCTCCTCGTGGCTGGCCGTGTTGACGTTCACGAGTTTGGGCACGTCCGCGCCGAAAACCTTGGAAAGATAGGCGGTGATTGGCTCGATCTCTTCGGGAAAGACGGGCGCCCCGCGCTGGATCATGTCGTTGAGGCTTTTGGCCCAGTCGGCGCGGTTCTTGCGCGCCTGGACAACGACCTTCAGGTTGTGACAACTGACACAAGTGCTTAGAACCGGCTCCCGACCCTCTCCCGGAGGCAGCAGCTCCACCCAGACTTCATCCTTGGCCTTCTGGCCCTGCGCCAAGGCTGCCGCCAAGACCAGCAGAACCAGCGCGAGCAACAGCACAATCTTTCGCATGCTCACTCCCGGCGCAGGCCAGAGCCTGCGGCCTGGCTAGACCTTGCGGCGGCGCATTTCAGCCACCGACAATTTGGGATACCAGGCCAGTTCGGCTCCGTAGCCGGTGCGGCCAACCAGCGCATCAATCAGGTAGGGTCCCCCATCCAGTGCCGCCCGGGCCGCGCGCTTCATGGCCGGCTTGATCTGGTCTGGTGTGGTCACTTGTTCTCCAGGGACACCGAACGCGCCGGCCAGTTTCACGAAGTCTACGTCTGGATCGCCCAGGTAGCTCAGCATGTCCTTGCCGGTCTGGGCCTGCCGGCCGCCTTCCGCAAAGGCCCGCTCGCGCGTCTCATTGTAGCTGCGGTTGTTGTAAATCACGGTGATCACCGGGATCCGGTAGCGGGACATAGACCAGAGGGCCATAGCTTGGCCGCCGAAGAGGAAGCCGCCGTCGCCCTGCAGGCAGATGACCTGCTGGTCCGGCTTGGCGATCTTGACCCCCGCCGCCGCTCCTGCGCCCCATCCCAAAGCCCTGCCCAATGTACGGCCGATAAGGGTCTTTTCTCCTTCCGCAAATGTGAAGCCCTTCAGCGCCTTGGGGCCTTCGGTGCCCAGCTCCGCCACGATGTACGCATCGCGCTCCAGGATCTCGTTGATATCGCTGGAAAGACGCTCCCAGGTCAGCGGAACCTTGTCCCAGTCCGCCTTCATGGCTTGGAGGCGGGCCTGGCGCAGGCGGGCGGCAAACTGCCGGGTCTGCTCCATCCGATCACCGCGGATTTGCTGCAGCCGTTCCGCGGTGACCAGGGACTTAATTGCTGCGACCAGGTCCTGGGCCACTTGCTTCACATCGGCGGCAACTCCCAGGTACAGCGGATAGTCGGTTCCGATATCGGACGCCTCGATGCGCACATCAATGAGCTTGACCGAGCGAGGGATCTGTGGCGGGCCAGTCCCCGGGTCGGGCAGCTTGCCTCCCAGGTTCAGAATCAGATCCACATTGCGCGGGTAGCGCATGCCGCCGGAGTACCCCCCCAGGAAGAGCGGATGATTGGTGGGGAAGTTGCACGAGATGCGGAAGCCTTCCCTCTCTTCGCCGCTGGTCGCGGGGATAGCCAGCAGTTCGGCGAGTTCCACGATCTGAGGAATGGCCCTGGAGCGCCACACCTCGGGCCCCGCGCGGAGCAGCGGGCTCGTGGCTTCGATGAGAGCCCGAGCCATCTTATCGATGGTGGCAGCATCGGCGCGCACCGACATGGGGATGTCAAACGTTCCGGGAAGGAAAATGTCCGCCTCCACATCGTGGGCCAGGAGAATGTCGCGGGGGAACATCAAGAAGGTGGGGCCTCCCGGCGGTGTGGAGGCCAGCTTGAAGGCCTTCATGGTCCATTCGGGAATGCGGGTGGCGGCGTCCACATTCCAGCGCCATTTGGTGAACTGCTTGACCGGCTCCAGGGTGTCGTCTAGATCTTCGTGGCCGTCCCGTCCGGAGGCCAGGGTTTCAACGTGATCGCTGCCAATTACCAACGAAGACCGGTCTTTCATGGCGTTGTACATGTTCGCGGAGGCATACGGGACACCCACTCGGCTGAACATCGTAAACGCGGTCTTCCCCGAGGCCCTGGAATACCCGTCGGCCATGGCCACGCAAACACCTTCGTTCACGGCCAGAATGATCTTCATGCTCGGGCGGTCCACCACCGCGTCGCAGAGCGGGCTCACGCCGGTGCCATTGCCCAGAAACAGGTACTCAACCCCGGCGTCCTGCAACTGCTCGGCTAACAGCTCGCCTCCCATGCCGCGGAAGGTGCGCGTGTAGGACTTGGGCTCCTTGTTGGCCTCACCCTGGCCGAAGGCGGGCGGCAGCGAGGCAAGCACCGAATTGGCGGCCACCAGACTGAAACCGGATTGGACCATGCGCTTTACGAATTCCCGGCGGCTAAGGCCGTTCTGAAGATAGCTGCGGACCAGTTCCCTCATGGTTTCCTCCCCTGCCAGCGCCCGAGCTTGCCGAAAGCCACGCGCGGCTGGGTCCGGAACACTAATGCCAGGAATATCAATCCGACCAGAGCGAGCGGCCCTGTGATCAATCGTCTGTTCACGGAGATCGAAAGACTGAGTGCCTTACCAGGCCAATTTGAGCCCAAACTGAATCTCCCGCCCGTCCGTTAGGGTTGGCGTTGGAATGCTTGCAGCTGTGGATATAAATCCGCCCCTGCCATTAAAGATCTGGGTCTTCGGCATTTGGAAATTGGGGTGGTTGAAGATGTTGAAAATCTCGGTTCGAAACTGCAGCTTCAACCTTTCCCGCCAAAGGGGCCAATTCTTGAAAACCGAAAAGTCAAAGTCTTGCAAGCCGGGACCGCGCAGCGTGTTGCGACCCAGATTCCCCAGTTCGAAGGGGGCGGGGAAAGAGAAGCACCCCAGCTTGATATAGGTGTCCGGGTTGCCGGGATTCACCGCATTGGGAGTGCACCCTGGAATGTTGTTGAAATTCGGTCTTTGTCCCCCGGAAGTGCTTTTCGTTCGGCTATCTCCCGTGCGCGCCTGATCGTTCGAAAGGACCACGCTGAAGGGCGGGCCTGTCTGGACGGTAAAGATCCCGCCGAGCACCCATCCCCCTAACAACGCTCGTGACACGCCAGTGAGCGATCCGGGCGTTGGAAGGTTCCAACTGTAGTTCAACACGAAGTGGTGAGAAATGTCGAAATCGGAAGGTCCCTTCTGAATCGGGGTGAAGAAAGCATACGCATTACCCGACGTATTGATACTTTCGTTGTCGCTAAAAGTGTTGGAACCGAAGTCGATGCTTTTCGACCAGGTGTAGACGGCTTTGAAAAAGAATCCGCGACTGAACCGCTTGTTGAAGTCCACCACCAGGCTGTGATAGGTGGAAGGATCATCCCATACCGTGGTTGCGATTCGCGCAAAATTGGGATTGATTCTCTGGATTTTTCCATTCGCACCTAGGGGCGGGAAGAGGAGGTGTCCGTCTGGAGCTACCGTGACCTTGGAGAAAGGAACCTCATCGGCATCTTCGATGCTGCGCGGGAGGTGAACCGCGTGCGCTCCGACGTAGCCCACGGTTAAGACGGAGTTCGCTGTGAGCTGGCGCTGAACAGTCAGATTCCACGCCTGGTTGTACGCGCGGTGTGGATTTTGCTCCACGAAGGATGCACGCAAGCTAGTGCCAGTTGCTGGGATCAACGCGAGCCCTCCGGTCGGAAATGAACTCGGAGGGGGCGGACTTGTAGAAGGTGTGGTTCCCTGCAGGAAGAACGGGGCACTGTTCGTCCGGTTCTCCATCAGGTAGGGAAAAGGCAGAACATCATAAATGCCGAAGCCGGCGCGGATGATGGTCTTGCCACTCCGCGTCGGGTCCCAGGAAACTCCCAACCGAGGAGCGAAGTTCAAGGTGTTGGTATTGTAATACGCACCGCCTGTCCGGGCAGTTGGCGAGGCTAGCGTATCAAGCACCGCCACCAGGCCGTTTTGTTCCGTTACGGGAGATACATGTTCGTACCGCAAACCGATGTTGACGTGAAAATTCGAACGAACGGCGATCCCGTCCTCAAAATAGAACCCCTCGTACGTCTGGCGCAGCCCTCGGATATCTATCTTGCCGGGGATGTCGGCCGTAAACGAGGAGGGGATCCCCTGCAGAAAAAGGGCAATCGTGTCGAAGTCAAACTCGCCGAGGGGTGCGCCCACCAGCGAATTCTTGTTGTAGCGTTCTCGCTCCACTCTGCCGCCAAACTTAAAAGTGTTTTTTCCTCTGATCCACGACACATCGTCGCCCCACTGGAATGAGGTGTAATTCAATATGTCGGCTCCGGATCCACCTAACCCCCCAAGGTTCGTCTCCAACCCGGAAACGCCGAGGGTCCCCGCAGGGAGTCCGGGCAGGAAACCCAGGGATGTGTCGGCCGCTATGGGGTTGATTGCCATGACGTCGAGCGAATCGGTGATATGCGACCGGCTGACTCCCATGCGCGCCGTGTTCAGGAGGGTTGGGCTGAAAACATGCTGCAGGCTCACAATCGTATTGATGTGACGTGACGGGGATCCAGTCAGTTTTAGGTTGAACGGGTCCGGCTGCTCCTCGGCCGTGTTGTCGAACTGGAAACTTCCGGAGAGCGTCGTTCGGTCAGAAAAGTTCTGATCCAGCTTTACGACCGTATACTCTTCATTTCCGACGCGCTTTCCGGTAAAGTTGAATTTGCCCGACCCATCCGCGAAGGTTTGACCGTTCGCAGGCGGGAAGAACCCAAGATAGGGTCGGACACTCGGAGCAATTGGCACGATGGAGCCGTTGAGGGCGCTGGGAGAGAGCGTATTCGTGGAGTGCGGTACGCCTCTCACTTCCCGGAGTGCCTCAAAATCGCCAAAGATAAAAGTTTTGCCCTTCTTGATGGGCCCACCCGCCGAGCCTCCGAACTGGTTGCGGCGCAAAGGCGCTTTCGGCAGGGGGGCCTTATTCGTAAAGAAATTTGCCGCATCCAGTATGTCGTTTCGCAGGAATTCATAAACATTGCCGTGGAAGTCGTTGGTCCCTGACTTGAAGACGGCAGTGACCACGCCTCCGGTGGACCTCCCATATTGAGCGGTGTACTCATCGGTGAAAACTCTAAATTCCCTGACGGCCTCCACTCCCAAATTGACGTTCAAGCCGCTGCCGGGGCTCGCGTTGGCCTGGTCATTCACGACAAGCCCATCCACGAGAAACACGTTTCCCGTTGGACGGTTGCCGGAAATAACAAGCGCCAGTCCATTGCCGCGCGCCGCGCGGGAATTCGTGGAAGTAGCGGCTGACTGTTGCCCTATTCCGCCCACAACTCCCGCCTGCAACGTCGCGAGTTGTAACCAGTCGCGGCCGTTGAGGGGAAGCTCTCGAATTGCGGTCTCTCCCACCAGCCCGCCCATGCTTGCGTCTGTCGTGTTCAACTCCTGCGAACTCGAGGTGACCTCCACTCTCTCCTGCACATCGCCCACCGCGAGAGTGAAGTTCACCGTGATTGCAGCCCCCACCGTTACGGCGACGCCCTTCTGAACCTGGGTCTTAAAGCCCTTGTTGCCAGCCTCGAGGTCATAAAGCCCTGCCGGCACGCTGAGGATCTGGTATGCGCCCGAACTGTCGGTCGCCGCGCTTCGCACCGCTCCCGTTTCAACGCTTTTCGCAGAAACGCTTGTCCCCGGAATGGCACCGCCACCGGAGTCGCGCACCGTGCCGAGGATGTTGCCGGTGGGCGTTTGAGCGCGCAAGACCGGAGGGTTTGCCTGCAGCAAGAGCATCAGTACAACTGTGCCGAGGGCTGCGCGAACTATGCTGTATTTCATTTCCTCACCCCTCCCCCGACGCAGATGATTCATCTGCGTCGTTCGAGCTTCAATTCGTCTTCCCTCTGAAGAATTCCGGCATGTGAAAAGTAAACAATCAGAAGGTAAGCCTCGCATTTACCCACCTCCGAGGCTGACAAATGTTTGAAGGATGGTCGCAGCCTAGTAGATGGTCTCGGGGTTTGTCAAGCTCGAGTGAAGAGGGCAGCCGCACCGTCTCTGCCTTCTATCAGAGGGAAAAGCAGAAAGGTCCTGGCCGGCTGATTTCCCACTTCAGGGGCCACGCCTGTGGCGATCGTCTCACCGGGGTAGCCGCCCGTATTTGCATGTTGAAGCCGATGTGGTGGTCGCGCCCTTCCGGAACCTGAGAAGGCAATAACGGCGGCCGAACTGACCGCATCGAACGCCCCGGTTCGCTTCCTGCGCCCTTCTTTTCAAAAAGCAAGAAGTACTGCCGGGGAAGGAAGGTGAAGTCCCTGATCAGCTTGAAGCCCGCCTGTTCGGCTTCGCTGATCACCTGCGAGCGCGGGACCAGCTGCTCGGGGTTGTGCGGGTGCTGGGGGCTATCCGGGGGGTAATCGACGATCGCCATTCGACCATGCTCCTTCAGACCACGGCTGAGCTTGCGGTAGAAATTCACCCGGTTGGCAATGTGGTGCGTGGTATCGCAAAAGAAAGCCAGGTCCACAGACTTGCCCGGCAGCATGGGGTCATCCTCACGCGAAACAATGGTCTCGATATTATGAATGTCTTGCTTGTCGGCCTGCTCCTTGAGATATCCCAAGATGTCCGCGGCAATGTCTACTGCGTAAACCTTGCCGTTGGGAGCCACCGCTTTGGCAAACCGGCGAGTAAAGTAGCCGGTGCCCGCGCCAATGTCTGCGACTACGGCCCCATTCTTGAGTTCCAGCGCTTTGACGATTTCGCTCGGTTTCTGCCAGGTCTCGCGTTCCGCTCGCTCAAAGCTGGCAATCCGATCCTGCAGCGGCCTCGCCTCGGAAGGCGGGGGCATAGAGGTCTGTTGCGCCGGCGCGAAGGCGGCGAACAAAAGGATTAGCAGCGCGAGCCTGCCGATGCATCGCTTGCCGCTCATGGCTTCCTCCATCAAAGTGGACAACTGGACTGAGTCGCTTCTGCTATTCACGACATTTCCGATTCAGCGGGCTTCAGCGCTGGCTCAGGATTCTTTGCACGTCGGTGCAAGCCATATGGAGAGAGGCGAGCTTGGACCCGACTTCCGTCAGGCCCATCTTTCCGGGCGTGATTTGGTGGCAGGCAACGCAACCGAACTCCTGGAAGTGAGCCGCCTTTCGCTTCTCCTCAGCGGTGCGATTCTCTTCCCGCACGTGGACCATGACGTTCATGGCCGTCAGCAGGGAGATGCAGCCCTCAAAGTTTTTACCGACCTCTTTCCCCCGCTCCGTGAATCCGAGCTTTCCGCCTTCGCCTAGTGTGTGGCAGCCGCTGCATGAATATTGTTGGAAAACAAACTCCGCTATCTCCCCGGGGCTTTTGCCGGACGTGTCAAACTCAGCCAAGGCTCTCGGTGACTGCGATGACCGCGGCGAAGAGCAGGAAATCAGCGCAGCGGTCAGGCAGATGCAGACAAGGACGTCCCTGGCGCGCCCCCGCAAGGCGGCACTCCGCTCATTCACAACATTTGTCAGTTTCCTTTGACGCGAAAAGTCCGCTGCTGATTTCATTCGCCCCGTTTCCTGCAGGTTTCGGCTATGATCCTTCGCGTTGAAACGCGGCCCAGCGTGCTACTTACCTGAAGCGAAGACCGAAGTCAACGGAGCCGAGTAAGACCTTGAGCGGCAACACCACAACCGGGGGTTTGCGCCGCCGTCTGGGCGTAATTACAGCGACAAGCTTGATCGTGGCGAGCATGATCGGCACGGGCATCTTCAGCACCACCGGCCTCATGCTGGCGCGCGTGGAAAGCGCCTGGCTAGTGCTGCTGTGCTGGTTGCTCGGTGGGTTGGTGGCGCTGGCCGGAGCCTTGAGCTATGCAGAGCTCGGTACGATGATGCCGCAGGCTGGCGGGGAATACGTCTATCTGCAGAAGTGTTATGGCCCACTAGCCGGCTTCCTGACCGGTTGGACTAGCTTCTTTGTTGGCTTTTCGGCTCCCATTGCGGCCACGGCGGTGGCGTGCGCAAAGTATTTGTCTGCAGGGGGATGGTTGCCTGGCACGCCACTGGCCCAAAATCTGACAGCGATAGGCATTGTACTGTCGTTTACGACGCTCCACATTGGGAGTGTGCGGATGGGTGCTTGGGTTCAGAACCTGCTTACGGCGACCAAGCTTCTCTTGCTCGGCGGACTGGTGCTTGCAGGTTTCTCGACCGGCCGGGGAAGCTGGAAGTTTCTGCAAAGTTCGAGCGACTTTTGGGCGCCAGCCCGGTGGAGCCAGATGGGGATCTCCCTGCTGTGGGTGACCTTCGCTTATAGTGGCTGGAACGCGTCTTCGTACATCGCTGAGGAAGTCGAACGACCGGCCCGCACGCTGCCGCGTTCGCTGGTGCTAGGGACACTGACGGTCACGGCGGTCTATTTGCTGATTAACCTTTTCTTCTTCTATGCGGCACCACCGGCGACGCTGACCGGCGTCATCGCCGTGGGTGAAACGGCTGCGGAACGACTGTTTGGCGCTGAGGCGGCTTCGTGGCTGTCCATCATCATGGGCGTGGCACTGCTCTCCTCCCTCAGCGCCTATGTGGTGACCGGTCCGCGGATCTACTATGCCATGGCGCGTGACGCCTTGTTTTTCCGCTTCGCGGCACGGATCCATCCGCGATTCGAGACGCCAGGAGTCGCCATCGCCGTCCAGGGCCTCTGCGCGGTCTTTATGGTCCTGTTCGGCACTTTCGAGCAATTGCTGACCTATATCGGCTTTGCCCTGGGGATTTTCCCCTGGATGGCAGTGGCGGGCGTACTGCTGCTTCGCAGAAGAGAGCCGACGCGACAGCGTCCCTATCGCGTAGGGTGTTACCCCTGGGTGCCGATCTTCTACCTGACGGCGATGGGCGGCATTCTGATTGTGGCGTTCGTCAATCGCCCTGGGCCTTCCCTTGCGGCAGTATTGACAGTAGCGGCTGGAATCCTCGCCTACTGGCTGTACGTACGGCCGAGGCTCTCTGCTGAGGCCAACAGATCGACCGTTCACCGTTGAGCGAAACTTCTTCGCCATTGCTGACTTGCTTCGGGTCGACTCTCACCGCTACTCGATAGCGGCAATGCCAGGTAAGAAGGTTTCTTCGGACAACCAAGTGTCGGCTTGCCATCCGAGCCACTTAGTAGTTTCTAAGCCGACTTTCGTGGAAGAGGGGTGAGTGGAATTTCCGAGGGCGCTTTGAGGGCGCAATAAGAATTCTCGTGCATGCCTTGACGTGACTTTTCAATGTCTTAGTGTTCCTCGTGCTTCCTCGTAAGTCCTTGAAATTCCTTGACCACGTAGATTCGATCCCCACCGCCCCTACCAACCATCCTTTTTCCCAACAACAACTTAGCGATTTATCGAGGCGGCAAAAGGCGGCAATAAGGGCCTCGAGGGTGGCACCAATGGCTCCCGCCTCTTGGAAAGTGGCGCACATCAAATCCATAGGATGGCTACCAGCCACACGTAATGATGCCGTAGTCAGGTCTCTGAGCGCTGGGTCTCCACCGGGCGCACCTGCACCTGGGATAGACTCCCGCAATCTTACCCACGATGCCTTGCCCGTTCTTGAGCCTCGCACGAGAGAGTCTAACTTGATAGACTAGCCCGTCGGTAACGCCCCTTCGTCGAGAATTAGCGGCTTCACGTTGTGTATGGTAAGAAGAGCTAAAACGAATGAGCCGCTGGTCGCGGTCGCTGCTTCGGCTGATGTGCCTCGTCTGCCGGCGGAATTTGACAGTCTCGCTCAACAGCGATTGGAAAGGGTCAACGAACGCATCGAAAAGGCACTCAAGGACAATCAAGAAAAAGAGTCCGTAGTGGTCGTATTGTGTGTTGTGCTTTTTCTTACGGGACTCGGCCTCTTTATTGCCGGTTACGTAATTAGGGAGCGTCTCCTCATCGCTTCGGGAGCGATCGTGAATACCGGCATAATTTGGCCGATTGGGCGGATCCTCGCGATCCGCAAAGAGAATATTCAACTCTCGGTGATCACGGACATTACGTCCTTGCTTCCCGCTGCAGAAAGAACGAGGGTGCTAAGTGACTGGGTGCGGGACTGGGTGAGCAACGCCAAAGCAGGTCGGAAGAAAAGCTCGTCGCAGGAACCATGAGGCCTAAAGAGACACTGGCGAAGATATTTGCGGACCTAACCGTTCCGGGGCCGCTGACTGCCCGACAGAGGCCAGTGAGAGGTGGATGGTCAATTGGACATATACACTCGAGCGCGCAGACGCTCGGATGTTTGGTTGCTGACCGTTCGAACCCGAACACGCGATACATCCTGGGTTCAAATTTGATGCGTACGGCCAAGCAAGGCGATCAGATCCTGCAACCTGGTCCCCTTGACGGCGGCGAACCGGAAGCAGATGTAGTGGCGACGTTAGACCGGTGGGTCCGTCCCGAGCCGAACTCAGAAAAAAATCTAGATGCGTTCCTTGGACGAGTGGGTGACAGGGACGCGGTAAGTACCGAAATCGAGGGAATTGGTCGATTGAAAGGTGTTTCGAGCCCGGACTTCAACATGAGGGTTATGAAGGTGGGTAGGACAACGGGGCTTACTTCTGGCGAAATCACGCTATTGTCCGCTAGTATAAACGTTCAGTACGACGACAATTTGATTCTTACCTTTGACGACGTGATTGGGACCAATGTGATGTCGGCGGGAGGAGATAGCGGTGCGATCTTGGTGAATGAAGACAGGCGAGCAGTAGGAATCCTATTCGCAGGCGGCGGCGGCGGCGGGGGAGACATTTCCTTCT
>Ga0209283_10000124_pt1 | contig 35417 bp, 37 predicted proteins | sample CZO8metaG_2_FD_188354 | JGI IMG/M metagenome (GOLD analysis project Ga0209283, IMG submission 188354) | Vadose zone soil microbial communities from the Eel River Critical Zone Observatory, Northern California, USA - CZOApr15con2H1.8 metaG... | ecosystem: Environmental > Terrestrial > Soil >...
CACTTTGCTGCTACTCCTCCCAGGATCCTCATTCGAACGCGGTCCACCGGACCTCACGGCCCGACTTCGACCCGCGCACGACGCCCCCCTACAAGATCACCTTTCGGTGCTCTGCAGTATCGGTGACCGACTTAAGCCCCGTCCCTTTTCGGGGCCCATAATCTCGGCTGGTGAGCTGTTACGCTATCTTTGAATGATGGCTGCTTCTAAGCCCACATCCCAGCTGTCTGAGACTACGGACTCCCTTTGGTATTCGCACTGAGTCGGCACTTAGGGACCTTAACTGCAGGTTGGGCGGTTTCCCTTACGGATGCCAAGATTACCCCAGGCACCCGACTCCCGGCATCTACGGTGACCACGGATTTGGAGTTTGACAGGGCACCGACGAATTTCTCCGCCTTAGCACCCAATCAGTAGCTCTACCCCATGGCCGACCTCCGCCGAGGTCCAGCTGCGACTGATTTCGGGGGGAACCAGCCATTCCCGGCCTAGATTGGCCTTTCACCCCTATGCCCAGCTCATCCGAGTGATTTGCACATCAACACCGGTTCAGCCCTCCACCCGCCTTTCGGCGGGCTTCAGCTTAGCCAGGCATAGATCGACCGGCTTCGGGCATCGCACCCACGACTCCTCGCGAGCTCACGACGCGCCTCGCGCCTTGCGGCGTTGCGCGCATGTCGCTTTCGCTTCGGCTCCCCGCGTAGAGCGGTTAACCTCGCCGTGGATCAGAACTCCCTGGCCCGTTATTCACAACGGATAACACGACGCCGCTCCATCCTTTCGGACTTCGTCGCTTTCGCGCCGTGTACGTCTGTTACTGTCTGGTTTCAGGCACTTTTCACCTCCCGTCAAGGGCACTTTTCAGCTTTCACTCACGCTACTAGTGCACTATCGGTCTCGGGGCGTGTTTAGAGTTGGATGTCTATGCCACCCACCTTCGCGCGCGATTTCCGACGCACGCTACTCTGGATACCCCGAATCACCTTCCTCGCTTGCCTCTACGGGGCTGTCACCCTCTCTAGCCTCGGCGTTCCACCGGAGTTCGAGTTGGCGAGGTCAGGTGTGCCGGAGTCCGAACACCACACCGCCACCGCCTTTCGGCGGCGGCTTCGGTTTGCTCTGTACCCTCTTCGATCGCCTTTACTGAGGGCATCCCGATTGGTCTCTTTTCCTCCCCGTACTAGGATGCTTCGATTCCGGGGGTTCCCGTTCCTTTCGGAACAACCTCGCGGTTAGGAGGTCCCATTCGGAGATCGTCGGATCACAGGTTCCTTGCGCCTACCCGACGCATTTCGCAGCTTGGCACGTCCTTCGTCGGCGCCCGAGCCGAGCCATTCCCCAGACAGCATGTTAGCCACGGACCTGTCGGCTTAGCACACGTCCAGGATGCATATGATCGGTATCAGTGGACGCTGTTCGGCGGAGCGACGCTCCTCCAGCGGCCTCTACCCCTTCCCCTTCGACGCCCGCGCACGTCGAGGGTGCACATCGATCTCCGCGAGCAAAACGGGATGCCAATGGTGCAGAGCCCTGGTCTCGGAGACTTCTCTTCACTATGCCATGGGCGTATTTAATGGTTATCTCACGACCGCTGCCCCATGGCGCCTCGGCTCCCGGCCGCGAGCGCCGTTCGCCTAGGCGGCCGTGCCCGACATCTGGACGATCCGGGCCTTCCCTCGATCGACGAGGATCTGCGCGATCGTCTTCGGCAAGGTGACGACGTCCTCTTTTTTCAGGCGGTACGTGGTGTCGATGCCCGCGAACGGCGGCAAGTCCTCGAGCACATGCACGAGCACGTGGTCCTTGAGGCTCGGCGGGACCGGGACCCGTTTCGTATCCTCGGCTCGGACGACTTTCATCCGCTCGGGTTCTTTCTTCGCGCTCTCGGATTTCGCGGTAGCGGATGGCGGCATGGGGGATTCCGCTTCTGAGACGACGGCCGATCCACCGAACGCGTCCGCGCGGCTCTTCGTAAGGAGGGCGACCATGCTCTCGAAGAGCCCCCGCTCCTGAGCAGGCAGGTTCGGCACCTCGACCTCCGCGCCGCTCGCACGACTCGAGGCGAGGAGCGCGAGCTTCCGTTCCCGGTAAGTGAAAATCTGGTCCCGGCGCTTGCGCACTTTCCGCAACTCATCCTGCAACATCAGGGCCTTGGCCGAATTCGGATTTTTCTGGACCTCTTTGTTCGCGGACTCATCGAGTCGCGCGACATACGAGGCGAGCTTGTCGTAGAAATCCGCCTCGAGCGCCACCAACGTTTTCTTGCCGCTTTCCTCGCGGTAGACCTTCGTGACGCGTTCGAAATTCACCTCCTCCTCGCCCGGCACATCGTGCATATCCGGAGGCCGCTATTTGATGGCTTCCAGCCGCGGAACCCTTATTGTCCGCGCGCCGTTCGGTGAGTGAGCCGATGGACTGGGAGCAGCTCCACACCGACCTGCAGCGGGTCCTCGAGGATCTGTCGGAAAAGAACCGACGTGCACCGATCATCGTGGAAGGCGAGTACGACAAGCGCTCCTTGCGCGCGCTGGGCGTGACTGGAGACATTCGGATGATCAACCAGGGGTCCACCGTGTTCGGACTGTGCGAGTCGATCGCGGCCCACCACCGCGACGCGATCATCCTGACGGACTGGGACGTGCGAGGCGGACGGCTCGCTCGTCAGCTGCGGGACGGTCTGTCCGCGAACGGCGTGCGGTTCGACGAGGACCTCCGCGCGCGGCTCACGGTGCTCTGCCGAAAGGACATCACGGACGTCGAATCGCTCCACGGATTCGTCGAGCGAGTCGCGGAGCATGCGTCCGTGGGCTATCGCCAGCGCCCATCGAAGCGATGGTACGCCGACCGGGTCCAAAAGCGCGATACGCGCCGACGGTCCCAAAAGTGAGAATGTTTGCCCGAACCCTTAAATAGGCCCGCCCCCAGTTGGGAATCGGGATAGCGGTAAAGGCCGCGATTCACAGATCCCACTCATCCGAATCATCCTTTCCTGCCTCCAGGACTGCGAGGCCGAAATGCCCTGCGGGGGCCGAGAGTTGTCCGGATAGAGGGACGTAAACCGCGGATTTGACGGCTAGCCCGGACAAGTGCGAAAATGAACATCGATCCGAGTACGACTAAATATCTCATCCAGGCCCGCCTGGAGGCCGAAGGGATTGTCGAGAAGCCCGACGTCGTCGGGGCCGTGTTTGGCCAGACGGAAGGGCTCCTCGGCGAGGAATTGGACTTGCGTGACCTGCAGAAGAGCGGCCGCATCGGCCGAATCGAGGTCGACGTCCAGAGCAAGAAGGGACGGAGCGAAGGGACGATCCTGATCCCGTCCTCGCTGGATCAAGTCGAGACCTCGATCCTGGCGGCGGCGCTCGAGACGATCGACCGCGTCGGCCCGTGCAAGGCCACGATCAAGGTCGACAAGGTCGAGGACACGCGCGTCACGAAGCGGAACAAGATCATCGAGCGCGCCCGCGCGCTCCTGTCGTCCATGGTCGAGGAGTCGAAGACCTCCGGGTCTGACTTGCTCGATGAGGTGCGCCAGAGTGTGCAGGTCTCGGAGATCGTGTCCTACGGGGCCGAGCGCCTGCCCGCCGGACCAAACGTCGCCGACAGCGACGCGATCATCATCGTCGAAGGGCGCCAAGACGTCCTGAACCTCCTCCGATCGGGGATCAAGAACGCGATCGCCGTCGAAGGCACGAACGTCCCGAAGACGATCCAGGAGCTCTCGAAAGAACGGGCGCTCACGGCCTTCGTCGATGGAGACCGCGGTGGCGATCTGATCCTGAAGGAACTCCTCCAGGTAGCGGAGGTCGACTTCATCGCGCGCGCCCCGAGAGGGAAGGAAGTCGAGGAACTCACGCAGAAGCAGATCATGAAGTGCCTGCGGAACAAGATTCCCGCGGACCAATACGTCGAAATGTACGGGCTCTCCGGCCAGGTCTACAAGGCCGAGTCCGAGTTTCCCGAGCCGAAGCCCGCGGGAGGGCCCCAACCGCGTCCGGAGCCGCGACCCGAGCCACGACCCGAGTTCCGTCCGGAACCGCGGGAGCCGCGAGAACCCCGGGAATCCCGCGAAGATCGGCCCCCAGCACCTCTCACGCCCACGACGAAGGTCCTCAACCCGAAGCTCGAGAAGTACCGCGACATGCTCCTGCAGCTCGGTGGATCGTCCACCGCCCGCCTCCTCGACGACGGGGACGGCGTCGTGACGGAGGTCCCGGTCCGGGAGCTCGTCGACACGCTCAAGACCGCGAAGCAGACCCGCGCGGTCGTCTTCGACGGAATCATCACGCAGCGAATCTTGGACATCGCGTCCGAGATGAACATGCACTCGGTCGTCGGCACGAAGATGGGCACGATCACGAAGCAGCCGGCGGGCATCGAGGTCTGGACGCGCAGCGATCTCGCGCCGTAGATCGGGGTGGAGCCTATCGCCCGAACGAAGATGCTCGCCGCGGACGAGGGATTTGCCCTCGACGACTTCGAGACAACCGCCGAGATCGCGATCCCGGACGATCCGTTGAAGCGGGTCGTCGGCCAGGACGAGGCCATCGCGCTGGCGCGGATCGCGGCGAATCAGCGGCGGCACTTCTTGCTCGTGGGCCCGCCGGGGACGGGGAAGTCGATGATTGCCCAAGCCCTCTCGCTTCACCTTCCTTCGGTAACGGAGGAGATTCGAGTCGTACACAATCCGGAGAATCCGGAGCGGCCCCTCATCGAAGTCAAGCAGCGCGACGAAGTCTTGCAGGAACAGAACCGGCTCGCAGGCGCGGAAGGAGACCTCATCGATTCCAAGGAGGCGCCCATCAACGTGGCGGAGCGGCTCGGCTACAAGTGCGTCCATTGCGGCACGTATTCGTCGCCGACCGATCGGATGTGCCCGAAGTGCGGGCGACCGAAGGCGGCGTCCCAGGCGAACGTCGGTAATCCGTTCGGCGACCTGCTCGGTGGCATCTTCGAGGTCACGTTCGCGCAGCTCCAAGGCCGGGATCGCGTCACGACGACTCGGCAACAGTTCGGCAAGGAAGAGGTCGTCGTCTACGAGCGGGCGGGCGACATGATCCGCGTGCTCGACCAGAAGGCGCTCGAGAAGCGCCGCGAGGTCGAGAAGGAAAGCCCCCGCAAGGTCCTCGTCCCGATCACGCGACGGCCGTTCGTCCTCTCGACCGGAGCGAGCGAGACCGAACTCCTCGGAGACGTCCGCCATGACCCGTACGGTGGTCATCCGCAGCTCGGCACGCAACCGTACGACCGCGTCGTCGCCGGCGCGATCCACGAAGCACATCAAGGCGTCCTGTTCATCGACGAGCTCCCGTTACTCGGCCATCTCCAGCGGTTCATCCTGACCGCGATGCAGGAGAAGCGGTTCCCGATCTCCGGCCGGAATCCGCAGAGCGCGGGTGCGAGCGTCAAGGTCGAAAGCGTCCCGTGCGACTTCATCTTCGTGGGCGCGTGCAACATTCAGGACCTTCCTCACATCTTGTCGCCGCTGCGCTCCCGCATCACCGGGGGCGGATACGAGATCCTCGTCGAGACGACAATGCCCGACTCGGACTCGAATCGCGTGAAACTGGCCCAGTTCGTGGCCCAGGAGATTGCGGTGGACAAGCGCATCCCGGCGGCAACGCGCGACGCGGTCGGCGTCGTGATCGAGGAAGCCCGGCGACGGGCTAAGACGTTGGATAACAAAGACAAAGCCCTCAGCCTCCGATTGCGTGAACTCGGCGGTCTCATCCGATCCGCGGGGGATATCGCGGTGACGGAGCAATCGAAGCTCATCGACGCCGATCATGTTCAGCGGGCGATCAAGGTCTCCCGGTCGATCGAAGACCAGATTCGGGAACGATACGGATCGTACACCGCCGGCGTCGGGACCGATCTCTCCTCGGCGCAGCGCGAGGCCTCGCCGTACCACTACTGGAACGAGCACAAGGCGGACGACGTCCAGGGCTACCAGTAGCTTACCGGTTTCCTCGGTCGAATCTCCGTTCCCCGGTGCGATGAAGCTCGCTTGGTCACTTGTCATCGATTGAACGGAATCCATATGGGTCACTTTTGATACAGCTCCCCTTCAGACAGCCAAACAGGGGTGACATCGGCGATTCAAACGAATGAGTGGCAGAGGGAGGCCATTCCCGAGGTCACGGCGACCCGGGCGCGTTAGACCGTCTCGAGGCTCCTACCGCCAAGCATGGAAGACAACCCTGGTGTGTTGCATTTGAGCCAGCAGGGGGGCACCGGTCTTCCTGGCGTCCAGCGGGGCGTACACAAGCCTGTGGAACCGCGACGGGGACACGGAAACCATCTCCACCGTCCGATAACCGACGGTGTGAAGCATTGCCTCGACCGCTGCGGGGTTCGGGCCGCACCAGTTCGAGGGGTCCCGCTCGAGCTCCGCATCGGGATAGAACGCAATCGCGGGCCGTCGGACCCAGAGAAGGTCGACGTGAGTCTCGAGGATGAGCTGGCTGCGCGTCACGCTGAAGACCCGCTCCAGCGAGAGAAGGGGATGCCGCATGTGATAGAGGACTCCGAGGTACAAGACCAGGTCGAACTGCCCTACCCGCTCGGGCGAGAGGTCCATCGCATCGATCTGACAGTCCTCGACCTCGGAACTGAGGGCTTTCCGAGCCAGATCGAACCCCGCCTTTGTCCCCCACCCGCCACCTCCCCACGAGTAAGAGTCGGTGGCGAGAACGCGAGCTGCCCCCCGCCGCTCGGCCTCGAAAGAATAGAACCCGTCCCAAGCCCCCACGTCGAGGACGGTTTTGCCGTCGAGGCGTCCTGGCATCCCAATCCTCCGGAGGGTACCGAGGTTGTCCACCCGCCCGGGCGTAATAATCCCGTTTCCTAGGTCGATGCTGTGCCACCACTTGATTTGGTCGACCTGGCGCCTGAGATCCATGAGGGCGGTTGCCAAGCGGGACGGATACAGCCGGCCGACAGTTTAAATTAATGATGCTACTCCAATGTTCCGTCGCGACCGCGACTTCGCCCGCCCGAAGGAGCGGTGTGAGCCGGTGACCGGCGGCTTACGATTGTCCTCGGAACCTGTTACGATTCTCACCGTGGCTCAGTCACGAGCGTTTGGTCATTTTGTAGCCGTCTTCGCCGTCCGTGTAGAACTTCTCCAAGAGGCCGGCGATCTCGAACCCGTATTTCTTGTAGAAGTGGATCGCCTCATCGTTCGAGATGCGCACCTCGAGTTCGACTGAGCGGATGCCCCGCATCGCACAAACTTGGACGAACGCGTTCATCAATTGGCTGCCGAAGCCCCGCTTCCGAAAGACCGACGTGACCGCGAACATCAGGATGCGGGCTTGGCCGTCGGCACTGATCACGGCGGCGAGGAAGCCGACCGGGTGGCCCTCGAGATCGGCGACAAGGAACCCGTCCCGCCACCAGCGGTGGATGTCGAGGTAGAGCGAGGTCGGATAATTCTCGCGCAATGCTTCCCGGACGATCGACGCGACCGCGGGGATGTCGTTCGGGACGAAAGGCCGGACGCGCACCCGGACGGAGCGAAGGGGCCGGGCCACTTGAAAATGACGGTTGGCGGCAGGCTCATGTTCGCGGGCGACGTTCGACGGCCGTGCGTATCTTCGTCGAGCTGTCGGGGGAACATCCGACCCTCCCCCGCGCGGAGGCGCTCGCCGCCATGGCATCGGAGCGCGTCGAGATTCGTCGCGCGACCTTCGGTCCGAATCTCCTCCGCCTCGATGTCACGGGCCCGGTCGAGCGTGCGGCACACCGGCTCGGCCTCGCCCATGTCGTCTGCGAGGAACTCGCGTCGGGGGACCTTGATTCGATTCGTGCGTTTGCGTCCGCCCAACAACTTGGCGGTCGTACGTTCCGCGTCCGCGCCCACGGGCTTGGCGTGGATCTCGACCCCCGAGGCGTCGAAGGACCGCTGGGCGCCGATTTCGGTAAGACGGGCCGGGTGGATCTCGACGCGCCGCAGATCGACTATCGGGTCTTGCTCGACGAGGAATTCGTCCTCGGTCGAGTCTTGCATCGGGTGGATCGGTCCCGACTCGAGGCGACGAAAGTGGCGAACCGACCGTTCTCTTTGCCAATCTCGCTGCATCCGAAGTTCGCCCGGGCGCTCGTGAACCTGGCTCGCGTGCCGATGGCCGGCATCGTCCTCGACCCGTTCTGCGGGACGGGTGGAGTCCTCCTCGAGGCGATGCAGCTGGGACTTCGCGGGGTCGGTCTGGATCGCGAGCGGGGGATGGTCTTAGGGACCCGGACCTCGCTGCATCCGGGGGATCGTGCCCCCGATCTGGCCGTCGCCGACGCGGGACACCCTCCCTTGCGCGCCGGATCGGTCCACGGAATCGCGACGGATCCGCCCTACGGCCGCGCGGCGTCGACGCGGGGCGAGGCGATCGATCGACTGTACGCGCGGGCGTTTGCTGCGTTCGCCGACCTCCTCCCGCGCGCGGGCTTTCTCGCGATTGTGCTCCCCAATGAACGGTGGATCGAGCGTGGTTCCGAGTTCCTCGAACTCGTCGAGACCCATGCGCTCCGAGTCCACCGCTCGCTCGTCCGGCACTTCTGCGTCTTCGTCAGGGAATGACCTGGAGGTCGACCGGCAGCTGCGCGCTGACCGACCCATCGATGGTCCTGGCAACGACCACGAAGGCGACGTACCGAGGGAGTGGGGTCGGCCAGACCGAAGGGGCAGTCACGCGCAAGTCGAACGCGGCGACCTGAGTTGAATTCAACGAGATCGTCACGCTGCTATCGTTGACCGGCGTGACCATGGAGCCGATCTGGTACGACGTGAAGAGGATCACGAAGCCGAACGCGTTCAGATTCGGATCGTACGCGGTGACGATGACGGACTCTTTCACCGGCCCGGTGTTGTTCACCCCGAAGGTCAAGAGGATGGACGCACCCAATGCGATCGACTGATTGATCGGCAGCGGCGTGCCATCGGTGGCCTGGAACGCGAGCCCCCGTTCGCTCGCGACGGTCACGAACGGCTGCGGAACGAAGGTCACAATGAGGATAACGACGGCTGCGATGCCGATGAGCTTCCGACGCGAATCCAGACGCGTGAGATCGTTAAGCGGCGGCGGATGGCGCACACCTAGAACCAGTATCAGGAATCCAAAGAGGAACCAGCCGGGATAGCCTGGCGGAGGGAAGACAGTTAGCGCAAAGAGGGTAAGAACCGCAGCCCACGAAACATAGAACTGATTCCTTCCGAAAAGGGCTCTCGCGACATGGCCTCCGTCCAGCTGCCCTGCCGGAAGGAGGTTGATTGCAGTAACGAAGAGCCCGACCCAGCCGGCGAAGGCGAGCGGGTGCGGATGGGCGATGAGGACGTCCGGAAGGGGGAAGAAGAGCGACAAGGCGCGGAACAGAAGGGACGGCTGCGCCTGCCCCGCGAGGGTGAGGCCGTTGGCGGGCGATGCCGCGGACAACGCGAGTCCCGCCAAAGTGACGGGAATAGCGATCGCGAATCCGACGAGCGGTCCCGATACGCCGATATCCAGAAGCGCGCGGCGATTGGGGATCGGGTCTCTCATGCTGATAAACGCGCCGAACGTGCCGAGGGGCGGGACGGAAGGCAGGAAGAACGGAAGGGAGGCCTGCACTTTGTATCGCTTCGCGACGAGATAGTGGCCCATTTCATGGGAGCCGAGGATCGTCAGGAGCGGAACGGTGAAGAACAGACTGCCGAATCCGATCGACTCGGCGGACAAGAACGGCTTTCCTGAATAGTCCGCCCAGTTCCACGCCCCGCCGAAGAACGTCGTCGTGAGGACGGTGACGAGGAGCAGGATGAGATTCACCTGCGTCCTCGCAAAACGCGGTCGCGGCCGTCGTTGGATGTGGACGAGGGTCTCGCCCTTCTCCTGGGTGATCGTCGGGATGTAGTCTTTCGGGACCAGCTCGAGCCTCAAGGCGTCGAACGGCGCGTCGACGCCGCCCGGAGGAACCCCGACCTGGAAGGTCAGCGCCATCGGACTGACGACCACGCCGTATACGGAAAACTGGCGCGCCACCGCCGCCCGGAGCGCCTCAATCTCCGCCTCCGGGGAGAGCATTGCGCGAGCCAACCTTCCCACGTATTAAAAGGTGCGCGCCTCAGATGGGGCGGGCTCCCATGAACCAGAGGAGGACCGCGGTGCCGAGGCCTGCAGCCACAAAGCGAAGGCCCGTGACGATGACGCGTTCGCGGACGAGATTCCCGAGGTACGCGCCGATCACGAACAAGACCACAAAGGTGATGACGATCGCGGCAATCGTGGCGTCTCGAAAGTCAAGGAATGCGAACGGGATGATGGGAAGGAGCGCCGCCAGGAGTGGAGCGACGCCGTGGACGAGTGCGCTGAGGATCGCGGCGAACTGGAAAGCCTCCTTGTGTTCCTCGCTGAGTCGCGCGAGCATCGCTCGCTCGATCGTGCGGATGTCGAGCTTCTTCTCGACGCGCTCCGCTTCGTAGGCGCCGACCGCGCTGCTCACCGCAAGAGCGATCGCCGCGCCGATCGATGCCGAGAGGATCAGGGCCTTGTGGGCCTCCGATGCGCCAACGGCGTACGCACCGATGATGATCCCCAGGACCGTGAGGGCTCCGTCGAACGCGCCAATCACGAAATACCGTCGGATGATCGGCCCGACGTTCGTGATTTCGTCGTACTCCCGAATTCGGCGACGCCAGGCCCCGAGATCCATGTCATCCGCTCGGGGTCCCAAGTTTCTCGCGGATGGTCCGTTCGAGTCGCTCCGCGGCCGCCCGCGCTTGATCGAGGTTCGGGAAGCTCGCTTGGGCGAAATCGGGTTTCCCGCCGCCTTTGCCCCGGAACTCCGGCGCGACGGATTGGAGAATCTCGGCGACGTCGACCGGGACGCCCGTGCCGCGAGAGACGATCAGGCGTACGTCCGATGGTGCCTTCGCCCATAGGATGGCGGTCGCCTTCGTCTCGGACGCGATCGCCTTCGACATGGACATCATGAAGCCGACGCCTTCCGCCACCTCTTGTTTCACGAGCGGCCATGTTGCACTCGTCGTCTGGACCGCTTCCCGGGCCTTCACCGCGGCCTGCTCGTCCGTCGCGCGTTGAGAAAGCTTCCGCAGCTCCTTCCACTCCGAGACGATTCGTTCGGCCGTCGGAACGAGTTGGTCGGGCGGGACGCCGAAGATCTCAGCGGTCCGCTTAACTTCCTCGGACTGTTTCCGGACCGCCTCGAACGCCGCCTTCCCCGCGGTGTATTCGAGGCGAACGACGCCGTCCTGGATTCGGGTGGACCGCAGGATCTTGATGAGCGCGACATCGCTCGTCCGCGTGACGTGGGTTCCGCCGCATGCCTCGACGTCCCACTTCGGAATCTCGACGACGCGCAACTCGCCGCCGGGCACCGATCCGCCCTGGTAGAGCCGGAACCCGAACTTGCGCTCCGCGAGATCGCGGGCCAAGACCTTGACGCGCACCTGTCGCGAAGCCAAGACCTCGTCGTTGGCCAGCTCTTCGATCTTCAATAGCTCCGCGTCCGTCAACGCATCGAAGTGCGTGATGTCGAGTCGGGCCATGTCGACGGCCTTGTGGGCCCCCGCCTGCCAGACGTGGTTTCCGAGGGCTTTGCGCGCGGCGCCCAGGACGATGTGAGTAGCCGTATGGTTTCGCATGAGCGCCTCTCGTCGATTCGCATCGATCGCGCACCCCACCCGCGTTCCCCGAAGACGACTCGCGTCGCCACGGACGAAATGCAAGACGGACGGCCCGGCTCGCTGGACATCGTAGACTTCGAACTCGTCGATCGTCCCGTGGTCGGCTTCCTGACCGCCGCCCTCCGGATAGAAGAACGTCTGATCGAGGACGACGGCCTCGCCCTCGACCGCGACGACTTTCGCGCGGAACGAGCGCCGGCGGCGGTCCTCGTACACACGAAGCTTCGTCGGCGGGAGTTCCTTCTGGATCGTGAATCGCTTCTCGGGCTCGGCAACCGGACGCTCGTGTCGCGCCGCCACCTGTCGGTAGAAGTCATCCGGGATTTCGATCGGCAAGTCCGTGAACTCTTGGACGACGTCCGGATTGAGTCCGTGGCTGTCGTACAGCTCCAGGAGCGTTTCGACGTCGAATCCCTTGCCGGCGGCCGCCAGCTCGGTGGCGATCTTCCCGACGGTCGCCCGTCCCTTCTCGAGCGTCTCCTTGTACCGGGACTCCTCGACCTTGAGCAGCTTCAGGATGTCCCCTTTGTTGAAGAAGAACTCCGGATAGTCCTCCCGGATCTGGTCGATCATGAAGGAGACCGTGTCGGCCAAGCTGTACGTGATGTTCAGGTCCTTCAGCGCCCGGAGTCCCCGCCGGACCAGGAGGCGCGCGAAATAGCCCTCCCGGCTGTTCGATGGCACGACGCCGTCGCCGAGGAGGAAGATCAAGGCGCGCGAGTGGTCGCAGACCGTGTACAGCGACTCGAGGGGCGAGACCTGCGCAACGAGTTCGTCGACCGAGATCCCGACGCGCGCCGCCGCCTGCTGGCGAATCTCGCGGATGTCCGCCAGCGTCTCGACCTTGAGCATGCCGGCGACTTTCGAGTACTCCCGGAGGACGCGGTCGTCGACGCGCTTGGCTCCGGTCGCGCGCTTCAGGTACGCCAGCGCCTCACCGAACACGGCTTCGTACGCGGATGTCGTCGCCTGCGAGAGCCACGTCAATCGCTCGAGCCCATATCCCGTGTCCACGACTTGGGTCTCCATCGGGACGCGGTGGCCGTTGACCTCCCGGTTCATCATGAACACCAGGGTCGCCGGTTCGGCGCCGCCGAAGACGACCTCGAAGCACGGGCCGCTGTTGCCGCCTCCTTCCCACCACGACTCCTTGTAGCGGACGAGCGCCGGGTCGACGCCGAGCCGCTCAGTCAGGAAGAGATGGCAGATCTCGACCGTCCGGTCCTTGAAGTAGATGAATTTCTTGGGGAAGTTGAACGCATGGTGGGCCATCATCTCGAACATCGTGAAGTGCTGCCCGGTCTTCCCGACGTTGTCGATGTCCAAGAATCGCACGCACGGCTGGCTGAGCGCCAACGGGTTCGCGGGAGGGCTCGCCTCGCCGCTGATGACCCACGGCTGGAACGGGTACACGCTGGCCTGGACGAAGAAGACGTCATCGCGCCAGCGCGCGACGATCGGGTAGCGCTTCACGCGCGTGTGGCCGTTCTGCTCGAGGAACGACAGGAAGTCCTCGCGCATCGCGCGGTAGGTGAGCTTCTTCTTGAAGGGCGACGCGCCGATGAAGTCGTACTCTTGGCAGGGCGCTTCCCCGCACGTTTCGTGGATGCCGAGCGACCAGAACGGCGTGTTGCACTTCGAACACGTCTGGCGGGCGAACCCTTGCTTCCGAAACAGCTCGACCTCGTATTCACTCTCGGGCATTTTCGGCCTCCGAACGAACGGCGACCTTTAAAGGTTCTCGGAGGCGATGCATCAACTGCATCGGGGTTCGGCCTTTTCCGAATATGTACCGTGCGATTAAGTACGCGCTGTCTCCTCCGCGAACGGGGCATTCGCTTTGGAAGAGCGTCCGTTGACCGCGTTCATCTTGTCATTTCTCGGAAGCATGTTTGTGATTGTCGGCACGGTCCTCGGCTACGTGTTGTACTCCTCGAGCCCGTACGCGTCGATCGGCGAGTTGACCACGATCCTGGCCAGCGTCTCCGTGGCGTTCGGCGTCCTGCTGCTGACGATGACCGTGTTGCTCTACCTGCGGCCCGCGCTGCACGTCGCTTGGGGCGTTACGATCCTCGTCTTGGCGTCCGCCAGCATCACCAGCGTGTTCTCCGGTTACGGCGGATTTGGACTCGGGGTCGTCGGCATGGTGCTGGGAATCGTCGGCGGGGCGATTGCGATCGCGTGGCATCCTGGGATGGGAATCCCCGGAATGGGCGCGCACTCGGGAGCGTACCGGGTCTGCCTGACGTGCGGGCGGATGGCCCCGTTCGGCTATGCGTTTTGCCCGTTCTGCGGGGCCCCCGCGCCCGCCGTGAATCCTCCGTCTCCGGGGCCTCCGGCGCCGCGATGAGCGTCACGCGGATCGATACAGTTCGCGCGCGATGACGAGCCGCTGGATCTCGCTGGTCCCCTCGCCAATCTCGGTGAGCTTCGCGTCCCGAAGCATCCGTTCGACCGGGTAGTCGGTGACGTATCCGTATCCTCCGTGGATCTGCACGGCCTTGTTCGTCACGAACGAGGACATCTCGCTCGCGTACAGTTTCCCCATCGCGGCTTCTTTCGTGAACGGCATGCCGCGGTCCTTGAGCCACGCCGCTCGGCGGACGAGGACACGCGCCGCGTCGATGCGCGTCGCCATGTCCGCGAGCATGAACTGGATCGCCTGATGTTCGGCGATCGGCTTCGCGAACTGGACTCGCTCCTTCGCGTACTTGACCGATTCCTCGAAGGCGCCTTGGGCGATGCCGACGGCCATCGCGCCGATGCCGATCCTCCCTCCATCGAGGATCTTCAGCGCGTTCGGGAACCCCTCGTTCTCCTTCCCGAGCAACGCCGTTGACGGCACGTGGCAGTCCGTTAGGATCACCTGCGACGTCGGGCTCCCGCGCACGCCGAGCTTGTCTTCGACACGGCCGATCGAGAGCCCAGGATTTCCGCGCTCCACGATGAATGCGCTAATCCCGCGATTCCCCTTCGTCGCGTCGGTGATCGCGTGGATCACGAAGGTCCCCGCGACGGGCGCATTCGTGCACAGGTTCTTCGTCCCGCTGAGGACCCAGCCGTCCTTCGATCGTTTCGCGGTCGTCTCCATCGCCGAGGCATCGGAACCGCTCTTCGGTTCCGTGAGCGCCCAGGCGCCGAGTTTGCGGCCGCTCGCGAGGTCCGGGACATACTTACGACGTTGGTCCTCGTTCCCCGCCATCCAGACCGTCCCAGTGCACAGGGAGTTGTGGGCCGCCATGATGAGCGCGTGGGATCCGCAGACGCGGGCAACCTCCTCCACGGTGATCGCCAGGGCCATCGAGTCAAGGCCTGCCCCGTCGTACTCTTCCGGGATCGTCATTCCGAGGAATCCGAGGCCGGCCATCTTCGCGATCGTGGCCTTCGGGAACTCGCCCGTCTTGTCGACGTGCGCGGCCACGGGACGGATTTCCTTCTCGGCGAAATCCCGCGCGGTCCGGCGGATCATCTCGTGTTCCGGCGAGAGCTCAAAGTCCATTGCGGTCCCCGGGGTGAAAGGCGCGGACGGCCTCTTAGGGCTTCGCTTCGCCCGGGCCAATCGGCCGTCGGCGGCGGTCTCCGAGGTCGCCGATTACCGTGCGGCTCTCCTTCAAGAGGTCCATCGCCGCGTCGCGCTCGCGGGTCACGTAATCGATGATCTCGTCGAAGAGGCCTTCCCGATACATCTTCGGAACGCGGGCGCCGCTCTCCTTGTCGGCGAAGTTGTGGAGGCTCGAGCCGGAGAAGGTCCCTCGGTTCAACATCACGAGGACCGGCGCCAGATCGAGGTACGGTTTCGTGAACCAGTAGTACTTCAGTTTCGGCATGTCCCAGTCGATGAGTTTCCATTTCGTCGCGCGCTCGATGAGGAATGTCAAGTCGAACCGAAGTCGGTTCCCGACGGGCACGAAGTCCCACGTCGGCTCCAAGATCCCCTTGGCGAGGACCGTCTGGATCACCTGTTTCTCTCCCCATTCCCACTCGGCGATGACCTGGAACAACCCGGTCGGAGTCAGGTCCTCCGCGAGGCTTTGGTACTGGACCGTAACGATTCGGTCCTGCTGCGGATCGTCTCCCGTCGTCTCGACGTCGAAGTAGTAGAGCGGCAGTCGGAACCCGTTCCCGAACCCGACGAAACGGCGCGGCGGACTTTAAGCCCTTCCGCTGCGACAGTCTTTTGAGCGGTCGCGGTCTTCCCGCGGCGGGGCGCGTCGGCCGGAAGGGAGGACATGCGGGTCGGCATCATCGGGGTCGGCATGACGGCGTTCCGACCGTCGACCCCGGAGTACAATTGGAAGGAATTGATGTTCGAGGCCGCGTCGCGGGCTTATGCGGACGCGGAGATCAACCCGCGCGAGGACGTGGACTCGTTCCTGACGTGCGCCGAGGACTACTACGAAGGATTCGGGATCTTCGACGAGTTCGTCCCCGACCAGCTCGGGGCGGCGCTCCGGCCGACCTGCACGGTCTCCGGCGATGGCCTGCAGGGTCTCGCGAACGCCTATATGCAAATCCAAACGGGCCTCGTCGACGTCGCCGTCGTGGAGGCGCACAGCAAAGCATCCGACATCGTGACACTCGACGGCGTCATCGAGCACGCGCTCGATCCGATCTGGAACAAGCCGCTCGGAGCCCATCCGTTCGTCGTCGCGGGTCTCGAAGCCGACGCGTACCTCCGGGCGACGCATACATCGCCGAAGGCCCTGGCTAGTGTCGTTGCGAAGAACCACGGAAACGCTTTGAGGAACCCGCTCGCGGCCTACGGCGCCGCGGTGGACGTGGAGGATGCGCTGCGGTCTCCGGAACGGTTCGCCCCGCTCCGCGCACTCGATATCTCGAATCCGGCGGACGGATGCGTCGTTCTCGTCCTGGCGTCGGAACGCGCCGCGAAGAAGTTGCACTCGAATCCGGTCTGGATCCGTGGCGTCGGTTGGGCGAGCGATTCTCCGAGCCTCGAGACGAGGGATTGGTCCGACGCGGCCTACACGCGGCTCGCCGCCGAGATGGCGTACCGATTGGCGAAGCTCCGGCGACCGGCCACGGAGATCGACGTTGCGGAAGTCGACGACCGGTTCTCGTACAAGGAGCTGCAACATCTCGAGTCCCTCGGCCTCGCGAAGAAAGGCGAAGCGGGGAAGCGGGTCGTTCGCGGCGACTATGGCCCAGAGGGCCGGTTGCCCGTGAACGTGTCCGGCGGATCGCTCGGGTGCGGGAACGTCTTCGAAGCCACCGGACTCCACCGCGCGGCCGAGGTCGCGCTCCAGCTTCGCGGCGATGCCGGCGTCCGGCAACTCGATGGCGTGCGTGTCGGCGTCGCGCAGTCGTGGAGGTTCATTCCGAGCGCGACGGGCGCTGTGGCCATCCTGGAGGTCCCCGGGTGACGAAGGTCGGCGTGATCGGGGCCGGCATGACGCTCTTCCGCCGGCGGCTCGAGGAGACCGGCAAGGAACTCTGCTTCGAGGCGACGAAGATGGCCCTCGATTCCGCCGGGCTCACCCGAGGCGACGTCGACATGGTCGTCTGCGGGACCGCGCCGGATGCCTTCGATGGCGTCGCGATGAAGGGCGAATACCTGCTTGACGGATCCGGGGGCTACCGGAAACCGTACACGCGCGTCTTCACCGGGGGCGGCACCGGCGTGTTCAGCACGATCGCGGGTTGGTGGCACGTCGCCTCCGGTCTCGCGGATGTCGTGCTCGTGGTGAACGAGGAGAAGATGTCCTCGTGCCAACCGCATCCCCAAAGCGTCTTCGCCCACATCTGGGATCCGATTCTCGACCGCCCGCTCAAGCCGAACCTCGTCTGGATCTTCGCGATGGAGATGAATCGCTACATGACCGTGTACGGGGTGAAGAAGGAGGATATCGCCCGCGTCGCGGTCAAGAACAAACGGAACGCGGTGGGCCATCCGTGCGCCCAGCTCGCCGACCCGAATATCACGGTGGACGATGTCCTGAACAGCGAGGTGATGGCGTGGCCTGTCCAGCGGCTCGACATCAGTCCGCCGAGCGATGGCGCCTCCGCCGTCGTCCTAGCCTCGGAGGATTTCATCCGGAAGCGGCGGATCAAAGATCGGGCCTGGATCTCCGGGGTCGGATGGTGCATCGACTCGACGATGTGGACCGATCGGGATCTCGTCTTCCCGGAGTACGTCGCTCGGGCCGCGAAGCACGCCTATAAGATGGCGAAGATCGACGAGCCCCGCCGACAGATCGATTTCGCGGAGCCATACGATCCGTTCGATTAAGGAACTGCGCACCACCTCGAGGGACTGCTCCTCGCGGACAAAGGCGAGGCGCCGATCCTGACGCGAGAGGGCGTGACTGAGCGCGATGGGAAGCTGCCGGTCTGCCCCTCGGGAGGCCTCCTCGGCGTCGGCAATCCGATCGCCGCGACGATGGGGATGAAGATCGGCGAACTCTTCTGGCAGCTCACCGGCCAGGCGGGCAAGCGACAGATCCCGCACGAGGTCCACACCGGCGTATCGCAGGCCTGGGGGGACCTGATGCAGTACGGGTCTGTGGTGGTGATGAAGGCATGACCGCGCGGATCTCGCGGTGGCCGGGGGTCGAGCTCAGCGCGGCCGACCTATACGAACGGAAGGTGACACAGACTCGATTCCGTCCGGATGCGAAGTACGCATGGTCCGCGGGCGAAGCGATGTCGCGATTCCTCGCGGAACTCCAGAACGGTCGGCTCATCGCGCGATCCTGTCACCGATGCGAGCGCATCCTCTTTCCGCCGCGCATGTTCTGCGAGGAGTGCTTCCGGCCCACGAACGAGTGGACCTTCATTCGGGACACGGGAACAATCGAGACCTTTTCGGTCTCCTACCTCGACACGGATGCCAAGCGGATCGCGGAACCGATCCTCGTCGGGGTCGTGAGCCTCGATGGGGCGACGGCCAAGATGGGGATGATGCATTTCTTCGGTGAGATGACGAAGGACGAGATCCGGATCGGAATGCGGGTCAAGGCCGAATGGAAGCCGGCCCAGGAGCGGCAGGGGAGCGTCCTCGACATCCGCTACTTCCGACCGCTCCGGGAGGGAGAGCGATGACGTTCTTGGATCGGACGACGGACGCGCGGAAGTTCCGCCACTGGGAGGGAAACGTCGAGGCGGACTACATCTACACTTCGGGGGTCGCGGGCGAACGGTTCTTCGTCGCGCTGCGCGACGAGGGCAAGATGCTGGCCTCGCGGTGCACCGCATGCCAGCTCGACTACCTCCCCCCGCGGATGTTCTGCGAGGACTGCTTCGCCGAGCTGACCGAATACGTCGACGTGCCGAAAACGGGGCGGGTCGCGGCGATCACCGTCGCACACGTGGACCGGACCGGGGCGCCGCTGTCGCACCCGCAAGCATGGGCGTTCGTGACGTTCGAGGGGATTCGCGGTGGGCTCGTCCATCGCCTCCTCGCGCCACAGGATCAGGCCCGTGCAGGAATGGCCGTCCGAGCGAAGCTCAAGCCGCGGGAAGCGCGGACGGGTACGATCGCCGACATTGAGGGATTCGAACCGGTCCGTTCCCGATTCTGAAAATCGGGCCGACGGCTTGATAACCCCCCGGTCGGGTATCGCGGATTGCCATGATGCGTCGGCCGACGATGGACCCGGAGTCGAAGACCTTCAAGTTCAAGATCTGCCTCGTCGGCGAGGAAGGCGTCGGCAAGACGAGCCTCATCCATCGATTCGTGTCCGGCGCGTTCGACGAATCGTACATCCGGACGCTTGGTGCGGTCGTCTCGAAGAAGACGGTCGCCCTGGGTTCGATGCAGGGCCGTCCGGTCCAGGTCGACATGATGATCCTGGACATCATGGGCAAGCGCACGTTCCTCCAGCTCTTCAAGGAGGCGTACTTCCACGGCGCCAAGGGCGTCCTGGCGGTCTTCGACATGACCCGCGCGCAGTCGCTCCGGGACCTGACGAAGTGGATCGACGGCGTTCGGGATTCGGTCGGTCCCGTCCCGGTGTATGCCCTCGGGAACAAGACGGATCTCGCGCATCGCCGCGAGGTCAACACGGAAGATGCGTCGACCGTCCTAGCGTCGTACGAGTGCCCGGTCATGTACACGTCGGCGAAAACCGGCGAGAACGTCGAGCAGGCCTTCCAAGGCCTCGCGAAAACGATTGTTGAGTCGACGGCGACCGAGTGAACGGCGCAACCATCTTATAGGCACGGGCCTTTGAAACCACGCGAGGCGCTCATGCGGGACGAGGACGAACGAAAGGTCCTCGAGAAGGAATTGAAGCGGTGGGAGGAGACCACGCTACGGGATGCGCTCGCGTCCCACCCCGAGCGCCGCAAGGAATTTCTGACGACCTCGAGCCGGCCCGTGAAGCGTTTGTACACGCCACTCGATCTCGCCGGGAAGACGGACCAGGAGCGTCTCGGCTCGCCGGGCGAGTTTCCCTACACCCGCGGAATCCATCCGACGATGTACCGCGGTCGCCTTTGGACAATGCGGATGTTCGCCGGCTACGGGAGCGCGGAGGACACGAACCGGCGGTTCAAGTATCTGATTTCGCACGGGGAGACGGGCCTGAGCGTCGCGTTCGACATGCCGACCCTCTACGGCTACGACACGGACGAGCGCGAAGCGAAAGGCGAGTTCGGGACGTGCGGGGTCGCGGTCTCCTCGCTCGACGACATGAAGATCCTGTTCCGCGGGATTGAGGTCGGGGACGTCAGCACCTCGATGACGATCAACAGCCCGGCCTCCGTGATCTGGGCCATGTATCTCGTAATGGCCGAGGACCGCGGCGTGGCGTGGACGAGACTTCGCGGCACGATCCAGAACGACATCCTGAAGGAATACCAGGCCCAGAAAGAGTGGATCTACCCGCCCGAGCCCTCGATGCGGCTCGTCGTGGACACCTTCGAATTCGGCACCAAGCAGGTGCCCGGGTGGAACACGATCTCGATCAGCGGCTACCACATCCGCGAGGCCGGAGCGACGGCCGCCCAGGAACTCGCGTTCACCCTCGCGAACGGCATGGAATACGTCCGCTGGGGGATCGACCGCGGCCTCCGGGTGGACGACTTCGCACCCCGTCTTTCGTTCTTCTTCAACGCGCACAACGATCTGTTCGAAGAGCTCGCCAAGTACCGAGCGGCGCGACGCATCTGGGCGCGCGAGATGCGGGACACCTTCGGCGCGAAGAATCCGCGATCGTGGCTGTTGCGGTTCCACACGCAGACCGCGGGAGTGAGCCTCACGGCCCAGCAGCCGGAGATCAACATCGTCCGCACCACGATCCAGGCGCTCGCGGCGGTCCTCGGCGGAACGCAGTCCCTCCACACGAACGCGTACGACGAGGCGTACCAGGTCCCGAACGAGAAGGCCGCGCGGATTGCGTTGCGGACCCAGCAGATCCTCGCCCACGAGAGCGGGGCTGCAAACACCGTCGACCCGTTCGGCGGCTCGTACTTCCTCGAGGCCCTGACGGACGAACTCGAGGAGGATGCGTATCGCACCTTCGATCGGATTCAGGACCTCGGGGGCGTGATCCCCGCCATCCGGAAGGGATTCTTCCAGCAGGAGATCGCGAACTCGGCGTACCGATACCAGCGGGAAGTGGAGGACAAGGAGCGGACGATCGTTGGCGTCAACGATTTCGTCGTCGACGAACAGACCGAGGTGGAGCCGCTCCGTGTGAGCGAAGCGTCGTTCAAGGCGCAGGTGGACCGCCTCCGGAAGCTTCGGCGGACGAGAGACGCGAAGAAGCACACGCGGGCGCTCGACCGTCTGCGCAAAGCGTGCGAGGGCGACGACAATACGATGCCGTTCATCCTCGACGCGGTGCGCGCGAAGGCGACGCTCGGGGAAATCTGCGACGTGATGCGCGAGGTGTTCGGCGTCTGGGAGGAGCCCCTCCTCTACTGAGGTGGTCCGATCGGGAAGAAGATCCGCGTCCTGATCGCGAAGCCCGGACTTGATGGCCACGACCGAGGGGCGAAGGTCGTCGCCCGGGCCTTGCGGGACGCCGGCATGGAAGTGATCTACACCGGCCTGCGCCAGACGCCGGAGGACATCGTCGAGGCCGCCATCCAGGAGGACGTCGACGCGATCGGCCTGTCGTCCCTCAGCGGCGCGCACATGACGTTGTTCCCCGAAGTCGTCCGCCTCCTGAAGAAGCGGAAATCCGGAGACATCGTCGTGGTCGGCGGCGGCATCATCCCGGAGGACGACGTGCCGAAGCTGAAACGGGCCGGGGTCAAGGCGGTCTTCGGACCCGGCACGCCGCTGAGCGTCATCGTCTCGTTCTTCGAGAAGGCGGACAAGGGGGCGTGAGCCCCGTGCCGGCGAAAGGTTCGCGCGACTCCGTCCGAGGTCTCGTCGACTCGCTTCTCAAAGGGGACAAGCGGTCGGCGGGAAAGCTCATCTCCCTGATCGAGGACGATGAACCGGAGGCCGTCGAAGCCCTCGCGCGCATCTACCCGCACACCGGCCGCGCGCACGTCGTGGGCTTCACGGGCCCGCCGGGTGTGGGGAAGAGCTCGTTGATCAACCGGCTCGTCCGGACGTTCCGATCGCGCGGCAGGACGGTGGGTGTCGTAGCGGTCGACCCGACGTCGCCGTACACCGGCGGTGCCGTCCTAGGAGATCGAATTCGCATGGCCGACACGGGTGTGGACGCCGGGGTCTTCATCCGATCGATGGCCACGCGAGGCCATGCCGGCGGCTTGGCCTTGGCGACCTTCGATGCGGTCCGGGTCCTGGACGCGATGGGCTCGAACCTCATCTTCGTCGAAACGGTCGGGGCGGGGCAGAGCGAGGTGGAGATTGCGAGTCGTGCGCACACGACGGTCGTCGTGGAAATGCCCCTGACCGGCGATGTCGTGCAGACGATGAAGGCCGGGATCCTCGAGATCGGCGACGTCTACGTTGTGAACAAGGTCGACCTCGGGAACGCGGACGTGCTCGTCGCGAACCTGAAGTTCCAGCTGGAGATGCGAGACGGTTGGACGCCGCCGATCATCCGGACCGCCGCCCTCGAGGGCCGCGGAGTCGACGACCTAGCCGGCGCGATCGAGAAGCACGCGTCGTACCTGGACCAGAGCGGAGGGCGCGTGAAGCGGGAGGTCGCTCGGGCGCGACTCGAGATCCTCGAGAACGTGCAGCGTCTCCTGGTCCGCCAGGTCTCGGAAGGGTCGCGCTCCGGCCGCACGTTCGACAAGCTCGCCGAGGATGTCGCCGCTCGGCAGATCGATCCGCATGCCGCTGCGCGGAAACTGTTGAGGTTCGGTCCCTCTACGGAGCGCTAGGCCACTGGCCTGAGCCAAGCTGCTGCCAATCGACGGCGTCGAGGAACTCTTGGAACCGGGTCATGTGGTAGCCCCAAGCTTTTTCCAGGGCGGAGATGTCGACGTGGTACCCGATCGTCTTGAAGAACTGAAACATCCGGAATCCGTCGTCGCCCATCCGCTTCCGGGCCTCTTCCTCGGGCTGTTCGACATAACGAATCGGATGTCCCAGTTTCTTCGATAGCGCTGCCGGGAGGTCTCCGAAGGCCAACTCTTCGCCGGCCAGCTCCACGGTCTTGCCGATGGCCGCCTTCGGGTCGTCGAACGCCCGGGCAACGAACTCCCCGATGTCCTTCACCGCGACGAGCTGCTGGCGCGTCGTCGGAGGGAGAGGAACCTCCATGATCCCTCGCTGGAGGGACGATGTCATCCAGGGGCTCGCGTAGTTGTCCATGAAGGCGACGGGCCGCGTGATCGTGTGCGGGACCCGCGAGGCCCTCAAGTATTGTTCCACCTTTGCCTTGGACTCGAAATGCGGGATACCGGTATTCCGGTCTGCCGAGGCGACGCTCGATAGGACGACGTGCCGAACCGATGCGGCTTTCGCGGCATCGATTGCCGTTGTGCCTTGCTGGACCTCCCACTCCGGGTGCACGGAGAAGTCGGGCCCGAACGGTGTCGTGACGATGAAGAAGCCATCCACATTCCGAACGACTGGGGTGAGGCTCGCGCGTTGGGTGAGATCCCCCTGAACGCCTTCGATTCCCGCGGCGGCGAGAGCGTTCAACTTCGAGGCGCTTCGGGTGAGGCCGATGACTCGATGTCCTCGCTTGAGGAGGCTGCGAGCGACCGTCCCGCCTTGCTGTCCCGTCGCTCCCGCCACCAGAATCGTTTTTGTCTCCGCCATGTGCGATCGCCTTGCCGTCCTCAGACGTCCGTTCTACTTGTAGATGAGACCACGCTCGGACGACTCCCGGCGTTCAAATGCCAGAGAAATCTCCTGGATCGGAGGCGTGCCTCGCGGCCCCGCCGGGCAACGCTCGGGTGGGGATTTGAACCCCAGATAACCCGCTTAGGAGGCGGGTGCCCTTTCCGTGCTAGGCTACCCGAGCGATGCGACGAGGTCCTGAGCCACCATTAAGCCTTCGACGCATCGGGTCCCGGACCCAGGCGTCTCATCGAGATTCGTGTCGGACTGTCGTGGCTCAGAGTTCTTCGGGCGCCTTCTCGGATGCCGGAAGCTCCTCTTCCGTCCGAGCCTTCCCCGCCGGTTTCGCTTTCGTCGCGGTCGCACGTTTCCTCGGTTTCTTCGTCGCGGCTTCGACCGGCAGGGCTTCCTTCGCGGCCTTTGCGGGGACCTTGGCTTCCTTCGCTTCCGCCTTCGGCTCGGCCTTCGTCTCTTTCTTCTCGTATTCCTCGATGAAGCGGATCGTCTTGAGATCGGAGAGCTCCCGAAGATCGGCCACGACACGGAACTTCGACACGAACCACTTCTCATCCGTCTTGCAGACATCCGGGAGATGGACTTCCGCACTCCCGCCCTTCAGATCGAGCTTGAACTGATCCGCGAGGCCATAGTCCATGTCGATGACCGCGCGCACGCGCTCCTCCGGCGTCTTGGCCTTCCGCGTCGCCTTCACCGCGTACTTCAACGTCTTGCCCGCAAGCGGGTTGTTGAAGTCGACTCGGACGCGACCGGCGCTCGCGGCGGTGACGACGCCGTGTTTCCCGCTGATCGAGACTTCCAGCCCGACTTCCGGGCTGATCTCTTGCCGGAGAAATTCCCGTTCCGTCCGAAGCTCGACGAGCCGCGGGTCTCGGACCCCTGCACCTCTTTCCGGGGGAATCAGCACCTCAATGGTCTCCCCGACCTTCGCCCCGACGAGGGAGGCCTCGAGGCCTTCGAACAAGCGACCACGGCCGACGACCACGGGGACCTCGATGTAGACTTTTTTCTCGTCGAACTTCCCCTCTTTCTTCGCGACCTCGTCGTGGGTCGTGTCGAAGAGGGTCGAGGTCCCGTTGGGATTCACCGTCCAGGCGTCGTACTCAATCCAGACGATGTCCCCTTTCTCGATTGTGTCTGAGGTCACGCGCCTCACGGAAAGAATGCTTGTCCTTAAAGGTTGTCGAGTCCTCGCACGAACGCCATCATGATAAGCGCGGAAGCCCTTTCATCTTTGAGGGGAGGGCGGATCAAGGACCCAAGGGCGGATGATCCGACGAGCGTCGGCATCGTGGCATCGGACCGGATCATCCCCGTCTATCCTGCGCGGGTGGAGTCGCCCCTGGCACCTGCCGGAGCCGGTTGGATTGTTTTGGCCGTCGTGGCGATCCTGTTTTTCCTATCATTCGGTTTGATCTGGTTCTTCTTAGGGCGCTGACTGGACTGCTTCCCGCTGCGAGGGTCAACCCGAGTCGACGAGTTCCCTACCTGACCATGCCGATCGCCACGGAGATCCGCTTGTATCGGTTTCGAATCGTGACTTCCGTCACCCCGGCCACCTCGGCGACCTCTTTCTGAGTGCACGGCTTGTTGCACAGGATCGCGGAGATGTAGATCGTTGCGGCCGCGACGCCGCTCGGCGCCACGCCGGACGCGAGCTCGTCCTTCTCGACCTTGTCGAGGATCTCCTTCGCCTTCCGCTGGACATCCATGTCCAGTTCGAGGCGGTTGCAGAACCGGGCGATGTAGTCGCGTGGGCTCTGCGGGAGCAGCTTGAGTCCGAGTTCCCGGACCAGGGTCCGATACGTCCGTCCGATCGACTTGCGGTCCACGCTCGACTTCGAGGCGATCTCGTCGAGGGTTCGCGGCACGCCAGACTGGCGGCACGACGCGTACAGAGTCGCGGCGACGACCTCGTCGATCGACCGTCCCCGGACAAGGTTCTTGGTCGACGCCCGTCGGTACAGGACCGCGGCGTTCTCGCGCACGTGGCGCGGCAAACCCATCTTCGAGGCCATCGTGTTGATCTCGGTGAGGCCCTGGGCCAGGGAGCGCTCCCCGCTCTTCGACGTCCGGATGCGGTGCTGCCACTTCCGGAGTCGGTAGATCTGAGCCCGCGACTTGTGCGGAATCTGCCGGCCATAGGCGTCCTTGTTCCGCCATCCGATGGAAGTCGAGAGGCCCTTGTCGTGGGCCATGATGGTGCTCGGCGGCCCGGCCCGCTCCCGCGACTCCCGTTGCTCCGAGTCGAAGGCCCGCCACTCCGGACCTTCGTCGATGATCATGTCGTCGAGGACGAGGCCACAGTCCTCGCAGACGATCTCCGCGCGGGAATAGTCCCGCACGAGGTGGTCACCGCGGCATTCTGGGCACTGGGTTGTGATCTCTACCTCTCGCACGCAATCCGTCCTCCCCCGACAGAAGAATGACATCCTTACGAAACAGGAATTATTTAACCCTTCGTCCTAACGCCGCGTCGTTTTCTATGCCAAATCGCGCGCGCGTTTGTTTCGAGCGTGCGTCCCATTCTGTCGGGTCGCGAGGAACCCTTGGCTGGGATGCGTTATGGCCGGAGTTCGACGAATTCGCCGTTCCGGAGCATGCGCCAGCGGCCGGGGAGGGTCGGGAGGACTTCGGAACAGACGAAGCGGGCGTCCTCCGTCGCGGTCTCGTGCAGGGTGTAGTAAGGAACGCAGGTCCGGGCGTCCCGATGTGCGATCACGCGATCGCCGTCGACTAGCAGGAACGTGTACGACTCGACTTTCCGCGGGAATTCCACGTCGATCGCGGCTTTCGCCTTCGCGATCGCTTGCTTGAACTCGGCGAGCGGCCGCTGTTCGACTCCGAGCGAATCCACGAATCGGTCATAGATGAACTGCGTGTCGATCTTCCCCTCGCGGACCCCGAAGTCCTCGATCTCGCCGTTGTGGGCGAAGAACATCACCCGGCCGTCTACTTCGCGGCGGAACGGATGGGAATACCGCTCTTGGATCGTGTCCTTTTTCGATGCATAACGAAGGTGGGCTACGAGGATCAGCGGGGGACTGCACACCCGGGACAGCCGCCGCACTGCGTCTTCGTACTTCGGATCAACCGTCGCCCGGCCGGGCCCTCGGGCGTAGAATTCGCCCTCCTGGCCGACGCAGGCGATGCCCCAGCCGTCGGGGTGGCCCGATTTCGGGTTCGGCTGGGGACATCCGAAGTCCCGGAAGTTCCTCCCGGTGTCGGCGAGTTGGCGGAACGCCATGAGCGTGTCAACGGGTGCGGTCTTCCGGCTCACGATGGCGAGCATCCGGCACATGTCAGCCCAACTTGTACCCGATTTTCCGGAGGAAGGCGATCCGCTCCGCCCGGTCTTTCTCCGTCTCGACGCCTTTCGTCCGCTCGCCATCGACGATTCCCAGGACGCCGCGACCGCGGCGGGTCGTCGCGACGACGACGTCGACGGGATTCGATGTCGCGGCGTACACCGTCACGATTTCTGGCACGTCGCGCAAGGCCCGCAAGACGTTGATCGGGTACGCCTCCTTCATGAACACGACGAAGAAGTGGCCCGCCCCGACCGCGAGGGCGTTCTTCGCGGCGAGCCTCTTCAAGCCGTCATCGTTGCCTTCGACCCGGACGAGCGCCGGCCCGGACGCCTCACAGAACGCGACGCCGAATTTGATCCCGGGGACGGACCCGACGAGCGCCTCGTGAACGTCCTCGGCCGTCTTGATGAAGTGGGTCTGGCCGAGGATCACGTTCAACCCGTCCGGGTTCTCGATGGGGACAAGTTCCGTCTCGACCGGCATCGTCAATGTATCGGGCCGCGTGAATTAAAGTCTTCTTCACGAAAGTGGAGGTACACTACCTGCACGCGGAAGCGACAGGGCGTCGGGAATCGATCCATGGCGCATGGCGGGAATCAGAGGGCTATGGACGCTTCTCGGCAGCGTCGGCGATCCGGAGGAACGGGAAGACCTCGCGCTCGTCGCGACCGCGATCCAAGTGCACTTCGCGAGCCGCGCAGCTCGAGAACGGGCAGTGGTGGAGTTCATGGCGATTCGGTTTCGGTGGCCGGCGTCGCGGACGCGTCGACGGCTCGGCGCGCTCGTGGATCTCGGCGTGCTCCGCGTGTCCCGGGACCTCGCCGACAACTGGACCAAGGTCTTCGAGGTCGTCGACCGGCCCCACGTTCCCGCCGCGATCGCCCTCGAGCTCGGCGCGTGACTTAGCCGGGGCCGGTCGTGGCCTTCGTCACCCGTTCCAAGAACCCGGCCGCTCGCAGCGGCTGGTAACAGAGCATCAAGAAGTCCGACGCCACGAGGGCGAAGAGTTCGTCGGGCACGTGGCGCACCGATCGGTGGCGGACCGCAGCGACCGCGACGTCGGGGTGAAGTTCGAACGGACAGCCCATCCGCCGACTCATGGAGGCCAGCCGGTGCACCGCGCCGTTCCGTCGTTCGACGAGGTCCCGATAGAGGGCGGAGTTCGCGGGTTCCACGAACGCATAGCCGACGACCTCCGGTGCCTCAACGATTCCTGGTAGGGAATCATTCCGAAGGGCGAACCCGAAGCTGAACCCTGCGGTCGAATGCCGTCGGACTCGCGAGAACCGGTAGCCGACGAATTGGCGGTTCGCGATGTGCTTGCGCCGAAAGTTTTCCATCGGCCATCGCAACGGCCGGCGAATCCGTTCGAACGTCGCAGCGATTTCGGCGCTGCGGTCGTGGTCCATCCGGGGTCGGGACATCGTTGCGAACCATAAGAACTGCGGGCCAACAGGCAAGGGGTGGATCCGGACCGGCGCGGTTCGGGGCAAGCCTAAATAGACATCGACCGTTCCGCCGCGCGCTGGATGGCCTGGGGTTTTCGGTGAGCGAATTTTCGGAATCGTGCCGACGACTCGGTCGGACGGACGGGGAGAAGGCCTTCGCGCCGCCGGACGCGCCGGAACATCCGCCGCGGGACCGGACGTTCCTCCTTCAACACGTCCGCCTCGAGATCACTGTGGATGACCAGGCGCGCACGATCTCCGGGACCGTCACCCATCGCCTCTCGCCGATCAACGACGGCCTCACCGAGGTCGCGCTCGACGCGGGAGACCTGAACATCCATAAGGTCCTCGACGACGGGGGCCACGAACTCGAGTGGGAGCTCCACGGAGAGACCCTCTCGATCCATCTTCCGAAAGCGCGAAAAGCCGGACAACCCTTCGAACTTCGGATCTCCTACGACGCGAAGCCGCGGAAAGGGATCTTCTTCACCGGGCCGGACAAGGCGAACCCGAAGCGACCCCGCATCACATGGACGCAGGGAGAAGACATGGACAACCGCTACTGGTTCCCCTCGTACGATTATCCGAACCAACGCTTCACATCCGAGGTCCTCGCGACCGTCGACGAGAGGTACGAGGCGCTCAGCAACGGCCACCTCGTGGTCGTATCCGCCGACAAGCGCCGCAAGACGAAGACCTATCATTGGTCGCTCGACCAGCCGCACTCGAACTACCTGATCGCCCTCGCGGTCGGCGAATTCGAGTCGAAGGAATGGGACGCGGACGGGGTGCCGGTCCTCGCGCACGTGCCGAAAGGGCTCGGTCCGTTCTTGGACCGCGCGTTCCAGAACGTGCCCGACATGGTGCGGTATTTCGGCGAGGTGACCGGCCAGAAGTATCCGTGGCCCCGGTACGCCCAGGTCTGCGTCCCCGAGTTCGTCGTCGGCGGCATGGAGAACACCTCGATGACGACTCTGACCGAGTACTGCCTCACGGACGAGAAGGCCTACGACGACTATCGGCCGGAAGGGCTCCTCTCCCACGAACTCGCCCACCAGTGGTTCGGGGACTTCCTCACGTGCCGGGCGTGGGGTCACATCTGGTTGAACGAATCCTTCGCCACGTACTTCCAGGTCCTGTGGTGGGAACACTTCTTCGGCAAGGACGACGCGCTCATGGAGCTCGAGGCGGACCGGGACAACTATCGCGAGGAGGCAAGTAAGAACTACAAGCGGCCGATCGTCACGATGAAGTTCGTCGAACCGTCCGACATGTTCGACCGTCACACGTACGAGAAGGGCGCGAATGTGTTGCACATGATGCGGAACGAACTCGGCGACGACCTGTGGTGGAAGGCGATCCGGCAATACGTGAAGAAGTTCGCGGGCCAAAACGTCGAGACGAACGATTTCAAGGAGGCGATCGAGGAGGCAACCGGCCGGAACCTCGACGTCTTCTTCGACCAATGGCTCTACCATGCCGGGCATCCGGAATTCGAGATTGCGTGGTCTTGGGATGAATCGGCGAAACAGGTCGAGCTTCGCGTGAAACAGACCCAGGAAGTGAAGGATCCGGTGCCGCTCTTCAGGGTGTCCACCACCGTGGAACTCGCCGGTCCCGATCGGACCCAGAAGGAATCGATCCGCATCGAGAAGGCGGACCAGGTGTTCCGGTTCGATGCGCCTCGGCGACCGCGCGCGGTCTTGTTTGACCCCGAGGACGCGATCCTGAAGAAAGTGACGTTCAAGAAACCGCGAGATGAGCTCCTGTGGCAGCTCGCGAACGCGGGTTCGCTCTGGCCGCGGATCGAAGCGTGCCGCGACCTCGGTAAGCTCGTCGGAGATCCCAAGGCGATTGAAGGCCTGGCGGCCGCCTTGAAGAACGACAAGTTCTGGGCGGTCCGGCGAGAGGCCGCCGTGGCCCTCGGGGAGATTGGAACGGCGGCCGCGCGAGACGCGCTCCTGGGCGGGGCGACGGACAAGGACAGTCGGGTGCGGCGGGGCGTGTACCGCGCTCTCGGTAACTTCCGGAAAGATGAAGTGGCATTCAAAGCCCTAGCGAAGGGGTATCGGGAGGACGGCTGGTACTATCCGATGAACGCGGCGGCCCTGGCACTCGCGGAGACCCGGCACGAGCAGGCATTTGAGACGATTGTGAAGGGGATGGATCGCCGTTCCCAGGGAGAGATCCTCGCCCGCGGGGCTTGCATGGCCCTTGCGAACCTGCGAGACGAGCGAGGCTTCCCCCCGCTGGTGAAACGGACCTCGGACGAATATTTCGAGATGGTTCGGTACGGGGCCGCGTGGGCACTCGGCAAGCTCGGTTCGTTCCACGAATCGCGGAGGGACGAGGTTCTCGAGGATCTGTCGACACTCGTTCGGGATCCGAACTACCGAACGCGGCTCGGGGCGACGTTGGGGCTTGGGGAGCTCGGGTATCCAAAGGCAGAGGAAGAGCTCCAGCGAATCTCGGAAGCCGAACCGATGAGCAACCTTCGGACAAACGCCCGCAAGGCGATCTCGACCCTCCGTGAGAAACACGCCGAGGCGGCAAAGAAAGTCGAACAACAGGAGGAGCTGGACAAGTTGAAGGACGAAAACAAGGAGCTCCGGTCTCGCATCGGCGCAATCGAAGCGCGCGTTGAGGCGATTGGAAAGCGGCGGAAACGGTGAACGCGTCGCGATTCTTCGAGAGCTGCAGCGTACGTGTCGAGAAGCCCGGATTACGTCGGGACGTTGCTCGGGGTTGCGGGCTTCTCCGGGACTGAGCCGAGTCCGTGTCTTGATCGGACGAACGCGCCGCCGGTCGTCGGGGGCGGAGCAGGAATGGAGAACTCGATGACGACCGCGTTCTCCTGAGCCTCCGTCCGGATGCCTCGGCCGCCGAAGTCCACGAACAAGGCGCGGGAGAGTTCCTCGTAATACAAGGAGTACTTTCGGCCGCGGCCATGCCGCAACACGATAACGGTCCGCGAACCGTCCCGCTTCTCTTCGTACTCAAAAGCCTTCGTGTACCTCGACGTGAGTTTCGGCATGACCTCCAGGATCGCCTCCAAGTCGAGATGCTTGAACACGAACGCGGTGAACGCGCGATAGACGTTCTCCCCCACCCAGCGGCCGAGCTCTCGAACCTCGTCGTCGGAGAGGAGGTCGATCATTCGCGAGAGAGCTTCGTTCGGCATCGCGATGAACCCGAACCGATCGGCGTACATATCCCATTCCACAAGCCGTCGGAGGGCCTTGTTTGCCAGAAAACTGACGGTGACTCCCTCCCGCTCCGCGCATTCGCGGAGTTGCCTGTCGACCGTGTCATCGATCCGAAATGCGCGCGTCTTGGTCTTCCGGCCTTGCATTCGCCATCTCCCGCAGAAGGCCGGAGGGGGCTGGAGAGATTCAAAAATGTTTGCCTATAATTATCACTTTCGATTAGCCCACCATATCGCACAATGTGATGCGATGCAAACGTGACGCCTATCCCGGCACGCGTGATACTCTCGAGTAGACATGACCCACCCGGTCCGCAACGCCGCGAGGCCCAGAGTGTCTGTAGGCCACACCGGCGCCGATACGAAAGGCTGCTCGGAGAGAGATGCCTCCATGCAAACTCCCCACGTCAATCAAGCTGCCTGGAATGGAAACAGCCGAGGCTTCGCTTGGGACCACCTGAAGCTCGCACACTCAATCCTGGATCCTGAGGCCCTGGAAATTCTCCGGTCGAGTTCGACGGAAGAGATGACCGCGGTCGAACTGAGCCGCCGTTGCGGAATGTCGACCGGCCGAACCTATCGATGGTTGCGCAAGCTCGAGTCCCTCGGGCTTCTCGTTTCGCGCGAAGGCGGCCCGCAGAGGCGTGGGGTGCCTTCTCGGCTGTATCGGTCGGCTCTGCAGTCGATCAGCGTGAGCCTCGCCGAAGACCAGATTCGGACGCGCATCGAAGTGAACGAGGGTTCGGTCCCGCTCGTCTCGGAGTGCATGACGATGATCGACTCGTCGGACACGTCTCCCGTTCCGAGACGCCGTTCGCACCGAGGGCGGGTTGGCCTGGAACGCATCCACTTCATTGAACCACCCGCAACGGCGTCCAACTCCCGACGCAAGCTCCCAATCAACCTCCCGGCGTTCCTCGAAGAACCCCTCTCCCGCCTTTGGGAGCGCCGGTGAGGTCCATGCAGATTCTCGAGTTGCTGAAGAAACACTCGATCAGGCAACATGTCCAGATCGTCCCGACGCCGTCCGACCGAGAGGTCGTACTGGACGCGCAACGGCGGCTACTTGAGGATCCAGGCGACGCGGACGCACTCTTCGCGGTCGCGGCGTGGGACGAGATCGTGGGAGACCTCCTGGATGCTTTGGACGTGTTGAATCGGCTCGTCTCACAGACACCGGATTACCCGGGCGTCTGGTGGCTGCGCGCGCGAGTCCTGAAAGATCTGGGACGGGAGCGTGACGCGATCGCGTGCGAGCAGATTGCCCGGATGTATGCCGAACCCGATATCCCGCAAAGCGTCCGCCAGTTCCCCTTTGACGCGCCGACATGACGTCGGCCGCCCGTCGCCGTGAGGCTTAAGTGGGACCATCCCATCGACACCTCCCGTGAAAGTGTCCATCAACCGCAAGCTCAACGCCGGGCGCTGGCCAATCGTCAAGGTCTTTCCAGGGCTGGATCGGGATGCGCATTTTCGGCGTCTTTTCGTCAACGACGGCCTCCGCGAGACGGTCTTGAAGGAAACCCTCATTCACCTGATTCCGGAAGACGCCTACGCATACATCGATGACGAGAAGGGGCACGTCGTGGTCGGGCTGTACTACTTGCAGAGCGGGGAGGAGAGGACGCTGTACTTGGACATCCTCCACGAGCTCGTCCACATTCGGCAGTGGCACGAAGGGAAGGAGCTCTGGGATCGGCGTTACAGCTACGTCGATCGGCCGACCGAGGTGGAAGCCTACAACTTCGCGGTTGAGGTCGCCCGCAAACTCGGGATGTCGGACCGGGAGATCGCGGATTATCTTCGGGTCGAGTGGACGAGCCGAGAGGAACACGAACGGTTGTGTCGTCGACTCGGTGTCCGCTTGACCGATTCCCGGGCCCATTAGCATCAAACCTCAGCGGCGCACCGGAAAGAGTCAAATCGGCCGAGGCCGTTCGCACGGCGCGAGACCATGGCCCCTATCACACTCGAGGATTTCCAGAAAGTCGAGATGCGCGTGGGTCGGATTGTCGCCGCCGAAGATTTCCCGGAGGCGCGTAATCCGTCGTACAAGCTCCGAATCGATTTCGGCACTCACGGGGTGCGGAAGTCCTCTGCGGCCGTTCAACCCTGGTACCCGGCGAGCGATCTCATCGGTCGTGCGGTCGTCGCAGTCACGAACTTCCCCTCTCGCCAGATCGGCCCGTTCATGTCCGAGGTCCTCTGCCTCGGAGCCGTGCAGTCGGACCGCCGGGTCATCTTGCTCCAGCCCGACTCGGAGGGGGAGCTCGGTGCTCGGATCGCATGACCCGCGCCGCGAGTTCCTGATCCGTTCGTGCGGCATCTTGATTCACGAGCGGTCCGTGCTCGCCCAGGAGGCGGTCGACGACCGGGGAGGCAAGGTCTATGCGCTGCCCGGCGGCCATCTTGAATTCGGGGAGAGCCTCGCGGCCTGCATGAGCCGCGAATTCTATGAGGAGAGCGGCCTCAATGTCGAAGCGGAGAAGCTCGTCTACGTGCACGAGAACTTCTACACACTGAAAGGGGTCACGACACACGAGATCGGGTTCTACTTTCTCGTCGATCTGAACTCGGAGTTCCCCGGGGCAGATTCGGCCGGGTACATCCCGAGCCGCGAATCTCACATCCGCATGCGTCTGCTCCCGCTCGCAGGGCTTCCGGCGGTTGAGTTGATGCCCCCGTTTCTCCGCGACGAGCTCCCTCGCGATGTCCGGGACCATTTCGCGCGACCGACCCGGCATCTCATCTCCCGGGAGGAGTAGGCCCGTGGCGATCCGAATCCGTCCTCTGCGCCGATCCGACTACCACGCGATGATCGCGCTATTCCAGGTGTGTGACATGAATCCGAAGACAAAGGGACGGGACAGCCTTCGCTCATTCACCGAACAACTTCGTCGCAATGCGGATTCGTATCTCGGCGCCTTCGACGGCGACCGGCTCGTAGGGACCGTCCTGGGGACCCACGACACGCGGAAGGGCTGGATCAACCGCCTCGCGGTCGACCCGCGATGCCGTCGACACGCGATCGCGGCGCGTCTGGTCCGGCATTGCGAACTCGTCCTCCGGAAGATGGGACTCGAGATGTTCGCCGCCTTGATTGAACCGGAGAACGAAGCATCCGCGGCGTTCTTCCAATCTCAAGGATACGACATCCTGCCGATCATCTATGCGCGAAAGAAACGTCGCGAAAGTGTCTAGGGGAGGACCTTGAGTTCTTTCCCGATCTTCTCGTACGCGGCCAGTGCCTCATCGAGATCCTCGCGCCGCAAGCCGGCATTCACGATGTTTCGGATGCGGGCGCGGTCTTTGGCGACCATGGGAAAGACGATAGGCAAGGCGAAGACGCCTTCATCGAAGAGCCGTTCGCTGAATCGCTTCGCCATTGCCGAATCGCCGAGCATGACCGGGGTGATGGGCGTCTCGCTCCGTCCGATGTCGAAACCCATCGAGACGAGCCGCTTCTTGAAGTATTTCGTGTTCGACCAAAGTTTCTTCACATGACGCGGCTCCGTTTCCAGAACATCGATCGCCGCCGTGCACGCGGCCGCCACGGCAGGTGGGTGCGAACCGCTCAAGAGCC
>Ga0209283_10000126_pt1 | contig 35022 bp, 39 predicted proteins | sample CZO8metaG_2_FD_188354 | JGI IMG/M metagenome (GOLD analysis project Ga0209283, IMG submission 188354) | Vadose zone soil microbial communities from the Eel River Critical Zone Observatory, Northern California, USA - CZOApr15con2H1.8 metaG... | ecosystem: Environmental > Terrestrial > Soil >...
GGAGAATCGGTGGCTCTGAATGCAGGGAGATTGCTTCGAGGTCCGCGATCACGTCGGTAAGCCGGCCGGCCTGGCCGCTGCCCGCGGCGGCTTCGACGAGGTCCAGCAAAGCCGACCAGCGCATGAAGCGGTGGAACGCCGAGTCGGACTCGTCGAAAACGGGCCAGAGGTGTTGCAACGCGTCCTCGTGCCGCCCATCGCCGATGGCTGCGGCGCCGCGCGCAAGGTGGGCGGTCGCGAGCAGTGGTCCACCCTTCATGGCAAGCAGCGCCCGCTCTGGTTCAGCAAGAACTGATTCGAGGTCTCGCTCGGTTCCGCGCAACGCGGTTGCCAGAGCGCCGAGCAGCTCTCCGGTGAGCCCGTACTGAGGCTGTGTCGTGTCGCGCGCAAGGCCGGCGGCCTCGTGGGCTGCCGCGGCGGCCGCCGGCCACTCGCCGACGTTGAACGCCGCCCATGCATAGTGCACCAGAGCCTGCGTCAGAGGGACCAACCGCACCTGCTCACGGAGACCGTCGATCGCGGAAGCCAGAAACCGCGCTCCTGTCGCGAAATCGCCGGACTTCTCGGCGGCGATCCCCGCATACATGGCTGCGACTGGGTCGGTCATCTCGTGGAGTCGCATCCGCGAGACTCGTTTCAGGATCGTCGGCCCTGTCTCTTCGGGATTGGCAAGACCGACGACCGCCAGCACGCGCGGGTCATCGTCCGCCATCCCCATGGCCAGAGCGGCTTCGACGAGATACTCCCGGGTCCTCGTCTTCGTGCGCGTCCACCAGCAACGATGTGCGATCGGCACCAGTGAGCGCAACGCCATGTCAGCGTCGCCGCCGTCGCGCAGCTCTTCGGCAATCGTGACGAAGGTCCTGGCGGCGCCGGACTCGAACCAGACGCTGCCGCTGAGGATTTGACGGAACCAGGCAAGCCGCGCCAGGTCGCGTCCGTTGAGATCGAACGACGTCGCCTCGTCGACAAGCCGGCGAGCGCTTTCGACGAGACCAAGCTCGTAGGCGATCTCCGCGGCGGCCACAAGACGCGCTCCCTTGCTTCGCGAGTCCGCCGTCAAGGCGGCCGCGCGCTCGAGGGCCGCGCCCGCGACCGTGACCGCGCCACGAGCGGCGGCCAAGCGCGCATGCTGTTCGAGCGCGGAGGCGATGTTCTCATCGGGTTCCTGGGCTGCCATGGCGCGGTGCCAGAGCTGACGCTCCGGATCGGTGACCACCTCGGCGAGAGCCCTGTACGTCTCACGAACTTGCTGGGCGGAGGCCGCCTGACGGACAGCCGAGCGGATCAGCGGGTGTCGGAAGCGCACCCCGTCGTCGGCGATCTCGACCAGGTCAGCGTCAACAGCGGGCTGGAGGGATTCAACGCTCGCTCTGCTGGATCGCGCGATCTCGTCCAGCGAGGCTCGGCTGTCGAGCGCCGCCGCGAGGAGTGCGGGCCGAGTGTCCGGGGCAAGGTCGCCAAGCCTGTTTGCGAACGCGCGATCGAGGCGGGCTGTCAAGTTGGTGGGCGGGGGCGAAAGCTGCTCACCCGATCGCCCCATACTCCGCGCAAGCTCAACGAGCGCCAGGGGATTGCCGGACGATTCTGCAAGAACCCTCGCCCGGAGGACCGGATGCAGCTCCGGCGCCGTGCGATCCAGCAAACGTGCAGCCGCCGATGCGCTCAAGCGCTCGAGATCGAGGGTTGGTAGGCGAGCATCGTCAAGCGGTGCCGACTGCCCGCTCCTGATCGCCGCGACGAGCGCAAGGTGCTCGACTTCCAGCCGGCGACCAATGAAAGCAATGACGCTCAGGGTGGACCTGTCAAGCCAGTGCGCGTCGTCGACGACGAGAACCAGCGGTGCCGAGTCAGCTACTTCGCAGATGAGCTGAAAGGCCGCGACCGCTACCCGGTACGGATCAGGCTTGTGGTCGACGCCCAGGCCGAGTGCCGCCTCGAGGGTTTGCCGCTGCGACTCGGGCAACTCCGCCAGCGCGCCGATGACCGGGCGCAGGAGTTGGTGCAGGCCCGCAAAGGCGAACTCGGCTTCTGATTCAACTCCGACGGTGATCAGCGGTCGGACACCCTGCGCTTCCGCTCGCCTGCGCACTCGTTGGAGCAGCGCCGACTTTCCGATACCGGCCTCGCCGCGGACCACGACCGCGCCCCCGCCGTCGCGAAGAAGATCTACCAGCCCGTCCAGGACTGCGGACTCCTGCTCGCGCTCGATCAGCTCGGGGCCGGCATCGACCAGAGGCACCCCTCTCATCGGGGGAGTATGAGCGTTGCAGGCTGCTCAGTTGAGTTCGGAACCGGCGAGTCGACCTTACGGATTTCTAGCGAGGCGTTTCGATGCCGCAACTCACGATTCGCTCAGGCGTGATCCGCGCCCAAGGCTGATCTGATCGCACAGGGCCATCTACGACTGGGGATTTCGAAACGGGTGCCTCACGGTCCCGCCTCGTGCGTCCTTGCCATGAAGCCTCTCCTCCACGACCCTGTTGGGCAGAGCGAGTTCAGAACGACTGACGCCAGTGAGGCCTATGCAACCTCGTTTATGAGGTTCCCGAGGAAATTGTGACCCGGCTGTGACCCGTCGGCTCCGGACGATGCCGGAAATCGCCGGTTTCGATACAAATCTGGTCGGGGGCCCGGGATTTGAACCCGGGACCTCACGGTCCCAAATCACACGACAGTTCATCCAAACATGTCGGTTTCGGCGCTTTTCAGTTCGATTCCTCAAGTCGACGCGCGGGAGCGTCCAGATTTGCACGAATCTTCAGCCGGATTACTACATGAAGTACTACAGAATGCAGGTCGTCCAGACGGGTTCCAGCGTGGTCAAGCGCTGCGATCGCCGTGGGATCGGCCGGCGCCAGCAACGCGAGTGCCACGCCCATGGGGGCGCTTGCATTTCCCTGAAGCTGCCTTGAGCAGCTGGGTGATCCGTTGATGGGAGAGCCCCACCACGCGCCCGGCATCACGCACCGTCAAGTGAGCGGTTGCCAGGCTGGCTAGTCGGCTAGCCAATACAAGCTCGCTAAACACGAATGGATTAAATGCACCCCGCGCCTTATCCGATCGAGTGCAGCGAGGCACTCCGGCCGAGATCATGTGGGCGCTAGCCGCCCGCTCTCTAACTTACGACTGGACTGGAACCTGCGCTTCCAGGAGTTCCTTCGCCGTTTCGAGCTGGGCCTGGAATTGCTTCTTCGCGATCCGCGCGACGATCGGCTCGCCGATTTTGAAGAACCCACCCGGCTCGCCGTCGAAGATCGCTACGACCCTGGTTCCGCCACCTTCGGACTCAAAGGTGTTGGTGATCGTGAGTGCGAACGGCTTCTCGGACTTGGTCGCGTAGCGCTTGTTGAGTTCGTACTCGCTCACCACGGACGGCGACTCTATCTTCCGACCAAGGAACCGAGCCCTCGTCTGGATTTTGGTCCCGGCCTTGACCGGAGTTTCGGAAGGTGTCGCCTCCTCGACAACTGAGTTCCACTCGGGCAACTTGGCGGGATCAGACAGGTACATGAACACTTCAGCCACTGGTCGATTGATGTGCGTGGAGATCTCGAATTTCACCATAGGCTTCAAACCCTCCTTGGTGCCGAGAGCGCGGGCAGACTAGCGCAGTCACGTCATACGCCTTTTGAAAGGGCATTTCAAGCAACCAGGAGGAAGTGTCGCCGGTCATTCTCGGTGGTGCCCACACACGGGTACGGCGGGGCTATCACGTTCCGTCCGTGGGCGTGACGATACTGAATTCAAGTTTTGGTCGGGCGCCCGGGATTTGAACCCGGGGGCCTCACGGTCCCGAACCATGGCCGAGCCGTGTCCTCGCGTGACCTCCCGGCTCCCTGCGTGTCCCCTGAACTCGATTGCCGACGGCGTCGTGTCCTCCTGTGACCTCGCGTGTCCGTCCGTTTCCGGGAGTGGGTGATCCGGCTGTGATGCGGCGATGGTCCGAGCGGGTGCGCACCTAAGTGCTCGTCGCGAAGGCTGAACCTCGTGACGATTGGCCCTACCATGCCACGCCTGGCTAATGTGTCGCCGTCGCGCGTCCTCTTCTGTGTTTGCGGCTTTCTGTGATCACGCCCCGAGTAGCCTGCGGTGTGACGGCCGCCTAGGGCGTCGGGAAGGGACCAGGGTTTCTCGAAGGCGCGGCGCTTGTCCGACCCTGCTCAAACGTTCCAGAGCTGCAGCGTGAAGCCGCACAGCGGATGCAGTCGATTCTCGAGCGTTTGCCGTTAGCGGAGCGTAACTCACGCTGTCGATAGCGAGCCTCGTAATCGGATCGCCGCATTCTGCCAGTCGGCGCCAACAGGCACTAGGTACTCCAAATCAGGTAGCTCGTTCGGCTGAATCGAGTACTTCCACGCTATCGGGGACCGTGCACTCCGCCTAGCTTCAGGACATGGCGTCATAGCCGGTCGAAAAACAACGGAGGGATCAGAAATGCAGGCGACAATTACGGCTCGGAAACCCCGGCTCCGCAAGGAGCTCGTGGCAGTTACGGCGGCTGTCGTGGCAGCCTATCTGGCCGGCGCGGGAAGCGGTTTCTTGGTCAAGACGGTGACTTTGCAGTCAGCAACAGCGCCCGACCACGCGCTCGTCGTCTCTGCCGGAACGTCAGATTACGGCTCGGCCTGGAACTACAGCATGCGTCGAAGCGGTACCCAGTTCATCGACGGGCCGGAAGTCCCGACGCCGGCAGCACCGAAGTTCCACGAGCCTGGATCAAGGGTGGGCGGCAACCGGATCTAGAGCCGGGTCCCATGTTCGAAAGAGGGGTCGTCCTCGACCCCTTTTTTCTTGCCACCGCTCGTTTGGCCTCAAAAGGTAGAGCCGCCGACCCTGACTTCGTGTTTCTCATGCTTGGCACCCAACGTCCTTGCGCGCTCTTGCTCGCAAACCTTCAGCCGTTCCAACCAAAACAGCTTTTCGAAGTAGGAGTACTCGTCCGACAACCTCGCGTAAGCGCCGGCGAGCTGGCTTGCCCTTAGAAAGTCGCCACGGCTGCCGGCTGCTGCTACCAGGCCACCGATGCAGCAGATGGCATTGTCGTAGTCGGCGGCATCGCGGCTGATAAGGAGGGACTCGCGCCAAGACCGCTCAGCTGACGAGTAGTCTCCGCACGCGAGTTGCACGCTGGCCAAACTCTCGATGATTCCGGCCGACAAGAGAATGTCGGACGACGAGCGGTGCTGAATCGTGTCGCTCTCAGTGACAACCCTTTCATATCGGCGCTTGCCGATCTGGACGGCCGTCTCCGCATCGTTCTGTCTCCAAGCAAAGGTCGCTGGCCGCTCCCATGGCCCACGACGTCATCGATCCTTGCTCGGCGGCGTTCTCCAGGAGATCTGCCAGCAATGCCCGTTTGCGGGCGAGATCCCCCCAGTAACCTTGGACTACCCAAAACGCCATTCTCCAACCCGAGGTCGTTGGTGTTTTTTCGCGCCCAATCGAGCGCCGCCCATAGATTCTCGACCTCCAGGTGTTTCCACTTCAGATCGTTTGCCGTTACGACGTTGTCAGCTCGGGGTCGGGCCAAAGGCTGGGATCTAGCTAGCAAGCCTGATTTGAAGTACCGGTATGGCTTTCCTGCATCGCAGACACTTCGCCGGACTCGCGCAGTCCTCGGTTGTAGTCTCGGCATTCGGGGCCAGATGTCCCTGATCGATTGCGCCAAGATGTTGTCCAATGAGACATCGTTGGCGGGTCCGGAGCCATGGTTTGGCTCTGTCGCCCTGGGCGAAAGCTAGGGAGCGGTCGCTGCGGGCGAACGGCGAGAACTACCTGAATCCGGTACCTGTTTTGGGTGCAAGAATCGAGCCATGAGCAGCTCCCTCGAGCTCTCTAGGCGCGAGCGCGAGGTGGCTCAGCTCGTGGCCAAAGGCCTGACGAACCGGCAGATCGCCGACCGGCTCTTCATCTCCGAACGCACGGCCGAGGGTCACGTGGAGCGCATCCGAAACAAGCTCGGCTTCAACACGCGAAGCCAGATCGCGGCCTGGTGCGCGGCGGGCGGTGACGATCGGGCCGGCCCGGCGGAAACTCGTCAATTCCTGCCCGAGACGGTCGGAGAGCTCATCGGCCGCGAGACGGAGATCGAAGAGCTGGCGGAGATCGTCGACCGGAAGCGTGGGATCGTGACGCTGACGGGTCCCGGCGGCGTCGGCAAGACGCGGCTGGCAGTGGCGGTCGCGTCTCGGCTGCGTGGCCGGTTCAGGGACGGCGCGTGGTTTGTCGACCTGAGCGGGGTGCGGGATCCAGATCATGTTCCTGGCGCCATCGCCCGGGCGTTGGGGCTGAGGCCTCAGGCGACGCGTCCGCTGATCGACTTCATCGCCACCTTCCTTGAAGGCCGCAGCATGTTGCTGGTGATGGACAACTTCGAGCAGCTGGTCTCAGCGGGAACGGTGTTGACCGAAACCCTCCGGAGCTCTCCAAAGAGCGCCGCGATCGTGACCAGTCGAGAGGCGCTGCGACTGTACGGCGAACAGGAATACCTCGTGCCTTCGCTGGCCGTCGGTGGCGGCCAGGAGCCCGGGCCAGCGGTGCAGCTCTTCATCGCGCGGGCCCGTCAGATCACGCCCGGCATCGAGTTCGGCCTCACCGACACACGCGCGATCAAGGCTGTCTGCGAAAGGCTCGATGGGTTGCCGCTGGCCATAGAGCTCGCGGCGGCGCGGGTGCGAGTGCTGAACCCGACCGAAATGCTCGATCGCCTGCGAGAGTCGATCGACGTCTTGAGCGGTGGCGCCCGTGACCTGCCCCAGCGGCATCGGGCGTTGACGGCAACCTTCGATTGGAGCTACGGGCTGCTCAGCGCACCCGAGCAGATCCTGTTCCGGCGGCTCGGCGTGTTCAGGGGTGGCTGCACCCTGGAAGCATCGGAGGCGATCTGCGCCGGAGCCGGGATCGAGCGAAAGGCAGTCATCGACTTGATCGACGCGCTGTGCGCGAAGAGCCTGCTTCGACGAGATGAGGGCAGCGCGGGCTCCCGCTTCCGGATGCTGGAAACCGTCCGCGAGTTTGCAGTGCCCAAGCTGGAGCTCTCGCCGGAAGGGATCGACATCAGGGAGGCTCACATGCGCTACTTTCGAGACCTCGCCGAGCGCGAGGCGCCCCTGATCATTTCCGCGCACGAGCTTGCAACCCTGGCCAGGCTCGACGCCGAGCAGGCGAATTTCCGCTCCGCCATCGAATGGGGCCGCAACGCCCATGTAGCTGAGTCCGAACTGCGAATTCTCGGCGCCCTCTACTTCTACTGGATCGCGCGGGGCGAGCTCTACGAAGGTCTGGGATGGCTTCGCGATGCGCCGCTGGAAGATGCGCGGATCAAGCCTGACCTGAGGGCGCAAGCCTGGTTGGGCGCGGCCAATCTGTTTATGAGCGCCGGTATCGCCGGAGAGGCGGCCCGCGCGGGCCGCAAGCTGGTCGAGCTCGCACCTCACTGCTCCAAAGCCACGCGCTTCATGGGAGTTGGTCTCCAGGCCCAGGTCCTCGAGGTCTTCGACGATCCCCATCGGGTGAGGGAATTGACCGAGCAATCACTGCGCTGCCTGACGGAAGCGGATTATCCCTTTGAGCTGGCAAGTTCCTACACGCTCCTAGGGGAGTACGAGCGCGAGTACGGAACCCCACAGGCGGCCACCGAAGCCTACGAGACGGCGCTCCGCCTGCTGCGAGAATGTGGCGGCGAGCTCTTCCAGACGGCTGTGAACCAGATCAATCTGGGTCAGGTCGCTCTCCTGGTCGGTGAGCCGGGAACTGCCAAAAAGCAATTCACAACGGCACTCCCTGTGGCGCGCAACTTCGGGGCCTGGAAGCTGTTGCTGACCGCTCTTCTTGGTTGTGCGCAGGTGGCTGGGGCCGAGGGCAGGCATGCCGCAGCCGCGCGACTCCTCGGGTGCGCGGACGCAGGTTTCGCCCGCGCCGGATATGTGCTGGAACACGCCGACCGGACGCCGCGGGATCGCCTCGAGGTGGCTTTGCGCGCCAGGTTGGGCGATGCAGCTTTCGAAGAGCTGCAGGCACAAGGAGGTGCCCTCGATCCGAACGAAGCTGCAGCAGACATGGCGGATCTGCTCGAAGCCGCCACATAGAGACTAGATCAGGTCGTGGCCCAGTCCAGACCGCCGGCCGCTAGGCAATCGAAGACACCGGTGGGGCACACAAATTCGTGTTACCAGGACGAGTCGGGGTTCGGCGCCGCCGGTCAGCCACTCTCGAAGGGCCGGCACATCACTTGCAGCTTTAGAGTTCGCTGAACTGTCGTACTCGCCTGCAAACGACGCACACCAAACCACCGCTGCAGCTTCAACTTGCGTGCACCGACCCCGGCGCCGGTCGCCGCCCTCACCTCCGCCCACGCCGCGGCGAGTGTCGGTAGCATCGGCGCGTACGGCAGAAGACGGGGCGTGAGGACACCGCGCTCGTTTCGAAGCATGCTAATGGCGTCGCCCATGCCAGCGACCGCCTCATGCCAGTGCTCCTTGAGGGCGTCGACTTCAAGCCAATTCTCTTGTAGCTTAAATAACCACGGTTAGTTGCTTGACACTCGGCCCGGGTCGCAGCAACATCACCACCGGATGGCACCACTCACCAAACCCCGGCAGCAGCATGCAACAACGAAAACTGGTGCTCCTACCGTCCTCACAGCGGCTCAGCTGGGCCCACTCCTTAACGGCTACAGCATCGGGTCCGGCCCTCCGAGGGCTATTTCAGTGCCGCACGCATCTCAACTCGCCGGGATCCAGGACATCACCGTCACCGGGACGCTTCTGAAGAAGCAGCTCGTCTCGCTCGATCCGAAGACCAACAAACGTACTGCGACTATTGCCGCGGGTGGCGGCGGTTATGCGACCCAATCAGGCGATGGCGACTTGCATTTCTGCTTGGGGACAGCTCAACTCAAACCCCACGTCGCCTGCGAGCTGCAGAGCGCGAAGCCGTATCTGGCGATTTTCAATCAGACAATCGGTACGACCATTTCGGTAAGCGGATTCTTCCGGTGCATGTTCGAGCATCCGGGCTTCAGGTCGAACGACGATGCACATATCTTTGAAATTCACCCGGTGCGGGCGGCCACGCTTGGTGGCCATGTCAACCCGTTCATGGTCGGGATTCCGGACCAAAAGTCGATTCACACCTGGACCAACCCTCACCCGCTCGGAGCTCAAGACGGCCGCATCAAGGTCAAGTACGACAAACCGACCGACACCCTGACCTTCACCGGAATGGACGGACAGGACGAAAACTACGTTCATGTAGCCGGCCTGATCACCGCCATCCGCATCGGCGCGGGCGGAGCACCTTCCACGTTTACATTCACCAGCCCTGATATCGGCCACGCGGTGGATGGAATCTGCCTTCAAGGGACGACAGCGGAAGCTCAACTCGGCAATCTCAAAGGCAATCGCGTGTCGCTCATCGCACTGCGAAACATCGATCTCGCAAAAGCGCTGACTGGCACGTATGCGATCAGTCTGTTGGCGATCGACATCCAGCCGGGATAAGAGGCGGCGAGCTCAGGTGTCGCTAGACCAGGCCGGCGCTCGAAGCGCAGCGTAGCGCGTGTCGCACTCATGCGTGTAAGGGTGTCGCTGGGCTAGAAGGCATGCTCATCACCGTTCGCGTGCACGTCCGCGCCTCGCGGTCGAAAACAAGCTGGAAGGGAGAGCTGCTCGAGGTCTGGGTGACCGATCCCCCCGTGGGCGGTGCCGCAAACAAAGCCGTATTGAAGGCGGTCGCCGATCAACTTGACGTGCCTGTTTCTACGCTGATTCTTCGTTCGGGAACGCACGGGCGCACGAAGGTGGTCGAGGTGCTGGATGTCACTGGTTAGCCGCGGATGCGCCGGCGCCCTGATTTTGGTGGATCTCTACTGGGGGCCAGGCAGACATGGCGCGCCGCCCGCCGTTTCGGTTCACCTTTTGGAAACCCGCAATCCAAACCGAGCTATCGCGCGTGCGAGTCGGTGACTCAACGGATCTCGGGCTGGCGATCGGCGGTAGTTATCGACAGCGCTTGCCTCACCCCATCCGGCTTGTCGTGGATTCATGCAGATAAGCTCGCCTTATCGTGCGCAAGCGCATCCTGTTGATTCAGCCGCGACCTTTGGCATCGACAGAACTCGCGCATTGGTTACCACGTCGATCGATAAGAGTGGAATCGCTCCAACAGCAGCTACCCTTGCGATCTGAATCCACCCAACCGAAACGTCGCGTTCTGATTAGCTGCCTCCCCTAGCTAGAAGGAAGTCTGGATAATTTCTTCGATGCACGTACCGCCAGTACGGCTCCTTCACGTAAGGTAGCGCTGGCGTCGCGTGCTGTGTATTGGATGTGGAGAACCACGTCGGAGATCGTCGAAAAATCGACCTGGTTGCTGGGGATTCGCATATCCAGGTGCCACTGGCTGATCGCACCGACACCCTCAAACGGCTGGTAACGCTGATCACCATCGCTCGCATGGAAGAGTGCGGAATCATCCTGAGCGCTGCGCGTCGCGACGGCCCGAATGGCGCCAACACTGTAGGCGAACCTCGGATCGTTCGGGCCGTGTTCGGGGTAGTGCTGTAAGGGCGAGGTAGTCATCCGAACTTTGTTTGAAACCAGGGTGAGCCTGACCTTCTCGCCCACATAGGGCCCTGTTATACATGGAATACTCAAGGCAACTGACTTGATGCGGCGAAGGTAATGGCCCGGGCAGTCACGATCGAACACAGGCTCTGGCAATTTGACGTCGCACTCCCCGTTCTTGCGCAGCCGTTCAAGGGCAGGCAGGTCATGGCCGGCGAGGGAGACGTGCTTCGTGATCTCGAACTCACGCACGTTGTGGTAGATAGGAGTTGCCTTCAGGCGGCGCCGGGTCGGAGCGTGTTGTTTAGTGCTGATGCCTCTCTGCGAGCCCAACGGTCTCTGTCTCCTGGTGGGCATATTGGACTCCTCGGCGGTTAAGCGATCGCCGACGTGGCGGATGCTAAAGCGATCGTCTTAGCTATGACCGCGGTCGCGACGATAGTCCTGTCAGGGTCGGACTGTCCGGAAGGTGCTGGCCGATCTGGCTAATGACAAACTGTCGGTCCACTCGGGCAGCAGCGTACATATCACCGGCAGATGGAGGTACGCGGCCTAGAGCCGAGGCGCTAGCAGCCCGCGACCTACGCTACGACCCGCGTTACGTTTCGGCCGGAACTTGGGCTTCGAGGAGTTCCTTCGCGGTTTCGAGCTGCGCTTGGAACTGCTTCTTCGCGATCCGTGCGAGGATCGGTTCGCTGAGTTTGAAGAACCCGCCTGGCTCGCCCTCGAAGGCGCCTATAACCTTGGTGCCGCCATTTTCCGGTTCGAAGGTATTGGTCAGCTTGAACGAGAATGGTCTGTCGGTCTTCTGAACGACTCGCTTGTTGGGCTCGTGCTCAATGACTTCGAAGGTCGACTCGATCTTCCGACCCAGGAATCTCGCCCGTGACCGAACGAGAGTGCCTACCCTGACCGGCGTTTCAGAGGGAGTTGATTCCTCGACTATGGAGTTCCACTCGGGCAACTTGGTGGGATCGTCCATGTACTTGAACACTTCCGCCACCGGTCGATTGACATGCACAGAGATGTCGAATTTGACCATCTGGATTTTCACCCCTCCCTTGTGCCTTGATCCTATTTGGGGCGTGCTAGCGCTTTCCCTGTCATACGCTCTTTGCCCGAGCATTGCAAGCGATGGCAAGCAACCGAAACTGCCTGTGCAGGGCGCTCGAAAGATACGCCCCAGACTAGGCGCGACCTTCTCCTAATCTCGGAAACTTTCAGCTGCGGATCAGCGGTTCAGTTCGGGCAGCCTGCGGGCATCGGCTTCTCCGCCGCTTGCTCGATAGGCGACCGCTAGCCGTTCCGCGATGTCCGTTCAGGCTGCTCCTTGAGCGCCGCCTCGAGGATGCTGGCTGCCTGGCCTGGCCGCGTGTCCGCCAAGTAGGTGTTTTTGAGCAACCTCCCCGTATCAGGCTCAGACACCATGGAGTGGTGCCGGGCGCGCTAGCGGTTGGATCCGAGTGAGCACTTGACTAACGGCGCCGCTGGTGGTGAGCTGACGTCGGAGGTGGAAGCCATGGCTATCTACGAATTCGAGTGCAAGGGTTGCGGCAATCGCTTTGAGGTGAGCGTCCCGATCAGCGAACATGACCGCTTAAAGCAACAGCCGCCCGCCTGCCCTAAGTGCGACAAGACCGAGGTCCGGCAGTTGGTCTCGATCTTCAGCACCAAGGCCCCCAGCAAGTACTGAGCCGGCGGCTCGAGAAGCGCACCACCGTGAACTCGTAGCTTTTGGCAATCCCCCGTGGTTGTCGCCGTGTCGCTCCAGATCGACATGCCGGGCCCTGCTGGACTTGAACCACCCTGTCTCCGCCGGTAGAAAACGGGGTGCGTGCTCTGCTAGGTCCGCTTCGGATGCTTGATCATGTCAGCATCCGGCTGGGGTGGACGGGACGGAGGGCGTGCCGTTCACAACCTCCGTCCCAGATGCGGCCTGCTAGCTCTTGATGAAGACTGTATTCCCGCTTTCCGGCACCTGCTGTGTGTATTCGCCGCTCACACCGCTACCGAGGACGAGCTGGATGCCCTCCATCTTCCCCGCCGGCGGCGAACCGAGTACGCATATGATCGTCAAGACCCCTGTCTGGCCGTTGCTGAGGCTTACGCTCAGCTTCGCCTCCCCGCCGAAGAAGCTGGCCGGCAAACCTTGTGCGGCACCGCTGCCGTAGCTAACGAAGCCGTCCACGGCCGTCGCAGTCCATGTGCCGGTTTCGCCTCCGCTCTTCATGTAGGTGCCGCCACCGGTCGCCGTGCCGCCAGGTCCAGCCATCAGGCTGCCAGCTCCTGTCATAGTGATGGTCGACCCATCAGGGGCCGTCGCCGTATCGGATGGCGTCGTGGCGCCTACGAGCCAGACATAGGCGGCATGGTTGCCGTTAGCGTCGGCCGCCATAGCGGGTGTTGTGGAAAGGCCGAGCGCTGCGAGTGAAATGCCGAACGCCGCTAACTTTCTCATCACTCCTCCTGTCAACCCTGGGGGCACATCCGTTGAGTGGACGAGCAGCGTTCCCAGGCCCGAGCTAAGCGGGCCGCTCGGCACTTCTGCCAGGTTCAGCTCAAAGGACGTGGCGGACTGTGGAGCGGTCCTCTATCGCCACCATACACCCCCCCGTCGGGGTTCAAGGCCAGAAGAAACTCAAACCAAAAGCCTTCGGCTTCATCGCTCACGGCGTCGCGGTTGAATGTCGGGCGACGTCCTCTGAGCGGCCAGATTAGCGATTGTGTACGCAACCGCAGCGAGAGCGACCACGCGGCAGTTTTCAGCCACGTTGCGAGCGATTCCGGACCGCGTGTGCTACAGACGTGCTACACCAATACACCGCCGCTGTGACATTAACTCCACCTGCCGCCATGCATTCGAATTCAAAAATTGGTCGGGGGCGAGGGATTTGAACCCTCGGCCTCACGGTCCGGAACTCTGACAACTCTCGTCCAGAGTTGACGGAAACGATCGATTTCTATTCGAAGTGGTCGCGCCACGTCTCGGCGGAGTGGTGATTTGGGGTTATTTGTTCGCTGGATTGCTACATGAGCTGCTACACGAAATCCCCGACTGCCCAATCCTCCCGAATGAGGCCTCGGCGAAGCCAGTCCACGAAGTCAGCCTCCGATAGCTCACTCGAGGCGAGCCTGAGAAGTACATCCACGGCTTCGGCTGGTTCGGGTTGTTCCAATCGATACCCGTTTCTCTGGACGATTCGATGAGGGCCAACCATGCGGCTCGCTCTTCCTCGCTCACGCCATGCCACTAACCACGATCTTTCCTTTCGCGTGTCCTTCCTCGAAGTAACGAAAGGCCTCGGAAACGTCGCTCAGCTCGTAGCAGCGATCGATCACGGACGTAACTTTGCCAGCTACCAGGAGATCCCGTAGGACCTCCAGGTCCGATTGAGTCATCTTGGTGATGTACATCGCCACCCTCTGGCTCGCACCAATCGATTCGAATCGGACGGTAGCGAAGCGGGACAGAGCCCGCCAGCTGCTCGAATGCTGGATCGCCGATGCTCCGACCAGCACATAAGTCGCGTTGCGCTCGAGCACGCGCCTGCACTCGGACAGCGAATGGCTTCCGGCTATGTCCAGCAGAACGTCGTAGCGGAGACCGTTGCGAGTGAAGTCTTCCGCCGTGTAGTCGATGATGTGATCCGCGCCTAGCGATCGCGCCTTCTCCACGTTGCTCGGACTGCAAACTCCCGTCACTTCGGCCCCAAACGCCTTTGCGATCTGCACCGCAAACGTGCCCACGCCGCCCGAGGCGCCGTTGATCAGAACCTTCTGCCCCGGCTGGACATGCCCGTGGTCGCGCACCGCCTGGAGTGCGGTGGCGGCGGCAATCGGGACGGCCGCGGCTTGCTCGAACGAGATGTTGGCGGGAAGCATCGCCACCGGGCCGCTTTCCGGAACGCAGAGATACTCGGCAAATGCTCCTCGTTTGGCACCAAATACCCGGTCGCCTGGATGGAACCGGGAGACGCTCTTTCCGACCGATTCGACGATGCCTGCGAAGTCGGTGCCAAGCACCGCGCGTTTCGGTTCGCGGCCGAAGCGGCGCATCGTGTATCCCGCTCTACTCGTTGGAAAGAGGTCCACCGGGTTCACTGCGGACGCGTAGACGCGCACCAGCACGCCGTCGTGCGGCACCGTGGGCTGATCGACGTCCTCGAGTCTCATGTCACCCGGCCGGTCAGAGACGAAGGCTTTCACTGTGCCTCACCTCCGACCATGAGCACGACGTTTCCAGTCTTCTGCGCCGAGGCCACGTATCTCGTCGCCTCGACCACCTGGTCCAACGTGTAGCAGCGGTCGATGACCGCGCGGTACTTGCCCGCCTCGGACAGACCTCTGATGAATTCCGCATCCTTCTTCGCGTACTGCGGAGGAATCGGAAACACAACTCTCTTTCCAGGTCTCCGGGAAGTCCACGCGACAAGCGCGAGATTGCGCAGGTGATCGCTCGGGAGGTACACGCCGCGGTGTGTCATCGCGCTGCTGCAGCGACTGAACGGAAGCTTGCCGACTGCGTCGATGATCACGTCGTAGCGTTCGCCGGTCTTGGTGAAGTCTTGCTTCGTGTAGTCGATCACCTCATCGGCGCCGAGCGACCTGACGACATCGACATTCCTCGTGTTACAAACCGCGGTGACGTGCGCACCGAAGTACCTGGCCAGTTGGACGCACGCCGTTCCGAAGGACCCGGACGCACCGTAGACGGCGATCCTCTGGCCCATCCCAACGTTCGCCGCCTTCAAATACTTCAAAGCGATCATCGGTCCGTCACAAAGCGGCGCTACCTCTTCGAACTTCGCGCTCACCGGCATCTGCACCAGAGCTGCGCTCTCTTGCATGCACACAAACTCGGCATGAGCTCCAAAGCGCCACGAGTTGTGGCCGAACACGCGGTCGCCTGCCTTGAACTCCTTGACCGCGCCGCCAACTTCCTCCACCACTCCGGCGACCTCGACGCCGAAGATCCTGCGCCGAGGCCGGCGCAGTCCGTAGCCGAGCAGGCGACCGAACCATGGATACGGTTTGCGCATTCCGTCGTCGGTACGCGTGACCGTCGTCGCGCGCACTCTGATCAGAACCTCATCGGCCGCCGGTGCGGGCCGCGGCACATCCTCGACGTGCAACACCTCAGGCGGCCCGTACCTGTCGCAGACGACTGCCTTCATCGAATCAGCGCAGGCTGAACGGCGGGTACTGGTCGGTCACCAGCGTGAATGCGTAAGCGATCACGCGGTTGTTCCAGCGGAGCACGCCGACCACATAGTTGAAGAGGCTCCGCGGATAGGTGCCAGTGAACAGGATCGCAAACCAGGCGATGACGATCGACACCAGCGCAGCGATCCACAGGAAGAACAGAACGACGTAGTGCGGGATCGCGAGCAGCCACTTGACCAGGGGCAGCCAGCGGTTCATCTGGTGGGTGTCGGGATACGGGAAGTCGAGGTGAACCGCCTGCTCGTCATCGGTTGACGGATAGCGGTCGTCGAGAAGCGCCAGGTACGCGGCCACTCGGTTCGAGAACCGCAGCAGGTTGAGGTTCCAATCGAACCACCACCGGGGGTACTTCTGCCGGACAACGAGCATCAATACGAGCGGAAGGAACACGGCCGCCCCACCAATCACCAGGGTGTTCCTGTTGTCGTCGTTGAGGGTCTGACCTGACAGCAGGCTGAGAACGATCAGGATCGGTATCGCCGCGATGAGGCGTATAGCCGTCGTGAGCCGGTCGAGCTTCCGTTCGGGAAAATCGACGTCGAACTGAACCGGATAACTGCTAACCATTCGTGTTCACTCCTTTGGGGTTGAGGTGAGGCTCACGACCTCGTGGCCGCGCAGCGCCTCGAGAAAGGGCTGAAAGCTGCCGGAAACGGTGCAGCGGAGAACCGAGCCGTCGACTTCGACCTCGGTTACCCCTGATGCGCGCTCGATCTGGCCGACCGGCGGAGCACCGATAAAGGTGATGTCCACGCTTTGCACCTCCAGCTCGTCAGCCATGTGTCTGTAAGGCTAGGCACCGCAAGGACGCCTGGAATCCGTGAAATTGCCGATTTGGCACCTGGCGTTGCCTAGCTTGCCTGGGTAGTAACGTCGCGTTTGACCATGGCCAGGCCCACCCGCCGAAAGGGCAACTTACCGGCCGAGGCAACGAGCTTCGTCGGCCGGCGACGCGAAATCGCCGAGCTCCGGAAGAAGCTCACGACGGCCCGCCTGGTCAGCCTGGTCGGCCCCGGCGGTGTGGGCAAGACTCGGCTCGCGATTCGCGGTGCGACTGACCTGGCGCGGGGTTTTGCCGCCGGCGCATGGATGGTCGAGCTGGCCGAGGTGCGAGATCCCGATCTGGTTCCCAACGCCCTGCTCGCGGCGCTGGACCTGCGAGATCAGACGGCGACGGAGCCTCTCGACCTCCTCCTTTCCTATCTGCAGGACAAGCAGCTGCTGCTGGTTATCGATAACTGCGAACACCTGCTGGGAGCGGCATCGAAGCTGGTCAGCGAGGTCATCACGGCGGCGCCGGGCGTCCGGGTCGTCGCCACCAGCCGGGAGCCTCTGTCCGTCCCTGGCGAGCACCTGCTTCCGGTCCCGCCCCTCAAGCTGCCGGCCGCCCACGCCGCCGAGCCGTTGAACCAGCTGCGCCAGAACGAAGCCGTGATGCTGTTCACTGAGCGCGCGGGAGCAGCCTCGGGAACGTTCGAGCTGAGTGCCTCCAACCAGGCCGCCGTCGCGGACGTGTGCCGCCGCCTCGATGGCCTCCCGCTGGCGATCGAGCTGGCCGCGGTGCGAACGCGAGTCCTCTCCATTGAGCAAATCCTCGCCCGCCTGACCGACCGGTTTGCGCTCCTCACAGTTGGCGGTCGCGGCGCCCTGCCCCGCCACCAGACGCTGCAGACAACCATCGACTGGAGCTACGACCTGCTCTCAGCCGAGGAGCAGACCCTGTTCCGGCGGCTGTGCGTTTTCGCGGGCCGCTTCACGCTGGAAGACGTAGATGGCGTTAGCGCCGAGGGGTTGCCCAATCCGTTGGATCTGCTGTCGTCGCTGGTGGACAAGTCGCTGGTGATCAAAGAGGAAGTGCACGGCGTCGCCTGCTTTCGCCTGCACGAGACGATGCGCGAGTACGCGATTCTCAAGCTGCGTGACGCTGCCGAGGAAGAGGCCCTGGGCGAGAGGTGCATCGACTACTACTGGTCGCGCTGCTTGCCGGCGGGCGCCGCCGCCAGATATCGACTCGTCGAGTGGCTCGAATGGATGGAGCTCGAGATCGACAACCTGCGGGCGGTGATGCGCCACTGCATCAGCCGCGGCGACTACGCGCGCGGTGTCGATCTGGTGACTTCGCTCGGCTGGTTCTGGATCACACGCGGGACCACAGAGGGGGCGCGCTGGCTCGACGAGCTCCTCGCGCATGGGCAGGGCAATCGACTGTCCCTGGCGTGGGCAACCTTCTTGCGGGGATTCCTGGCCGTGCTCCAGGCGGATCCACTGACCGCGGGGCCGTGGCTCGACCGCGCAGCGGAGGCGGCGCGAGAGCTCCGTGACAACTCAATGCTGACCCAAGCGCTGACCATGGGCTCGGTGGCCGCGACTTTCGGCGGCGACCGAGTTGCCGCCGCAGTATTGTTCAAGGAAGCCGAAGCTGCCGCGGCCGGAGTCGATGACCCTGCTGCCAGGTCGTCGGTCCTGCAGGCAAAGGTGCTCAATGCGATGTTCGACGGCGAGCTCGAGGTGGTCCGGACGGCGGCGTCAGAAGGAGTTCGGATAAGTCGAGAAACCGGCGACCTGTACGTGCTCGACGTCATGTTGATGGAGCTGGCCTTCAGCTTCATGATCGAAGGCCAGCTGGACATTGCCAAGCCGCTTTACGTCGAGGCGCTGCGCGCCGCACAACGGATCGATGACCGCATCCTGCAGTCCTACCTGCTGGTTGCGTTCGGCTACTTTGCCGCGGGCTCTCGACAGGCAACGCTCGCGGCGCAGCTGTTCGGAGCGGCCGAGTCGGTTCGCATCGGGGCCGGAGCAAACATCATGTTGCCGATGGCGCCATTCCTCGCCCAGGCCGAAGAATCCGCGATCGCGGTGCTCGGCCGGGCAAAGTTCGAGGCTGAATACACGACAGGAAAGCGCCTGAGCCGCGAGCTGGCGCTACGCCTGGCGCTCGGTGAACCTGCCGAGGTCCTGACCGCCGATGGCGAAGGTGCAGGACTGCTCGGCAAGCGAGAGGCTGACGTTGCAAAGCTGGTTGCCGAGGGTTTGAGCAACAAGCAGATCGGAGCGCGGCTGTTCATTTCGGAGCGGACGGTCGACAGCCACGTCCGCTCCATCCTGAACAAGCTCGGGTTCAACTCACGAGCACAGATTGCAAGCTGGGTAGCCTCCTCGGATCGGTGAGGCTTTCCGACGGTCGCAGTCTGGATGTCTCAGTCGCCGGGCCCGACGAGGCTGACCAGCCGCGCCTGGGTCAGCTTCCTTTTGATCTCGGCGAGCTCGCTCCGGCGCCCGATAAAGCTTGTCGATTCGGCGGCGAGGTGCCCACGCGGGGAGTGCTTGAGAGCTTCGACCTCGCGCGCCTCGATTACTACATGAAGTACCACATCAGGCGCCCTTCGCGGACCCATCGGGATCAATCGCGCACGGCTGAAAACCGTGAGGCCCTCCGATTCGAGCCGAGTTCAGGTTCGCGAATGCGAATTTGGGTTCAGTTGATTGGTCGGGGGCCCGGACTCTCGTCCAGAAACCGCTGAAACGATCGATTTCTATTCGAAAGTGCAGCCAGCCGGTCGAGGGTCGCGGTTATTTGAGGTCATTTTTTCAGTGGATTGCTACACGAACTGCTACATGAATCTCTACTGCCTACCCTCACGGATGCGTCGGAAGCGAAACCACTCCACGAAGTCAGCCTCAGCAAGCTCACTGGATGCGAGACGACAGACCCGAAGACGGTCCGCAGTACATCTCCCACCGCCGCGAGGCTTGCGATGTCGGTCAAGAGTCTTATGACAGCAGCCTCGTCAAGACAGAAAGTGGGCCCTCGGCAAGTCACGCTGAGTGTGGGTCGGGGCGGAGGCCGGCTTTCCGCTGCGCTTGCGCCCATGTAGCGCGAGTCGACTCCGATAGGGTCGCCGACACCTCGGCACGACCGTTGGTTGATCGTAGAACCTCGTCCTTGCAGACGAGGACTTGAGGCTGGTCGAGCTCGTACAGGTCCACCGCGGCTGCCACGGCAACCGGAATGTACGGTATCAAGGCCGGTACGACAATGACGACCTGGCGGACGTTTCGGTATCCGGCCTCGGCCAACAGCAAGTCATCGAAGAATCGCGTCCTGGTGGCAAAGGTCGGGTTCTAGACTACCTCCCACCGGCCGCGCGTGCAGCGTTCTGTCGGATGGAGTGCGGCGAAACTTTGCCAGCTAGGCTGGCGGCCGTGGGGATCCAGGAACACGTGGTCGATCCGCTCCGCTTTCCCGGGCGCGAGCTGCGGCGCTCGCGCGAGAGGTCGCACCGACCGGATCGATGATTGTCGAGTCCTGACCGGATCCCGAGATCACCGACGATATTGTGGAGGCAGCCCGCATGAACTGGTTCAAGAGCGGCGACCTGCTCGACCGAGCCTTCGCGGTCGGGATCATCCTTAAGGGCCTCGACGGTGTGCTCGAGGTCGTGGGTGGCGTCCTCTTGCTCGTCGTAAGCCCGACCACGATCGACAAACGTTCGCCTTTTCATTTGGGCTTCTCGTGCTAACGGTCTTCGATGTCGTGGTGGTCTGGCTCACGTACCGGGAATACGGCAAGCAGCGGGCCATCCGGACCGCGCGCGACTCGATCAGGACGCCGGCGCCATAGCCCTGTTGACCACGATCTGTCCGTTGAATCGCTACGCGAACCGCTGACGAGCCTCTGTCAGCAGTCGTTCGTGGCACTTATTGATGTGGTTAGCGTGGTACTCGGTGACTTGCTACCCGTAGTGATTGTCGTCTGGACTGGAAGTGATGGTGCGACATAGGTGAGGGCAGGATTGATCGCGCGCAGGGGAGTGGCACCGTGGACCTCACTACAGACACCACCGACGAGTCCGGCATTGTCTGTCTTGACACCGTACAGTTCTGTTTTCTGGATCGGGTAGTTCTCGGTGTAGCCGAAAGCCATGACGCCCCCGTCGGCCGCGATAGTCGACGACGCAAAATACTGGCTGAGGGGTCTGCCAGTGGGCTGGTATACCCGGTAGTAGAAGTACTGCCACAGGAGGTTGCCGCCAGAGTCGACCTTTGCGAGCCATGGCACCTGAGGAACGCTGTCGAGCAGTTCAAGGTCGCCGTTGCCTGCGAGAAGGTAGCCTCCGTCGGAAGTGCGGTGCACCGAGTAGATGACGCCGCCTATATCGGTGCATGTTTCGCTGTAGCCATTGAAGTAGCAATACACGCCCCCGCTGTAGGCGTTCTGCCACTGGATGCCCCCGTTTGAGTTGAGCTTGAGAAGCAGGGCGCCGGCGCAACATTGTCCAGGAAATGTGCCGTTGCCCCAGTCACCTGCGATCAGATAGCCACTGTCTGAAGTCTGAATTATTGACTTGACATGTTCCGCGCCAGCTGCCGAGCCTGCGCTGCTTAGGTCGTTGAAGCCCTGTTGCCAGACGACGTCTCCGCTCGAGTCGAGCTTGACCGCCAGCACGCCTGTAAGAGGAGTACCCGCACGAGGGCTATAGAATTCGCCGCCCGCGACGTATCCGCCGTCAGAGGTTTGTTGCACCGCGTTCAGAAAATCCTGGGTGGTGGACCCCACCGGACCCAGTTCCCTCTGCCACTGGACGTTTCCCGAACCGTCCAGCTTCATTATCAATCCGCCAGTGTTCTGATTAAGGTCAGTCGTACTTCCAACCGCCAAGTAGCCGCCGTCGTTGGCCTGTCTGATCTGGGTTACGGCGCTGCTTGCCGGTCCTGCCGGGTATACGTACGTCCAGAGCGGTTTGCCGGCCGAGTCGAGCTTCTCGACCAAAGCGCATTGGATTCCGCTCAATGCTGGGCAGCTGCTCTTGGATCCGCAACCGATCGTCCCGCCGCCGAGGATGTATCCTCCGTCCGACGTCTGCTGCACAGAGACTCCATACGCGTAGGCGCCTGGTGGAGTGTTGAAGCAGCCAAGCTCCCTCTGCCACTGCGGCTTGCCCGAAGAGTCGAGTTTGACGAGCCAGTTCACGCCTATCCCGCCTGATGACTGGGTTAGGGCCAGGACGATGTATCCGCCGTCAGAGGTGACTTCGACATCTTCTGGTGTAAGGCTGTATTCGATGTTATTGAGGATGTTGGCGTAGACCTTGATGTACTGGTTCGAAGCGGGGGTCGGCGATGGCGTCGGAGTCGGTGTCGGGGATGGAGTGGGTCGGGGGTGGGCCAATGCCGTGGCGTCATTCAGAAGCAGCGCCGCGCTGCCAAAGATGCTGAGTGCAGCGACTGAGGAAATGACCGCCAATGCTGCGGGCTGGAGTTTGGTTTTCATCGGCCTTATGTGATGCCTCCACACGGTGCGGGCTCGAGGAAGTATGTCGTCGGCTCCACCGATGGTTTGACCATGAGCACCCTTTGTTACGGGATTGTTACGACGAGAAAACCCTCACCCGTGATTGCGGGGTGACCGCGAGACAACAGCGCGATTTCCTGGATGTCGCACGACCCAAGTCAGCTAGGCGGAGACATCAAGGCGGATCGTGTGATAACCGGAGGCGCCACTCGGAAAGCTTGAAGACGACGTCGGCTCCTGTGACGCCCCGGTTCCGTCCACCGCCCTGACCTGTAGGACAAACGACCCCTCGTGCCGAGGCGTCCAGTTTGCGTCCCACAGGACCCAGGTCAGGCCTGAGAGCGGCGCTACGAGGTCGCCCGCCGACCAGTTCTTGCCGCCATCGGTGCTGTACTCGACCTTGCTGATCCCGCGCGTACCCGCGAACGCCACCCCGAAAAGGCGGACCGCTTCCCCGGCCTTCGCGATGGCGCCGTCCTTCGGTATGTCGAATCGGGCTGTGGTCTTTACCACCGCACGCCGGTCCCAGCCCTCCGACTCCCAGTAACCCCCATCATCCCGGCTCGCCAGGTCGATCGAGTCAAGCCATTTGGGACCCTTCATTCCGTAATGCCCGGGCACCAGGATTCGGGCTGGGAATCCATGACTGGTCGGCAGCGGAGCGCCGTCCAGCGCGTACGCGACCAGAATCTCCGGCGCGCCAGATATAAGGCTCAGCGGCAAGCTCTCCGTATAACCGTCTCGCGCCTTGAAACGGGCGTAAGTCGCGCTCGGCTGTGGCAAGGCCATGCTGACGAGATCGTGGAGCCGGACGCCCGTGAACTGACCGGTGCTCATCAAAGGTCCTCCGACGTTGTTGCTGATGCATTCGAGGGTCACGTACTCGGTGACGCTCGGCAGAGCGCGCAGGTCGGCCAAGGAGAGGTGCATCGGGTCGTTGACGAGCCCACCGACGTTCAAAGTCCACCCTTGCGCCGAGACGACCGGGTCGCTGAAGTTCTTCGACACGACGTAAAAGTTCTCGACCGGCGTTATCGCAAGCGATGCTCCCGACAAGCCAGTCTCGGGTGCTTTGAAGACCGCCTGGTACCAGCGCGGGAGCAGCTCATAGACAAGCCCACCGGTGCTCAACGCGGCGATTCCAATCGGCAACAGCCGCAACATGCGGCGGCGCCCTGGATCTGCCCCGACCGGCGCCACAGTCGCCGGATCGCCGCCCACTTGCAGCACCACGCCGTAGGCGGCGAACAGGAGGCCCCAGACCAGCGGTGCTGTCGGCCCCTCGTTGAGTCCTAGGAAGCCATCCCCTGATATCGGAAGCAAGACAAAGGCGACCACCGCCCAGCCAGCGGCCGCGACCGCGAGCGCCAGTGGTGTCCGAGGCCAGACTTTCCTCGCCCAGCCCCACGCTGCGCCGAGAACCCCCAATCCAAAGATCATGCCGACGATGATGCCCGCCTCCTCAACGACTTTGCCCGCGTGCTGAAGGGTGTCGATAAGGAACCCGAAGACGAAGCCCGGCATCACCGCGAGGATGGGTTGTTGCAGCAGTTGTGGCAGTGGGCTGGTGCCGATGAGGAGTTTGGCGAAATACATCAGCGCCACCAGGACAAGGCCGGCGACCACGCCGGAGCCGAAACCGCGAATCACAACTCGTCGCACGCTCACGGGGCGAACCTACCTCAGGCCGGTTACACGGGGGTTACATATTGCCCGCGCTGATTCGGCTCCGGCCACGCCGACTGTGTGACTCGTCTGGGCCGTCTATCCCGCCGTGGTTAGGCTGGGCGTCGCGACCTTCCATTCGCCGCCGAACGCCTGTAGACCTTCTCCTTTGGCGTCACCCTTGGCCTTGTCCCCAGCAAACCTGTACAGGAGGTGACCGTTGTAGGCGACCTGGTCGCCGTTGGCATTCATTGCCACGGTCAGCGTTCCGGAGAGCGGCACCATGCTGCTGGGACTGCCCTTGGTAAGCAGGGGGGGCCAATTGGTGAGACAGGCTCCAGTGCATTTGGGCGCGGTCGGGGCGTCGACCGTCAAGTAGTACAGCGTCAACCCATCAGGCGAAGTCAAAACTGTCTCCTGGGCATTCATCACGGTAGCGGTTCCTTGCTCCAGATCCACCCCACTCGCAGCAGACGCGGCCGGCGATGGAGTGGTTCCAGCTGAGCCGGAAGTGGTCGGGCCGCATGCGGCGGCGAGCGCAACGATCCCGAGGGCGACGGCCACTCTGAAGAGGCGAGGGCGGTCTAGAAGAACCTTCATCTGTTCAACCTCTTAGCGTTTTGGGACGCGTGGACATGAACTCTCGCCGAGTATCAGGACCGCGTGTTACACGCCGGTTACACGCGCCGTAACCGGCCTGTAACAGCACCTCTCGAACATCGGGGGGCGGCTGAGAGCTGCTCGAGGACCCGTACCATCGAAGGAGGCCATGGAGACAGGATCGGTGCTGGTCGTCGATGACGATCCCAAAATCCTCGAATTGGTGCGGGCCTACCTGCAGCGGGCCGGCTATGCCGTGGTCACGGCTGTGGATGGAGAGGACGCGCTGCGCAAGATCGAGACACACCGACCGAACCTCGTAGTGCTGGATGTAATGCTGCCGCAGGTGGACGGTCTGGTCCTGGCCCGGCACCTCAGGGACGAACGCGACAACTTGCCCATCCTCATGATGTCCGCGCGGGGAACGGTCAGCGACCGCATCACCGGGCTGGTCGAAGGCGCCGATGACTATCTGGCCAAGCCCTTCAGCCCGGCCGAGCTGGTGGCCAGGGTTAACGCTCTGATACGTCGAAGCTCGCCGGGGGCCCTGCCCACCGAGGCCTTGCATCACGGCGACCTCCATATCGACCTCGAGAGACGAGAGGTCCTGTGCGCTGGGCAGATCGTCTCCTTGAGTGACCTCGAGTTCCGTCTGGTCGCGACCCTGATCCAGGCCCAAGGCAGGGTGCTCTCGCGCGAGCACCTTGTGGAGTGTGTCTACGGGCTGGGCGGAGAGGTCACCGGCAGGGCGATTGATGTCGCTATCAAACGGATCAGGGCCAAGCTCGGTGACGATGTCGAGGCGCCGCGTTACATAAGCACGGTACGCGGAGCCGGTTATCGGGCCGCGGCTCTCCCCAAGCCCCCGACACCATAAGCCTCACCTGCCTTGCTCAGGTGGGGAGGCTGAACCAGAACCTGGTCACACCACGCTCCGACTCAACTCCAACCCGGCCGCCCGTCGCCTCGACAAGCTGCTTGACCACCGCCAGACCGATCCCCGCCCCGCCTCGAGACCGGTCGCGCGATTTCTCGACACGGTAGAAGCGCTCGAAAACGTGGGGCAGGTCGACCGCCGGAATGCCCTCACCGCTGTTAATGACGCTGACCACCACTGACCCGTCCTCCCCATTGGCGCGAATCGATACTGAGCCACCTTCCGGCGTGTAGCGGGCGGCGTTCTGGAACAGATTGAGTAGGACCTGCGCAATGTGGTCCGGGTTGGCCAAAACCCGCAGGCCGGCAGTCAAAGTCAGATCGACTTTAATGCGGCGACGGTCGAAGCCCGGGGACGAGAGCTTCAACGCGGCTTGGATGACCTGTCCGAGATCGATCGTGTCGAGTGAGCGCGCCATCGGTGATGCGCCGGTCCCAAGTTCGTCCAGTGAGAGCGAGAGCCTGTAGAGGCGATCCACCTCTTGATCGAGTGAATTGAAGACCTCTGTGCTGGTCGGCATTACCCCGTCTCGAAGCGCCTGCAGGTATCCCCTGAGGGTTGTAAGCGGTGTCCGCAGTTCGTGGGCGAAGTTGATGATCAGGTCCCGCCGCAGCCGCTCCTGATCTTCCAGCCCGGCCGCCATCTGGTTGAACGAGTCGGCGAGCGACGCCAACTCGGGGGCGGCCGGTCGGTCTACCCTGACGTCATAGTTCCCCTCAGCCACCCGGCGGGCTGCACGCGCAACCCCGTCCAAGGGCCGTGTCACGGCCTGGGCCAGCACCATCGCCAATCCCAACGAAGCCAACAAGGCCAGCAACGTGGTGACGATCACGACTCTCGTCACCGATTCGTCGAACATTGTGTGAGCCAGCTCGGCGGTGGCGCCGTGCTCGACCATCAAGCGTTGAAATGTGGCGGCGCCAACGCCCTGGACGCCGACTGCCTCGACACCGAGCGCGAGCCCGGACGCCGCCAGCGAGCCGAGCGCTATCCGACCCCTGACACTGCGCAGCAACTGCGAGACTCGCATCGCGTCAAGCTCCGGGCGCGATCATGTTGACCTCAAGGCGAGCGTCCACGCAGGCGGGAACGGCCATCGTTCACATTGTTGCGTACAAAAACTGGGCGGAGGCGTGACCTCCGCCCGAGCGACGAGGTGGTGTGCCGGAAGAAGGGGCGCACACGACTGGTCGGTTCAGACCGTCCTGTGTGGGCATTGCGGCTCGGCCTTCCCTCCCCAACTCTTTCGAACTGTTAGCGCAGAGACGCGAAGTCGATCACCGGGCAGCGAACCAATGTCGACGTTACTTGGAGCGTTCCCTGCCCCGCCGTTACGGCAGCGAAGATGTCGTCGTCTTTACTCAACTCGAATGGAGTCACTCCGGGGTTCCAGTGGAAGATCTGCAGATTCCAGGCACCGCCCGAGTAGCCGATCTCGGTTGGGATGAAGTTGAGAACGTTGCCGCCGGTTGGGTCATCGGGCAGGGCGGCCAGCAGGCGCGCGGTCTGCACCGCCGGGACCTTGCCATCGACGCCGACGATGTGGAAGACGATGTTACCCTTGCTGATCAGCTGGGCCGCGTGAGGCGACGAGGTGACCTCTGCAGTAGCCTGGTACTGGATGATGTGGTGATCGTAGAAGCCAGAGTTTGCGGTGACTGCGTTGGCCGAGACTGAAGGGGCGAGCGCTAACAGAGCCACGATGGTCGCTGGTATGGTCGCGAGGCGGACGAGCTTCATGGTCGTAACTCCTCTTTTTCTTTGTGTCCGCGAGATTTCGCGGCACCACGCACGTTCTCAGGCTTGTGTTACAGCCTGATGTCCGCCGGCTGGGCCTGAAGAGGGCTAGATGAGATTCCTGGACACATCTGGCACTCGGCATCAGCCGGCACGTAACAGCTTGTCGAGCCATGGCTGTAGGTGGTACAGAGCTGAGATGCATTGAAATCCCACCGGCTAACGTCGTGGGCGATCACGTATGGCGCCCACGCGGATCCTGCCGACGCTGAGCCCGCCCTAGGTGGAGCGGCGCAACCTGATGTCGACCTCGCGCTCGACGTAGGTCCACTCTTCTGTCGCGCGCAACACACCGACCAGCTCATCGAAGGCGGCACTGTCCGTGGGAGCGAACTCGAACCACGTGATGAAGTCGAAAGGCTCGCCGAGTTCGCGGCCATGGTGCAGGCGGCGGGCGATCCTTGGCAGGTACGCAAGCGTGCTCGCGATATGGTGAGAGCGCTCTTCGAAAATGGCGCGCCGCTCGTCATGGGGCAGCGCCCACCATTCGGCGCGCTTGCGGATGGGAATCATGGCGGCTGAAGTCGCGATTGGTCTCCCCAACGGCGCCTGGCGCGCCGCCAGCGCATGGCGCTCGGCATCGAGGACGTAATGGTCGCGTTCGATCGTGCCCCGCAGCGCCCATGTCCCGTAGCCCGGTCTGTCTGAGCCTTGGACTACATCGATCCTTTCCACTGGAGGCAGGCCTTCGCCTTTGATGGTGGTCACGCCCTGCACTGACCACAAGCCGGCGCGACCTCCGATGAAAGTGACGAGCATCGGTCGGTTCGTATCCATCGAAGCCACCTGATGAGGATCGATTTTGCGCCCGACGAGGCGCTTTTTCCTCTTCCAGTCTCGAAGGTTTGACGCCGCCGGCCCGCGCGTCCACGCCGTCGACCACCCTACAGACCTCGCGGCCGGCAAGACTACTGCAGAACTACTGCAGTAGCACATGGAGGTTGTCACGTTAGCTCCGCCGCCAAGGCGGTCCTGAATTCAAAAGTTGGTCGGAGGGACGGGACACTATTTGAACTCCCAGATCGAACTCGCCGGAGGCGTGCTCAACCTCGTTCGGGCGCATCGCGACCGGCTGGGTCATGGGTCCACAGGCACTTAGACGCCCGAGCCAGTCCGCTTCTGACTGAGGTCCCTTGGACAACTGGCGAGCCCCTTCCTAGTCGACCGTGACCCACTGTCATCGCAGAACTCTCAGAGCCTGTATCCGATTGCGAATGGCCTCGCTCCTTGTCCGCCATCACGCCTGGCCGAGGAAAGGGTGACCGACCGACCATAGGGAGGCGGGTTCGTCGGAGGCTGATCCTGCTACCCTCGGCGGACACAAGAGCGAGATCGGCAACTGGTGATCCTCCCCAAGATCCGGGATCCGCGGTTCATCACCGTGCGTCGCGGCGGCAGCCTCCAAGACGATGATCACCGCCTTCTGGCGATCTGGGCAGTTGACTGCGCTCAGCACGTGCTGCACCACTTCGAGCAGGCACGGCCGAACGACGACCGTCCGCGTCGGGCGATCGACCTCGGGCGTGCCTGGGCGCGGGGTGACATCACGTGGGGAGAGGCCCGCACGGCGGCCGGCCATGCAAACGCCGCGGCCAGAGACCTGAGTGGGGCAGGACGGCATGCTGCGTACGCGGCCGGCCAGGCCGCGGCGGTGGGCCATGTGGCGGCCCACGAGCTCGGTGCTGCGGCCTACGCGATCAGGGCGGCGCGGGCGGCAGCGGCTGAAGATGAGCGCGAGGCGGCTGGCCGCTTGGAGTGCCAGTGGCAGCGCGCCCAACTCCCCCACGAGATCCGAAAACTTGTGCTCGACGACCAGCGGCTGCGCAACGAGTTGTGCTGGTTTGCGTTCGACTGCTGACAAGGCTCGCTCCCGGCGGCCGCCACACCGTCAGGTTGGGAAGCTTGTCGATCGCACTGCGTTGCAGGAACCCTCGGCACGGCATGCCTGCAACGGCAACGATGAACCCGACGAGGTCCCTACCTGAAGTTGCAGCATTGAGCGAAGGCGTAAGCGCGAGAATTATTCGCGTGATCGTGGACTGTGCAGCCTGGCACGTGGAGCTGATGCGCACGGGTCGGATCCCGCCGGACAGCGACACGACAGTTGATCCCGATCAAGCCGAGCTTGACTGTCGGCGCTATGTCGAACTAGTGGGCATGGTTCGGGGCGATGAGGGCCGTGAGGTATTCGACGCATTGCTGGCGACTGTCGGCGACCCCATGCTTGATTGAACCTCGTAATGGCCTCGTGACCGAAGCTGCCTCGCGCAAGGAGATTCAGCAGGTTCCCAGCCATTTCGGGAGATCGTTGTGCCAACCCACATAGGCAAGAGGCGCCTGGTACACAAGACAGGTGGCGCCTGGCGCCGCCGATAAGGGGAATCATGTAAATCCAATCGGCCGCCTCGTCAACCGCGGTCGGCGACGAGCCAGACAATCGGAAAGGTGGCAAGCCACAGCGCAAGGCTGAACAATATGAAAGAGGGTGTTGCGTGCCAGTTTGTGGGCCGGGAGGGATCCCAATCAACAGTTACAAAGAATTCAGGCAACCCTGCTCCAGACGCTCATCGGCTCGATTCAGTTGGTCAGCTCAACAAGAGCTCCACAGCCCCGAGCGTGCGAGGTTCTAGCGCACAATGCGTCCATCGTTGGCCTCGGAGGACCGGCTCCGCCCGGGAGAGGGTGCCGGTAGTGATGATCTCGCTACCTCGCAGGCCACTCGGCAGCCCGCGCAGCAGCCAGCCCAAAGCCTCCAACGGACCGCCGAGGACATCGAGGCCGCGACCGCGGGTGATCGGTACGCCATCGCACATGAGATCGCATTCATATGCTGAGAGTCCGCGAACCTCGTCGGGAGAGACTTTCCGTCGCGGTCCAATCGCCAGCGCTGCATGCAAGCCGGCGTCGGCGACTGCCTCCGCTGGACTCATCTTCCAGCCCTCAAAGTGACAATGGACGACTTCGAGACCGACAGCCACCCAGGCGACTGCGGTGGCAATCACGCCGAGGTCGGCTCCTTGCTCCAGGTCGCGGTCGATTCCGAGCACGATCTCGGGCTCAATGCGCGGCTGGACAAGACCGTCGAAGTCGACTCGATGTGCAACCAGCGTCTCGCTGTAGATAGGCGCGTGAAAAGGCTGGTCGAGACCGAGCGCCGCCCATTGCGATTGGTTGGTGAATCCAAGTTTCCAGCCCACTTTGTGCCAACCTGCCGCCAATCGCTCTCTTTCGAGAGCGTCGCCGATCTGATAGCCCTCGAGCATCGTGATCGCTCGTTGCGATGGAATCGTGGCGCCGACAGACCGTGCCCCCGCGAGAGATTCCTGGACGAGGAGAACCACATCGGCAGTATGAGCACCCCGAGAAGCTCTGGGTTTGATGGAGGCTCCAACTTCTTGGAGATGGAACGTTAGGTCAGGAGCCAGGCAACTTTGGCGTGAAGACATAGGCGGCTCCGGCGCCGGCGTGGAAAGGAGCGCCTACGAGCACCGTCGGACCGCCCACCGCTACGTAAAGGCCGAAATCGTCACCAGCCGCGCCGTCGGAAGGCGTGAACTCCGCCTGCTGTGTCCACCCAGCGTCGCTGCTGGTGAAAACATAAGCGGCACCTGTGAACGAGTTCTTCCCTGGCGCGCCCAGTACCAAGGATGAGTCGTCGATCGCCATGGCGTAGCCGAACGCTTCACCGGGGACCTCATCTGATGCCCTCAGCCTCTGCTGCAAATTCAATGCCGCTCCGGTTCGCGTGAACACGTAGGCCACCCCGCCGCCGAGGCCCGCGGCGTCCACCACCACGGTCGATCCCGCAGTCACTACGGACCTCCCGAAAAAGAAGGCAGCTGGATCAGGCGTCGTCAACTCTTGCCGCTGCGACCATGTCCCGCCTACGCGGTTGAAAACATAGGCGGCTCCAGAGTTGGAGTTCTTGAAGGGAGCGCCGACAACCACCGTCGACCCGGAAATTGCCGCTTCGTAGCCAAACAAATCGCCCGCCATGCCATCGGAGGCTGTCAGCTCTACCTGCTGTGTCCAGTTTTGCCCATTTTGGACAAAAACATAGGCGGCCCCGGTATTGGAAGCCTTGCCGGGGGCGATGACGACCAGCGATGAGCCGGACACCTTGGCGTCAAAGCCGAACAGATCGTTGGGTTTGCCATCCGAAGCCGTTAACTCTTGTTGCTGCAGCCATGACGACCCCGAGCGGATGAAAACGTAGACGGCGCCTGAGCTCGAGTTCTTGCCCTGGGCACCCACCAGCAGCTCGGGTTGTCCGTCCTCAGTCGAGCTGGCGAACACCACAGCGGAGCCGAACTCATCTCCCGCAACGGAATCCGATGCGGTCAACTCCGCCCGCTGGCTCCATGTGGCTCCCGACCTCACGAACACATACGCCGCACCGGCGTTGGAGTTCTTGAACAGTGCGCCGACCGCTAGAGTCGAGCCGTCGATGGCTACCAGTCCGCCGAACGCGTCGCCCGGTTGCCCGTCAGCGGCGATCAGCTCTTGCTGCGCGAAGGTGCCGAGCAGAGGCGAGTTGGTCTGGAAGGTTTTCGCAGTGACCGTGCCCATTCCGGTGGGTCCAAGGGCCAGAGCCGCCAGCATGCCCAGACCACTGAGCGCCAACGATGGTCGTCTTACAAGAGCGCGGGGCACCTGCATCTTGTTTCCCTCCCAGATTGTGATTTGGGACACCGACACACCGCGGTGACGTCGCGCGAGGTAGTGCTATCGAGGCGTGCGCTTGTACAGATTAGGCCGACTCCAGTTCCAGTGTCTGCGGATTCAGATCGACGCAACCCAGACCCCTAGCGCCTCAATGACCTCAGCTCCACCTAGCTTCCACTCTCGATGTTCGCGACGCCTAACCCAAGCGTTGAAATGATCCTTGTCGGACAGTCGCGACGCGCTAGTCACCCATTGGGTCCAGCAGAACTTTCCGAAGTCTGTGGGTCCTGGCCCCCTGCCTTCCAACACGTGAAATAGCGGCCCCGTATCTAATGTCCGCCGCTGGCCATCGCGCCAAACTGCTGCAGAACTGCTGCAGAACTGCTGCAGTAATACAGCGGTCCTGTCACACCCCTGAGCCTCCATCAAACCCAGGGCACTTCAAGTCATGTTGATTCCCGCAGTTTTGAACTCGAATTTGTGGAGCGTCGGAAAGCCATCCGTCCAGATTTGAGCCGTTTTTTCGCCGGATTACTACATCAAGTACTACAGAGAACGTTTGCCACGGATCAGTTCAGGGGCGGCGCGTGGATGAAGAAGTCCCAGCCGAGGCGCGAGGCGTCAGGCTCGCCTAACGACGGGCCGAACCAGGCGTGACCACCGCCTTTGACAACTTCGAGCATGACTTTACTGCGGACCTGGCACGCAGTCCACGTGTAGGTAGTCGCGCTCGCATCGTCGGCCGTCGCGGGCGTAGCTGCGCATCCATCGAGGGACGCCCACTCCTGCATGACGGACATTGTCGGTCGAAACGTCCCGATCCCGGGAGTGAGTCCCCCACTGAGTGGCACGAGATCATCAGCGTCGCCATGCATCTCCATCACCGAGATCGGCCGCGAGGGATGGCACTTATCAACGAGAAGCGAGCCCGAAACTGAAACGACCGCCGTGATCTTGCCCGCCAGCTCGCAGCCGAGCCGCTGGGCCATCATCGCGCCGTTGGACATTCCCGTGGCCAGGATTCGCGTGCGGTCGATATTTTGCTCGCCGGCGACTTTGTCGATAAGCGCGCTGATGAAGCCAACATCGTCATACGTGTTGCGGGCACAGCACCACCCGGCGTTCCACGACCTGCCGAGTCCCTCCGGATAGACAACGACAAAACCATCCTCGGTCGCGACCTGGTCGAAATTCGACATGTATTCCATTTCCGCGTCGTAAGAGGTGTAGCCATGCATCGCGATCACCAGAGGAACCGATTTCGACATGGAGAGCCCGGTCGGCCTGACCAACAAATATTCACGCTTGATCGCCTGGAATGTGAGGACGCCAGTCCCAGGCGCAGGACTCCCCGCAACTTTCGTTACGGGCGAACTGTTCGCGGCTGGATTCGAGCCACCGCAGGCGACCGCTGCCATGAGCAGGCAGGCAGCCGACATGCTCAGGCCACGGACGAAACTCACCTTCCTGGAGGCGCCTCGGACGTTTCTATGCTTCATGAATCGTTTCGCCGCCAATCACCTTGTCGAGTCGGACGACTGCTTTCCCTTACAGTTGGTCCACACGGACGTTTCGGTGATTCCGTTCTGCGTTTGGTTCGGTCCACCCGTGCAAAGGTCGAGCTGGGTCCAACGTTGAATTGACGTGCGCCTGCCGGAACATCAAGCGCAAGTCTGAGAGGAACTTGAGCCGGCGGCTCATCGAGGCTCGGCTACCAAGCGCCCTTTGTGTCGCGCTCGAAAACGTCAACACCAAGCCTCCCACCGGTAACAATGATGATTCACCACCGCCAGAACTGCGATGCCCAGACTTCGTTCTGGACGCCCGAAGTTTAGGGCTAGTCGCCTCGCTTGGCTGGGCGCACAATGGAGCTGCCGGCCGGGCGCCCTCCGCCGGGTGCCTTCGTGCCGTGACCGAGGAGGTAACGCATGAGTACGACCGCGACCGCTCAGCGCAACGTCGAGCTCGCCCGGAAGGGCTACGCAGCATTCAACGAGCAGGACATCGAAACCGTCAATGGCCTGATCAACGACGACGCCGTCTGGCACGTGGGCGGCAGCTCGCCGCTGACGGGCGATTACAAAGGAAAGGCCGCCATCCTTGACTTCTTCATGCAGTTCGGCCAGATGACCGAAGGCACGTACAAGGCTGACATCCACGACATCCTGGCCAACGACGAACACACGATCGTGATGGGGACTGAGCACATGACGCGCAAGGGGAAGAAGTTCTCGGACAGGTTCGTCGACGTCGTCCATCCCGACGACGACGGGAAGGTCAAAGAGTTCTGGCGGTTCGTCGAGGACCAGGGCAAGATCGACGCGTTCTTCAACGACTGACGTCTAGGGGTAGAGACCGCCCGCGTGGCCGCTGCCACGCGGGACACCGCTTGCACCTGACTGAAATTCATGACGCCCTCCGTGAGGCAATTGAGGGAAGGGCGCCACAACGGAAAAGGCGCTCCTCAAGCTCTTATCGCCAAGATCAGAGTCGAGGGCAATGAGGCGGCGCCCACACTGCGACCGACTTCGTGCCACAACACACATCCATCACCGACTCGAGCCCCGAATGAAGTGCTGACGGGCAGAACGACTGATAGGCCGATCAAGTAGCAAGCGGTCAGCAAACCCGGGGGCACGCTGCCAGGGTCACGTCCAACATTCTCAAGAGGCTGAAGCGTGCCCAAGAGATCACATTGCGGACCCCGGTCAGACCGACGGCGAAGTCCCAGCTCCCAAGGAAGCCCGCCTCTTCGCCGAAATGCGCCGCGAGACTGACCATTCGAGAAGTCAACCCACGACACAGAACGTCAATCAGCAGGAATCTGGTCTGAAATTCAGATCCCTCTCTCTCGGTCGCGCGCAAGCACATCATTCGAAGCTGGCCGTCTTCGCAGATTCCAGCGCAAGACGATACTGTCGCCGGTTCTTGCTGCCGCCTCGGCGGCCGTCAGCAGCGCCGCCTTTGGAGCGGGCGAAAGTTGCGGGAGGAGCATGAGCGCCCCTCCCGCGGCCGTTCTGGCGAGGAACTGACGCCGCCTGATCACGATCGTCGCCGTATCTCGCCCCAAATCGGGGCGGTTCGCCTCTTTACGCGATCAGGCTCCTCGATCGATCGCGACGCCGCCGATGCTGAGGTGCGTGATACCAAGCGGGGGATTGAGCGGATGGAATGTCGCGAAGCCGGGGACCTCCATGTTCCATCCCTCCTCTTCGCCGGTCAGGAGGGGGACGGCGCCCACGTTACAGACGAGCTCGAGGGTTACGTCGTGA
>Ga0209283_10000130_pt1 | contig 34556 bp, 44 predicted proteins | sample CZO8metaG_2_FD_188354 | JGI IMG/M metagenome (GOLD analysis project Ga0209283, IMG submission 188354) | Vadose zone soil microbial communities from the Eel River Critical Zone Observatory, Northern California, USA - CZOApr15con2H1.8 metaG... | ecosystem: Environmental > Terrestrial > Soil >...
GCGAATGCCGAGGCGAGAAGGGCCGTGACGGCAATTACGATGATCACGATCGCAACCAACAGCCTCTTGTGCGATATCCAGACGTTCCCTGAATGCTGCGAGTTAGATGACACTTGGTTTCCTCCGATTAGCCGTGGACCCGCACCATAATGTTCAAACTGGTATGATCCTAATCTGAGGTTAAGGTAATTGCGGCTCCAGCCTCAAACATCGAAACAGAGCATTCTGGAGGTGGTAAGATGACCGTCTCCTTCGATCGGGTAGCGAGCATCTATGATTCTACACGTTGGGGTGGGATTCCACTCGCTGTAATGGAGAAAATGATCAACGGTATGAAAGATACCCTCAAGGGCTGTCAGCTCATTCTCGACGTTGGAACAGGGACAGGACGCTTCGCTCAATACTTCGACAGCTCGGGATTCTACGTTGTCGGAGTAGATGTTTCGCTGTCCATGATGGCCAAGGCGCGAGAGAAGGGCGTGAGGACCTTGGTCCGAGCCGACGCTCACCATCTGCCTTTCAGAAATGCTTCTTTCGACGCCACTATCATGATACATCTTCTCCACCTGGTCCATGACTGGAGTCAAGTGGTTCGCGAAGTAGGTAGGGTAACAAGAAAAATCATTGTGTCGGAAGTGGGGGAGGCTGAGGGATTTCGTCCTCGCCAAGAATACCTTCGCCTGAGAAAGAGCATGGGGCATCCTCTGAATCGTTTCAATGAGGCTGAACTTGGCTTTCGAAGAATTGTTCCTCCGAGAGTTCTAGTTCGCATCGGAGATTATCAGACAGACGTAAACGCCGACGAGGCCATTACCCAATTGGAAAAGGAAGGTTTCGCAATATCTTGGGACCTACCAAAGGAGATCCATCAAGCCATCATTGACCGTCTCCGCTCCGATTATCAAGGAAAATTCCTTCGCCGCCACGATGTAGTGGAAATCGCTGGTTGGGACCCAGAACAGTTTCGGAATCTTAGAATGTGAGAAGCAAGCATGGATGTTCCCTTCGACAAAGTTGCGAGCATCTATGATGCTACAAGATGGGCCGGTGTCCCACGAGAAGTCATGAAGAAGATTCTCAATACGATGAGAGACGCCTTCAAAGACTGTGACCTGATTCTTGACATCGGGACCGGAACGGGACGATTCGCCCAATATTTCAACGACGCAGGCTTCACAGTAATAGGAGTCGATGTCTCACTCCAAATGATGCACCAGGCGCGTGAAAAGGAGGTTCGAGATCTCGTCCGAGCCGATGCTCACCATCTGCCCTTCAGAGATCAGTCTTTCGATGCTTCCATCATGATTCACGTCCTGCACCTAGTTCGCGACTGGGTCCAAGTAATCCACGAAGTAGGACGAGTAACAAGGAAGGTCCTAGTGTCCGAAGCGGGAGATGTGCAAGGTTTCAGCGCGAGACAAAGTTACCTGGAGGTCAGAAGGGAGATAGGCTATCCTTTGAACCGGCTCAACGACGGGGAATTCGGGCTACGCAAACTCGTCCCTCCCTTATTCGTAATGCCAGCGGGAGACTATTGGACCGATGTCAATGCGGACGAGGAAATAACCTCCTTCGACAAGAGAAAGTCCTCCGTATCGTGGGACCTACCCGAAGCTGTGCACGGAAGAATCATTCAGCGACTTCACGCAGAATATCAGGGAAAGACCGTCCGCCGCCACGACATCGCAGAGGTCGTGGGCTGGGACCCGGTGCGGCTTCGCGCTTTGAAACAGTAGGAGTTCCACTTCGTTGTCCCAGAGAATCGTAACCACGCTGGAGAATGTCAGACGACTTGCCATAAACAAGCAACATCTCGCGGGCAAGCTACCGAACAGGCCTAATGCTGACAACATCCTAGAAGTAATGCGGGATCTTGGCTGCATTCAGCTGGACCCGATTAGCGCAGTCGCGCCCAGCCACCTCGTCGTTCTATGGAGCAGACTCGGAAACTTCGAAAGGTCCGACTTGGATATGCTTCTCTGGCGTGATAGAAAGCTATTCGAGTACTGGGCACATCAGCAGTCCATTGTTCTGATGGAAGACTATCCCCTCTACTACTCCATGATGAGGGGGTTCCCCAAACCCTGGGGATCAGCCTGGAGCCAGCGAGCTCAGCATTGGCTCAGCTCACACTCTGACCTGCGGAATTTCGTGTTGAACGAATTCAAGCAGAAGGGACCCATGCTGTCCCGCCAATTTGAAGACAAGTCACGAGCAAAACCCCCCCGTACAGGCTGGAGTTCTGGAGGAGAGGTCTCTCGAATGCTGTTCATTCTCTTCTTCAAAGGAGAAGTAATGGTTGTCGGCCGGCAAGGAAACCAGAAACTCTGGGACCTCCCCGAGAGGTTCCTGCCATCCTGGGTCTCAAAGAAGGAACTATCAGAAGAAGATGTGGAATACGAAGCTGTCCAGAGAGCACTCCGAGCCTTAGGGGTTGCCAATGCATCTGAGATAGACTACCATTTCCTACGCGGCCGATATCGAAACTTGAAGGCAACCCTCAAACGGTTGGACGCGGAGTCAAAGATCCATCAAGTTGACATTGTTAAGGGACCGATTGGGAAGGGTGACCGGTACATTCACTCGCAGGACATCCCTCTTCTCAAAGAGTTAGATTCGAACGGATGGCAGCCAAGAACCACACTACTCTCTCCCTTCGACAATCTGATCTGCGATAGGAAGAGAACGAAGCTTCTTTTCGGCTTCGATTTCACTTCTGAAATCTACACTCCCAGAAGCAAACGCAAGCACGGGTACTACGTGCTTCCAATACTGTACGGTGACAGATTCATCGGCCGGATAGATCCCCTTATGGACAGGAAAAACGAGAAACTTCTCATCAATGCTGTGCACGCCGAGCCTCATGCACCCAGGGATAAGAACGCTGCATTGGAGATTAGGGACACAATCGAACAGCTCTCAGATTTTCTCGAAGCCAAAGAGGTAGTCTATTCGCGGAAGGTTCCCAAGTTCTGGAGAAGTTATCTTCACTAACTCGAAACGAGTTCCTAGCTCTAGGAGTGTCCCAGTATACGGTGGGGCTTGTAAGGCTCCTCAAGCCTCTTCATATCATCCTCTGAAAGCCGAACATCAAGAGAACCCACAGCCTCCTCCAACTGCTCGACCTTAGTCGCACCAATTATCGGCGCGTTTACTCCCTTGTGAAGCAGCCAGGCAAGCGCGATCTGAGAAGTGGTGACTCCCTTCTCCTTCGCCACTTCCTCAGCGCGTTCAACAACGTCGAAATCCTCTGGGCGGAAGAACCTCTCTGCAAAGTACTTGTCAGTCCTATATCTCGCCGAGTCCGGTGGTTTTCCGCGCTTGTATCTCCCGGTGAGGAAGCCCCTGGCGAGTGGACTCCAGGGAATCAAGCCTATTCCTTGGTCTTTGCACAGCGGTATCATTTCTCGCTCTTCTTCTCGATAACATAGGTTGTAGTGGTTCTGCATCGAGACGAACCGGGCGATGTGCAGTAGGTCGCTGGTGTAGAGTGCTTTGGCAAACTGCCATGCCCACATGCTGGACGCGCCGATGTAGCCGACTGTTCCCTGCCGGACCAAGTCGTTCAGCGTGAGAAGGGTTTCTTCGATAGGAGTAGCATAGTCCCATCGGTGAATTTGGTAAAGGTCAATTCTATCGGTACGAAGTCGTTTGAGGGACTTTCGAACCTGCGACAAGATGTGATATCTCGAGAGGCCCTCCTTGTTCGGTCCCTCGCCAACCTTGAGCCGAACCTTAGTCGCGAGAACAATCTCGTCTCTGTGATCCCTCAAGAGTTCACCTAGAATCTCCTCGGATCTTCCGTCAGAGTACAGGTTAGCAGTATCGAAGAAATTCACACCAAGATCAAGGGCGCGCTTCACAATGGGCTTTGCCTTGTCAATCTCGACCATCCATTCTTCCGAATTGCCGAAGGACATTGTGCCGAGACAAATGCGAGAAACCTGCACCCCAGTAGATCCAAGCCGAGTGTAGAGCATTCGAAAATCGGAACATCAAACAATACTGTGGAGTTTAAACATTCAGAAGAATTAAATCGACAACACGAAAGTCTCCTCTAGGATAGACTTGTTAGAGGCTCAAGAGGTCGTTTACGATGATCTCTCCCAAGGCAGGATTGACCCGTCTAAATGGAAGATTCTCAATTTCCCATTGGGAAACGGTCAGGTCTGGGAGTGGAGAGAGCCCAATGCTAAGGTAGAGGCCCGGAACGGTGGCACCGCATTGACCGTGAACCCTTTCACACGCAAGCATGACAAGGTGCACATGTTCGATGATCCCAAGCAATTGTACGGGTCCAACCGGACTTTCCCAGTCTCCCGGGACAGCGTGACGGTGTTTGAGGTTGACATGGGCGCTGAGACTTACAGGAGCAACGCCCAGGACATTCAAGATGGGTTCGCTGGGTTCATCACAATGGACTTTTCCACGGGCATGATCTTCGACTTCGTGTCGACTGGGAAGAAGATTGGGGCGATATACGAGAGGCTCTTGATTCCAGGAGTGACGGATGAGAAGACGGCGTTCACCTATCTTATCGAGGCCCCTTTCTCAGGGATCAATACCAGACCAGAACAAATGCATCGCTACTCTATCATAATTGATGCTCCTAAGAGGCGGGCGGAATGGCTTGTTGATGGTAAACAATTTTTCAAGACGGAAGGAATCCCAGTTGAGCCTCGAGAAATGATGCTCGGTTTCGGACTCTTCACCCTCAAACCCGTGGACCCGGAGAAGGGAAGCGTATCTGTTCACGGGCAAGGAGCCACAGGTATCTGGAAGAACTTTAGACACACGATTCCCTGAGCATGAAAGAGTACCTGTTCAAACTCTCCGAAGGTTATCGGTAACACTTACCAAAACCGTTACCAAAACAAAAAGCGGGGGTAGACAACACAGCATCGACGTTTCAAAGGCCTAACTTTTCTCGGCTTGCGGGGAGGGTCGTTCGCTGGTGCGACATCCGCCACCACAACAACCGCATCCCGGTCCACAGCAACAACTCATTCTGACGCTTCACCTCAGTAACTTACTTACAATAGTGAAGTATTTAACCAGGCAAGTTCCCAAAGAGTAACTGGGTAACGGAATGGTTAGACAAAAGGAAGGAGAGCCATGCTGCATCTGTCCCTGTCCCTGCGAAGGACTAATCGACATCATCGGAAAGAAATGGGCACTCTGCGTCCTCGCCCAACTTGGAAACAGCGGTACGCTAAGGTTCAACAAGTTGATGCAAGGTCTGTCTGGAATCAGCGCCAAGACCCTGACAGACGTTCTCAAAGACCTTCAAGCAAGCGGGCTCGTTAAACGACAAGCATTCTCAGAGATCCCTCCTCGGGTCGAGTACCATCTGACCCATGAAGGCCGCGAACTTACAATGCTAGTCGCACCACTGATGCTCTGGGCAGACAAGAAGACCGGCCTGGTTCAGATAGATAACTAGGCCTATCTAGAACGGGAAGCTATCATCTTTCTGATCCGGTCATTCAACAGAGAAGCTTGTTTCTGCAAGTCTGCGACTTGGCTAGAAATCTTCTCTGCGTAATATTTGTCGTCCAGCGAGCCGAGATTGATCAGCACGTTGCTCGCAGCTCCTTCCACGGCTGCCCTGGCGGCTGCCGCTGCTGTTGTGACATCTGATAAAGCGTTAGTTTGACCATAATCGGCCATCTCCTGGGCGAGACGAAGAACCTGAATCGAACTCTCCATAGTGGATAACGGGACCTCAGCCGCTTTGATTGTCGCTTCCTGGATTGCTTTTCGCCGATCCTCGATCTGTTCCTTGGGAAGCTTGAAAGCTCTCATAACAGCGTTGAAAGCATCAGTATCCTCGACAACCAACTTCAAGAGGCTCTGACGAAGCTTCTCGCCCTCCTTCACCAGAGCCTGGATATGTTCAGCGTTCTTTGGGGGGTCTTTCTTTCCCAGAGTGATTCGTCCAACCATGCAGATTAGTCCCGCGGCGAGTGCGCCCATGTATGCCGCAACGCTTCCACCTCCGGGAGTAGCTTTCTTTGAAGCCACCTCTTCGCTGAACGATGACAAAGTTTGATCTGTCAGCGTCGACGAGCTGGGCGCAAAGAGCCTCTTCTCGAGAAGCTGCTCGCGACTAAAATTCTCCAGTCTAAGATAGAACTCTGCCGAGTCTACGAGAGCGTCCATCGGAGTTAGTCCAACGACCTCGCTACCGATAACTGAGACTCCGTATCTCTCCGCAAACAATCGGATTAGTTCGAAGGCTTTGAACAGCTGGCTTTTGTGATAGTTCGTCATGTTCATAGAGACTTGGACTATTCCTCGCTCTTTCAACTCGAAGCCGAGTGCCTTGACAAACTCGAGTCCGCCGTCTTTCGCGCGTAATTCATGCGCTATCTTCTTCGCTACCCCAATATCGCTGGTCCCAAGGTTGACGTTGAACGCGATTAGAATCTCCCGGGCGCCAACTGCCGTGGCACCAGCAGTAGGATGAATCTTCTCGGGGCCGAAATCCGGCTTCTTAGAAGGGTCCTTCCCTATCCTCTCTCTGAGACCCTCGAACTCTCCAGCTCTTACATCGGCTAGGTTTCGTCTATCAGGGCTGGTCGCGGCCTCCTCGTAGAGAAACACTGGGACCTTGAAACGGTCAGTAAACTCTCGCGCGAAATCTTTCGCTAGAGCAACACAATCTTCCATCGTCGCCCCAGACAATGGAACAAACGGGACAACGTCCACAGCCCCCATTCGCGGATGCTCACCCCGGTGACGAGTGAGATCAATGAGTTCGACCGCCTTGCCTGCTCCCGCAAGAGCAGCCTGCTTCACCGGCCCGGGTTCTCCCACGAAACTTATGACTGACCGATTATGGTCCGGATTGGATTCCACATCTAGTAATGTGACTCCTGGAGTTGAGCTTATCGCGTCTGCGATTGACTGGATGACTTCTTTGCGTCGACCCTCGCTGAAGTTCGGAACGCACTCGACGAGTTTCAATCTTCTCGCGCCAGACATAATTTTCCTCGGGTCTTAAGGCCTAAGGAACCCTGGCTTACAGGCTCAATATTCGAAGAACACGAATTCTGAAGCTCCTAATAACTAAGGCACGGTGCTCGAGTACATGCGTCTGAAGGCGAACCACGCAATCGTTGCTGAGAAGCTCCGAATCGCCAGGAAAGTAGCTAACGATCTTAGACAAGAGTTGGGCTCAAATCTCATCGCCATGGCGGTCAGCGGTTCCGTCGCCAGAGGAACAGCACAGAAGTATTCGGACATAGACATGGAGGTCATTCTCAGGAGACCCGTCCCGAACTCCTACCGTGGTCAGGTCGTGGAGAATACCTATTGCAGTCTGAATTGTACAACTCGGCAAGACGCCATCCGTGAAATTAGTAGGCCTCGCCCCGGACTTCCTGAGATCCTAGGAGGGTTCACGAAGACTCTTCAACTGTACGATCCAAAGAGGGTGTTCAAGACTCTTGAGGCCAAAGCGCGCCATGTTCCGAGTAGGGTGTTTCGCAGATCTGCAGAGCTGGCACTTTTGCACTCATACGAAGATTTCTGTCGGGTAAAGAACGCGTACCTGAGTGGCGACGACATCGTGTTGAGAGACAATGTAAACCTCGTTACCCACTCAGCCGTCTGGGTCGTCGCCTCATTGAACCAGGAATCATTCGTCAGCGACAGGGAAATTTTCAAGGCTTACCGACGGTTCCGGAAATTGCCCTGGAGCTTCGACAGAATCGAAAAGTTACGTTACGGGTGCTTGAAGCGCGAGGTCCTGTTTAGGACCCTCGTGGACTTCTACCTCCACTTGGTAGACTTTAGCCGCAAGGAAGGGATTCGTTTTCCGGTCGAACGAGAAACCCTGCAAGAATTGAGCAGAAAATGATTCCTCCAGTAAACAAGTGTCAAACCTCAGATATTCTTGTCCGAATGAACATCTGGTAGAATTATTCCATGGACGTTGGAAAGACGCTGTATGTTGCTTCACGGGACGAATGGCGGAGATGGCTAATCAAGAATCACAAGAAGACGAAGGAAATCTGGCTTGTCTACCACAAGAAAGGCTCTGGAAAGCCGACTCTCTCAGTAGATGAGGCGGTGGAAGAGGCGTTATGCTTTGGATGGATTGATAGCCAGATCAAGCCCATTGACCAATGTAAGTACGCAAGTCGTTTCACACCACGTCGTACGGGAAGTGCATGGTCCGAGCGGAATCTTTCAAGAGTGCAAGAATTGCTCAAAGAAGGCAAAATGACTCCGAAGGGAATGGCTGTGCTTCCACGAGAAATTGCTGAGAAAGTGGAAAAGAAAGAACGTTGAATGAAATGATGGTGGGAACAGAAACGGTCGGAAAATCATCGAGGCTGTCTTGCTTCGATTGTCTGTGAATTATTCCCGGAATCTATCCGCTTTATCCTATGGTCGATTAGTTTTTCGAATTCGCCTGAATAGTAGAACCAGGCTTCGAACTTCTTACGTTCGAACACTAGTCTTGACCAGTATTGGTCGTCCTCCCACATATCGTCAAAAGGTAAATCGTGAATACTGAACCATTTGAGAATGCCCTCTCGTCCCTCAGTTAGTGTCCCGCTGAATTCTCTGGAAACGAACACGTAACCAGTCCATTCCGGAACATCTCGTCTCATGTTCTTGTAGAAGTGGACTAGCCCGACTTGTTCTAGATTCTTCACTCTCAATCCAGTCTCTTCAAGAGTCTCCCTGATCGCGCCATTCTCTGGATTTTCGCCGGGTCTTATTTTTCCGCCTGGAACGTTCCATTTTTCCTCGCCGAATAGTCCCTTCGATTTCTTGAGGAGGAGAACCTTATCGCCTTTCAAGACGAAAGACAGAGTTGCCGGAATGCCTGTCCCTCTTGTCATGGACAACATATTTTGTAACGGTTGCGGCAGGATCTCCTCATCCTCTTGATTCGAGATGGCTCGTCTTAACTTAAGACAGTCGTTCTCTCCTTTCCAGAACCATGAGCCGGGAAGCTCCTCCCAATCCTTTCCGTCATGGCTTGACCTTCATCGCGACCCTTTCCTTTCTTGCCAGCTTCTCGGGCAGTCGGCTCTTCGCCACTTTCTTCCCCAACACCGTTGTGATGCAGGGTGGTATCCATCTGCACCATTTCTGGTACGGCATCGGCCTGATCAGCGCTGCTGGCTGGATGGGTATAGCTTGGAGGAATGAGAGATTCTACCGGTTGTACGCGGTCCTCTATGGGCTCGGAGCTGGCTTCGTGGGCGACGAGGTAGGCCTACTGCTCACCTCCGATTACCAGTCGGAATTGACATACCAGTTCTTTGTGGGAGCATTATCCTTCGTCATTATTGCGACGTTGTTGGTCCGTTACAAGGATCAGCTTCAGAAAGACGTCGGCAAACTGGCTATGAGGGAGCGTGTGACCCTAGTGGCGGTCTTCCTATCAGGTTTCTCCATATTTTTCATCCTTCTATTCAATGGTACTAGCCTCCTGGGAATCCCCTTAGCTCTCCTATTTGTCGGATTGATCGCCCTAATCTACGCGGGACGCAAGAAGACATCATTCCTGCAACGTGCGAAGACTGACGAGACTTAGTTGGATAGCTCAGGAACCTTTCTTCTGTTTCAAGATGATAATTGCTTGCGCTAGGTCTCCGCCCGATTGTCGTAGGGCGTTTGTTGCCTCTTCAGCGGATACACCGGCCTGCGAAGCGACCAGATTTACGTCATCTACAGAGGAGGCTCCGCCTGCGCCTTCTTCCCTGACCGTCCCGCCGCCAACTTGGTAGACGGTTTGGCCCTGAACGTTGATTGTAGCAACCTCCGGATTATCAATGATAATTCTTTTCGTGGCAGATTCGATTACGACCCGGGTCACGTCGTCGATCTGATTGACCTGCATCCCCATTCGCTGCATCATACGGTTGGCCTCTCGGGGATTCATTCCTCTGCGTGACATCATCGACGTATCACCGTTAGGCTGGCGCTGATTGTTAAGTCTATCAATCTTCTATCCCATGTCGGACCTTCACAGCAATTCCGACCTTGAAGCTCTTCATCTCTTCAGCGTTGAAGAAGCTCTTTCCCACCGCTAACAATCGATCTCTGTTGTCAACTACCAGGACCTCTTCTTCGGGACGTAGCTCAGGGTCTACATCGGCAACGTGTTTCGCGAACACGTTACCGCCCTTCTTGATGAACTCCTCAACGCCGGGCACTACTCTCACTCTCAGCTTGGGAGGCTTGAAAATACGGCGCAGCGCCAGCCCCCCCGGAATCGATAGTGCCAGGAGCCCATCTGTAGGTCGGTAGGTTGCAAGCAATTTTTCATTATCATAAATGTGTCTGATACGGTGGGTATTCGGGGATCGTGTTATCTGAATAGATGTTGGAAATGCTCTCTCGGCACCCCTTCCGAACTGGTATGAAGCTACAACCCTTATTCTTCGTAGCTCGTGAAGTTGGGGCTTTACGTGTTGAATGGGCAAGGCTGTTCCGATACATAATTAAGCATCGTAGAAGCCTATTTCTAGTGTTCTCGCCGGGGTAATGCATCGCCTTGTTCTGTGAGATCTGCGGGAGCGACATCGTCGGCAAGCCCGCAAGGTCCCTAGTGGAAGGAGCCACCCTTATCGTCTGCCAGAAATGTTCCAGCCTAGGAACTCAACTACCAGGCTTTCCCGATCGAACTGCTCGTCCGAGGCAAATACAGTCACACACACACGCGCCTATTGAGAGGCTTCCGAAGGCTGTGGAAGAGTCGGAGCTAGTCGAGGAGTATTCTGTCATTATCAAAGAAGGACGAGAGAAACTAGGCCTAACGCAGCAGGATCTGGCCTTCAAGGCGAAAGAGAAACTTACTATGATACAGAAGATCGAAATTGGCAAAATGCTACCCACCATGCGCCTGAGCAAGGAACTAGAACACATTCTCAGAGTCAAATTGCTCGTGCCGAGAGAGGAGGTTGAAATTCCGGGGCCTGCGAAGAGGGCTCCTCTACCTTCGGGAGCTACCTTGGAAGATGTTGCTCTGATTCGACACAGGGACGAAACAGGAAAGTAATCGATCCATCCTAGCGGGTCGTTCCTAAAGATCTCAAGATAATCTCTGCCGCTTCATCCAGCGATCCAATCTCGTCCTCGCCGTAGAATCCTACGGCGTCGATGCTTAGACCCTGGGGGATGTCAACTGGGCATTTGCTGGATTTCTTTTCCATTTCTTGAAGGAACGATTCTGACTTGTGCGTCCGAGAAGATCTGGTCAAATGCCTCGTGTTGTTTGTACCAGTCGAGGAATATTGCTAGTGCCGCTATTTCGCTCATGGGCTGGTTCGTAACCGATACGTTCCAGTCAGCTAGCTGGAATATTTCACCGGGCATCTTTTCCGATCCGACAACGACCAGAATGTCGCCGTTGGCGTCTCTGATCTCGTGAACCATTTTTGGCAGTGGCAAGCCGTAGGCTGTCAAGTGTAATATTCTTCCTCCTGAGGCTTTCCAGTCCCGAACGGCTTGTCTCCACGGAGTGCCGCTGTGGACCTCGAAACGGCCTCCAAACCTATGGGTGACATCCCGGATTGTGGATTCCACAACCTTGTCATCTTGGTCGGCTATGATGACCCCATCAGCTCCTAACGCCCGGGCGGTGAGGCACACGTGGGTGGTTACACGGGAATCTCTGAAGACCCTATGGCCTATCCGGAGAACGACTATTCTTGCCATCGTGAGCATTACTGAGTGGAGAGTAATAGATTAAATTGGAGAACAGCACTATACAGGGGTATCGAGGTTATTCTGGAGTATGGGGTCCAATCATGATGATCTTGCTCGACTGGCAAGCTTTTTCGGCGGGGAAGAAGCAATCAATGTGGTCAGGGCGTTAGCCCTAGCCGGAACAACTACCGACGATGTTATCGCTACTCAGGCAAATGTTCGTTTGAACACTGCTCGGAAGGTTCTCTACAAGCTCTACAACCACGCCCTCGTATCTTGCGTACGGTCAAGGGATGAGAAGACTGGATGGTTCATCTATCACTGGAAGCTCCAGCCGGACCAGTTGGACGCTTTCGTCCGGAGTAGGAAGAAGAAGGCTGTGGAGCAGCTCAGGACCAGGCTGGAATATGAGAAGGGCCATAGCTTCTTCATGTGTAAGGGCTGCCTACAGGTCAGGGTGACTTTCGAGGACGCAATGGAATCTGCCTTTCGATGTAGCGGCTGTAATGGCCAGCTCATAGGCGACGACAATAGCAAGACTATCCAGGTTCTTGAGGATCTCTCGCGGAAGCTTGAGTCTGAGCTTTCCGAACGACCTTCCGCCTTCGTCATCGAAAAAGTCTGATTTCTAAGAGAGTCGACAGTTTTGGCTGAGGGCTGGCGGTCTGCCACCCTCGGTGAGAAGATTCCAGAACGGGTTCTACGACAGGGTCCTAAGCTAGTGTGGAGTCTTCTCTCAAGGGAAGCTAGGGGTCTTCGAACAGACTGGGAGTTCTCCGCCCCGCAACAATGGCTTCAAGTTCGAGCTAGGGGTGATGATGCTGACGCATTTCTGAACCTGCTAGTCAAAAAGTTTGGGGAAGCACCTGTACAGCATTCGAAGGTGGAGCGCTGGGACTTATGCAGGGGATTCATCACTGGCTCTGGGAGAGTGGGGTTCGGCGTCTACGTTGACCTGGGAATCCTTGAACCCGTCCGGAAGGACGCTCTGTATCCGTTGCACAGGATGAGAGCACAGCTATCCGATGGAGTTGCGAAGTCTTCAAGGGAAATCCTCCTAGAGAATGCTTTAGCAGATTATTTTCCGATCAGGACGGTTGTTACCGAGATTCAAGGAGAGAAAGTTTCTGTGGAATTAGCAGATGAAACTCGGGAACAGTTCTTGTGGTGGAAGCAGCTTCCCTTCGACAGGGTAATAGCAATAGGCGTTGCAAGAGATGAAGTGGAGAAGGCAGTCCGGTCCGCCCGCTTAGGGTTCGATGTCATCAAGATCGAGAGCCTGTCGCTGCTAGTTCAATGCCTTGTCTGTAAGATGGACACAGACGCGCCAGGAGTCATCGCCAAAATTGGCAATAACCTCAAAGGAGTGGCCCTAGCAGCCTATCGAAGCCAAGTGAAGCCGCTGGAATAGGCTAGAGCGGAGTCCCTTCGAGAGGCTCGCCAAATATCGTGTTATCTTCAAGACTATTCGACAGAAGCACAATCGCACTTCGAGATCGGGGTTTCCTGCTATTCTTGCCGACGCTTGTTCTTTTGTTTGGCCTGGGGGACATTTGGTCGAGCGCCTTCACCTTGAAGGTATTAATGTGATCGTCTCGGTTAATTGTTCGTAGCTAGGATCGTCTTGAAGAAGAGTTGGATCAGCGGGCTTCCGCGTGCAACAGGGACTAGATAGTCCCATCTATCGCGAGCTTCCTCACTGATTTTCCCGAGTACCCCAGTTCCAGTAGAACAGCTTTCGTGTGTTGGCCTAAATGAGGAGCCGGGCTTGAGTAGTGTTTTTCCTTTTTCAGGAATTTTATGGGAGAAGCGAGCCAAGGGATTTCTGACTTTGACGTTTCGAAGAGTTTTCTTTGCTTGACCTGCGGGTCTTTGACCACGTCTTTGATCTTGTAGACCGGTGCTGCAGGGACCCTTTTCTGGGCCAGTAGCTTGTTCCAATATGCGACGTTCCTGGTTTTCAACAGCTTCGATACTATTGGAATGAGTGTCTTCCTGTTGCGTACTCGTCCGGGGTTTGTTCTCAGCCTGTTATCTTTCAAGAGTTTCTCGAGACCGAGGGTCCGACAGAACGTCTGCCATTGGAGGTCATTTCCCACGGCAACAATGAGGTTTCCGTCTCTGGCTTTGAATGCTTGATAGGGTACGATGCTTGGGTGAGCTGAGCCCAATCTTTGCGGTTCTTTGCCGGTGGCGAAATAGTAGCTTGCTAGATAGGTGAGCCAAGAGACGATCGAATCGTAGAGTGAAATATCAATGTACTCTCCTCTACCAGAGACTAGGCGTCTAGAGAGACATGCTAGTATGGCGGTTGATGCGTACTGTCCCGCTGCTATGTCGGCGACGGGTACGCTTACTCTGATCGGTGGCCGGTCCTCTTCGCCCGTGCTGCTCATGATTCCGCTCATGGCAAAGGCGACGATATCGTATCCGGGACGGTCTCTGTAGGGTCCTGTTTGTCCGAAGCCCGAGATAGAACAGTATACGAGTGCTTTGTTGATCTTTCTGAGGCTGGAATGGTCAAGTTTGAACTGTGACATCGTGCCGGGGCGAAAGCTCTCGACTAGAATGTCAGAGTCTTGGACGAGCTGTCTGATGATTTTCTGGGCCGCTGAACTCTTGAGGTTGAGGGTGATGCTCTTCTTGCTACGGTTCAGGCTGAGAAAATAGTAGCTGAGTCCTTTGACGAATGGTGGTCCCCAGGCTCTAGTCTCATCTCCAGAGCCTGGTTTTTCGACTTTGATTACTTCCGCGCCTAGGTCTGAGAGGATCATGGTACAGAAGGGCCCTGCGAAGTCCTTGGTCAGGTCAATGACTCGCAAGCCTTTCAGTGGCAGGCCCATGCGCTTATCTTGGACTCTGAGACTGGATTAATGCCTAGCCTGTTCTATGCCGTGGTTGTCTTGGACCGGGAGAAGCCTCTTGCCGAGGTCTTGGTGGAAGGTGAGCTGTCGCCTTTTGAGCATGAGGCTCTCTACAGGATTCTCCGGAGAAGCTTCCAGGTAGAACAACCCTCCTACGTGGAGTTGCTGGACGAGGGTTTGGCAACGCGGATCAATGTAACCTTTCACTATCCCTATGCTCGGACTTTTTTCACTGAGATTCTTCGGGAGAATTGGAGAGATCTAAAGGAACTTTTCAGACAGGTGAGATACAGAAGGGGGAGAGTGGGTGCGGCGTTCACCCTGACCTTCGTCGGAAAGGAGAACCAGCTCGTCTTCAAATCTGGGGCTGTTGAGGAGCGGGAGATGGGGTCGGCGATGGACCAGATTGGACACTTGACCGGGATTATCGGTCAAATGGTGCGGCCGGAGAATATGGAGAAGCCGATTGTTATGATTGAAAGCTTCTATGACAAGGCGTCCGATCGATGGCACGAGTTCAGAGGCTACGGGTCGGTCAGTGATGAGACGTACAGGTTTGACGAGTCGGCGTTTCGCTGGGTTGCCATCCGGAATGACCCGTCAACGCGAGCGTCATAAAGTGAACGTGGACGAGATGAAAGCGGTCCATTCTTATCGCTTAACAATCGCGTTTCTGGTATGGTATAACACCGTGAACTGCTGATACCGCGTAATCTCAGGGTTCGAATTCTCGCCTGGTGCAAGAATCTATTCTATGTCGAGGATTCCTAGCCTCTTCAGAATCAAGAGTGCTTGGAGAGTTATCCACTTGCTGGGTTTTCCAGCTTCTTCGAGCTGGAGTGTTCTCTCTGTTCCCCATCCCGTGGTTATCAGTTCTCGTTCTTCAGGTCTCGAGACTGTTTCCTGTCCATGCATTGCATGCGGATGACGCCATCCCCGGTATACCCCGTCGAGCACCCATTTTCCGTCAGGCAACCTTTTCTCCAGAAGCAAGTTGACAGCATCATCCATCCGAAAATCATCCCTAACACCCAGTTCGGTCAGCACTCTCAACCCATGAAGAAAATCATAACAGTAGTGTGTCGGATAATGGGTCTTGAGAAAGTCGAACATTATCACGGAATCATCGAGGTCCGATCTGAAGACTCGATGCTTCAACAAGAACTCAGAAGCCTTCTGGGCCGACTCCTTCCACTCGGCTGACGGGTTTTGTGAAATCATCTCCGAAAGAGCCCACAAGGGCTCAACCGTAGCCATGAAGGATCCGTGCTTACCAGGCGGAGAGCAGTTCCAACCACCGTCGGACAACTGTTTGGACAATAGCCAGGTCAAAGCGTTCTCCACCCTATCATCCCTTGCAAAACCTATTTTCGTCAATGCTCGCACCATGTTCCCGGTTAAACAAATATGTGGCTCGAACTTTTCATGACTTCTCGGCCGTAGAGAGAAGCCGCCTGTCTCCACATTGTGGAGTTGTAAGTAGTGGTCAATAGCGTTCTTTACACGAATGTCGTTTGATGAGGCTCCTAGGTCAGCTACGACAGCCATCTGCCAGCCGCTGGCTGAGAACTTTGGAACGTAACAGGACTCGGAATTGTCCCAGTAAGTATTCTCCTTCTGCTTCGCAAAAATCTCCGCGACAAAACCAACCCTACCAATTCTGTCCTTCGTGCTAACTACGGATTTTTCGTCCTCGCCCCTGTCCTGCAACCGGACAAGCGTCTCATAGCGAACTGACGGTTCATCCTCTTCCAGGAGCCAGTTCAGGACGCCTTGAGGAACGCTGGCTTTGCGGACTTGGAGTTGCTGCAATACCGTTTGGGCCTCAACCATTCGTCTTGAGGTTGCCTTGGAGATAAAGATGTGAGCACAAGGTTTCCCCGTCAACCAGTAGCCCTTAATTATCGAAACGGCCAGGCCGCGACACGGATCCAGCCTTGCCCCAGAAGAAACCCTCACCTACCGGCAAGAAGATTCGCATTCTCGTTGCAAAGCCAGGACTGGACGGTCACGACCGGGGAGCCTTGATCTTAACACGTGCGTTTCGAGACGCGGGAATGGAGGTCATCTACACAGGCTTCTTGGCAACTCCTGAACAAGTGGCTCAGATGGCGATTGATGAGGATGTGGACGTGGTTGCTATGAGCCTGCTCAACGGCGCGCACATGACTGCGTTCCCCAAGGTCGCCAAGCTCATCCGGGAAAGAGGAGGCGACGACATACTATTGGTCGGTGGAGGAATAATCCCTGACGAAGACAAGCCATTGCTGGAAAAGCATCGGATTACTGGAAACTTCGGACCCGGAACCGCACTCAAGACCATCATTGAACATGTTGAAGCTATTGTAAGCGAACGAGATTCCAAGAGATCCCGTCACAAATAGCGAATCATGAATTCGTTCATGTGAGGCTTGTAGAATGGGTTTTCTCTCCATCATGGGAAAGATCATCATAGCCCTCTCCATGATTGCATTACCATTAGCGGTTTCCTTCACCATTGTCTTCGGCAGCACTCTCAGCCTCACCCTAACGCAAGTCGCACTGGTCCTCGGTGTCAGCGCCTTCCTTTTCTTGACAGGAGTCTACTACGGAATGCTCGGAATCAGAATAGATAGACTCCACGAAAGACTGGACTCCCTATCAAGCGCGCTAGAACCTAGACCCATAACAAAGAATCTAGTCAAAGCAATCTGTCCAGTTGACAGTAAGCATGCGGTGTTCGTCCATGTCAACCCTCACAGAGATGACGCCGTTCCTGATGGCCTCGACTTGTTCCTAGGCTCCTGTGGACACGAAGTGCATCGAGAAGAGATCGAAGTCAAACAATAGCAGCCAACCCGAGCTAGTCACGAGAAAATACCTATGCGAACGCAGGAAATACTTCGGAACGCGAGACGGGTACGCGAGCAGGAACACAGACTGCGACCTGCTCTCAGACTTCGGACGATGGAAGATATTCAAGAGTTCATCCATCAGAGAGGTATCGTTTCCATTTTCGGAGGCAACGAGCTTCCAAGCGTCATCAGCGCCATCCTCGGGAGGGAATGGAGACCTACAGGCAAAGGATTTACCAGCTGGAATGATTGGTGGTCAATCAAGATCTCCGGACAAAACGCTGGTCACGCGCTTGGATCGCTCGAACGAACGAAAGATATTCTCTCTACAAGAATCTTCAGACACAGCAAGACACTCGTCTCAAATCGGCTCTGGCCCATTCTCGACCCGATAGTGAAACATCACCAAGAACTTGCAAATAGCCACAAGATTCTCTCGGAGCTAGAATGGAAAATCCTCAAACTTCTAAATACTAAGGGTCCAACGCGCACCGATCATCTTCGAAGCCAACTCCGACTAGAAGGAAAAAAGTTCACGAGCCCTTTCCATCGATCGCTGTCAAAGTTGGAAGGGTACGGTCTCATATTAGGCTACGAGGACCCGAAACCTGAGAGACACCTGCATGCCAATATTTGGCAGCTCTGGAGCAAAAGGGTCCAGCTAAAGGAGATCGAGCCATCCTACGAGGAAGGTCTTGCTCGCTTACTGGAGAAGACCATTGATGCATGTGTCCTTGCACCCTTAGCGGAGGTTGGAGAGTGGTTTCGGTGGAATGGAGGCTTGGCACGATCAGTTCGAACGCTAGTAGAGAGTGGCACGGTCGTGGAAGCCAACAAATTCTTGGTCGCTTCTCGCATAAGCAGAGCCTAACTTTGTTGGTTACAACTAATTTTACCTCAAGAGAACTCGCATTAGTGAAAGGTAACGACACTTGTAGAATCGCTACGATTGGGAGGGATGGTTGGCCTCACTGTGTGCCTGTAGGATACGTTTACAGAAATGGTCGGTTCTACATACCAGCAAACAAGAATTCCAAGAAGGTTCTAAACCTCAGGATCAATCGGAGAGCCTGCATAGTCGTAGACGACGAGTTGGAAAGAGTGTTGATGCTACAATGGGCCCGTGGAGATTGTTGAGGACAAGCGTTTCATCAAACTCAAAGAATGGATGGTCGCGAAAACCGGCTGGACCATAGGCGACGAGAGCGCAATACTAGTTCTGACACCCGAAAAGAAGGCAAGTTGGAAACTGTCTTGACCGTCTGGTTGAATAGCACCGTTTGCTGAAATCGAAGTTAGTTCGTAAGATGACATGGATGCTGGTCAGGAAGTTTTGGCGACTTATGATCCCCGGTGGCCCATCATGTATGAGGAGGAGAAGACCAAGATCCTCGCTGTGACAGACAAAGCGGTAGCCATTGAACATATCGGAAGCACTTCAATTCCCGGATCACGCGCCAAGCCTGTCATCGACATTCTAGTCGGCATTCGCCATCTTGCGGATGTGGAAGAGTGCATTGAACCGCTTCATACGATAGGATACGAGTATCGTCCGGGGAACAAACAGCTGATTCCGAACACGGAATACTTTCGAAAAGGGCCTTCCGGAGCAAACACACACCACGTTAGAATGGTCGAAGCTGAAAGTGATCTCTGGCAGCAATACAAGCTTTTTCGAGACTATCTACGAATGCACCCTGACGAGGCTCAGCGGTACGAGAGGCTTAAGGTCGAGGCGTATGAGAGGCACGGAAGATACCTACCGTTAGAAGCTAAGAAAAACTTCATCGAGTCAATAATTGCGAAGGCACGTTCTGAAGGAACCTCATCACCCAAGTGAAGTGGTCAACGGAAGAAGATCAGTTCATGATTTGCTAGAACATTGGCGCTTGGAGTCGGGCTATCTGGGAGGATATGTGGTCGATGTACTCTTTCAGACGGGATAGCATGATGCTCGCCGTGATTACTCCTAGAACTTTATGGTCTTTCAAAACCAGGACTCTTCGTATTCCTTTCTGGGCCATGAGCTGGGCGACCTGGTCCAGTCCTTCGTTGGCATCTACACTAACGAGATCGCGCGTCATGATCTCGGCGAGTTTGACTCGGGAAGGGTCTCTTCCTTCGGCGATTATCTTGGATAGATAGTCCCACTCGGTCACTATTCCTTCCGGGCTACCTGTGTGTGATGCAATGATGGCGAACCCGTGCCTCTTAGCTTTCATCTGCCGAGCTGCTTCTAGGGCACTGGTGTCCGGCTGTAACGAGAGGAAGTCTTTCTCCACAATATCCTTGGCGACTAAGACCATGGTTAGAATATGAACGGGCTCGAATAATTAATGGTTAGGAAACCCAGAACCTCGATCGGAATCCATCAGTAGACGCATCAACTCTCTCAAGGGTTAAACCTCCCGGGTCTCGAAAAATATTTCTTTGAAAGAAAACTTGTGCAAAGGTCCGTTGAAAAAACGCCTTTGGAAAACATTTTTTGCTGGATGGCCTGGGAAGCCAGGTGTTTTTGGAATTCTTCCTGACATCATCTCAAAACCTCCACCTTGGCTAAAGCGCCCGCTTTCTTCTATCGAAAGCCACTCACCAGTCGTATGGACCTGGAGGCTTTGCCAGTCCTAAGCCCGCGTTTGGATGGTACGCCCAGCCTCAAATCGAGGTTAGGCCTATGAAGAGATGGGGACTACAATAATTGGACCCGGATTCTCAGAAATCCCCAAGGCCAAGATTTCGGTTCGGCTTCTCGGGCAAAAAGAAACGAGCCAATAGTGCCGATCTTGCAGAAGATACAGGGGCCACGACGGACGACATTTTGGACAGTCTCACGAGGCAGGCAGTGATCAGGGAAAAACTCGTAACTCAGGGGAAGATAGACGATGAAGGGATTATCGGGTCAGAGGTCTTCGGACAATCATGGGAACCCATTACCGCGCCCTTGCATCCTGCAAGAGTCCGGAAAGACAGAGATTTCGGTCGTTATGGCTTCGCTCTGATGCTTCTTGGAGGGCTGTCTGTCTTGTGGCTGTATGGACTTCTAACAAGGACCTATGAGCTGTTCCCTCTGAACAAGCTGCTTCAATACTCGGGCGTTCAGACGGTCTTTGCTCAGCCTCTCCAAACTGCGGTCATTGCAGCGAGTGCTCTTCTGGCGGCTTACGGGATCGCACGCAGGAGAAAGCGCTCGATTCTGCGGCTCCAAAGATCATGAGTTCCGTACCAACCTGTTTCTGAAATCCAGGGGATAAGGAACACCACTCTCATATTCTCCGTCTCACAATGGCACTCTCAAGGCCATGACCCGGCCTTTGAAACCGAGAATAGGACCGTAGGGTCGGTCAAGGAGGGCAGAGAGTAGGCATGGACAAGCAAGCCACCGTCAGGAGCATTAGGGCATCCTACAAAATAGAACAGGTGGAGAACGGTTGGACAGTTTCCACTACCGACGGCACCGTCTTTGTCTTCGCGGACGCCAAACAAATGGCTGAATGGTTCTGCATGATCGTTGGCGTCCCGCTTGAGGGAAAAAAGACCGAGCTCGACGTGATAGAACAGGAGATCAGAAGGCTCGCAAGAGCCTATGGCTAGCATCTCGGAAAACTTATACTCAATCCCTTTCACGATTCCGTCTCAGTTAGACGGGAAAGGTCTATGGCTGATCCGGTATTCCTCACTCTACTGTTCGTCCACATAGTTTTCGTAGTCGCATGGCTAGGTGCCTCCTTATTCGGCAACATCGTACTCTTCCCTCTCATGCCTAAGCTCAGTCCGGAGGGGAGGTCAGACTTTTCCAAACTGGTCGTGCCCAGGGTCTTCAGATATGGGCTGGTTGCGGGAATGATTGCGCTTACGGACGGTGTCCTGCTTTATGTCTACATTAATTTCGTCACCACAGACAATGTCACGAGTCCCGCAGGATTGCCTCTAATCCAGGCCGGTGCGATAATAGGCCTCGGGGCCTTGATCCTCGTCAACTCGATCCAGAATAATACTATGAGAAAGATTCAGAGAATCTCCTCGCAAAGCCCTGGTCAAGAGGCGCCGGGCACGAGTTCGTCCACCCAGATGGGGAACCACTCGAATTCGGCCATTGGCCGGCTCCAAAACAGACTCAAAATTGCTGCACGCACTGGAGCTGTCCTTCTCGTAATCGTGCTTATCCTCATGGTTCTAGGAACAAACATCTAACTTCGACCGCTGCAAGCGGGATGTGGGGGTAGGAAGGCCTATCCAACTGGTTCTGCTACCAATTTTGACTCGGGGACCCCTGCGAACTTTTGACCCCTGAGTGCAGAGGGAATAACCGCGACAAGGCTCATGATGGCCATTATGAGGAAAATGGTGTGCATGGGAGCAACGAACAGGTCTACGTTGGGTACGCTGGAGCCTGTGGGGGTCTCGCCCGCGAAGACGGCTTGCAAAACGTTCAATGGTATACTTGTTGCGAGTACGACGAAAGCGATTGACAGGCTGAGGAGTGCTCCGGTGGTGACGAGTGTGGCCGAGATTCCGGAAGCTACTCCTCGTCTGGTCACGGGGGTGGCGTTCATGATGCTGCTTATGTTGGGGGCTACGAACATTCCTCCGCCTGCGCCGCTGACAATCATTAGCAGTGCTAAGATGTTGTAGGGTGTGTTGGCTTGGACGAGGGCGAAGCCGAAGAAGGAGGCTGCTGATATTAGCATGCCGCCCGTCGTGAAGCCTCGCGCCCCGTACTTATCGGAGAAGTAGCCGCTCAAGGGTCCGATTGTAACGAAGGCTACTGCGAAGGGTATCAAGAGGATGCCTGCGGTTAGCGCATCGTAGAGTAGTGCTCCTTGAAAGAAGATGGTTAGAACCAGAGAGACGCCGCTTCGGGAGATTGAGGCGAGGAAGTTGCTTAGAATTCCTGCAGTGAAAGGTCTGATCTTGAAGAGCTTCAAATCCATCAAAGGGCTCGGAGTCTTCAATTCTACATATCCGAAACCAGCGAGCATGATTAGGCCGACAACCATCATGCCAACGTCGAGGATGGTATACCCGGATAGTGCTCCGAGGGTTAGCCCGACGAGAAAGACGGACAAGCCTCCGGCAAACAGAACGTTTCCAGGAAGGTCTATTTTCTCATGTTTGACTGTACCGAGTTCTCTGAGCTTCTTGTAGGCCCAGATCGTCGCGAACCCGCCTATTGGCAGGTTTATCCAGAAAATGGATGGCCAGCCCAGGGCTACGGTGAGAATTCCGCCGAGGATTAGTCCGATCACCGACCCACTGACACCAGCGACCAGGTTGACTCCGATGGCTCGTCCGCGCTCGTTGGGTGGAAAGGCGTCTGTTAGGATGGCTGCGTTGTTGGCCCAGATCAGGGCGGCGCCTACTCCTTGGACGAGGCGGAAGAATACGAGCATTGTTCCGTTGATGGAGAGGCTGCATAGTCCTGAGCCTATCGTGAAGATTGCGAAGCCCAGGTTGTAGAGTCGTACTTTGCCATGCATGTCGGCAAGTCGGCCGAATAGTAGTAGAAGGACGGCGGTCATGAGAATGTAGCCCATCAAGACCCAGAGGGCTTCAAACGCGGAAGCATGCAGTTGGCGTGTGATCGTGGGAAGGGCGATGAGAACTATATTGCCATCCAGCTGGGACATGAACGCGCCGATGGTCGTGTTGGTGAGAACAGTGTACTTGTACTGCAACACTCTATGGCCGCCGTTTGAATGAGGGCTTGTTTGAAGATTATTACTTGTGGACTCTTTCTTTTACTGCGTTAGCTGCGAAGATTAGTCCGGCGTTTTTGTTTTGCGGGTTAAGAAGCTCTCTTGGCACCGATGTAGTAATGCTCCTTGGTGACTTCTTGGAAGACAACTATAGTCTGGTCCCTAGGTGCCTTGGCAATACTCTCAACTGCATCGGTTATTGCCTTGGCAAGGTCATCCTTCTGCTGCTGGCTTCTACCACCATACATCAAGATCTTGACGATTGGCAAGTGATCACTTCATCCAGGCTCGAATATTGCTGTTGAAGAAAGTTTCCTAGGAACTAGAAAATCGACGCTCCTAAGATGTTAGAAAAGTAGTGGATGGAAAGCCTTGAAGGTTCTCAATGCGTTCTTTGATACTGGGAAGACCTGGTACTCGGCGACCCCGTCTGCCACTTTTCAATCTGTCAACGTCGTCCAGGCCCATCGTGTCTATCTTTTTCAGAACATTCAGAAACGTGTCTTTTCCTGTTATGGCTGCAGCCTGAGTATCTGGTTCCAGTCTCGCCTTCTTCACGTCCGAGCCGTAGCGCCTACCTCCTAGCGCGCCCACGGGAATAATGAATAGGATGTAGAGGAAAATAATCCAGGACATATGTAAGAGGATGGATACGGCAAACGTTCCAGCTAGCACAAGTATCAAGGGCAGTACGGTGAGTAGGAATGCTCTGCCTCTTAGTGATCGTGATAGCTTTTTTTCGTAAATTAGTGATGAGGCAATCAGAGGCCGCCATTCTTCGACGGTTATCTTTTCCAACATATGCGCAGGCATAACCATAGAATGACGCAGGAAGAAGCACCAGTCTGAAGGCACGGGTCGTGCACTGCGCCCGGCCGGTACCCATTCCATCCAGCGAATGTCTTTCAGGTCAAGCTTGGAAATCTCCAGTTGCTGGCCTAGACTATTAGCCAGCTCTAAGAGTCTAGGATCATCGGGGCTGGTTGGAAGCGGTCTTCGAAACCGGCTCAACTAGAGCGCCTGAGCTTTCATTTTGAGAGCTTGAAAGATAAGCCTGACCGTAGTGACGAGCGCTGAGACGAGAGCGGTTAGGTGAGTGATTAGAAGTTTCTAGGCGAGTTTCTGGAGAAGCCTAGCAATTGCAACGACGGCAACGGTTGCGCCCAGGGCGAGGCCGAGTTGGTCGTTCAGTGTCAAGGCTAGGAGTGTGGTCATGCTTCCTGCAATGAGGTCTCGGAAGAGTCCTTTGCTCTTGTCGGAGGAGTCGATCACGTCCGTGGCAAGGACGAGGAGGAGTATTAGGAAGTAGACGGGTTCTTGGTTGATGGCATTGGCGATGATGAAGGTGGCTGACCAGGCCGCATACTCCGCGACGGGACGTAGTGCTGGTCGGAGCTCTGCTAGCTTGTATGACAGGTTGCTCATGTAGTACGGTGCTGTAGGAAGGTAGAAAAGGCGACCCGACTTTTTCTACCAAGTCTCAGTTTTATTTTTCCTACTGCGGTTCAGTCACAGACAGAGACCTGTCAAAAGTGAGGAATTTCGTCAAAGCATTCAAGAGGTGATTGAGATTGGGGACGATTGTCGCGGGAAATGGGTAGAGACTACCTCTCCAAGTTCCACTCATGACGAGAGTACTTGGTGTCATAGAGTTCTTTTGCCAACGACATTTCACGGCCCGTCAGCCCGCCTTTTTCAAGCCGGACGTCATAGGAGAGTTCGATTCCATGGACGATAGCGTCTCTGACGTCCTTTGTTGTTATTTCCCGCCGTAGTTCGTCTCTGATTGTTGTCACTCGCTTCTGCACGCTGGCCACGTGCTTGTCAGCCAGCTTGGCTTTTGGAACATTCAAGACCCTGCCGAGAATCGCCAGATCGGAAGCAACCAGTATACAGCCATGGTGAAAGATGGCGCCCCACCGTATGCTCCCTGCTGCGCCCGAGACCTTCTTGTCATCGACCGAAATATCATTGATAGGCTGGAATTCAGCCTTCACCCCGAGACTCCTCAATCCCTCTACCGCACCTTCTGAGAGTTTCCTGAAAACCAACTGAAGATCGCCGTTCGGCACTAACGGGTGACCCTTCTTCAAAGAAATCGCGTAGTTGAGATTCCCGCTATCATGGTAGACAGCGCCTCCCCCGGTGAATCGTCGGACGACCTCTGTCTCTGTCTCCTTGCATGCTTCAAAATTCACTTCGAGTTCAGCTGACTGGAAGCAGCCAAGGACAACAGTGTTGGAGTTATGCCAGAATCGAACAGTGTTCGAAGCCACCCCTTCGCCGACGGCCCGAGGAATGGCCTCCTCGACTGCCAGGTTCATGAAGGGATCGTCACGGTACTCAACATCCACAAGCCGCCACGTCTCCTTCAACTCTCAACTCCTCCTCTAGTCGAGAGAATGGCTTTGACGAAATCGTCGGGGGTGATTCCGAGACCTTGCGCGCCTGTTCCCCGGAAGAAACGGTCGACCAGGAGTTTCAGCTCTGCTTCCTTCAGTGGGACATCTTCGAGCATCTTCTCGAGTTTTGGAAGGCTTTCTTCCGGAACAAGGAAGAAGTCTCCGGTTATTCTCACCGACTGAATGATGCCGCGTTCCTCTTTCAATCGGATCCTGAGGAGCTTGCCACCTAGAGCCTTGTAGTCCGCCGACAACAAGTTCGTCGTGCCTATTCTGCTCCCTGGAAAGACAAGAAGTCCAAGTCTGGCTAAGTTCCCACGCGTGATAGATTAACTAGGGAGCGATGCTTCACGTTTCAACAAAGTAAAGAGTCGTCTTACTCTTCATTCGTAGTAAGGATCTAACATTGAGCCTAACGGCTACGGACATACAGGTACTGTCGGGGCTGGCAGCTTTAATCAGCGTAATGGCGGGCTACTTTGGCTATCGTCGCGGACGCTCCAATGACTTCCGAGTCCCCTTCTGCACGGGCATTCTGGTGACGCTAATAGGAGCTTATTCCGATGCGTATTACCATCTGGAAGGGTTTGCTGTCACCGAGGGTTTCTTCACCCCCGCCCATGGAGTTCTCTATACAGGTGTCCTCATCATGGCCCTCAGCATTTTCCTATTGAGAGGGAAGAGGCTGGTGTTGCCTATTGAGATTGGGCAGCGAGCTCAGAACATCATGTTCTTGGGAATATTGATCATGCTCGGCGGGGCCGTCTGGGACTTTGTCTACCATTCCATCAACGGATTCATCGACGTTGTCGCATGGACCCCTCCTCACCTAACAGTGACAGCTGGCTTCATAGTGCTCCTCTCAGCCGGCATCGTGACCTTCTGGAACAAAAGCGGAAGCATGGTCAAGGCCAGCCTCGGAAGCTCGGTCGCCCTGTTCGCTGCCCTATGGATAACCGTCCTCTGGCTAACGCTGTAGTCCCCAGAGTCAATGATCTTTACGCTACAGTAGGTTCTGCTTTTCTGAGATGATCGGAGATTTTCTACTGGAACGCTTTTGTCTTTAGGCCTTGAGCTGAGAGCCCAAGTCGATTCCGGTATAGCTATTTGGCGTTGGAATAATGCGATGCGTCGGTGCTCGGCTAACTTGTAAATAGGTTGACCTTGAGAATTCATGATAGGGATTGCACAGGTAGTGGAATCGAGTGTTAACCGTCGCTGTTGAAGGAGTAACATTATGCTACGCGGAAAGCGGTGCAGGTCAGGCCGTTGTTTTTGTTCATGGAATTCCGACCGACTACCGAGCCTGGAACGCCCAAGTTGGTCCATTCTCGAAAAACTATCGAGTCATAACCTACAGCAGACGCCACGCGCAACCCAACAACAACCAAAATGCCCTCCTCGACAGTACAATCCAGAACAACGCTAAAGATCTTGAGGGGTTAATTGAGAAAATAGCTAATCCTCCTGTGCACCTAGTCGGCCACTCTTACGGCGGATTCATCGCAGCGTACCTCGCAGCCAATGCTCCCGAGCTTATCCGGAAGCTCATACTCATAGAGCCGGGAATCTCAACTCTCCTAATCAAAGATCCCGAGAGCCGAGCCCAAATGCTGTCACTACTCCTCCGGTCTCCCTCAACCGCTCTCGCAGCGGGTAGCTACATTAGACGATACTACAATCCTATGCTAGAAGCATATCGCAAAGGAGACCTCGACTTGGCCCTCAAGTATTTTCTCGACGGAATAATGAACAAACCAGGAGTGCTGGACCAACTGCCCGGCAATGTTCAAAGCATGTTGAAGGATAACGCGCTGACCATCGGAGAAGTGGAAACAAAGCTTCCCGCCTTCACCATGAAAGACACGAGTAAAATTTCGGCACCAACCCTCCTGATGCACGGCGCAAACGGAACAAAGATCTTCCGCGCTATCGTCAAAGAGCTAGCCAAGTCAATACCCAACAGTGAGGTAGTCACAATCCCCGATTCATCTCACTTTCCGCACTTCGAGAACGCTGAGAGGTTCAACGAAAAAGTCTTAGAGTTTCTCAGTCGCGATTAGCAATAGGCACTTGCTGAAATCTGTCCCGAGCTAAAGAAAATCTGGGGTAGGCTCTAAGCCACATCCTCTATTTGACTAGCTGTTGGGCTGCCAGCATTTCTATCGCCTTCTGGGTTCTCCTCTTTCGTGTGTCAGTCATGTGGGACTTCAGACGAGGTTCAGGTTTATCTTTAATAACGGCTGATTTTTCCCGGCCATCGGCAAGACTATTGCGTCAAGACGTTCTCAACGATAATTCCTTGACTTTCGCGGAGAAGGTCATCAGTCTCCGAGCTGATGGTGCCGAGAAGGTCCATCACCCGGGGGACATTACAGTCGTACCCGCGGACCTGGCGATGGCTCAAGACAGTACAGGACCGCTAGCCATCAAAGTATTTGGCGAGATGGGGGTTCCGAGAGTTTGGGACCCGACAAGAATACATCTCGTTATCGATCACTCGTTTCCCGCTCCGGATGAGAAGGTGGCCAACCTTCACCATATGATGAGAGATTTCGCGAAGAAGTATGGCGTTCGACTAGTCGAAGGAAGTATCTCCCATCAGCATCTTCTTGAAAACCACATTGTCCCGGGAATGGTTCTCTTTGGGGCAGATTCCCACACATGCCAGGGGGGAGCAATCGGCGCTTTCGCAACGGGAATTGGGAGTTCGGAAATGGCCGCTGTGTGGGCCAGCGGTAAGTTATGGGTTAGAGTTCCAGAATCACTGAAGATCAATCTCACCGGGTCTTTCAAGAAAGGCGTGTTCGCCAGGGACGTAATCAGCCACTTCATAGGAATTGTCGGTGAGGATGGAGGAAACTACCGGTCCTTAGAATGGAAGGGACCCGCCATCAAAGATCTCACAATATCCTCCAGAGCATGCATCAGCAACAATAGCATGGAATGCGGCTGCAAACTTTCCATATTCGAAGTAGACCCTGCAACTCAAGAATACTTCCGATCAGTAAATCGCAAGTCCATGTATGAGTTTCACGCGGGACCAAAAGCCACCTACAAAGACGAGTACGACATTGACCTCGGAACCCTGGAACCACAGGTCGCACAGCCAGGCAACGTGGACAAAGTAAAGAGCGTCGAAGAATTAGAAGGGACTCCTATAGACCAAGCGTTCATTGGATCTTCAACCAACGGACGCTACGAGGACTTGGTAGTCGCAGCAAAGATCCTCAAAGGACACAAGGTCAAACCTGGGTCCCGATGCATCGTCACACCTGCTTCCAGAAATATCTTCGAACAGTCTATCAACAACGGATTGGCAGAGATATTCCTTCAGTCAGGCGCGATCTTCACCAACGCCACCTGTGGCGCGTGCGTGGGAACCCATCTAGGCGTACTGGGGGAGAATGAGGTCTGCATATCCTCCTCCCCCCGCAACTATGTTGGCCGAATGGGAGCTATCACCTCGAAAATCTATCTAGCGTCACCAGCCACCGCGGCGGCCTCAGCTATGGAGGGTAAGATTACAGACCCGAGGAGATACCTATGACTGCTCCAACAGTTCTGAAGGGTCGGGCTTGGGTCTGGCCTGATAATGTGAACACTGACATTATCATACCCTTCAGGTTCAAAGCTCGAACCAACGATCCTGTTGAAATGGCCAAGTACGCAATGTACGGGTACGATCCCGAATTTTACAAGAAAGTAAAACCTGGAGACCTGTTTGTCGCAGGCAAGAACTTTGGAGGAGGGTCCAGCCGAGAACAAGCGCCCGTTGCCATCAAATACTCCAATGTTCGAGCTGTCGTCGCGGAGAGTTTCGCTCGCATCTTCTATCGCAACTGCTTCGCAATAGGGCTACCCGCACTCGAAGTCCCGGGAATATCTAGTCGGGTGAAACAGTTCGACGAGATACAGGTCAACGTCCAAGACTGGTCCGTCACCACTAAAGATGGCAAGGCGTATCATGCTCTCAAAGTTCCCGAATTTCTCCGAGGCCTAATGCGAGAGGGCGGCTTGGTAGAATACTACAAGCACCATCACAGCTTTCCCTGGGAAAAGCTTGAAGTCGGCGCTGCGACTCGATAGACTTACGTCAATATTGGGCCGGGTAGATTTTTTCTTAGACAGGTTAGTCGATAAGACGTTCTAGTTCTCTCGCGAGGTAGAGGGACGCTATATAGGACGTCAAGAGACGTCGCAAGTAGTACACTTGGGAATCCCTCCCTGGGCAAATACAAGTTTGACGAGGCCTAACATTTGCTGATAAAATGGGCAGAGATCTACGCGAATACAGAAGTTCTCAGCCCAATAGATCGAGAGACTTGGCAATTAATTGCGGAGACTTCCCGAATCGGCCAAGGGTCCAAAGTGATCGAGCTCGCGTCAGGCAAGGGAGCTTTTGCAATATACTTGGCTCGACGGTTCTGGTGTAATGTCGACGGTTATGACATCAACCCCGAATTCACTCAATACGCTACCAACCGCGCAAAAGAACTCGGCCTCACAACAAGAACCAGTTTTCCCCAGACAGACATTAACCGTTTAGAAGTCAAACCAGACAGCTACGACCTCGGCGCATGCCTAGGCGCACTCTACATCTTCAGAGACGCGGGTTGGAAACTTCTATTTCGAGGAGTCAAGCCCAAAGGATACATGGCTGTTTCAGATCTCGTCTGCAAGAAGGTCCCAGCGCCCCAGGAGGTAATGGACATCTTCTTCGAAGAAGCAAGTCAACCCCTGACCTTAGAAGATGCCAGACGATGGTACACCAGCCGCGGAGTCAAGATTCTCCGAGAAGTAGAATGCAGCCGAAAAGCATGGCTAGAATACTACGGCCTTACAAAACAGATGCTCAACCAGGTCGCCAACAAATACTCGTCCGACACGGACAAGCAGGCAGAATTGCGGGAAGCGTTCAGAGAAGACGAACTTGTTAAGAGATTCGGCGAGGAGTACCTGAACTATGTTACGTTCGTAATGCAGAAAGCGTAGAAGCCTACGAACCTTGTCTTTGTAATCTCGGAAAGTGCGAGGCGCGCGCCGGGAGCAAGTATTTAGGGAAAAAAGCTTAGACCCCTTACGTGTTTCGTCAGATAGCCGATGGCTTCGACGAGTTCAAGGGGATTCCCCGCGAAGCCAATCTGCTAATTTTTGCTAGCTTGTTCAACTGGGCCGCTGCCGGCCTACTCTTCATAACACTACAAGTCTTTCTAGTCCTGGAAGGTCTCGACTTTGCAACGTCAGGCTTAGTCCTCACAGTCTTCGGCATCACCAGCGCCTCAACTACACTCGTCTTCGGAGCACTAGCCAACCGGTACGGAAGAAGGAGATTCGTCGTCGCTGGAGGAGTACTCTCCGCGTTCGCCCTGGCTCTGTTCGGACTCGTAGGCACCAATCTCCCAATGCTACTCTCTGCCGCTATTCTCTCCGGACTTTCAGAGGCTATGTTCGCTGCTTCTTGGACGGCGATTTTGGCCGATAAGGCGGGAGATGCGAAACGTACAAGCGCGTTCAGCCTCTCCTTCTTCGTCTCGACCATCAGCGCAGCTGTCGGCGGTTTCAGTGCAAGCCTTCTCGGCCCATTGGACTCCTTCCTAGGAGTCAGCTTGGTCCAGGGACACCGCTACCTCTTCGTGAGCGTCGCACTCATCAGTCTCCTCGGTCCCGTTCTGGCTCTCAGAGTATCCGAATCGAAACCCTCGGCAAGAAGAATGGGTCGAGTAGAGCTCATTCCCTGGAAAATCTCGTGGAGGACTGCCATTCAGTCTTGGAAGGTTGTCCTTCAGTACTCCTTCGCCGGAGCGCTAATTGCATTCGGAGCAGGGATGGTTATTCCGCTGGTCCCGGGATGGGCCTATCTCAAGTTCGGCGTAAAGGATGATGTTAGCGGGCCGATATTCGGGGGAATCAACAGTCTAGTGATGGGCTTAGCGAATCTTGCGACTCCGAGACTTGCAAGGAGATTCGGTACAGTCAAAACCATCGTCCTCACGCAAGCATCTTCCACCGCCTTCCTGTTCTCCATGCCTTTCGCTCCCAACTTCCCTATAGCGTCAGCAGTCTTCATTACGAGGAGTTGTCTGATGATGATGTCTAACCCTACAGAACAGTCGTTGTTGATGGGCTTGGTATCTGACGATAAGAGGTCCATGGCGTCCTCCATTTCAGCGTCCTTGTGGAGGTTTCCAAATTCTTTCAGTACTGGGATCGGTGCTTACATAATGAGCCTTGGAGGCTTCTTCTACCTAGGCCTCCCCTTCTGGATCTGCACCACGTTCTATCTTGCGTCCATCAGTCTCTTCTGGTATTTTTTCAAGGAGGTCAGGCTGCCCGAAGAGAGAATCCTCGTTCAAGTCCCAGTAGTTACCTAGGGTAGTATCCCGCCGATTCTTGCCAGTTCTATTCTTCCCGGTTTCTTCGTAAAGACCCCCGCGGTAATCTCAAGAGCTTTCTTCATTAGCTCGGGCTTTTTCTGCATCTTTCGAAGGGCGCGTCTATTGAGACGTCTGATCAGCCAGTTATTGCTCAGCGCATAAGTGGCCGTATAATGGGCGTGTTGCCCTATCACGTCAGCGAACATTTTACGACCAGCCTGGTAAGTGGCCAAGGTCTTAACAGAACTGTCACCTGTCTTGATGGCGTTCTCGATAACGTCGACCAGTGCTAGGGCGTCCTGAAGGGAAAGATTGACCCCTTGTCCCGCGTGAGGATGGAACGTGTGTGCTGAATCACCCAGTAGGGCAATACCATTGCCCACCCATGGGGCTACTCGAATGTAGCTGGGCGTGAAATAGGCAATCTTCGTCCACGCCTCCATTGTCCCAAAGGCCTCAGCCATCTCCGGCGCGGCTTCAATTATCTCAGTCTTGAACTGTTCCAGCCCGGCCCGCTTCACTTCTTCGAAGCTACGATTCCCGACGCAATAGAAGAGATACGTGGTTTCCGGACCGACAGGCATGAGGCCCAGCATTTTTCCTGGAGCCTGGTACTGTAGCGCTCTTCCTTCCAGTCCCGACGCTGCGCCAACCAGTCCCACTACAAACGAGTCAGAATACTTTCGAATCTTAGTCTTGGACCCTATGCTTTCCCTTACTCGGGACTGGGGCCCATCTGCTCCGATAATTACGGAGGCCTTGATCTCATCAACTTCTCCGGTGGGGAGCTCATAGTTGACACCCTCAGCGAGACCATTGTTCCAGATAGTCTCCTGGAAGTGGCCGCCCCAGACTATTTCAGCTCCAGAATTTTCCGCTCTGTTACCCAGGATAGATTCTACCTCGCTAGCATTCACAGTTAGAATGTAGTTCTGTGGATGGTCCAAGAGCCCGTAGTCTGCTTCCAAGAGAACCTCCTGATTCCATCCTCTAACTTCGAGAACCTTGCTCGCAGATCCGAGCGGACGAATATTTTCTAGAATCCCAATCTTTTCCAAAGCTTCGAGCCCGTTTGGCTGAAACGTTATTCCTCGAGGGACAGTATCCGGGGCGGTGCGCCTGTCCAAGAGGAGGGTTGAGATCTTCTTCTTTTGAAGCTCGTAGGACAGAGCCAAGCCGGCGATTCCCGCGCCGACGATAACTACGTCAACAGTCCGTCCCAAATCTCTATTCCTGGCTCCACGAGCACCCTTACGGAAACATCTTAAAACGATGCCTGAACCCGGTCCAACGAGATGATTATTGGCCAGAATTCATGGACAGGGTCCGATAGAACAGATCAACGTCTATGACATGGCGACCGCGGTTGCGCCCCACGTCTACGACAAGGATCGACGCTACGCGTTACTTGTTGTGGACATGCTGAACGACTTTGTTTATGGAAAGATCAAGTGTGACCGAGCCGTCCCAATGATTCCTCGCACGGGCGAACTAATCGATTCCGCCCGGAGCGCCGGCATACCAGTCATGTACCCTAACGATTCTCACACGCGTAAAGATTTCGAGATTGAACGCTGGGGAGAACACGCCATGCGGGGTACAAAGGGAGCCCGAGTAATAAGCCAGCTAAGACCCCGAAAAAGAGATTTGCAAATACCTAAGACCACATACAGCAGTTTCTTCAACACAAGGCTAGAGCGCGAGCTAAAACGAAGCCACGACGGCAAGGGCGCGAACACAATAATCATTTCGGGATTGCACACCGACTGTTGTGTAAGACACACCGTTGCTGACGGTTTCTTTAGAGGCTACGAGACTATTGTTGCAGAAGATGCTGTCAACTCCTTCACGGAATTACAGTATCGTACTGGGTTACAGTATCTCAAGTTCTGGTATCTTGCTGACATATTGCCAAGCAAGAAGATCGTGAAACTGTTCTAGGTTGGGTTCTGGGTCGAAGAGACCCGCCCGAGTCATCATCGATATGGACGGTGGCATAGACGACGCCCTAGCACTGATTCTCGCGCTTCGATCGCCCGAACTCGACGTCGTCGGAATTACAGCAGTATCAGGAAATGTTTCAGTTGATCAAGCAACAATAAACGGTCTAAGAGTTGTAGAATTGTTGGAAAGAGAAGATGTCTGGGTCGCGAAGGGACTTGCAAACCCTCTCGTTCGAGATCCGATCAGAGCCACGAGCTTCCATGGCAAAGATGGACTGGGGGACTCTAATCTTCCATCACCAAAGCTTGCTCCTACTCAGAGGAATGCGTTGGATTTGCTCTCCGAAGAGTTGATGGCCACCAAGAAGCTAGGATTGTCGGTAGTCTGCACCGGACCTCTGACAAACATCGCGACTTTACTAACGGGGTATCCCGATCTTGCAAGAAGAATTGATCAACTAGTGATCATGGGAGGAGCCTACGGTCTCACAGAATACGGATACGGAAACGAAACGCCGGTCGCAGAATTCAACATTTACTCCGATCCGGAAGCGGCTAAGATTGTTTTCGAGTCTCGAGTCGCAATAACAGCCGTGGGCCTTGATGTAACATCCAATCCCCGCTCTCAGCTCACTATGAGAGATTACAATATGATAAGGAACCGGGATAACGGAGCTAGCAGATTCGCAAAGCGAATTTTGGAGAAGACGATGCGGAAACATGGGAAATTCGCATTGCACGACCCAATGGCTGTAGCGGCAAAG
>Ga0209283_10000134_pt1 | contig 33869 bp, 35 predicted proteins | sample CZO8metaG_2_FD_188354 | JGI IMG/M metagenome (GOLD analysis project Ga0209283, IMG submission 188354) | Vadose zone soil microbial communities from the Eel River Critical Zone Observatory, Northern California, USA - CZOApr15con2H1.8 metaG... | ecosystem: Environmental > Terrestrial > Soil >...
ACGGCGCACGAGATCTTTCCGGCAGGCGACGAAGCCGACGTGTGGACCGCCATAGCTTGGGCTGAGGCCGAGCTGCTGGCCTTCGCCGACAGCGATGTCAGCGCCGTACTGGCCGGGCGGAGCCAGGAGCGCGAGGCTGATGGGATCCACGCAGGCAATCGCGATCGCGCCGACGTCGTGCGCCCGCTTGGTCAGGTCGGGCGCGTCGACCAGCAGCCCCAGAAAATCCGGCTGCTGAAAGATCACGGCGGCGGTCATGGCGGTCGGATCGGAACCCTTTCTGACCTTGATGCCCCGTCCTTCACTGAAGGCGCGGAGCACGTCGACGTACTCGGGATGCACATAACCCGCGACCAGGACCTCTTTTCGGCCCGTGTGGACGTACGCCATCATCGCCGCCTCGGCCACCGCGGTCGCCCCGTCGTAGAGCGAAGCATTCGCAACATCAAGTGCCGTGAGCTCGGCGATCAGGGTCTGAAATTCGTAGATCGCCTGCAGGGTGCCCTGGCTGGCCTCCGGCTGGTATGGCGTGTAAGCCGTGTAGAACTCCGGTTTCGAGGTTACCGCTGCGACTGCTGCCGGAATGAACCTGCGATACACCCCGCCGCCGCGGAATGTGAGGCGATCGGGAAACACGCGGTTGCGCGCCGCCAGCGAGGTGACCTGAGCCATCGTCTCGAACTCGGAGAGCCCGTTCGGGAGCTCGAGCTTCGGAATGCGCAGCGACTGCGGGATGTCGACAAGCAGACCTTCCATCGAATCAATGCCGAGCGCGGCCAGCATCTCAGCGCGGTCCTCTGGAGAGTGAACGAGGTACGGCAACCTAGCCTTGGGACTCCGTTGATTTCTTATACGCCGCTTCGTTCATCAGGTCCGTGGGCAGGTCACCGGCCAGCTCCAACTTCAGGATCCAGCCTTCGCCGTAGGGGTCGGAGTTGATGAGCTCGGGCTTGGCCGCGAGCTGCTCGTTCACCGCCGCCACCCGGCCGGAGATCGGGGAGTAGAGATCGCTGGCCGCCTTGACGGACTCGACGACGCCAAAGGTCTCGCCGGCGTCGAGCTTCCGGCCCGGCTTCGGAAGCTCGAGAAACACGACGTCGCCGAGCTGGGACTGCGCGAAGTCCGTGATCCCGACCGTGACGCTCTTGCCATCGACCGTGAGCCATTCATGCGACTTCGTGTAAAGCCGGCCCGCCATGCCATTCCTCCCTCTTCGTGAACGCTGCCGCGACTCGGCTCAGGACTTCGCGGGGGCGGCGGCCGATCGCGCCGAACCGCGGTAGAAAGGCAGCTGCACCACTTCGGCCGAGGCTTGCCGGCCTCGAACGTCGACGACTGCTGTTTCCCCGACTCGCAATGATGGGACTTCCACCAGCGCGAGCGCGATGGGATGCTCGAGAAAGAAGGAGTGCGTGCCGCTGGTCACGCTGCCGACCAAGCGATCCTGGCTGCGGACTGCGGCACCATGACGCGCGATATCGCCCGGCGCGGTCGTCAGCCCGACGAGGGTGCGCCGTGGCCCGTCGCGCTTGATCCCTCCCAGCGCGTCGCGGCCGATGAACTCGCCTTTGTCGAGGCGCACTGTCCAGCCGAGGCCCGCCTCGTATGGATTGACGCTGTCGTCCATGTCGTTGCCATAGAGGCGCAGCGCAGCCTCGAGTCGGGTGGCGTCGCGCGCTCCGAGCCCGGCGGGGAGCACCCCATGGCCGGCTCCGTTTTTCAGGATCGCGTCCCAGACCTCACCGACCCGATTGGCCGAGACGAAGATCTCGAAGCCATCCTCACCCGTGTACCCGGTTCGTGACACGAGCGCGCTCGCGCCCGCCACCTGACCCGGGCGAAAGCCGAAATATGGGAGGTCGTCAAGTCCCTTCGCGGGCAAGAGCTCCTGGGCCCGGGGACCCTGAAATGCGATCAGCGCCAGTTCGAACGTGCGGTCCTCGATGTCAACCGTGGACGGCGCGTGGCCGCGCATCCACTCGAGATCTCGTTCGCGATTGGCGGCGTTGACGACGACGGTGAACCCATCGTCGCCCCAGTACACGACCAGGTCGTCGAGGATTCCTCCTTGGTCATTGCACATGAGGTTGTACTGCGCCCGCCCGCGGCCGATGCGGGACAGGTCGTTCGTGAGCAAGCTCTGCAGGAGGTCGAAGCCGGCTTCGCCGGTCACCTTGAAGCGACCCATGTGCGAAATGTCGAAGAGCCCAGCGACCTTGCGCACTGCCATATGCTCGTCGCGGATCGACGTGTATTGCTGAGGCAGCTCCCAGCCGCCGAAGTCCACCATCCGTCCACCGAGGGCGACGTGACGTTCGAAGAGCGGAGTTCTGCGCGCCGCGCTAGCCGTCAAGTTCAGAGCGCTCGTCGTCGTCGTCGAGCTCGACGGCCTCGGGGTCGATGAAGGCGAGCATCTCTTCGTCGTACCGGCGCCGCGCATCGGCGACCACATTGGCGACATAGAGCGTCCGATCCACGGTCCATTCGAGCTTCTCAGCGAGCTCTGGTGCCGTAGGCGCGCGATGCAGGATCCGCGCCAGGACCAGCTCGGCGCGCTCGTAGTCGGTGGCCGCGGCCACGAGCAGCTCACCCTCGCGGACGGCCGCGGCCTCAGCCGCCAGCGCGGCGTCGATCTGGGCGGCGATGCCGGCCTCGGCGTAACTGGCGAAGTCCGACTCGCCGCTGTCGGCAAACGTACGCACGGCGTGGAGCAGGCCGATCGAGCCCTCCTGGACCAGATCGGCCAGGGACAGTGCTTGCTCGCCCCGTGCAGCGGCAAGACGTACGACGCGGTCAATGTGACCGGCCACAAGCCGGTCCTGGCTGGTCCGGTCGCCGAGCGCAGCCTTCATGAGCAGTGTCGACTCCTCGCTCTTCGCCAGCGGCCCGACCGATCGAGCCCCGAGCATCAACGCCTGGAGCGCGTCCTCGTCCTGAACGCCTTCGTGGCCATCGCCGCCAAAGTGCTCCTGCCGGCGGGAAGAGGTTGCCATCGAGAGTGATTTTACGACGCTCCCGGGAGCCTTCCCGCCGGCCCTCGCCAGGGGAATGTTCCACGTTTTACACCGCCGGCAAGGCGGGGGCCTAGACTCAAAACATGCGCGCGCGCCACTTGCTGGGAGCCGGAGCGGCGGCCTTGGCGATCGCAGCATTCCTGCCGGCGCCGGCGGCGGCCGCGTCCGTACCGCGTGTCGAGCAAGCCGACCTCAACGGCGACATCAACACGATCATGGCCGCCTACATCTCGGCCTCCGTTTCCCGCGCCGAATCCGACCACGCGGACGCCCTCCTGGTCGTGATCAACACCCCGGGCGGCATCTCAACTTCGATGGATGACATCGTCACGAGCCTCTTGAACTCCAAGGTGCCCGTGATCGCGTTCGTATACCCCAGCGGCGCGCGAGCCGCTTCGGCCGGCCTCTTCGTCGCTGAGGCTGCGGACGTGCTGGCGATGGCGCCAGGCACCAATATAGGTTCGGCTCACCCGATCCAGGCGACCGGCGCCGATCTCACCGGTGATCTCGGCAAGAAGGTGCTCAACGACGCCGTGACCAGGGTGCGCAATCTCGCGTCCATGCACGGCCGCAACCCGGACTGGGCCGAGGATGCCGTGCGCAACAGCGTCAACATCAATGCTGAGGACGCGGTCCGGCTCCACGTTGCCGACCTGGAGTCCGCGGATCCTACCGCTCTCCTGAACGTCGTCGACGGCCGAGTCGTGTCGAGACCCAACGGATCGTTCACGCTGCACACGGCCGGCGGCCAGGTCCAGGACTTTCCGATGCCCTTCTGGATGCTGTTCCTGAACGCACTCATCGATCCGACGGTGGCCGCGCTCTTGATCCTCCTAGCGGCCTACGGCATCATCACCGAGCTCACGACGCCTGGCGCCATCTTGCCCGGCGTAGTGGGCGGGATCGCCGCAGTGCTCGCCATCGTCTCGCTAGCCAACCTGCCGGTGAACATCGCCGGGGCGCTGATGATGCTTCTCGCCTTCGCGCTCTTCATCGCCGACCTCAAGGCCAACACGCACGGCATCCTCAGCTTCGGCGGGGTCCTTGCCTTGCTCCTGGGCATGGCGTTCCTCATCAACACGGGACCGTTCGGCCTGGGCGTCAACCCCATCGCCGTGCTTGGTGCCGCGATTTTCACGACCGGATTCTTCGTGTTCTTCATCCGCAAGGTGTGGGCCGCGCGCCGGCGTCCGGTCACCACCGGCGCCGAGGCGATCTTGGGCTCAAAGGGCGAGGTCCGCGAGGAGCTCGCACCGGAAGGACTAGTCTTTGTGCGCGGAGCGCTCTGGAAGGCAGTCGCTTCGAACGGCCCGATTCACGTTGGGACCCCAGTCCGGGTGGTGGGTCGCAAGGGCCTGCAGCTGCAGGTCGTCGCCGGTGACACGGAAGCAAAGAAGGAGAACGGCTGATGGACGTCGGCACTCTGGTGGTTGTGGGCGTAATCGTGGTGCTGTTGCTCATCATCGTTTTCTCCAGCCTGCGCATCGCGAACGAGTACGAGCGCGGTGTGGTCTTCCGGCTGGGCCGCCTGATCCCGCTCAAGGGCCCAGGTCTGTTCTTCATCATCCCGTTCGGCATCGATCGCCTCGTCAAGATCGACCTTCGCGTGATCACCCTCGAAGTGCCCCCTCAAGAGGTCATCACCAACGACAACGTGACCGCCAAGGTCAACGCTGTCATCTATTTCCAGGTCGTCGACGCGCAGAGGGCGGTCACTCAAGTGCTGAACTACATCAATGCGACCTCCCAGATCGCGCAGACAACATTGCGAGCTGCACTCGGACAGGCCACGCTGGACGAGCTGCTCGCCAACCGCGAGAAGATCAATCAAAACCTGCAGAAGATCATCGACGAGCAAACGGAGCCTTGGGGGATCAAGGTGGCGGTGGTCGAGATCAAGGACGTCGAGCTGCCCCAGAGCATGCAGCGGGCGATGGCGAAGCAGGCAGAGGCCGAGCGCGAAAAGCGCGCCAAGATCATCAACGCCGACGGTGAGTACCAAGCCTCGCAAACCCTGGCCAACGCGGCTCAGATCATCTCGACGCAGCAGGGTGCCCTTCAGCTCCGCTTCCTGCAGACCCTGGTCGAGATCGGTACCGAGAAGAACACCACCATCGTGTTGCCAATCCCCATCGAGCTGTTCCGGCCGATCCTGGAAGCCACGACATCCAGGCCGTCAGCTCCCGGACCGACCAGCCCGAAGGCGCTGACTCCAAAGACCGACGAATCAGGCTGATCGCGCCCATTTACCTCGACGCGGCCGGCGCCTTCATATCGCTGCTCCTGCCGCTGCCCCTGATCATCACGGCCAACGCCGTGATCGGCAGGCCATGGGCGAGTCACGCGTCAGGGATCCTCGCCGGCCTGACCTCGGGTGCAACGTTTCTCTTCGGCGCTCTCATCTTTGCCGGCGTCCTGGGTCCTCCCGCGCCCGGAGCCTCCGCGTCGGGGTTCGCGATTGGCGTCATGGTCACAGCCGGCCTGGCGGCGGTGGTGGCCTCCAACCCGGTGCGCGTGCGCGTCGCCGGCATCCTGCACACCGATCCGGACAACGCGGTCCACACGTTGGCGCTCGTGCTGGGGGTGATCCTGCTCGGCTTGCAGCTGGCGCTCCTCACGTTTGTAGACGTCCTCGCCGCCGACCGAAACCAGCCGCCATTGACTGTCGGCGACCTGTTCGCGCAGGAATTGCCGTTCTTGATCATTGCGCTCGCCGGCGTCGGCCTCTGGACTCGTCGCAACGCGATCCAGGCGGCCGACCGACTGGGAGTGGTCAAGCCGGCGTGGTGGCAAATCACGCTGGCGCTTGCCACAGCCGGCGTCTTTTTCGCGTTCAGCCAGGCCGTCGTCTCATTGAGTCAGGTACTGACGCCACAGGTCGCGCACAACGTCGACGTCACCACCCAACACGTCTTCAGCCGGCTCAACAATCCGCTCGGAATTGCCGCCATCGCGCTGCTGCCGGCGATTTGCGAGGAGGTCCTGTTCCGAGGCGCGCTGCAGCCGAGACTAGGGCTGGTGGTGACCGCGCTCCTGTTCACATCGATTCATACGCAGTACAGCATCTCGTTCGACACCCTCGCGGTATTCCTGCTCGCACTAGGCCTGGGGCTGATTCGCAAATACACGAACACGACCACGTCGGCCATCTGTCATGCGACCTACAACCTGCTCGTCAGCGTCGGTGTCGGCGGCGATGTGGTGGCCTTCGCCATCGCCGCGGAGCTCGCGCTCGTCGTCCCTACCGCGTTCGCGGTGTGGTCGCTGCGGCGGCGACGCATGGAAACGATTTCCAATCCGTGACGGCACCGTTCTTAACAGGCTGGGTTGCGGGGTCGAGATCGAACTTCTAATTTGCTCCGTATGGTGCGAGGCGGGGGAGGGGCCGCACCGGGACAGGGAGGGCCCCTAAAGGACGGGCGCGGATGCGACAGGATTGTGGGGCTGTTGAGGACGGCGGCAACCGTTAACAGCGGGGTAGGCGGCCGCCGCTCATTTGGCTAGAATCCGCAGTATGGCCCCAGATATAGGACTGGCCTCGAGGGCTGACCCCAAGCTGTTGCCTACCACCAGGGCGACGGTCCTTGCAATCGTGAACCAGAAGGGCGGGGTCGGCAAGACCACCACCGCCATCAACCTGGGGGCCGCTCTCGCCGAGCTCGGACACTCGGTGCTGCTGGTCGACCTCGACCCGCAGGCCAACTCGACATCCGGCCTCGGGTTGGATCCCGATCGGATTCGCAGCACCATCTACCAGCTCCTCGCCGGCGAAACCAGCGTGGAGGAGTCGATGGTGGAGACCACCGTGCCGAACCTGAGACTCGTGCCTTCGCACATCGACCTCGCCGGCGCCGAGATCGAGCTTGCCTCTCTCGACGGGCGCGAGACCCGGTTGCGTACGGCGCTCGAGTCCGTGCCCAGCGGAGTGGAGTGCGTGATCATCGACTGCCCTCCGTCGCTCGGACTGCTCACGCTCAATGCGCTGACCGCTGCCACGAGCATGCTCGTGCCCACTCAGTGCGAATATTTCGCGCTCGAAGGATTGCGACACCTTCTGTATACACACCAGCTCGTGCGCTCCCGTCTCAACCCCAAGCTCGAGATCGCCGGCATCCTCATGACCCAGTTCGACGCGCGCACCACCCTCTCGTGGGACGTTCTCGAGGAGGTGCGGCGCTCGCATCCGACGTACGCGCTGAAGACGATCATTCCGCGCAACGTGCGGATCAGCGAAGCGCCCAGCCACGGCAAGCCTGTGATCCAGTACGACCCCACATCCCGCGGCGCCGCCGCGTATCGCGCCCTGGCAAAGGAGCTCTTGGAACGATGACGCAATCACGTATGCGCGGCCTCGGCCGCGGACTCGACGCACTCATCCCCATGTCACGCGATGGCGAGGCGATGGTGCCCCAGATGATCGCGGTCGACCAGATCCGTCCCTCGCATCAACAGGTGCGGTCGCGCTTTGATGCCGAACCGTTGGGAGAGCTCGCGGAATCGATCCGCCAGCACGGCGTGCTGCAACCACTCCTCGTGCGCAGGAGCGCTGACGGCTACGAGCTGATCGCAGGTGAGCGGAGATGGCGAGCGGCACGGCTCGCGGGCGTCAATGCCGTGCCCGCGATAGTGCGCAATGACGCCGGCAACGACGCCCAGCTTGTCCTGGGACTCATCGAGAACCTCCAGCGCGCGGACCTCGACCCCATCGAAGAGGCCCGCGGTCTCAAGCGCCTCACCGAAGAGTTCAACCTCACGCACGATGAGGTCGCGCAGCGAATCGGGAAGCATAGGGTTTCCGTGACCCAATCGCTCCGGCTGCTCGGTGGTTGCAGCGCGGTGCAGTCCTCCGTGGCTGCAGGCGCCATCACGGCCGGTCACGCACGCGCGCTCATCGCGCTGGAGAGCCAGGCGGCGCAGGAGCATGGCCTGAAGGTCGTGATCGCAAAAAGGCTGTCGGTACGTCAGACCGAGAACTGGGTGCGGACCTACAAGCCGCGTCGCCTACCCCGCAATAACGCGCCGGCGGACCTTCGGAACATCGCCGCGAATGTCGAGTCCAACCTCGGCGTACCGGTGAAGATCACGGGCACCCTCAATCGCGGAAAGATCGAACTTCGCTACTCGAGTCGAGAAGAGCTGGAACGGGTCTGCGCTAAGCTCGTCCCCTAAAACTCATGGCGGTCCCGCAGCAGCCCGCAGTCGCGGCTAACCAACCTCGCGCTTCGACCGGCTCCTCGTTTCTGCGCGAGCTGGCCGAAGTCGTATTGCTCGCGGTCATTCTGTACATCGGCATCAGCTTCGCAGTGCAGACGGTGCATGTCGAAGGCCTGTCGATGTTCGCAACGCTCGACGACAACGATTACTTGATCGCAAACAAGATCGATTACCGCCTCCATGCTCCTCAGCGTGGAGACATCATCATCCTGCGGCCCCCCAACAACAATTCGACCGACTTCATCAAGCGTGTCATCGCCTTGCCTGGCGAGCGGCTCCTCATCCGCGACGGAGTCGTCTACATCAACGGCCACCGGCTCATCGAGCCATACGTACCTGAGGCCTGGGTCGTCTTCAACAACTGGCCCACCATCGGCAGCTCCAACGGGACGGTGATACCCACGAATCAATATTTCGTGATGGGCGACAACCGCAACAAGTCGCAGGACTCACGCTACTTCGGGCCGATTGGGCGGGACCGGATCGATGGTCGCGCGTGGTTCCGCATCTGGCCCCTCGACCATTTCGGTGACATCTACTCGCAGGTGCCCAGGCTCGAGAGCGGCTCGATATCCGTGGGCTGAGTAGGCGCTAGGCCCCGACCGCGGTCCTGAACGCGAGGTCTTTGGCGAATGGACCGACAACAGCCATCTGGATGGGTGCGCGCAAAACATCATTGGCGACTCGCCGGACGTCGTCTGCGGTGATGGCGTCCACGAGCGCCACCTCCTCTTCGATCGTCTTGATCGATCCGATCAAGAGCTCCTGATACGCGAGCCAGAACGACACCCCATTGGTGCTCTCGAGCTCCAGCCGCAGGCGGCCCTTCGTGAATTCCTTCGCCCGCACAAGCTCCTCCGCGGCCAGATCGTGATCACACAGGCTTTGCAACTCGACGATGACCGCATTGACCGCACCGACTGCCTGTTTCGGATCCACCCCGAGATAGACGCCCAGTAGGCCGGTGTCTCGATGCTTCTGAGTGAAGCTGTGCACGTCATACGCGAGGCCCAGCCTTTCGCGGATGTTCAAGAACAACCGAGAGCTCATGCCCTCGCCGAGCACGGTGTTCAAGAGATCGAGCACGAATCGATCCGGGTGAAGGTAGCTGAACGCGCGCACGCCCAGGCAGATGTGCGCCTGCTCCGTCTTCCGCCGGCGCATCAGCACGCGTGGTCCGCGCAAGGGCTCCGGCGGCATTGGGATCAGCTGCCCATCCGGTACAGCTGGAAGGTCCAGGCGCCGGCGCACCGCCTCCAGCATCTCCCCTTCACCGAACGCACCCGCCGCGCCGATCACGAGGTTGGGCAGCCGATAGTGCGCGTCGGCATACTCGAGGATGTCGTCTCGCGTGAGTCGGGCGACCGATTCCTCCGTGCCGGCGATGTCTCGACCGAGCGGATGACCGGGCCACATGATCTCTTCGAAAAGGTTCTGCACGAGATCCTGCGGCTGGTCCTGGTACATCCTCAGCTCCTCCAGAATCACGGACCGCTCACGAGCTATGTCAGCGGGTGCGAGCTTGGAGTTGGACACGATGTCGATCAACACATCGAGCCCGAGCTCGACGTGCTCGGCCGGCACTCGCGTCCAGTAGGCGGTCAGCTCCTTGTCGGTCGAGGCGTTGATGAAACCGCCGACACCCTCGATCGCGTCAGCGATCTCCTTAGAGGTCGGCCTCCTCTGGGTGCCTTTGAAGAAGAGGTGTTCGATGAAGTGGGAGACACCCGCGTGGCGCCCGTCCTCGAGCCTCGAGCCTCCGCCAAACATGAAGACGAGGCTTGCGGAAAGTCGCTCGGGCATGGCCGCGGTGACCAGTTTCGCGCCCCCGGCCAGCCCATGAACTCGGTGGAGAGCCATGGGAGCAGCAAGTTTATCGGACGCCCCGTAAGGACGAATTTTGCGGCTAGTCCTCGCTCCAGCTCTCCCCAAGCGCGCCGAGCGCCGCATAAAGCGTCATGGCCACAAAGTCGGCAGGCATGCCGTCTGAAGTAGCGTCGAGCGCCTCACCGAGGTACTTCCGCACATTCGATCCCTGCTCGATCTCGCGCAGCTCCAGACAGTCCCGGATCGCTTCCGCGATCTCGGTCGGAGTGAGGTCTTCGTCACCCGCTCCATCCGCGACAGCGTTGACCAATGCGATCGCCTTCCGGATCCGCTGCGCCGCGGCCCGGCCGCCGGGCATGGATCAGGTGCTCGCGGGCTTGCGGGGTCCGACCACCACTCTGCGATCGGGCTCCTCGCCGATGCTTGAGCTGCCGACGTCGGGATCGTCCTGAAGGGCGAGATGGATGGCACGGCGCTCAAACGCCTGCATCGCGTCGAGGGTGATCGCGTCGCCCGTCATCTTCACCTGGCGCGCCGCGCGCAGGGCGATCTCGCGCACCGTATGTTCGCGCCTCTGTCGGTAGCGCTCTACGTCGACGATGACACGCTCACCCTCCGCAAGATTCTTGCCGAGCATGACGTTGGTCACTGACTGCAGAGCACGCAGGGTCTCACCTCGCCAGCCGATCAGCCCGCCCAGGTCGCGGCCGCTGATATCGAGCGTGATCGGGTCGGTGCCCGTACGCACAGTGACTTGCGCGCGGACGCCCATGTGCTTGAGCAGCCCTTCGACCAGGGCGCGCGCGGCTTCTGCTTTGCCATTGGCAGGTGAGGCCGCACTCGCCGGCGCCGTCGCCTGATCGATCACTACGACCTCTACCAACGTCTCTTCGGGACCTTCGCTGATCACGCGCACGTCCACGTTCCGACGGCTTTCACCGAGCTCGATCAAAGCCGCATCGACTGCCTCGTCGAGGGTGCGGCCACGGCCCTCTGCCGACCTCATCGCACGTCCACCCAATCGCGCATCACTTCTCTCACCATTTCCCTCACTTCCTGCGCCTCCTGGACCGGGCTCCCGGTTGCGGAGACGGCTTGAGCCCGGGCTTGGATCCGTTCTTCGGGCCGCCTCCGCCCTTAGGCGCGACGGCCAGCACCGGCCCACCCCCATCTCGTCTCGGCAAGAGGCTTCCCCAGCCGACCACGAAGTACTGAAGAATGATACTGACCACGTTGCCGACAAACCAGTAGAGCCCGAGCCCGGCTGGAACCTGCAGGGCGAAGAGCCCGATCATCACCGGAGACAGCCACACCATCGTCCGCTGCATCGACTGGGTCTGGAGCTCCTGCTCCGTCGGGTTGGGCGGAGGTGGCTGCTGCAGCATCTTCGACTGGATGAATGTCGTGATCGCCGCCAGCAGGGGAAACATCGCGTAGCCGAATATCGGTACCGGCAGAGTGAAGCCGACCAGGTGCAGAACGAATATCGCGTGCTGCGCCGCGCTGTCATTCAGGTTGGGCACGAACAGGAACGGCGCCGCGGAGTGGGCGCTCTTGGCAAAGCCCTGGAACACGTAGTAGAGCGCGGTCAGGATCGGGATCTGGACGACCAGCGGCAGACAGCCGACAAGCCCGCCGAGAGGGTTGACGCCGTGCTCCTGGTAGAGCTTCATCATCTCCGTGTTCAGCTTCTGCGGTTCCTTCTTGAACTTCTTGCGCAGATCGGCGACCTGGGGCGCCAGCTTGCGCTGCTCGGCCATCGTCTTGCGCTGCGTCGTGAGTTGGAAATACGTGAGAGGCGACAGCAGCGCTCGGATGATGATCGTGAGGATGATGATCGCCACCCCGTAAGCGCCGATGGTCTCCGCGAGTGGCACCGTCTGGAGGTTCACGTACAGGAAGTTCAGGAACCACGCGATCGGTTCCTTCACCGCCGCGCTCCACAGGTGCACGACGGGCAGGAAAACGTCGAAGAGGGCTCTCAGATTGATGTCAGAGACTCCAGATGGCGCTCAGGTGGATCAAGGAACAGGATCGTAGCCGCCCTTGGCGAACGGATGGCAGCGCGCGATGCGCGCCGCCCCCATCCAGCCCCCTCGAAGCCACCCGTATTTCTCAACTGCCTCGTATGTGTAGTGCGAGCAAGACGGGTAGTAGCGGCACGAGGGCGGAAGGAGCTTCGAAAACGAATGTTGGTAACCGCGGATCATGGTCAGCAGAATCGTCGTCATGGCTTGAGCTTCGAGAGCCTGACAGCCGCCTGTTCGGTCTCCGCCTCGAGGTCGGCGAACGGCACTTCGAGGGCGGCGGGGCGGGCGATCAGGACCACGTCATATCGTATTCCCAGTCCATGTAGCGGCGAATCAGGTCCCAGAAGCCGATCTCGCGCGACCTCGCGGATTCGCCGTCGGGCGCGGTTGCGGTCCACCGAGCCTTTGACGTTGCGGCTGACCGTCACGCCGACCCGGCTCTCATCAGCCTCGCGAGGCACGGCAAATGCGACCAGCGCCCGCCCGCTGTAGATGCGCTTGCCCCCGATCGCGGCCTGAAAGTCAGACTGCCGGCGGAGCCGGAAACGACGCTTCACGTGAGCTCGAAACCGGCTACGGAGTCAGGCGGTGGCGCCCCTTGCGACGGCGGTTTGAGATCAGTCTGGCGCCGCCCTTTGTGGACATGCGGCGGAGAAAGCCGTGCACCCGCCGGCGGTAGCGCTTCTTGGGCTGATAGGTTCGCTTGATGGAGAAATCCTCTGTTGCCTGGAGGCTGATGGAACCGCGGTAGTGTAGCCGACCCCGGCCCCTCGAGCCCTGATACCGCTCGTATCACTTCATCCGACGGCATCGGGCCTTGCGGCCCTCACAGGCCTTTGTTACAATCCCGGCCCGGAAGCAGTTTGGATCGGGTCGACCGAGCCAAATCAGTACAAGTCACGCAAACCCGACTCACATATGAGTCCAATTGGTGCCAGTCTAAGGTCACAACAGCGCTTCCTGATTTCGGAACAGACCGGATGGGGGATTTCGAATGGGTCGGCACCGCCAACCTGTGGAAATCCGGTCCGCTCTTTTCCACAGGCGGCGAGAATACGAAGCCGGTCAATGGTCGGCTTCGATTGAAGCAGTGCTCGCTAGCACGTAATTCAGGGACTGCTTCGCGAGCAGGGGAGCAGGAGGAGATGGGCGGTGACATTGAACCCAGGTTGTCCACAGCATTTGCAAAAGCCGGCGGCCAATTGCCCCTCGCCTTCCGGGGATCGGGACGTGAGTCGTGAGACTGGCACGGCGGCGCAAGGAAATGCGTGAAGTGAACCAGGACCAGATCTGGTCGCAGGTCCAGGAGGAGCTGCGCTTCCAGCTCGCCAAGCGGACCTACGACATGTGGCTCAAGAACACGTCGGTGGTTTCGGCTGACGGCAACACGTTCAAGATCGGCGTGCCCAGCAAGCTCGCCAAGGATTGGCTGGAGGACCGCTTCTCCGGACTGATCCAGGAAACCCTCCAGGCGGTCACGGGCTCAGAGGTCGACATCGACTTCGTCATCTCTCCCAGCGGGCACCGGCCGCCCCTCGCTGCCGCGGATGGCGCCTTCGCGGTCAACGGCGACAACGGGCATGAGAACGGGGACGAAGGGCCTGCGGATGGTCCCGTCATCACGCCCTCCGAGCTCAATGTCCGATTTAAGTTTTCGTCGTTCGTGGTCGGGCACAATTCCCAGTTCGCGCACGCAGCCGCCAAGGCCGTCGCCGAGGCTCCGGGCGACAGCTACAACCCGCTTTTCCTGTACGGAGGCGTGGGTCTAGGCAAGACCCATCTCATGCACGCGATCGGCCATGAAGTGCACGACAGGTTCCCGCGCAAGCGCGTCGTCTACCTCACGTCGGAGCAGTTCACCAATGAGGTGATCAGCTCCATCGCCACCGCGCGCATGGGTGAGTTCCGCCACAAGTACCGCACCGTGGACGTGCTGCTCATCGACGACGTCCAGTTCCTGGCCGGCAAGGACCGCACGAAAGAAGAGTTCTTCCACACGTTCAACGCGCTGCATGAGATCAACAAGCAGATCGTCATCTCCTCTGACCGTCCTCCCAAGGAAATCCCCACGCTCGAGGACAGGCTGCGGTCAAGATTCGAGTGGGGGCTCATCGCCGACATCCAGTCTCCGGACTTCGAGACCCGCCTAGCTATCCTTCACTCCAAGCTCGGCACCAACGGCAACCTCGTTCCGGAAGACGTCCTCAACTTCATAGCCCACAAGGTGCAGCGCAACATCCGCGAGCTCGAAGGCGCGCTCACGCGGGTGCAGGCTTTCGCGGCTGTGCATCAGCGTCAGGTCGATGCTGAAGAGGCGGCTCACCTGCTCGCCGACATCATCCCCGCCGGCACGCGCCAGCCCATCAAAGTGGAACGCATCCAGGCGCTGGTCGCCGACTACTACAACATCACCCTCGAGGACATGAAGAGCAAGCGGCGCGACAAGCACATCGTCTTTCCTCGCCAGGTCGCGATGTTCCTGGTCCGCGAAGAGACCCCATCATCGTTGCCCGCCATCGGCAAGGCGTTTGGAGGCCGCGACCACACGACGGCCTTGCATTCGATCGAGAAGATCGCCAACGAGCTCAAGGAAGACGAGAGATTGCGATACGAGGTGCAGGCGATCAAGGAGCGCCTTTACTCACAGTGACGACGAAATCAATTTGGCTTTCCACAAGTTGTTCCGGCCGACCCGGGAGAGACGGGGGAGCATCGGGCGGGGGGCGACCTGTCCCCAATCAGCTAACAGGCAAGGCCCGCGGAAGGCAGGCTTGTCCCGAGCTTATCCCCCACTCCGCTCGATCTGTAAAGCCTCTCGACATCCACACTGTCCACAGCGCTTACTGTTATGGACTACGGGTGATTTCAATTAAGAGAAGCACTTTGAATAGGGGACAACTGTCTTGAAAGCCAAAGCCATCGAAGCTCAGATGAAGGTGACGTGTAGGCCTGCGGTTCTGGGTCAGGCGCTGCAGGTCGTCTCACGCGCAATCTCGAGTCGCACCACGCTGCCAATCCTCAACAACATCCTGGTCGAGACCACCTCCGAAGGCCTCGCGTTGACCGCGACCAACCTGGAAATCGGCATCAGGAAGTTAGTGCCGGCGGAAGTCTCGATGGAGGGCAGCACCACCGCGCCGGCCCGGTTGCTGACTGATTTCGTAAGCACCCTGCCCGACCAGGATCTCGAGATGACGCTCGACGGAGCCACCCAATCGCTCAACCTGCGGTGCGCGCGCTTTGACACGCACATCAAGTGCATCGAAGCCGAGGAATTTCCTCCAGGGCCTCGACCGGACGAGGGCGACAAGATCGAGGTTGCCCTCGACGACCTGGTGAAAGCTGTCGAGCAGACCCAGATGGCGGCTTCCACCGACGAAGCGCGACCGGTGCTGACAGGCGTGCTCGTCCACATTCAGGGCGGTGGGCTCACGTTTGCCGCCACCGACGGTCATCGACTGGCGGTGAGCAAGTTGGGCGCGTCTGGGGCAGGCGACCTGGAAGCGAGCCTGATCGTGCCGGCTCGGGCCCTGGCAGAGCTCTCAAGAGTTTTGAAAGGTGAACCTGGCCGGGTCGAGGTGATCATCTCGAAGGCCCGCAACCAGATCTTCTTCAAGGCCGGCAGCTCCGAGCTGACCTCGCGGCTGATCGACGGGAAGTATCCCAACTACGCACAGGTTATCCCCAGCAAGAGCTCGACCACAATCAAGGTGTCCACCGCCGAGCTTACCCAAACGGTGCGCGCCGTCTCGCTGTTCGCCCGCGACAGCGCCAACGTTATCCGGGTCAAGGCCCAGGCCGGCTCGCTGGTCCTGTCCGCGACCACCAATGAGGTTGGCGACAGCCGGGCGGAGATGGCGGCCGACGTCGACGGTTCCGACATCCAGATCGCCTTCAACGCCCGCTACGTGCTCGACGCTCTGGGCGTGATCGGCGAGGACCAGGTCGAGCTCCTGTTCGACGGCCCGCTCAGCCCCGGCCTGCTGCGACCGCCGGGCAAGGACCACTACCTCTACGTGATCATGCCCGTGCGGGTGGCGATGACCTAGCGTCCCTGGGTTCCCGGGTGCTCCTCTGGCGTCTGCAGCTCAGGAACCATCGCAACTACGCCCACCTGGACATCTCGCTGGAGCCCGGGGTCAACGTGTTCATCGGCGCCAACGGCCAGGGGAAGACGAACCTGCTCGAGGCCGTCGCGATGCTGGCCCTGTCCGCTTCGCCGAGGGCCCGCCGCGAGGTGGAGCTGGTCGGACCGGTCGCGCCGGTATCGCGAATCGAGGCCGAGGTGGAAAGTGCCGGCCGGCGGATGGAGCTGACCATCGCGCTCGCCATGGATGGGACGCGAGCGCACCGCACGATCGAGGTCGATGGCGCCCGGCGCCGGGCTATCGATCTTCCAGGGCACTTCCGCGTCACCCTCTTCTGGCCGGATGACCTCGGGTTGATCAAGGCCGGTCCGGAGCAGCGCCGCCGATTTCTCAATCAACTCCTGGTGCAGGTTGAGCCAGGGTACGCGCGCGCCCTCTCGGGCCTCCGCCGGATCCTGGAGCAACGCAACAGCCTGCTGAAGCGCATCGCCGCGGGTGAGGATGCGCCCGATGTGCTCGAGGTGTGGAACGTGGAGCTGGTTCGAGTCGGATCCGAGGTCGCGGCCGCCAGGGCGGCGGCAGTGCACGAGCTCGCGCCCGATGCCGCCCGCAGCCACTCCGAGATCGCGGGCGGAGAGCGCCTCGAGATCGAGTACCTGGGTCCTCCAGGGGACATGGCGGCGGCTGTGCATAACTCGCTCGCCGATGACGTCCGCCGGGGCTCGACCAGCATCGGTCCGCACCGTGACGATCTGCGGGTGCTGCTGGACGGCCAGGACGCACGGGGCTATGCCTCCCAGGGCCAGCAGCGCACCGCAGTGGTCAGCCTGAAGCTGGCTGAGGCCGAGCTCGTAGCCAGGCGAACCGGCGAGCGGCCGGTGCTCTTGCTGGACGACGTCTTATCCGAGCTGGACCTCGACCGGCGCGGGGCCCTGCTGCGCCAGGTCGGGAACGGCGGCCAGGTCGTCATCACCTCGGTTGACGTTGGCCCGTTTCCGCCGGATCTCATTGCCGGGGCGAGCGTCTGGAGCGTCGAAGCCGGGCAGGTCCTGCCCTGTGGATAAGCTGGGCAATATCCTCCCCCGGGTACTCAGACGGCAGCCAGATGGGAGCCGCCTGCTGGGGGGGCAGGTGGCGGCGGCGTTTCGGACCGTGATCGGCTTGGAGCCGGCCCGGCTGTGCGACGAGGTCGAGCTCCGCTCGGGTGTCCTGGTCGTGACCACGTCCAGCCCGGCGCTCGCGCACCAGCTGAGGCTCGACGCCGAGCTGATCATCGAGCGCCTCAACGGACTTCAGGTCGGGCGGCGCGTCCGCATCATCAGAGTGCGGATCGGTCGTTCGACGGCAATCGAGTGATCAGGCTCGACGCCGAGCAGCGCGGCGCGTCGGCCATCGGCCGAGGCCCGGTTCGGGTGGTCGCCGGGGCAGGCACGGGAAAGACCGCGGTCATCGCCGAACGCTTCCGCCGGCTCGTGATGGGTGGGGCCTCACCAGGCTCGATCCTGGTGATGACGTTCACCGACCGCGCGGCCGCGGAGATGCGCGATCGCATCGAGGACCTGATCGGTGCGTCGGCGCCGGCCGTAGGCACGTTTCACGCTATCGCCCTGTCGTGGCTGCGGGCAGATGGGCGCTCCATTGGCGTGCCTGCGGGCTTCCGAATCATCACCGGCGCGGAGCGTTGGATCCTCGCGCGCGAGCTGATGTGGCAGCTGGGCGACCTCGCGCTGACCGGCGACGTTCGCCCCGACGACCTGGTCGCGCCGGCGCTCCAGATGCTGGAGCGCCTCAAGCAGGAGCTGGTTCCTCTTGAGCGTCTGGCCGCTTGGATAAAGACAGCCGAGGACCGAGACAAGGCGCAGCTGATGCAGGGCTGCGTGCGCCTGTTTCGGGCCTACGAGCACGCGTGTCGCAAGGAGCGGGTGCTCGACTTCGAGGACCTGCTGACGCTGGCGGTCCGGATGCTCGAGCAGCGGCCCGCGCTGCTCGACACTTATCGCGAGCGATACCCGCACGTGCTCGTCGACGAGTACCAGGACCTCAATCTCGCCCAGGAGCGCCTGGTCGAGCTCATCGCCGGCGGGGGCGCGCCGTTCGTGGTCGGCGACGACGACCAGAGCATCTACCGCTTCCGCGGCGCCTCGCGCGCGAGCCTTGAGCGCTTTCTGCGCGCCTTTCCAACTGCCAACACCGTGACGCTGGGCCGCAACCATCGCAGCTCCCGCCGGATAGTCGCGGCGGCATCCGCGCTCGTCGGCAACAATCCTGATCGCCTGCCCAAGGACCTTCGTTCGAGCAAGTCGGGCGAGAAGGTGGAGGTCTGGGCATGTCCCGACGGTGCGAGCGAGGCCGACGCGATCGCCCAAGAGGCGGCGCGACTGATCGCATCCGGGTTGGCTGCGAACGCAATCGCTGTCCTGTGCCGTACCAACGCCATCGCGCGCCCGATCGCGGACGCGCTTGCAGCGCACGGCCTGCCGCATGTCGTCATCGGCGGCCATGGATTCAATGACCGGCCCGAGATCAAGGACGTGATCGCGCTCCTGCGCGTCCTTAGAGACCCGAACGACGTCGTGGCGCTGGCTCGCGCTGTGACGCGTCCGCCCATATCGCTCGCGCAAGACATTGCCCTGACGGTGCTGCGCGACCGGAAGGAGTCGCCTCCGCTCGAAGCTCTGGCGAGCTGGGCCCCGGCATCGACGTTCGCGCGCCTGCTGCAGGCGCTCGGCGCTCAAGCGGCCGCGCTCGATGTCCGCGACCTGTTCTTTGAGCTGATGGAGAAAACGCACTACCTCGACGTGCTCTCATCCCGGCTCGAAGCCAGCGAAGCGGCGCGGTCGGTGGCCAACGTGAGCCGCTTCGCCGAGCTCATCGCCGAGTTCTGCGAAACGTCGACCGACCGCTCGGTGGAGGCCTACATGCGACACCTCGACCTGGTCCTTCTCTCGCAAGAGGACGAGCGGCCGGCCGAAGTCGAAGGGCTCGGGAGCGCGATCCAGGTCATGACCATCCATCAGGCCAAAGGGCTCGAATTCGAGGCCGTCTTCGTACCCGGGCTGGTCGAGGGTAGGCTGCCGCAATCGGGGCGGTCGCCCAGGTTCGAGCTGCCGGCGGTGGTGCTGGAGCCGCTGGTCCGCGGCCGCGAGGACATCGTCGCCGAGGAGCGCCGACTCCTGTACGTCGCCATGACGCGCGCGATGCGATACCTCTACCTCACGCGCGGGTCGCACTACGAAGGGGGGCGGCGCTGGAGGGATTCGCGGTTCCTGGATGAGGTGAGAGCCGCGGGCGAGCGCACGGTCGTGCTGCGGGACTTCGTGGGCAACCGGGTCTCCCCACCCCCTGCCCTCCCCACAAGTGGGGAGGGCGAACCCGCTGTCGTTCTCTCCTACTCCTCGATTTCGGCGTATCGCGATTGCCCGCGGCAGTACTGGTACCGCCACGTCCAGAGGCTGCCCGCGGTTCAGAGCGCCGAGGCCGTCCAGGGCGTGATCCTGCACGAGACGTTGCGGCGCGCCGCTGAGGCACGGCGCAACGGCGCTGACGTGACCGCGCCCATGTTGCGGTCGCTCCACCGTGAGGTTCGCGGCGAGATCACGTTTCCAGACGCGCGTCGCGAAGCGACGTTCGACCGCAACGGCGCCGCCCAGCTCGAAGCTTTTCGCCAGCATGGTGGTCTCGACGGTCGGCCGGAATACCTCGAGCAGCCGTTCAGCGTCGCCGTCGATGGCTGGACCCTCAACGGCGTCATCGACCGCATCGATCGCACGTCCGGAAGCTGGCGGATCATCGACTACAAGACCGGCCGGCCCCTCGCGCGCCGGCCGCGCGAACTGCAGGTAGCGCTCTATGCGCTGGGTGCGGGGTCGGCGCTCAAGCTCGATCCCGTCGAGCTCGAGATCGTTTACCTGGCCTCAGGCGACTCGGTGCGCGTCGAACCCAACCGCCAGCTGCTCTCCGAAGCAGCGCGGCAGGGCAGCGAGGTGGCGGAAGGGGTGAGGGCCGGCCTCTTCGAAGCGCGGCCCGACCGGAGGCGCTGCCGGCTCTGCCCTTACCGTCTCGTCTGCGCCGACGCCCTGTAGCGAGCCGCCAGCAGGAGGCACTCGCGCGCGATGTCGGACGATGCGTATGGGTGGGCCATCTCGGCGGCCTTGCGCGACATCTCCTGCCACGTCGGCCCGCCTTCAGCCAGCACGCGCACCTCGTCGAGCAGATCGCTCTCCCTGGGGGTGTATGCGCCGAAGCCGGCTTCGACCACGAAGTCCACATTCGGCGATTCCTGGCCAGGCAGGAAGCCCGTGACCAGAACCGGCACGCCGGTGGCCAGGGCCTCGGCGATGGCACCTGGACCGGCCTTGGTCACGATGACGTCTGATGCCCGCATCAGCTCCGGCATGTTGTCGACGAAGCCAAGGACCAGGGTCGGGGTCGCGAAACGGACGCGAGCGAGGCGGCTCCGCAGCTTCTCGTTGCGCCCACAGACTGCGATGACCTGCCACTGGTGGGGTTCCCAAGCAAGCACGCGCACCTGCTTGATCAGGTTGCCCACGCCGGCCGCGCCACCCATGACGAGGACGGTGAAACGCGCCTCGTCAAGGCCGTAGCGGCGGCGCAGCGCGCGCTTCTCGCCTGGAGCAGGCGGGCGAAAACGCAGGTCGACCGGCAGACCGAGGAGCTTGATGCGGTCGGCAGGCACGCGACGGCGCAGAGCGACCTTGCGCGCGAGCTCGGTCGGCGCCACGACCAGGTCCGCCCGGCTGAAGGTCCAGCCGCGATGGAAATCGACGAGGTCGGTGATCACGGTCATCAGCGCTCGTGGCCGCCCGCACTTGAGGATCGCCTGGTGCGCGATGTGGTTCAGCAGCGGATGGACGGAAAGCACGACGTCCGGGTCGTGCATCGCCACCAGGTCGATGATCACCTTGCGCACCCCGGGGCCGAAGACCGCGCGAATCGCGGCGAAGGTCGGTTTGGTGTTGCTCGAGTGGTAGACAGCGCCCCAGGCTGCGCGGGATCGTTGGATCATCGGCGAGTAAAGCGACGCGAGCCGGCGCACCACCGCCGGTCCCTGCGAAATGAGTGGATCGGCCACGGTCACGTCGCAGGTCGGATCGAGCTGCTTCAACGCATCGGTGAGCGCTCGCGCTGCCGCGCGATGGCCTCCGCCCGTATCGCTGAAGAGGATCAGGATCCTGGGCGCGCCACCCTTTGGCGTCGACACCGGGGACGGCGCGGAGCGGGGGCTTGTGTCCGCCGGGTGGGCGCCTACCTGCGTCGCGCCGCCGCCCGGCGCGCGATCCACCGTATGTTGTACTGCGCCAGGAGGAACGTCACGAAGAGCATGCAGAGGATGCCGATGCCGACCCAGAATATCGTTCGCTTGGCCAGCTCGCCCGCCGGCAGCGGGAGCGAGCTTGGATTGATCTGGTTCTGCTGAATGATGTACGCGGCCAGGTCCTTGGTGTCCTGGTCGGTCAGGTTGGGGTTGCCGCCTTTCGCCGGCATCGGGATCGATTTCGGGTCCCCGGCCTGCGGCTGGCGCCCGCTGGTGATGATCTGGATCAGGAATGCCGGGTCGAGCGAATTGGTCACGCCTGGGAGCTTGTCGATCGGGTTGAGCACCGCGCCGATGCCGCCCTCCAGGTTGGCGCCGTGGCAGCTGGCGCAGTTCGGCCCGTAGACCGCGGCCCCGTGAGTGGGGTCGCCGGGGAGGGCGACGGTAGGGGACGGCGAGGCGTCGGCCAGCGTGGTGATGGCGGTGAACGCAAGCATCGCGGGGATCGCCAGTGCGACCAGGGCGGAGACTTTGAAGCCCTTGACCAGGCGCATGCCGCCAAGATCATAACGTCTCAAAAACCCGCTTTCCCGCCAGCATCAGCGGGAATAGCCGGGAAGCGCGTACGTTTTGAAGTGACATGCCGTCCTGTTCGCCGGTCTCTCGTTCGGGGTTTTGCTGCGTCTCGAGGCGCTGGCTCGACGCGAGATCGGCCTACCGTGGCTGAGCCGACCAGATTGATCTCCGACCGCGCTCCGAGGCGGATCGCGGTGATATCCATGCACACCTCGCCCACGGCCTCTTTGGGTCAAAACGCCAACGGCGGCCTCAATGTTTACGTCCGCGAGGTCTGCAGCGCCTTCAGCGACCGGGGCATCGCCACCGACGTGTTCACGCGGCTGCAGTCGCGCGACGACCCCGCGATCGAAAGCCTGGCCCCGCTGTCCCGGGTGATCTACCTGGCCGCCGGCAATGGGCTCGACAAGTACTCCCTCCTCAACGAAGCTCCGGCGTTCGCCTCGCAGGTCGGGGCCTTCGCGGAGATTCAGGGCCTGCAGTACGACCTCCTCTTCTCCCACTACTGGCTGTCCGGCGAGGTCGCCTGCCTGCTGCGGCCGCAGCTCACGGTGCGCTGGGCGCACGTCGCGCACACCCTGGGCCTCGTCAAGAACAAGCGGCTCGCCAGCGGCGCCCGTCCAGAGCCTGCCACGCGCATCCGCGTCGAGGGTGAGATCGCCCAGCAGGCCGACCTGCTCATCGCCTCAACAGCCGATGAAGGCGAGGAGCTCGTCAATTCCTATGGCGCCAGGCCGGATCGCGTGTTCATCGTCCCGCCAGGAGTCGACCTCGCCACGTTCAGGCCGCTCGATCGCGCCGAGTCACGGCGAAAGATCGGTTATTCGGGCGGACCGCTGCTGCTCTTCGTGGGCCGGCTCGAGCGGCTGAAGGGCGTCGAGATCGCGATTCGCGCATTGGCGCTGCTCAAGGGCCGGGCGTATCCAGACCTGCGCCTGCTGGTCGTCGGCGAGGACAGCCGCGATGGGGACGAGAGCGAGAAGGATCGCCTCATGTCGGTCGCCTCATCGCTGGCCGTGCGTGATCACGTCGACTTCCTGGGGTCGGTCGCCCACCACGAGCTGCCGTACTTCTACTCGGCGGCGGACGCCTGCGTGATGCCGTCTTACAGCGAATCCTTCGGGCTCGTCGCCCTCGAGGCGCAGGCGTGTGGCACTCCGGTGGTGGCCTCCGGCGTTCCGGGGTTGCGCTCGGTCGTGCGCGACGAGGTGAGCGGCTACCTCATCGACGGCGACGATCCCGCCGCATACGCAGATCGCATCGGGCGCTTGATCGCGGATCGCGAGCTCGCCCAGCAGATGGGGCGCCGTGGCAGCCTGCTCGCGCAGCGGTTCTCGTGGACGCGCACAGCCGATCGGCTCGAGGGGCTGTTCGATCGTGCAGTCGATCGGGATGAAGCGCAGCTCGAGACGTTCGTCGGCCGCGACTGACTAAAGTCGCGTCCATTTCGGAGTCCGGCACGAGAATGGGAACGACGAGCTGTCGAAGCGCGTGAGCGCAGTGGGCCGCGTGCCGTCGGCGTTCATCAACCAGACCTGATCCTGGCTCACGAATGCGATCTGGTGACCGTCAGGTGACGGGACAGGGTCGGCCACGTCGAGGGCGAGACTGGCAGGGATCGCGAGCGCGGAGGTGAGGGCCGCCGGTGGGGCGATCACGCTGAGAAGGAATGCTTTGCGTCCAAACCCGTTGGCGGTCGCGATGCCGGCCGCGAACACCACGTTTGTCGAGTCAGGCAACCACGTCGGATGGCCGATGTCACCGGTCACGATCGTAGACGTCAGCGCTTGACCGGTCAGGCTCCGCACGCGGAGCGAAATGGAGCCCACGTCCTGACGCAGGTACGCGATCCGGTTGCCGGCGGGTGACCAGCTGAGGTCGCTCATCGCCCCCGCCTCGGTCGATAGCTCGTACTGCGACCTCAACCCCACGTCGTAGCCCCACAGGGTCGATGCACTCCCGTCGGATCGAACGAACGCGACCCTCTGGCCGCTCGGCGCGCTGGCGGCCGCAGATACATTGGTGGCGATGGCCTCGTCCGTGCCATCCGCTGACCAGCGGTGGAGAGTGCCGCCCATGTCGATGTACACGTAGCCGAGTCCCGCGGCCAGTGCTGAGGCCCATGTGGCCGTGAAGGGCAACGGGGTCGAGCCACCGCCCGGCGCGAAGGCCGTCCAGCTCGCACTATCGGTTTGAATCAAAAGACTCGATCCATCTGGAGACCAGCTGAAAGACTGCACCGACGCTGCGTCGACCAACCGGCGCGGAAAGCCTGATTCGTTGACGATCCAGACGCCTCCCGAGGAACCGCCCGGGACTGCGGTGGCAAACGCGACCCAGTGCCGCAGCGGCAGCGCTAGGCCCGTGTGGAAGACGAAGCTCTGGTTCCGATCCAGCCGGTTGCCGTGCGCATCGAGGGCAGCCGTGGTGACGTCGACGGTGTAGGACGTCGAAGGATCCAGGAGCGAGTCGGGCGCAAGCACTGCTCGCCTTCCGTCGGTCGGATCGAGCCGAACCGCGAAGGACACAAATGGCTCGATGGTGATCGCGCCAATCAACGTCGAGGCATCCATCTCGCGCGTGAAATCGATCGAGAGGTATGACGCAGGATCCACATCAACCTGGTTGTTGCCGGGGCTGGATCCGGTCACGGTTGGCGGACCCTCAGTCATGAACGACCAATGGTGGCGGAGCGTATATGCGTTGCCGTTGAGGTCCGTGTAGCCCTCTCGCAGAACGACCTCGTAGGCCGTGCTCGGCCGGAGGGTCGCGTGCTGGTACTCGAGCTGACGCGGCCCGAGCCACACCACATTGCCGTCGGTGGCGGGCACCAGGGAAAGCCTGCTGGCCACCGACTCCTTGTCCACGTCGTGGTCGAAAGCGATCCGGACCGGCGCCGCGGTCGAGACATCGATCGCGCCCCGCTCAGGCGAGTAGTCGATGATCTGCGGTGGACTGCCGCCGCACGCCGGCAGCACGCTCAGCACGAGCACCATCGCCGCGATCGCCGCCGTCTTCACAAACGTCAGGCTATCGGCGACTACAGGTGCGACTTGAGCCTGGCCCTCATCTCCTGAGCGAGCTGTTCCAGCCGTGAAGAATCGACGAAGAGCAGCGAGATGCTCGGCACCTGGTCGATGGCGCCTTCGATCCCGGGCAGTGACGGATCGGCCGCACCCAGGATGTCCTTGACCTTGCGCGCGCGGTTGCCCAACGAGTCCTCGGCCATGGCCTGCAGCTCGGCGACGATCGAGCCCCAGTCCAGCTGGGGGCCGCCGGCGCCAGGCGGCGGCGTCGTCGGCGCGACCTGCGACGGCGCCGACTGAGGCGTGGGGAAGGTCGGGTACGTGGCGGTGGGCGCCTGCACCGGGGGCGGGGGCGCGCTCGGCATCGCCGCCGGTGTCGGGATGGCGGGAAATTGCTGTGTCGGCGGCTGCTGCGCCGGAGCGGGCGGGGGCGGCGGCGGGGGCGAGGGGTTGCGCGGCGCCGAACGCTGCCCGAAGGACACGACCTCGTCGACGTCGAGCGGCGGGTGCTTGACTGTATCCGCCGACTTGACCTCGATCATCGCGGACGGGTCGTCGCAGAGTGCGAGCGCGCGGTCGGGCTTGTCAGAGATGTCCCGCGACTCGCTCGTATACGCGCCGGCGAGGTCACCGTCGGACATGATGATCACACCTGTGCCCGCGCTGGAGCGGATCATCACGCTCCCGCTTAACTTCCGATCGCTCAAGAACTTGAGCAGGGCCCTCATATCGACCCAGGCGGCATACAGCTCCGTGTACATCGGCTTCGAGACGGTGAGCTCGTAGAGACCGTCGATCAGTTCCGGCGAGAGGCCGACGACGTCGAGGACGCCGTGGCCGGCCGTGACGTCTTGGTTGAACTGGTGCAGGGCTTGCTTTCCGAGCACAAGACCCGCGGCATCACCCGCCCCGTCGTACATGCACTCGAGCGCCGCGCCGTCTTTGAAGAGGATGAGCCCCGCGGCATCATCGGTGAGGAGGCGCACGTAGCCTGTGTAGCCCTCTTTCTCGAGGGTCGTGATCAGGCGCGGGAAATCGACGAACGATGTCTTCAACGAGTCGTAGATGACCTGGCCGGCTGGCACTGGGATCGGCTCGCGCCCGTGCTTGGGCTGCGGTCTGTGCTTCACGCCTCGTCTAGGCTGGGGTGCGTCCAACTTTCTCTCCGGTTCAGGATGCTCTGCGCGCTCAGAGGGCGCCTCGGCGTTGGTGCTGTGGGGCGAGGGTTGAGGGGGCGCCTGAGGCGGCGCGTCTCGGGGAGTGGCTTCGGCCGCATGGACCAGCTCCGGGATGCCGGCCTTGACAGTCTCGTCTGCCGGCAGCTTGGCCTTGGCGTCGAACTCGAACTCGCCCTTCGTCCAGCCGAGCGCGCTGACGACGGCATCGTCGCCCGCCTTGCCATTGCCCTCAGCGTGGAAGAGATGGCCGAAAAGGAAGTAAAGCGCGGTCGACTCACCGTTGCCATTTCGCAAAGTAAGCGTACCTGTCGACCTCTCGCCCTGGGCAGATTCCAGAAGCGAGCGAAGGGTGATTTCGGCGAGCGTGCCGTGTGACTGCAAGGTCGTCTCCCGAGATCGGCCCAACACCGATCGATGGACTAAGAGAAGCTAGTATAGATATCAAGATCGGATTCGCGCGCCCGGAGCCGCCAGACCCCCCTGTCCCCTCGAAACCTTCGCCCGCGCGATTGTTGCTGGTTCGCCACGGCCAATCGACCTGGAATCGCGAACACCGCATCCAGGGCCAGCTCGACCCCCCGCTTTCGGAGGAAGGCCGCCGCCAGGCGACTCGCGTGGGGCGAAGGCTGGCTCGTCACCCCTTTGTAGGCTTCTACTCGAGTGACCTCAAGCGCGCCCTGGAGACCGCTCAGGTGATCGGCGCCGCGACCGGCGCCTCGCCCAGCCCGACGATCGGACTGAGGGAGATCTACCTCGGCGATTGGGAGGGCCTCAACACCGATGAGCTGGCAAGGCGATTCCCAGACGCGTGGGCGCGTTGGACTGCGGAACCGAGCTGGGACGTCGTCCCCGGCGGGGAGGGCGCGGCGCCTTTCGAAACCAGGGTGGTTGCCGAGATGGACTCGATCCTCGCGCGCCATGAGTACGGAGACATCCTGGTCGTGACCCATGGCGGGGTCATCCAGGTCGCTCTGCACCGGATCGTCGGGCGACCGAACCATGGCCTGTTCCCGTTCCGGATCGAGAATGCTTCGATCTCGGTGATCGAGAAACGCAACGGGCGTTTTGTCGTGTCAGGCGTCAATGACACGAGCCATCTCGAGGGCTCCGAGTGACCAGCAAGCAGGCGAGCTGGGACGGCGACCTCGGGCAGCGGGCATCACCCTCTCCGCTCCTGCAGACGTGGGGCTGGGGAGAGGTCCAGTCCCGCGCCGGCTGGACGGTCGAGCGAGTGCGGCTCGCAGCTGGGGCGATGGCGAGCGTGCAGCTGCGCGGACTCGGCCCGGTACGCGAGGCATACGTGCCGCGAGGGCCGGTACCCGCATCGCCGGAAGCCGTCGCGGCCCTTGTCGACTGGGCGCGGTCCGCAAAGGTCGCGCGCATCATGGTGGAACCTGAAGCCCCGCTCGAGTTCGGCGAGGTCATGCGCGTGCGTGGTTTCACTCGCGCTGCGGCCGTGCAGCCTCAGCACACACGCATCCTTAAACTGGCGCCGCCGGCCGAGATGCTCGCAACCTTCAAGCACGGCCGCCGCTACAACATCCGGGCGGGTGAGCGGCGCGGGGTTGTGATCGAGGAGGGCAAGGACGCCGCCGAGCTGGAACGGCAGTCCGCGGCAGTCGAGAGGCGCGAAGCCATCCACCTGCCGGCGAGGAGCTACTACCAGCTGCTGCTCGACCAGCTCCCCTGGTGCCGCACCTACGTTGGCCGGCACCCAAGCACGCACGAGGCGCTCGCGGCGGTTCTGGTCGCGCGCCATGCCGGCCGCGCCTACCACCTGTTTGCTGGGCGAAGCGGGGTCCATCCAGAACTCATGGCCAACGACCTGGCGTGGTGGGCGGCGATCAAGGCGGCCGCGAACGATGGCTGCCGCGACTACGACCTGTGGGGCGTGCCGCCCCCGGACGCCCGCCCCGAGCACCCCTGGCACGGGCTCGGCTTGTTCAAGGCCGAGTTCGGCGGTGAGGAGGTGACCTATGCGGGCGCCTGGGAGCTGGTGCTTTCGGAGGCCGGCTCGCGTCTGATCGCCCTCGAAAAGAAGGCCCGTGGCCGCATTCGGGGCCTGAAACGAAACATCTCCTAACAATCCTTCAGATCGGTTAGGATTTGGGGATGGCACAGTCATACGCGGCCCGGAAGGTCCTCGTCGTGGATGGCGACTCGGCGACCAGGGAGGATGTGCGGTCGGCGGTCGCCCAGGACGGGTACCAGGTCGTGGAGGCGGACAGCGGCGCCGAAGGCCTGCGCCAGGTCGATGCGTTGCACCCGAGCCTGGTCCTCCTCGAGGTGACGCTGCCCGACGCGTCGGGATTTGACGTCTGCCGCGAGCTGCGCAAGAAGGACACCGCAGTGCCCGTGATCATGATGAGCTCGCGTTCCGACGAGATCGACGCCGTGGTGGCGCTCGAGATCGGCGCGGACGATTACGTGGTCAAGCCGCTTCGCCTGCGCGAGCTCGCCGCGCGGATCGCGGCCCATTTGCGCCGGATGCGGATGGAGTCGGCGGAGGCCACACGCAACCGCCTCGAGTTCCGCGACCTCCTCATCGACGTCAACGAGCGCCGCATCTACAAGGCGGGGCAGGAGGTCGAGCTGACCCACACCGAGTTCGACCTGCTGACGTTCCTGGCCAGCAACGCCGGCAAGGTGCTCAGTCGCGAGAAGATCCTCAACTCCATCTGGGGCTACGAGTATCCAATCGAGACGCGCGTCATCGACGTCCACATCCGCAACCTGCGCCGCAAGATCGAGGGCCAGCCGTCGCGGCCCTACTACATCCTCGCGGTGCCGGGCATCGGCTACCGGTTCACGAACGCCCGCCCGAGCTAATTGGCGGCCGCACGCCGAGCTCTTTCAGGGCGTCCAGGACGAAGGGCCGCTGCGCGATGCGCGGGTGCGGGATCTGCAGGTCGGGTTCGGAAACGCGCTCGCTCCCAAACAGGAGGATGTCCACGTCGATGACACGCGGGCCCCAGCGGCGCGTCGATTTGCGTCCGCCCTCGCGCTCGACGGCCTTGGCCGCGCGCAGCAGCTGGCGCGCCGATCCTTGCCACTCCACCTCGAGGACCTGGTTGAGGAACCTGGGTTGATCGGCGACCCCCCACGGTTCGGTTTCGATGACGCGGCTTTGACGCAAAATGCGCGCTCCGTTTTGACGCAGCCGGCGGCGCGCCGCGGAGAGGTTCCGATCCCGCCTCCCCAGGTTGGAACCGAGGCCGAGATAGGCGACCGTCACCGCATCCGATCGGCGACGCGCGCGACGCGCATCATCTCGCGCACGTCGTGAACCCGCACGACGTCCGCTCCGCGCAGGATCGCAGCGGTCACAGTCGCGGCGGTGCCGGCCAGTCTTTCATCGGCCGGCACGTCGAGGAGCTTGCCGATGAAGGACTTGCGCGAGGTCCCGACGAGAACGGGCTGGCGTAGCTCACGAAGTTCCACCAACCGGCGCATGACCTCCCAGTTCTGGTCGGCCGTCTTTCCGAAGCCGATGCCCGGGTCGATGAGGATGCGCTCGCGTATCACGCCCGCCGCTACCGCGGCGTCGACCGAAGCCTGGAGGAATCGCTTGACCTCGCTCATGATGTCGCCCGCGTACTCGGTGCCGTCCTGGTTGTGCATGAGCACCAGGGCGCAGTCGTGACGCGCCGCCAGCTCGGCCAGCCCGGGCGAGCGCGTCAGGCCCCAAACGTCGTTGACGATGGTGGCGCCCGCCGCGACCGCAGCGACCGCGACGTCGAGCTTGTACGTGTCGATGGAGACAGGAACGTTTGACTCCCTCGACAGGCGCCGGACCACCTCCTCGGTCCGCGCGATCTCCTCGTCCGTGCTGACGGGAACGTGCCCGGGTCGTGTGGATTCGCCCCCTACGTCGAGCATCTCTGCTCCTTCTCCGACCATGCGTAGGCCCTGCGCCACCGCGGCTTCGCGATCATGTCCGAGGCCATCGCCGCTGAACGAATCCGGCGTGACGTTCACGATTCCCATCACATAGGTCCGGGTGCCCCACTCGAACCTGTGCCCGCCGATTTCCGCGATCACTCGCCGATTATGCTGCGATGCAGACATGAGGCTCGAGGACCTGGCGCGCGGCGTGCCCGGAGCCGTGCTTGAAGGCAACGGCGATGTGGAGGTCGGCGGGATCGCATACGACTCGCGGCAGGTGAAGCCCGGCGACCTGTTCGTGGCTGTGAAAGGAATCAACTCGGACGGCCACTCGTACCTGGCCGGCGCCATCGCCGCGGGCGCTGCAGCGGTCGCCGTCGACCGCCCGGTTGAGGTCCGGCCCGGCACGCCGGTGTTGAGACTCCCGTCGACTCGCACGGGCCTGGCCGAGGTGGCCGCGGAGTTCTACGGACGGCCCTCGCGTCATCTTTATGTGGCGGGGATCACGGGCACCGACGGCAAGACGACCGTGACCCACATGACCGAGCACGTGTTGATGGCCGCGGGCATCGTCGCCGGCGCCATGAGCACTGTTGCCTTCTCGGTGGGCGGAGCGGAGACCGACAATACCAGCGGGCAGACGACGACCGAGGCTCCGCAAGTGCAGGAATGGCTTCGCCGCATGGCGGACGCAGGCGTCAAGTGCGCTGTCATCGAAACCACCTCACACGCGCTCGTGCAGGACCGGGTGGGCGCTTGCGACTTCGATATCGCTGCTTTCACCAACGTGGGCCACGACCACATGGACTACCACGCGACATGGGAGGACTACCTCGAAGCGAAAGCTCGACTCATCGACCTCGCCGCCGGCGGCGCGGACAAAGGGATCGAGAAGACCGCCGTGCTCAACCGCGACGACCCTAGCTACGAGAGGCTGTCGCAGCGGTCGATCTCGCGTCGCTGGTCCTACGGCATGACGACCGCCGCCGACCTGCACCCACTCGACCTTTCGATGACCGCCACGGGCTCGCGCTTCCGGCTGAAGACGCCACTCGGCGAGACCGAGGTATCGCTGGCGGTGCCCGCGCGCTTCAACGTTTACAACGCGCTCTGCGCAGGGGGCGTCTGCCTCGCGGTGGGCGTGCCCATCGAGGAGATCGGTCCTGGACTGGCCGGCTTCGATGGAGTGCGCGGACGGCTGGAGCGCGTCGACCTCGGGCAGGACTTCAGCGTGTTCATCGACTTTGCGCACTCGGCCGGAGCCCTCGCGAGCGCACTGGCAGAGTTACGGCCCTTCACTCGCGGCCGGCTGATCGCCGTGTTCGGCTCGACCGCGCGCTCTGACCACGACCGGCCTGGTATGGGTAAGGCGGCCGCCGACCTTTCCGACTTCTTCATCATCACGACCGACGACCCGCTCCGCGAAGACCCGGCGGAGATCGCAAGGGATGTGCAGTCGGGGGTTGTCGGCAAGGCTCCGGGCCTGGATTACGAGATCGTGCTCGACAGACGCGCCGCGATCAAACGTGCCATCGAGGTCGCTAAGGCAGGCGACAGCGTGCTGCTGGCGGGCAAGGGGCATGAGCGCACGATGCAGATGTCGGCGGGCGCCGAGCCGTGGGACGAGCGCGCGGAGGCCGAGGCAGCGATCAGGGAGAAGGGTCGCTAGCTCACCACGCGCCGCCGCCGACCATGCGCACGATCTCGACGACGTCGCCTTCGTCAAGAGTTGCGTTTGCATAACCGGCTTGCTCGACGATCACACCGTTGAGCTCGACGGCGACAGCTCGCGCGCTCACCCCCAGCTTCTCCAGGTAGATGAGCAGCGAAGTTGGGCCGTCGAGCTCCACGCTCCGGCCATTGACCTGCAACACAATCATGCGAAGAGCCCGATGGCGGCGAAGCCGGCCGCTCCGGCCGCGCGGCATTCCGCGATGCGCTCCTCGGTCACGCCGCCGATCGCAAGCACAGGGATGCGCAGGGCGTGGGCCACCTCAGCCAGCGCGTTGATTCCGGCGGGAGTGGACGCGGTGTGACTCGGGCTCGCCCAAACCGGACCGAAGATCACGTAGTCGGCGCCCTCGCCCTCGGCGCGCAGCGCCCTCTCGAGCGTATGGACCGAACGACCAACCATCCGCTCGCCCATCAGCGCGCGAGCCGCGGCGACCGGGATGTCGTTCTCGGGCAGGTTCACGCCGGCCGCGCCGGCGGCCAGCGCGATGTCGCATCGCGAGCTGACGATTACAGGCACCGGCGAGCTCGCCACCAATGCGATTGTCTCCAGCTCGGTCGCGTGCGCTGTCGACAGAGGAGCGCGCACTTGCAAGATCGTGGACCGTCCGGCCGCTTTTATGCCTGCACTCGCGGTCGTGACGATCGCCATCGCGACTGGGATGACTAGCGCGAAGGCGAGATGCCCTCGGTGGGGGAGCTGGGGTTGGCGTGGTCACGTTTGGGGATGAGCCCAGCCGTGTAAGCCTTGCGTCCGGCTTCGACGCCGCCCGCAATGGCCTCGGCCATCAGCTGAGGATCCTGGGCCAGCGCGATCGCAGTGTTGACCAGCACCGCGTCCGCTCCAAGCTCCATCGCGCGTGCCGCGTCCGACGGCGAACCGATGCCGGCGTCCACAACGACGGGGACCCTCGCCTGCTCGATGATGATCCGGATCTGCTCGAGGGTTTGCAGGCCCTGGGCGGAGCCGATCGGCGAACCCAACGGCATGACGGTGACGGTGCCGATCTCTTCCAGCTTCTTGGCGAGCACGGGATCGGCGTTGATGTACGGCAGCACCTTGAAACCCTCGGTCACGAGCGATCGGGCCGCCTTCAGCGTCTCCTCGGGGTCGGGGAAGAGGTAGCGCGGGTCGGGGATGACCTCGAGCTTCACCCAGTCCGACAGGCCCATCGACCGCGCGAGACGCGCGATGCGGATCGCTTCGTCGGCGGTGCGGCAGCCGGCTGTGTTCGGAAGGATGCGGTAATGCTTCCAGTCGATGACGTCGAGGAGGGTCTTCTTCTTGGGGTCGTCGAGGTCGAGGCGGCGAAGCGCCACCGTGACGAGCTCGCACCCGGACGCTTTGAGCGCCGCGAGCATGGTCTCGTCGTCGGCGTACTTGCCGGTGCCGAGGAAGAGGCGGGATCGGAGCTCGACGCCCGCGATGACCAGGCGGTCGGTCGCCAGGGTCTGCATGAACTCAGCTTAGCGAGTGGGGGCCCGGGTCTCCCCTCTCGTCCGGCTCGCTGCGCGAGCGGGACGACCTCCCCACATGGTGGGGAGGCCAGGGGAAGCTAGGGCAGGTCTTGCGTCTCCAGCAATTTTCGGTCGCGCGGGTACGTCAGGCGCTTGATCGCGTCGGCGACGGACACCCACGCCAGCTTGTCAACCTCGACCCCGGGCTTGAAGCGTCCGCCCTTGGCCTCCATGAGCCAGTAGCACGCGACCTTGTCGCGGCCGCGCCGATCGACATAGGCGGTGCACCCCAGTGGCCGATCGATCTCGCAGCGAAGCCCGGTCTCTTCGCGGACCTCTCGCAGGGCGCAGTCCTCCGGAGTCTCATCTGGCTCGACTTTGCCTTTGGGCAGAGTCCAGTCGTCGTATGCCGGGCGGTGAATGATCGCGAGCTCTGTCTCGCCTGATGGATCGGTGCGATAGACGACTCCGCCCGCCGCACGGATCACATTCACATCGGTCATCTCGAGGATCTTGGTGGCCAACATTGCTCCTTCGTCTGCTTGATCGGCGGGCTAGGACGTATGT
>Ga0209283_10000135_pt1 | contig 33759 bp, 33 predicted proteins | sample CZO8metaG_2_FD_188354 | JGI IMG/M metagenome (GOLD analysis project Ga0209283, IMG submission 188354) | Vadose zone soil microbial communities from the Eel River Critical Zone Observatory, Northern California, USA - CZOApr15con2H1.8 metaG... | ecosystem: Environmental > Terrestrial > Soil >...
GAAGCCGGGCACGTCGGCCAGGAACAGGAGCGGGATCTCGAACGCGTCGCACAGCCAGATGAAACGCGCCGCCTTGTCCGCCGAATCGTTGAAGAGCACCCCGCCCTTCTGCATCGGCTGGTTGGCGACGATGCCGACGGCCATCCCGTCCAGCCGCGCGAACCCCGTCAGCAGCTCCTTGGCGAAGAGCTTCTTGATCTCCAGCCAGCTGCCCTCATCGATGATGGCGTCAATGACCTTGCGCATGTCATAGCCCTTGTTCGCCTCATCCGGGATGAGATCGGCGATGGGCTTCGAGCCTGATTTCGGCGGCCTTGCCGTGCACGCCGCGGGCTTTTCGCCGGCGCGCTGCGGCATATAGGCGAAGTACGCCCGCGCGAAGTCGATGGCTTCCTTGTCGTCCGCGACCAGCGCGTCACCGCATCCGCTTTCGGTGCAGTGCATGCGCGCGCCCCCAAGCTCCTCGAGGCTGACCTTCTCGCCGACGACCACCTCGACCATACGCGGCGAGCCCAGGTACATGGAGGCATTGCCCTCGACCATCACCACCACATCGCAAAACGCCGGAATGTACGCGCCGCCGGCCGCCGACGGGCCGAGGAGCAGGCAGATCTGCGGAACCTGGCCGGAAAGCTGGACCTCGTTGAAGAAGATCCGTCCCGCGTGCCGGCGTCCAGGGAACATGTCGATCTGGTCGGTGATGCGCGCCCCGGCCGAGTCGACGAGATAGAACAACGGAACGCGGATCCGCTGCGCGGTCTCCTGAATGCGCACGATTTTCTCGACCGTCCGCGCACCCCAGCTTCCCGCCTTGACGGTAGGGTCGTTGGCCATCACCGCCACCTGACGGCCCTCGATCATGCCCAGCCCGGTGACGACGCCGTCGGCAGGCAGCTCTTCGGCAAGGACGTTGGCGAAAAGACCGTCCTCGACAAACGAGTCCTTGTCGAGCAGAAGGTCGAGCCGCTCACGCGCAGTGAGCTTCTTCTGCTCGCGCAGCTTCGGCAGGTAGCGAGTGCCGCCTTTGAGCGCTCGCTCGCGGAGCTCCCCGTAGCGCTTGTTGCTCAACGACCCTTGAAATCCGGCTCGCGCTTCTCGAAGAACGCCAGCACGCCCTCCTTCGCGTCTTCGGTCATCGCGACCTTCAGGAGCTCGTCGTACAGGTAATCGAGCGCGGGCTCGAAGTCCATGTCTTGCGAGCGGTAGAAGGAGTTCCGGCCCAGGCGCATCACAGCCGCCGACTTCTTGGCGAGCTTGTCCGTAATCTCGCCGACCGCGGTGTCGAGCTGGTCGCGCGGGACCACCCGATTCACAAACCCGAACGAGTGCATCTGCATCGCCGTCCAGCGCTCGCCGAGCATCGCCATCTCGAGCAAGACCTTGCGGGGAAGGTTTCGAGCCAGGACGGCCTCGATCATCATCGGCCACACGCCCACGTTGATCTCGGGAGTGGCGAACGTGGCGGTGTCGACCGCAACGAGGAGATCGCATGATGCGGCCAGCCCGAAGCCGCCTGCCAGCGCGTGTCCGTTGATCCGGCCCACGATTGGCTTGCCCAGCTCGGCCATCAGAAGGAAGAGTTCTACGAATGCGTGCCGCCCTCGATGCCGCTCGGGTTCGGGAATGCTCGCGTCGAAGCTGCTGAGGTCGGCGCCGGCGGAAAAGCTTCGGTCACCCGCCCCTGTCAGCACCACGACCCGGACCGCATCGTTGTCGTGGCACCACTTCATGGCCGTGATGAGGTCGTGCAGCATGCCCACCGACAGGGGGTTGCGCTGCTCCGGGCGGTTGAGCGTGATGGTGGCCGCCGGTCCGATGGACGCCACCAACACGTTTTCGAGCGCCGGGATCTCAGTCAAAGCTGCCCATCATCCTAGGCCGCGGCCGTTCTAACCAAGAATCCCGACGGCGAGCGCCAGTCCGACCAGGATGAGCACGGCGCCGCCAAGCTCCTCGCTCCAGGCCTCGACCCGGCTCCCGAGCCTGCTGCCCAGCTCGAGTCCGAGCAGTGACAGCGCGACGCTGATCACGCCCATCGTGGCCGCGGCCAGCACGATGTTGATCTGGTACACGGCCAGGGCGAATCCGACGGCCAGGTTGTCGATGCTCAAAGCCAGCGCCGTCACGAGCAACCGGTGCGTCCGGATGCGGGCGGGCGCCCTTGGTTCTGCGGTCACCCGCCGACCCTGCACGATCGTGTACGCGCCGACCACGACCAGGATGGCGCTGCCCACGTACTTGGCGATGTGGCCCAGGTGCCCGGCCACGGCCTGGCCGAGGAGGAGGCCGATGATCGGCATCAGCGCTTCGAACAGCCCGAAGGCGATGCCGACCCGAAGCCGGGTGCGGGCGTCGATGCCGCTCAAGCCGATGCCGATCGCGCCCGCGAAATTGCTCAGGCCGACCGAGACGCTCACCAGCAGAAGCCCCAGGAGCCCTGTCATTGCTGGGTCGTAACTATATGTAGCTCGAAAGAGGGAACCGGCCCGCGAGGCGGTAAGACATTTCGCAGGCAATCCTTAACAACAACACATTGCCCCTGTCAGAATCGGAGCGCAGAATTGCACGGAAAGTTGCACACATCCCTGTAACCCAAAGTTAGGTTAGCAATCGCCCAAACGATATAATCCGCCCGGTCAAGAAGAACATGAAGCTCAGGCAGCGAGACTCTGTCGCGCCGTCGGCATCCCCGCGCGACGCCGGCATGGACCTGGACAAACCCATATTCACGCTGAGTGTGGCGTCCGAGATCCTTGAGACACACCCACGCACTCTCATGATGTACGAACACTTAGACATGATTCATCCCAAGCGGACCGTCACCAATCGACGGCGCTACTCGCGCCGCGACGTGATGAAGCTGCAGGCGATCCAGACCCTGACGAGGGAGCACCGTGTCAACCTCGCCGGGGTCCGCTACATCCTGGCGCTGCTGAAGCGCCTTCAGACCGCAGGAGTTGAGGCACCGGAGGGGTTAAAGAACCTGGATGTGACGCTACTCGACGTTTGAGTTGCAACCCGGCGTTCCGGGTTGGTTGCCGGCAACGGATTTTGAAAACGGTTTGAGCAAATGTCCAAGAAAAGACGGCGGTTAGAGATAAAAGTGGACCCCCTTCCTCGTCCGTTCATGGACGAGACGGCATCGTGTCCTGTTTGCGGCCGAGACGCGGCCGCGATCGGGAGGCGGCAGCTCCAGATCGTGTTTCGCTGCGAGCCGTGCAAGGTGGTCTTCAAGCGCAACCGGAGCTGGCCCTATATCTATTAGGCACAAGCAGGAACCTGCGAGGTTCCCGCTTGTCGGGGCGCTCAACGGCCGCTCGCGGTCGGCCTTGCCTCGGATCGGCGCGGGCGGCCGGATTCGCGCCCCTGAACACCCTCCCGAGCGGAATGTCTAATCCAAAGTAACTCCTGGCCACGATTGGGAGGCTGGATGAAGGACTGATCGCGGCCGGGACAAGCCCGGCCGCCCCTGGCCACGAATTCTGGAAGGTAGTCGAGGGCTTTTGTCCACGACTGTTTCCGTACCCTGGAGATGTGAGGCGAGGGGTAGGTAGGGCGGCGGTGTACGGCGTGCTCGCCGGGCTCGCCACGGCGGCGGTCGCCGAAGCCGTCCGTCCCCGCGGTGGCACGGCGGTGCTGGTCGACTGGGACGAGGTTCGGAACGCCGCGAGTGCGCGCCTGGAGGAGCCGGCGGCTCCCGCCACCTCGCTGGCCCCAGCCCAGAAGCGCTACCGCGCGATGGCCGCCAAGCTCGAGAAGCCAATGCTCGACTTCGTGGGCGGGCTGCCGGCCGGTGTCGAGCTGCCTCGCTTTGAGGCGGTCGATCGCGAGGGCTGGCTCGATCTCAACCTCAACATCCTGCGCCGGGTCATCGACCCGGTTCTCGAGCAGGGCCGTGTCCCGAACTCGCTGATCGTCCAGGTCGGTCGCGCCGGGATCGATCGCTACGTCGGCTTCATGCTCGGGTTCCTGGGTCGAAGGGTCCTGGGCCAGTACGACCCGCAGCTCCTGGGTGCGGAGCCCGTCGCCGCCGACGGCCTTTACCTGGTCGAGACCAACGTCGAGGAATGGGCCCAGAAGGCCGAGCTGCCAGGCGAGGACCTGAGGCGGTGGCTGATCCTCCACGAGATGACGCACGCCTGGCAGTTCGCAGCGCACCCGTGGCTGAGGGCGCATATGGAGGAGTCGCTCAAGGTACTTCTCGATTCGACGAGCCGGAAGGCTTCGCCGGCAGCGCGGGTCGCCGCTTTTGCCGGCGTGCTCCCAGCGCAGTGGAAGGTGATGCGACAGATGCAGGGGACGATGTCGCTCGTGGAGGGCTACAGCAACCTGGTCATGAACGAGCTCGGTAAGCAATTGCTGCCCGGCTTCGAGCGTCTCGAAGAGGCTTACAGGGTGCGGAGCTCGAGCAAGAGCGTGCTCGAGCTGTTGATCTGGAAGCTGTCCGGCCTCGACCTCAAGCTGCAGCAGTACCGCCGCGGCGAGGCCTTCGCCAAGGCCGTGTACGACGCGCACGGGATGAAGGCCTTGAACCTCGCGTGGCAGGGCCCCCGCACGATGCCTGGTCTCGACGAGCTGTCGAATCCTGAAGGCTGGTACAGGCGGGTGACGGCCGCGCAGGTGCGCCGTTCCTGAATCTTTTCCAACCGGATGTCGAGAACGGCGCCACTGCTCCGACCCTGTGGTGAGAGCGCCCGCGGGGGGCGCCGAATCAAAGGAGTGACGAAATTGAAGTACATGATCATGACGTTCGGGTCCGCGGAGGCTGGGCTGGCAACCATGGGCAAGGAGTGGATGGTCGAGATGATCCGGTTCATGGGCAAGCTCGACGACGACCTCAAGAAGTCGGGCGAGCTGGTGAGCGCGGAGGGGCTCGCGGACGGAAGCCAGGCCAAGACCGTCCGTTTCCAGGACGGCATCACGGTCCCGACCGATGGGCCGTATGCCGAATCCAAGGAATCGCTCGTCGGCTACTGGATCGTCGATGTCGAAAACGAAGCGCGCGCGCTCGAGATCGCCTCGCGCATCGTCGCCTTCGTCAAGGTGCCGATCGAGGTGCGCCGCGTGATGGACGCGCCGCCGGAGTTCTGAGGACGGACACACAAGTCGAGGACCTGCTGCGTGAGCTGGCGCCGCAGGTCCTCGGCTCCCTGGTGCGGCGGCACGGGCAGTTCGACGCCTGCGAGGACGCCATGCAGGAGGCTTTGCTCGCGGCCACCCTCCAGTGGCCCAAGACAGGTGCGCCCGACAACCCGCGATCCTGGCTGATGACCGTCGCTTCCCGGCGCCTGGTCGACGCGTGGCGCAGCGAAAGCGCCCGCCGTCGTCGGGAGGAAACCGCAACGGCCCTGGAGCTGCCGGCCGAGGGGGTCGCGGCGCACGACGACACTCTCACCCTGCTCTTCCTGTGCTGCCATCCCTCTCTGTCCGTACCTTCGCAGCTGGCCCTCACGCTCCGCGCCGTCGGCGGCCTGACCACCGCGGAGATCGCGAACGCATTCCTGGTTCCAGAGGCCACGATGGCCCAGCGCATCAGCCGGGCCAAGCAGAGCATCAAGAGCGCGGGCATGCGATTCGACCTCCCGCCTGAACTGGAACGCGCCGACCGTCTGCGAGTCGTTCTGCACGTGCTGTATCTCATCTTCAATGAGGGCTACACGACCAGCTCAGGCCCCACGGTGCATCGAGCCGACCTCACCGCCGAGGCCATCCGTCTGACGCGCTTGCTCCTCCTCCTAACACCCGACCAGGGTGAGGTGGCCGGGCTCCTGGCCCTGATGCTTCTCACCGACGCTCGTCGCGCGGCGCGGACCGACGGCGACGGATCGCTGATCCCGCTCGACGAACAGCGCCGCGAGCTCTGGAACGCGGCTCAAATCTCCGAAGGGGTGGCGCTTCTGACCCGCACCCTCGGGAAGGTGCCGGTCGGTCCCTACCAGCTCCAGGCGGCGATCGCCGCCGTGCACGACGAAGCGCCGAACGCCCAGGCTACGGATTGGCCGCAGATCCTGGCGCTTTACGAAGTGCTCGAGAGAGTGTCGCCAGGCCCCGTGGTCACGCTGAATCGCGCGGTTGCGGTCGCCATGGTCCACGGGCCGCGAGCCGGCCTCGCCGTATTGGGCACCCTGGATGAGGATGAACGCATGGCCCACAATCACCGGCTCGATGCGGTGCGCGGGCATCTGCTCGAGATGGCGGGTGAGCCCGTGGCCGCGCGCCAAGCCTACTTGCGGGCGGCGAGGATGACCGCCAGCCTTCCGGAGCAGCGCTACCTCGGGCTGCGCGCAGCCAGGCTGAGTTAGTCCCTTAACTCTTCTTGCGCCGTTTCTTCGCTGATCGGCATCACGGCGACCGGCAGGTCGGAGATGTCGAAGTAGCGCACCGGCTTGTTCATGCGCTTGGCGATGCCCACCTGAACCTTCACGCCCAGCGACAGCTGGCCGAACACCCACACCTCGTCGCAGCGCGCAAGCAGGTTGTTCATCGCCTCGCGCACGATGTCCTTCGAGACCGTGTGCATGAGGTAGTAGTCGAAGAGCATGAACGGGCTCACGGGCACCATCCCTGAGTCGAGCACGAACTTCTGGATGTGCGCTCGCCAGTAAAACGCCTTGTTCGACATCGCCACGTACACCAGCCGCTTGGGGTGCCGCAGCGTTTCCTCGGCCTGGTCCATGGCGGTCGGCTTGGTCGCCGGCTGAAAGATGCGCTCGAGGATGTCCTCGGCCGCCTTCCCCGAGATCGTGGCCATCAGTGGCCTGTCCCGGAGGTCCACCGCAAAATTCGCGGCATCGGCGGCCGGAGCCAAGGAGAGGGTGGCGCAGCTAGGAGCGCATCGCTAGATGCGTAACGACGCTGCGACGGGGCCCTCGACGCTGGCTTCAGCGCCGCAGGCGCCCGGACGCCTAGGCCGCGAAGATGCAAGGAACTTCCGGGGCAGGCCACTAAGTTCGGGCTATCGTATCAGCCGTGCCGAACACCTCCCGCTTCAGCCTGGAGGGTCGGGTCGCCCTTGTGACCGGGGCGAGCCGCGGCATCGGCAGCGCCACCGCGGAAGCTCTCGCTGAGCAGGGCGCGCAGGTGGTGCTGTCGAGCCGCAAGCAAGCCGACCTCGACGACGAAGCGGCGCGCATCAATACCCGGTTCCCCGACCGTGCCGTGGGCATCGCCGCTCACGCGGGCAGGCCGGAGGACCTCGAGAAACTCGTCGACGAGGTGATGAAGCGGTTCTCCCGCATCGACATCCTCGTCAACAACGCCGCCACCAACCCCTACTTCGGTCCGATGCTGGACGCCGAGCTGCCGGCCTGGGACAAAACGTTCGAGGTCAACCTGCGCGGCGTCTTCATCCTGACCAAGCTCGTGTACGCGGCCTCGATGGAGAAGCACGGCGGCGCGATCGTCAACGTGGCGAGCATCGGCGGGCTCAGACCCGGGCACGGGTTGGGCATCTACAACATCACCAAGGCCGGTGTGATCATGCTCACCCGCCAGCTCGCACGCGAGCTTGGCGGCAAGGTCCGCGTCAACGCCGTCGCTCCGGGGCTTATCAAAACCCGCTTCGCGGAGGGGTTGTGGAGCAACGAGGCGATCATGGATCGGGTGCTCAGCTCCAACCCGATGGGCCGGATCGGGGTTCCGGACGAGATCGCGGGGGCGGTGGTCTTCCTCGTCTCCGACGCGGCGAGCTATGTGAACGGCGAGGTGTTGGTCATCGACGGGGGCGGTGGGGAGCCTTAGCGGCCACCCCGGAGCTCTCCGTTTCCCCGTTCTCCGAAGCCAGCTGGCGGCTGTGGATGAAGTCCTCGAGCTCCTTCTCGTACTGATAGGCGTGGCGGTCGGGCTCGTATCGGAGCACCCGTCGCTGCTGGATGAAGTCATCCAACGCCGCCTGCGTGCCGCGGGCGGCGCGGAAGCGTAGCTCGCGGGCGGCTTTGGCAGTGGAAAGAGTGCGGCCCCAACGCAGGAGGTCGAGCAGCTGCGGGGACAACGAGGCCAATCCGCTGCGCCGCAAGGCAAATGCGGCCAGCTCCAGTCCGAACGGGGGCAGGAGCGGCGCGTGCAGCTTGCCTGCGCTGTCCAGCAGCTTCGACAGCGGTTCCGCGCCGGGGGCCCCGATGTTGTAGGCGCCGGCCGGCCCGCGCTTGGTGGCGAGGTAGAGGGCCTCGACGCAGTCGTCGCGGTGAATCAATTGCAGGGTCGGGTCGAAACCCGCCACCGTTGGCACCACTTCGAGGTCGAAGTACCTCGCGAGCGGCTGCGGCTCATCTGGATTGAGGCTGTTGCTGAAGCGCAGCGTGAGGATGTCGATGCCTGGGTTGCGTTCGGCGAAGTCGCTCGCATACGACTCCACCTCGACGATGTCGCGCACGAACTGGTGCTTCGAGTTGGAATCGAGCCGGTGGTCCTCACGCAGGCCGATGGGCATGTCGACGCGCGAGCCATACACGTGGCCGGACGACTTGAGGACGAATCGCTTGACCGGGCTGTCCTTGCCGGCGCAGCCGGCCAGAAGGTTCAACGTGCCGATCACGTTCATCTCGTGCGCGCGCCGGGGGTCGAGGTCGAAGGAGTCGACACGCGTGAGCGTGTGTACGACAGTGTCGATGCCCACCGACCGCACGAGCTTGCCGATGAGCGAGTGGCGGATGTCGAGCTTCAGGTAATCGGCTCGGCCGAGGTCGTATCGCGGCTCGCGGATGTCGGTGCCGATGACCTCGGCCACATCGGGGTCCTCGACCAATCTCTGGACTACCAGCGCTCCCCACCAACGAGCGACGCCGGTGACGAGGACACGTCGCTTCTTGTTAGCCATCTGAAAGGCAGTCTAACCAGCGTGGCCGGTAGGCCCGGCTGCTTCCCGACGTCGCAAGTAGGCTCGGCTTCGCCGAGCCGTCTAACCCGCGTTGCCGGTTCACTCTGACGTGGCCAGGAGGAACTCTTTGGAAATCCAAACCGCGGGAATGGGCGCAGGCGCGTCGGCGAAGCCGACCCGCCGATGAGGGAAAACCGGCAGGTTTTCCCTCATATCTATGTTCTTTTGATGACGTCGCGCTCCATCTGGGCGACCGCGTGAGACACCACGTCGAGGAGGGGCGACTTCGCCTGGCGCAGCGCGAACTCCAGCTGGCGCAGCAGCGAATAGAGGCTCTTCATCGCCTTGATCGCGTCACCGATGTCGACGTTCGAGGGGAGAGGAATCTGGTCCAGCGGTTCGCCCGCAGACCACCGATAGGCAAAGTCGATGTAGTCATGCGACGGCTGGCGCAGGTTGGGCTCGTCGAGGTCCTTCTCCATGTCGGCGAACCGGAAATAGAGCGAGCGCACGAGCCGTGCCGTCTGGGCTATCGCGGGCGTCGGATACCGGCGCGGCCCGGTGGGCGCCCCGCCGCGTCGCCCCCTCTCGCGATCCTCGGCCGCCAGCATCACGAGGACCGCGCAGAGCTCTTCGGAGGTGAGGCCCTCGAGCCACCCCGCCCACACTGCCTCTGTGACCAGGATCGTGTTCTCGCCATACACGCGGGCGGCAAAGAGACCTTTGTCCGTCGGCCGGTTGGCGGATAGGAATCCCGTCTCGGCGAGGATCCGGCACAGGCGTCGAAGCTTGCGGGCGTACTCGTCCATCTGGCCGGTCGCCTCACGCTCGCCGGCCTCGAGCTCCCTCTGCAGCGCTCGGACCTCGCCGAAGCGCTGCAGGTGCTCGCCGAAGCGGGGCGAGCGCACCACCTTCAACTTCTTCTGCCTTTCCAGGAGGCCCTTCGCCTCCACCTCGAGCTTCTGCACAACCCGGCTGGTCGGTCCCTGCGCCCTGGTGTGGCGGCCGCGGCGATTCCGGCGCTCTGAGCCGGCGTCCCGCCGGAGCCGTTTGAGCTCGATCCGGATCGCCCGCCGCCGGTCCTCGAGCTTGTAGTACTGGGCGACGTCCTCGATCGAAACGTCAGACTCGTCCCACATCCGGCGGATGTCCTCGAGCCGGGCGCGCACGTTGGCCAGGCGCTCGCGCGTGCGGTCGACCGCCAGGCGCTTCTGGAACTGCCCGAACGACCGCTCCATGAGGCCCTCTGCCTCCTCTGGCGTGTAGACCCTCAGCAGGTTCAGCGCCATGTTGTAGCTGGGCAGGAACTTCGACTCGACGACGAGCGTCGGGCCCATCGCGACCTCATAGATCGTCCCGATCTCGACGTCAGACTCCTTGAGGATCACCCCGTGGCCGATGACGTCGATGCCGCGCCGGCCGGCCCGTCCCATCAGCTGCGTCAGCTCGCCGGTCGTGAGGTTCGAAAAGCTGACTCCGTCGAACTTTGTGAACGATGAGACCACCACGCCGCGGGCGGGCATGTTGATTCCCAGCGACAGCGTCTCGGTCGCGAAGACCACCTTGATCAGCCCGCGCTGGAAGAGCTCTTCGACCATCTCCTTGTGGTAGGGCAGCAGGCCCGCGTGGTGTTCCGCCAGGCCGCGGCGGAGCAGTCGCGAATCGACCATGCGTCGAAACAGGGATTCCTCGTCCTTGTCCTTGAGGCCGAGCAGCCTCTCCGCCGCGACGCGGTCGATGGCCTCCTTCTCTTCGGCGGTGGTCAGGTCGAGCTCGTGATACGAGCAGCGCTGCAGCGCCTCGCGGCAGCCGCGCCGAGAAAAGATGAAGTAGATCGAAGGCAGGATGTCGAGCCGTCGCAGCTCTTCGATGACCTTGAGGAGGTCATTCGATGGCAGCCGGCTGAAGCGACCCACCCGGTAGGAAGCCTCCTCCTCCTCGGCGGCCTTGCTCCACGTGCGCTGGTCGATGCCGCCGCCTTCTTTGAACAGCGTGAGAAAACGGTTGTTGATCGACAGCCACATCTTCAGCTCGACCGGCCGGACGTCGTGGAAGACGGTCTCCATCCCGCCCCGGTTCTCCGCCATCCACTCGGCGATTTCGCGGTAGTTGCCGATGGTCGCCGACAGGCCGACGAGCTTGATCGACCGGGGCGCCTGGATCACGATCTCCTCCCACACCGAGCCGCGGGGGAAATCGTCGATGTAGTGGACCTCGTCGAGGACCACGTATGCCACGGCATCCAACCGCTTGGGGTCCTCGTAGATGAGGTTGCGCAGGATCTCGGTCGTCATCACGACCACCGGAGCCTCGTCGTTGATGGTGTTCTCGCCTGTGACGAGCCCGACCCTTTGCTCGCCGTACTCGCGAACGAAGTCGTGGTACTTCTGGTTGCTCAGAGCCTTCAGCGGCGTGGTGTAGATGACCTTCGTGCCTTCGCGAAGGGCGCGGAAGATCGCGTATTCGGCCACGACCGTCTTGCCGCTGGACGTGGGAGCGCTGACCAGGACGCCGCCCACTCCGGTGTCCAGCTTGTCGATCGCCTCCCGCTGGAACGGGTCCAGTTTGAAAGGCAGGGTGGCCTCAAAATCGTCGACTCGCGGCTCAACTGCTTTCAAAGTCTCACCAGCTCAGTCGACACGTCGGTGATCCGCGCCCCGTCCGAGTGCGACTCGATATACCTGAGAGCGGCAGCCAGCACCTCGTCGGTGTGCCGGCTGTCGGCGCTGACGCAGGCGATGGCGAGCTCGGCCAGCTGCCAGCGGTCGCGCTCGCCGACCTCGGCGGCCGCCACCTGGAACTCCGCCCGGACGCGGCGCAGCAGGCCGCTCACGACCTGGCGCTTGCTCTTCAGTGAGCCGCTTTCAGGTAGGTGAAGGACCACCCTCGCCACACCGACCGCTACCGTGGAGGCCGTCAAAGCTTGTTTTTGACCATTTCAGGGTCCGCCCATATGATGGCTGGTCAGGCAATCAGCATCCTTCCAGGGGGTTTCGACACATGAGTCAGAAAGAGGGTGATGGCGACCAAGGGTTCGATCAGTTCGAACGGTTCTTAAAGGAGTGGTCCCGCCGGGACTTCCTCCGCCGGATGGGAGCGGCCGCGGCTTACACCGCCTTCAGCGTCGGGATCGTCGACTTCCTGGAGGCGTGCGGCAACCCGGCCCCCAGCACGTCCCTGACGCCGGTCAAGGGCGGCAAGCTGATCGAGGGCACGATCAGCGACATCTCCAGCTTCGCCGTCCTGAACTCGGGCGACACGTCGTCGACGCAGATGATCGTCCTGATGTTCGACGGCCTGCAAGGCATCACCGCCAAGGGCGACAACATACCGATGCTGGCGTCTGGTCCCCCGACCATCTCTGCGGACCAGCTCACCTTCACATTTAAGTTGCGGCCGAACCTCAAGTGGTCTGACGGCCAGCCCATTACGGCCGATGACGTCGTGTTCACCTACGGGCTGATGTACTCGCCCGACACCAAGGATTTCGTCTCTCGGTATCGATCCAACCTCGAAGGCTTCCTCCAGAGCGTGACCGCAACCGATTCTCAGACGGTCGTCTTCAAGTTCAGCCAGGTCCTGGCCAACTTCGTCGACACCCACTGCCGCTACGGGATCCTGCCCAAGCACGTCCTCGGCAGCGTCACGCCCAAGGCGCTCAACACCCACGACTTCTTCACCAAGGCTCCGACAGTCTCGAGCGGCGTGTTCAAGTTCAACCGGTGGGACAAGGGTCAGCAGGTTGTGCTCGAGCGCAACGACAACTACTGGGCGGGCGCGTCCCACCTGGACCAGTACATCTGGAAGGTGGTCACTGACGCAGTCGTGCTGGCGCAGCAGCTGAAGACCGGCGAGCTCGACACCGGCAACCCCGACCCGAGCCAGTTCGACAACTTGAAGACGGTCACGACGATCACCACGCAGGCATTCCTCCTACCCAGTTTCGTTTACTACCAGTTCAACCTCGACCCGAGCAAACCGTCGTCGAAGATCTTCGGCGACAAGATCGTCCGCAAGGCGCTGCACACCGCGCTGGACCGGACCTCGATGGCGAAGGCCGTCTACTTCGGCCAGGCCGTCCCGGCCGACTCCGTGCTTCCGCCCACGACCTGGGCATACAACCCCAACGTCAGCCCCAAGTACCCGTTCGACAAGGCCGCGGCCGAGAAGCTGTTGGATGACGCCGGGTGGGCGAAGGGATCCGACGGCATTCGTGCCAAGGGCGGCGTTCGGATGTCGTTCGAGGTCAACACGAACTCCGGCAACAAGGTGCGCGAGAACCTCATCCAGGTGATGCAGCAGCAGTGGAAGGACATCGGCGTGGATGCGTCCCCACGTGCGATTGCATTCCAGACCCTGGTCACGCAGATCAGGAGCACCAAGACGTTTCAGATCATCCTCATCGGCATCGCCAATGGCGACACCGACCCCGATCAGACCACGCTGTGGACCACCAAGGGCATCGGCTCGGCGGGCCTCAACGGGATGTCCTACAGCAACCCGCAGGTCGACAAGCTCATGAACGACGCCCTCCAGACCACCGACCGCAGCAAGCGCAAGCCGATCTACGCCCAGATCCAGAACATCCTGGCCGACGAGCTGCCGGCGCCGATCCTCTTCTACCCCAACTCTCTCTGGGGCATCAACAAGCGGGTGCAGAACTTCAACGTCGGCCCGTACAACACGTACCAGGGCCGACCGTGGATGAAGGACGTTTTCGTCTCCGACGGGAAGTAGCAGGAGCGAGGAGGCAATCTAGCCGGGCGGCGCTCCGCCCGGCTAGGCTTTATTCACATGCTGGCGAAGTACCTGCTCAGACGGGTGCTGGCCACCATCCCGGTGGTGATCGGGGTGACGCTGATCACGTTCATGCTCATGCACGTCACCGCCGGGAGCTACATCCCTGGCATCGACCTCAACCCCAACCTGAAGGTCGAAGACGTCGAGGCGATCAAGAAATATCTCGGCCTCGACCGGCCCCTGTACATCCAGTACATCACCTGGCTGGCCGGTATCACGCATGGGGACTTCGGCCGTTCGATGATCGACGGCAGCCTCGTCTCCAGCCACATCTTCGATCGGCTGCCGGCGACCCTCGAGCTGACGGTGACAGCCATCTTGATCGGGGTCTTGATCTCGATCCCACTTGGCATCACCGGTGCGCTGCGACGAGGCAGCAAGATCGACCACGCGCTCACCGCGATGTCGGTCGCCGGGTTCGCGATTCCAGCGTTCTGGTTGGGCCTGCTCCTCATCCTGGTGTTCTCGGTGCAGTTCGAGGCGTGGGGTCTTCCGTTCCTGCCCTCGGGCGGGGTGACCACGCCGGGCACTGGAGGCGGCGACCTTTTCGACCGATTGGTGCACCTCATCATGCCCGCTACCGTGCTGTCGTTCGTCTACCTGTCAATCTGGTCGCGCTTCACGCGCTCGAGCATGCTCGAGGTCCTCTCCCAGGATTACGTGCGCACAGCCCGAGCCAAGGGCATGAGCGAGCGGCGGGTCATCTACCTGCACGCGCTGCGCAATGCGGTGATCCCGCTGGTGACGCTCGTAGGCCTCGAGCTGCCGGCCCTGGTCAGCGGCGCCCTGGTCGTCGAGGTCGTCTTCAGCTGGCCCGGCATCGGCAAGCTCCTATACGAGCGCGCGCTGTCGACCGACTACACCACCGTGCTCGGGATCACCACCTTCGCTGCGCTGCTCGTGGTGGGCGGCAACCTGCTGGCGGACGTCCTTTACGCGTTCCTCGACCCGAGGATCCGCTACACGTGATCACGCCGCTCCCGATCGATGCCCCCGTCGTCACTGCTCCGGCGGCTCCGGGCCAGCCCGCGCGGAGCTACTGGCAGCAGGCCACGGGCCGGTTGCGGCGGAACCGGATCGGCGTCGCCTCGGGGCTCGTCCTCCTGTTCTTCGTCCTCGTCGCGCTGACGTCGCCCGTGCTGGCCGCGATCTTCACCCACACAGACCCGAGGAGCATCGACCTCCTGAACACGTTCTTGCCCCCGCTCAGCCCGCACCACATCCTGGGCACGGACGACCTTGGTCGCGATGAGCTCACCCGCATGTTCTACGGCGCCCAGGTGTCGATGGGGATCGGCTTCCTCTCAGTCGGCGTCGCACTGACGATCGGCGCCGCTGTCGGTTTGGTCGCGGGTTACTACGGCGGGCTGATCGACGGACTCTTGATGCGCTTTGTCGACATCATCCTTGCCGTGCCGGCGATCTTCCTCTTCATCCTGATGTCGATCCTCTTCAAGCCCAACACCATCACGCTGGCGCTGATCATCGCGTCGGTCGGCTGGGGCAGCATCGCGCGGCTGGTCCGCGGTGAGGTGCTCTCGGTGCGAACCCGCGATTTCATGGTCGCGACGAGCTCGCTGGGCGCGAGCGACCTTCGCCTGATCCTTCGCCACCTGCTGCCGAACGTGCTCCACGTGCTGATCGTCTTCGGCAGCCTGTATCTCGGCTCGGTCGTCCTCATCGAAGCGGCCCTCGATTTCCTGGGTCTAGGCATCTCTCCGGCAACCCCGAGCTGGGGCAACATGCTCACCAACTCGGAGACGTTCTTCTTTCACTCGAGCTGGCTCGTCATCTGGCCCGGACTGACGATCTTCATCACAGTCCTCGCCGCGAACCTGTTCGGCAACGCGATCCGCGACGCATTCGATCCAAGGCTCCGGTAGCCGGCGTTGGCCGCTCCGCTCCTCGAGCTCCATGACCTCAAGACCCAGTTCTTCACGCCGGAAGGGGTTGTCAAGGCGGTCGACGGCGTGTCGCTCGAGCTTCACGCGGGAGAGACACTGGGCATAGTCGGGGAATCGGGCAGCGGCAAATCGGTGACGGCCCTGAGCGTCATGCGCCTTCAGCGCCCTGGCAAGATCGTCAGCGGCGAGGTGCGGTTCAAAGGCCGCGACCTGACCAAACTGTCCGAGATCGAGATGCGAGAGATCCGCGGCCAGGAGATCGCGATGATCTTTCAGGACCCGATGACGTCGCTCAATCCGGTCTTCCGCACGGGATGGCAGGTCGGAGAGCCCGTCCGGCTGCACCAGGGCTGGGACAAGACAAGGGCGATGGGTGTGGCGGTGTCCATGTTGAACAAGGTCGGCATCCCAGCGCCGGAGAAACGCGCGCACGACTATCCGCACCAGTTCTCGGGTGGGATGCGTCAGCGGGCGATGATCGCCATGGGCCTGACCACCACGCCCAAGGTATTGATCGCCGACGAGCCGACGACTGCGCTCGACGTCACCATCCAGGCGCAGATCCTCGACCTGCTGCGCCAGGTCAACAGGGAGTTCGGCACCGCCACGATCCTGATCACGCACAACCTGGGCGTCGTGGCCGGGATGTGCGAGCGCGTGATGGTGATGTATGCGGGCCGCATCGTCGAGTCCGGCCCCACCGTGGATGTCTTTGCCCACCCCAAGCATCCATACACGTGGTCTCTGCTGCGTTCCATACCGCGACTCGACGAAGAGCGCCACGAAGCGCTGAAGCCGATCGAGGGCCTCCCGCCGGATCTCATCAACCTCCCGCCCGGCTGCGCGTTTCATCCCCGCTGTACCTTCAAGATCGAGCGCTGCTCACGCGACGTTCCGGCGCTGACCCGGGTCGGCGACACGCAGCTCGCCGCGTGCTGGGTCACCCAGTCCGGCGTGGAGCTTTAGGTGTTCCGTCCGGGAAGACGCCCGCCAATTCATCGGCCCAGTCGGCCGGGCTGCGCTGAAGCCGGCGTCGCCTCCTGCGCGCGCTCGGTCACGCATCTACGCGATGCGCTCCCGCGCGTGCTCGTCGGCTCCTTGGCTCCGGCCGCCGGGGCCGCGCCTTGGCGAGCTCATTCCCGAACGGAGCACCAAGGTGCGTGAGGCCCCCGTGCAGTTGAAGCGGGCGTGGACCACCTCGGACCCGCTCGTGTCAGTGCGAGGGCTGAAGACCTGGTTCCCTGTGGCCTCCGGGGTCTTGCAGCGAACCACCGCTCATGTGCACGCGGTGGACGGGGTCGACCTCGACATCAAGAAGGGCGAAACGTTGGGCCTGGTCGGCGAATCGGGCTGCGGCAAGTCGACACTGGGCCGCACCATCATTCGCCTGCTCGACCCTACGGCCGGCACCATCCAGTTCAAGGGCGAGGACATCACCCACCAGCGCGGCGCGGCGCTGCGGGCTCATCGCCGCGATATGGCGATGATCTTTCAGGACCCGTACGCGTCGCTCGATCCAAGGCAAACGGTCGGCGACATCGTGGGCGAGCCGCTCGACATCCATCACCTGGCGAGCGGCCCCTCCCGGCGAGAGAGGATCCGCGAGCTTCTCGACGTAGTCGGTCTGAACCCCGGTTTTGTCGATCGTTACCCCCACGAATTCTCAGGCGGCCAGCGGCAGCGCATCGGAATCGCGCGCGCGCTGGCGGTCGACCCGACCTTCATCGTCTGTGACGAGCCGATCTCCGCCCTTGACGTCTCGATCCAGGCGCAGATCATCAACCTGCTCGAGAAGCTGCAAAGCAAGTTCGACCTCACGTACCTCTTCATAGCGCACGACCTCTCGGTCGTGAAGCACATCTCCAACCGCGTTGCGGTCATGTACCTCGGCAAGATCATGGAGATTGCGCCCGGTCAGCAGCTCTACCGGCGTCCGCGCCACCCTTACACGGGTTCTCTGCTTTCGGCGATTCCGATCCCTGATCCGCTCATCGAGCGAGCGCGGGAGCGCGTGATCCTCCAGGGTGACGTCGCCTCGCCGGTCAATCCACCGTCGGGCTGTCGGTTCCGGACCCGCTGCCCGCGCGCGCAACCGCATTGCGCGGAAGAGGAGCCGCCGCTCGAAGGGTTTGGAGCCGAGCACCTGGCGGCCTGTTTCTATCCATTAGATTGAGGTAGTGATTGCCGAGCTAAAGGAATTGGGGCGCGAGCTGGTCGCAGCCTCGTACCTCAAGGGCGATTTCGTCCTTCGCTCGGGAAAACGTTCGAACCGCTACTTCGACAAGTTCCTGTTCGAAACCGATCCCGCGCTGCTGCGAAGGTTGGGCCGCCATCTCGCCCAGCTGGTGCCGGCGGAGACACAACGCCTCGCGGCGCCGGAGCTGGGCGCGGTGCTGTTGGGGGGAGCCGTCTCCATGGAGACCGGCCTGCCCCTGGTCCTCGTGCGCAAAGAACCCAAGGAATACGGGACATCGAAGCAGATAGAGGGACGGTTCGAGCCTGGAGAGCGGGTCACAGTGATCGAGGACGTCGTCACCACCGGTGGCGACTCCTTGCGCTCGGCACAGGTGCTTCGCGACGCGGGGGTCGAGGTCATCCATCTCGTGGTCGTCCTCGACCGCGGAGAGGGCGGCGAGGAGAACATCCGCGGGGCCGGCATTCCTTATTCGCCGCTGTTCCGCATCGCCGATCTCGAGCTTGACTGAATCGGGTCGGACGAACGCGCTCGTCATCGAGGGCGGCATCGTCCACACACCAGAGGGTCCGCGTGAGGTGGACGTGCACGTCGCCGACGGCGTCATCATCGGCGTCGGCAACGCACCGGCTCCCTCTGACGCGCAGGTGGTCGATGCTCGCGGCATGTACGTGCTGCCTGGCGGGATCGACGTTCACGTGCACAGCCGGGACCCGGGCTTTCCGGACAAGGAGGATTTCGGAACGCTGACCGACGCCGCCGCGGCAGGAGGGGTCACGACGGTGATCGACATGCCCAACACCGTGCCGGCCGTCGATGGCGCAGGCATGCTCGAGGGCAAGGCCGCGCTCGCGCGCAGGAAGGCACGGGTCGATTTCGGCCTTTGGGGCCTGGTGCGATCGGGCACTACACCGGACGAGCTCGAGGGGCTTGCGGCCGCGGGCGCGACCGGCTTCAAGGCCTACCTCGGCTATGCGTTCAGCCTCAGTCGCAAGCAGGTCGTCTACTCGCCCGACCTCGACGACCCGGCCCTCGAGCCACCGCCCGATTACGGAACGCTCGCGCGAGTCGCTCCCGTGATCGCGAACCTCGGCCTGCCCCTGGTGATCCACGCCGAGGATCCCGGGATCCTCCGTGCGTTTCGGCGCCCGCTCGAGACCTACGCCGATCTGCTCGCGGCCAGGCCGGACGAGGCCGAAGCCGTGGCCATCGCGGCCGCGGCCGAGATCGCGGGTGCGTCGGGAGTAAGGCTGCATGTCGCCCACCTGTCGAGCGCTGCAGGCCTGGCTGCCGCGAAAGAGGCGATGGGAGCCGGCGCGCCATTGAGCCTGGAAACGTGCCCGCAGTACCTGTGGCTCTGCGACGAGGACTACGGAAGGGTGGGGACCGCCATGAAGGTGTTTCCGCCAATTCGGACCGCCGGCGACCGCGACGCCCTGGTCGAGGGGCTCTCGCAGGGCACGATCGAAATCGTCGCCACGGATCACGCGCCCCACACGGACGAGGAGAAGGCGGCGACGCTCGATGAAGCTCCGGCGGGGAGCCCGGGCGTCCAGACCCTTTACGCGAGCTGCCTGGAGCTGGCTCACCGGCTTGGCGATGTTTGGCGCGCGCCGCGCTGGGTGTCAGAAGCGCCGGCGGCGCTGGCAGGCCTTCAGGAGAGCAAAGGGACGATTGCGGTCGGCTTTGACGCGGACATCGTGATCGTCGATCCCAACCGGCTCACACTGGTGCGACCGGAGATCATGCGTTCACGCCAGCGTCACGCCGCACTCGACGGGCTGGATTTCGGATTCTCCGTGCACGAGGTCTACCTGCGCGGAACGCTCGTCGCTCGCGATGGCAAGGCTGTGGGTCGCGCCTCGGGCCGCATGGTCCGGCCGGCGCGGAGCTAGATGAACCCGGCCGGGAGGGTTGCTGTCGGGGTCGTTACCGTCTTCGTCCTGGCGCTGGGTCCCGCGTGCGGCGCCACGACCGGGTCGAATCCGACACCGACGCCTTCAGCTTCAGGCAACGGCCAGCTCGATCCCGCCGTGGCTATGCCCAACGGCTTCCCGTCCGATTTTCCGGTTTATCCGGGGTCCCGCCTGACCCAGGCGAGCCAGGTCACAGCCAACGGGCAGACGAGCTGGGGCATGGAGTGGGAGACGCTGGACACCGCCGCGGCGGTGCAGACCTTCTACATGAGCAAGCTCAACCAGGGCGATTGGACGCTCCCGTACAGCAGCTCGGCGAACGGAGCGTACTCGGCCATATTCACCCGTAAGAGCAACTCCAAGGACGCCGGGCTCCTCACGGTTGAGGTCGAATCGAACGTCACCCGCATCACCCTTGGCTTCGGGACGAGTAGTTAAGCTCGGGTCGGCGCTCCCCGGAAGATCGGGTTCTGCGCGAGCTCACGCTCCAGGCTGGTCGCGGGCCCGTGGCCTGGATAGAGCGCCGTCGCGAGCGGCAGGCGCATCAGCTTGGTGCCGATGCTCATCATCTGCCGGCGCAGGTCGGTCTCGGGCGTCTGCTTGCCGATCCCGCCCGCGAGGATTGTGTCGCCCACAAACGCATGGTTCGCGATCACGAAGCAGACGCTGCCTGGTGTGTGTCCGGGCGTGTACAGCACGGCGAGCTTGAACTCGCCGAACTCGAGCTCGTCACCGTCGAGCAGATAGCGGTCGGCCGAGCGCAGGAACTGCTTTGCGTCGGCCGTATGTATCGCCGTCTGGCCGCCGGTCAGCTCCTTCAAGTCGTCCTTGCCCGCCACATGGCCGGGGTGTCCATGGGTGGCGACGATGTATTTCACGGTCAGCCCCTTGGCCTGCTCGGCGAGCCTGTCCACGGGAAGGCCAGGGTCGATGACGACAGCTTCCTTGGTGGTTGCGCACGACAGGATGTAGCCGTTGACCTCGCGATCGAGCCTGACCTTGACGATCCCCAGTTTCCCCATGTCTCAGTATTTACTCAAATGCAGCGTGCCGAGGTGGTCGGCTTCTCGATCCTGCTGCTGGCCGTTTGTCTCTTCTGGACGTATGGCTACATCCGAAGGCGATCCAAAAAGCGCTCCTGAGAACGCCTCCGGCTAGTCTGAAGTTTCGCCCTGGACTTTGACCCGGAGGGCGTCCAGCGAGTCGAACTTGTCCAGCGCCGGCTTCGCGCGCACCCGATCGGGATACTTCGCGGTCTGGATCGCCTCGAGCAGGAGCTCGATCTCCTCGGGTGTGAACTGCAGCGTCCGGAACACTACCTCCTTGACCTTTTCGTGCCGGTCGACGGTCTCGCGGATCACGTCGTCGGTGTCGGTCACGACCTGCGGCCGCGTCGGCCGGAACAGCTCCTCCGAGCCTGAGAGCGTAACGCGCTTGAAAGTCGGCATTACTAGTGCTCCTCTTGGGAAAACGTTCGCCAATGCATCGGCCTAGTCGGCCGGGCTTCGCTGATGCCGGCGTCGACTCCTGTGCGCGCTCGGTCACGCATCTGACGCGATGCGCTCCCTTGCGTGCTCGTCGTCTCCTTGGCACCGGCCGCCGAGGCCGCGCCTTGTCGAACTGTTCCCAAGTGAAGCACTAGTCCCTGTGATTCTCCATTACCCGGGCTGCCAGTGCACGATACGACCTCGCGCCATCTGAGTCCTTCGCGTACTGGAGGATCGACTGCCCCGCCAGTGGCGTCTCTGCGAAGCGAATCGAGTCGGTGACGCCGAAGTCGTACACCTTGTCGCCGTACTTCTCTCTGACCGCAGCGAGCACCTCCTGCGAGTGGAGCGCGCGCGACTTGTAGAGGGTGGGGAGGATGCCGATGAGCTCCAGGCGCGGGTTGAGCCGGCGCTTCACGCGCTCCATCGTGATCAGGAGCTCCTGCATACCCTTCAGCGCCAGGAATTCCGCCTGCAGAGGCACCAACACCTCGTCCGCGGCCACCAGCGCGTTGATGACGATGAGGTCGAGCGATGGCGGGCAATCGATGATGATGAAGTCGTAGCGCTTCTGCACCGCCTCGAGCTTGTCGCGAAGGATGCTCTCGCGGCCGATCTCGTTGATCAGCTGGTTGTCGGCGCCGGCCAGCTCGACGTCTGCAGGGATGTAATGAACGCCCATCTGCGGAGCCTCTTGCACGACGTCGGTGACCGTCGTCTCGGGGTCGACCAGGAGGTGATAGACCGTCTTCTCCAGCTCGGCCGGAGGCTTCATGTAGAGGGTCAGGTGACCCTGGGCGTCGAGGTCGATGAGCAGAACCCTCTGGCCGATCTCCGCCAGTGCGGCGCCGAGGTTGACAGCAGTGGTGGTCTTGCCAACACCACCCTTTTGCATGGCGACGGCGATCGTTCGGGCCAAGAGTGCACCGAGTCTAACCGAAGCCAGGCGGTATCGCCCGCACGGAGGATGCCGCAAGCAGCCTGGCCTGAGAGACCAGGCCGGGAATCCTCGACGGGTCTTCGGCGCCCATGCGGCCGATCTCCGTTGTTGCGGCCTCCGCTCCTCACTTACGCATGACGGATGCGCGCGTTCCGGTGCTCGGCCGCGCCTAGGATATCGGCCACCTGGATCGCCGAATCCCTCGCCGAGTCTCCCAGCCTGGCCTCTATCATTGGCCGCGGTGTTCTTGATCCCGCTGATTGCAGCCCTGGTCGGCGCCGCCTTCGCGGTGGTCGTCGGGAGGCAGTACATCACCCGCCGCAAGCCCTACCAGGCGATCTGGGCGCTGGCCCTCGCCATGTTCGGGGTGGCGGCCGCCTTCGAGACCGTCGGACAGCTTGGGGGCTGGTCGGACGCGACCTACAAGGGCTATTACCTCTTTGGGGGGTTGCTGAACGTCGGCTGGCTCGGGACCGGCTCACTCTTGCTGCTCGTGCCGCCACGGGCTGGGCGGGCAGCCGTAATTGTCATGACGGTTATCTCGTTGATATGTGTTGTGGCAGTGCTCCTATCGCATACGAACCCGACTTTGCTCAAGGCGCAGGTCCCGCCCCGAGGCGCGATCGACGTTTCGGCCCTGCTGCCGCTGATCACGAATGTCGGCGGCTCGCTGCTGCTCGTCGGAGGCGCGGCCTGGTCGGCATGGAAGTCGGCGCGAGCAGGCGCGCCTCGGAACCGGGTGCTCGGCCTGGCCATACTCGCTGCCGGCGCGTTCATCGTCGCCGGTGGCCACAGCTATGCGCAGTCGAGGGGCGTTTACGTCGCGCAGCCGCTCAGTGAAGCGGCCGGCATCATCGCCATGTTCGGCGGCTTCCTTGTCATCGAGGCTCGCCGCGAGCTGGTTCGATCGAAGGCGAGGACCGCATGATCATCGATGCCGTCATCGCTCTCGCGCTCCTTGTGGCGCTGTTCCTCGGATACCAGCGTGGCGTGATCCAACCTCTGATGGCGGAGATCTTCTTCTTCGCCACGCTCCTTCTGATCTTTCGATTCCACGACCAGTACACGAGCGAGATGCAAAAGCTCTTGCACCTAAACCCGGTGCTGAGCGTGTTCGTGGCCCTCATCCTCGCGGTCATCCTGGGCGCGATCGGAGGCGCGATCGGTGGGGCGTTCCATCGTCTCGAGGCGATTCGAGGCATCGATGGCCTGCTCGGCGTATTCGTCCATGTCGGCGTCACGGTCGTCGTCATCTACCTCGCCGTGTCGGCTCTTGTCGTGCTCGACAATGCTTTCGAGCCGACGCTGAAAAGCGCGACCCTGACCTTGAACCAGGTCAATCAGCTGGAAAACTTCATCCTGTCCAACCCGATCACATCGGCGATGGTCTCCAAGTCGGATCTCCAGGCGCTCAAGACGGCTGCCGCCAAACCAGCGGGCGCAAGCATCGCTTCGGTCGCCGGCATCCACCAGCTGCAGCAGATCTTTGTCGATTTCCTCCAGCCGCAGCTCCATGGCTCGAGAGCGGTGCCGATCATCCTCTCCATCGGATCTCATCTTCCGTTCCTCGGCCACGTCGGGCCGGGCGATCTGAAGCCGCTCCCCAACGTGACCCCGTCGCCGACCCCGAAGGTCAGCCCATCGCCTAGCCCACACAAGTAGCCGGAAGAAGTGCTCGACCTGGCGCTGACTCCGGACCAGGAGCAGCTGGTGGCCACGGTCCGCGACTTCTGCGCGCGCGAGTTCGCTCCCTCAGTCGCGGCCAACGATCGTGAGGGCCACCACGACCCCAAGATCTTCGCCAAGCTGGCCTCGATCGGGCTGCCCGGCGTGTGCTTCCCGCAGCGCTACGGCGGCCACGGCCTGGATTACCTCTCGCTCGGCCTCGTGTGTGAGGAGCTCGAGTACGTCGACACCACCTACCGCACCGTGCTTTCAGTGCACGTCGGCCTGGTCGGCATGGGTTTGTACACATGGGCCGACGAGGACCAGAAGCAGCGGTGGCTCTTGCCGATGGCCTCGGGCCAGAAGCTCGCTTGCTATGGGCTCACCGAGCCGAACGCCGGCTCGGACGTGGCTTCGATGCAGGCGACCGCTCGCCGATCGGGCTCCGGTTACGTGCTCAACGGAGAAAAGGTGTGGGTTTCGGACGCGGACACCGCCGACTTCCTGCTCGTTTTCGCCAAGACAGACCCAAAGGCCGGAAGCCGCGGCGTCTCCGCCTTCATGCTCGACCGCGCCAAATGTGGGCCGGCGCTGCGAACCGAACCGATCAAGGATCGCCTCGGCATCCGGGCGGGTGACGTGGGCTCGATCTTCATGGCCGACGTCGAGGTGCCCGAGCAAGACCGGATCGGCGATGAGGGCGACGGTTTCAAGATCGCAATGAGCTGCCTCGACAACGGGCGCTTCACGGTCGCCGCCGGCGCGGCGGGCACGGTCCGCGCCTGCCTTGATGCATCGGTGAAATACGCTCGCGAACGCAAGACCTTCGGCCAGGCGATCGGCCGCTACCAGCTGGTGCAGCAGATGATCGCGCGCATGTCACGCGATTACGAGATCTGCCGGCTCCTCTATTTCAAGGTCGCGTGGATGAAGAACAAAGGTATTCGACACACACGCGATGTGTCGATGGCCAAGCAGTACGCCACTGACGCGGCCTTCAACGCCGCCCACGACGCCATCGAGGTCCACGGAGCTTATGGATATTCGGCCGAGTACCCGGTCGAGCGCTTCCTCCGCAACGCGCGAGCGCCGATCATCTACGAAGGCACACGCGAGATCCACACGATCCTCCAGGGCGAGTACGCCCTGGGTTATCGAGAAGACCGTCCGGTCAAGAAGTCGCTCCCTCCCTACGAACCGGATTGATGGCGCTGGCCGCGCGCCGGTCGCTGTCGAGGCTGACGCATCTCGACTTCGCCCTCCTGTCGATCTACTGGATCGCGATCGGCTACCTGTGGACGAGCCTCGGCGGATTGATCCTGCCCGACCTCGTCGTTCACCTGGTCGGCAACGCGCACAAAGGGCCGGCGCTGGGTGTTCTGGAGGGGGTCGGATCGCTGATGGCGGTGGTCTGGCAGCCGCTGGTCGGCTCGTACTCAGACCGCACCCGCACGCGCTTCGGGCGCCGCCACCCGTTCATCTTCGCCGGGACCGTCGGTGATGTGATCTTCCTGGTCGGGATCGCGCTGTCGGGTAGCTACTGGCTGGTCTTGATCTTCTACTTCCTGCTCCAGACGGCCTCCAATACAGCGCAGGGTCCGTATCAAGGCCTACTTCCAGATGTCGTCCCGGAGGCGCAGCGCGGCACCGCCTCCGGTTACTACGGCGCCTCGAACGCGATCGGGTTGATCGCGGGCTCGGTGGGAGCGGGCTACATCCTGGCCCACTTCGGTCGGACGGCGGCCATCCTCAGCATCTGCGCCCTCCTCCTGGCCACGATGGTGCCGACCGTGCTGCTGGTCCCCGACCGGGCCGAGGCCAGTCGGGCGCAGTTCACGAGCTTGCGGCAGGCGGTTGCGACCACCTTTTCACGACCACTCCGTCACACGCATTTTCTGTGGCTGATGGCCTCGCGGCTCTTGATCCTGATGGGACTGGTCGGGCTGCAGAGCTTCGTTCTGTACTACTTCAGCGACGTCTTCTATCACGGCCACGTGGACGCGGCCGTCACCGCCGCCTACACGCTCCAGGGCCTGGTGATCGTGTCCGCCCTCATCGTCGCGATACCCGCCGCGCGGGCTTCGGACCGGATCGGGCGGCGGCCCCTGATTCTCTGGGGAGGCCTGCTGGGCGCGGCGGGAGTGCTCATCCTCGTTTTCAGCCACTACCAGCTATTACCCTCGTCTTTGTTGGAGCCGCTTGCCCATGCCCTGAAGGTGCCGGTCCTGGCCGCACAGGCGACCCTGGTCGGCGTTTTGATCGGGATCGGGTACGGGCTCTTCTTCTCGGTCGACTGGGCTTTCATCCAGGACATCATCCCGCCCGGCGAGGCAGGCCTGTTCATGGGCTTCAGCAATATCGCCACCGCCGGTTCCGGCGTCATCGCGCGTTTCGTGGGCGGGTTCCTCCTCGAGTTCAACAACGGACCCAAGGTGCTGGGCCTGCCGGGCGGATACCCGGTCATATTCACCGTGTTCTTTGTCTGGCTGCTGGTGGGCGGCGTACTCATCCTGAAGGTGCCGGAGATGCGAAAGACATGACAGAGATGAACCTCTCCGGACTCTTGCCCTGGGGCGGCCTCGCCGGCGACCCGATCGACGGCGCCGACATCGTGGTCGCCGGTATCCCTTACGACGGCTCGGCCGTCTACCGCAAGGGCGCCGCGCTGGCGCCGAAGCGAATTCGCGAGCTCTCGGCGGTCATGCCGCCCGTCACCGAAGATGCGCGCCCCCTGGCCGGGCTCAGGGTGCACGACATGGGCGACCTGGACGCGGGGACGGATATCGAGGCCGGCTGGTCGAAGGTGGCCAACGGCCTGGCGAAAGTGCCTGCCTCGGCGCTTCTGACCGTCCTTGGGGGAGACCACTGCACGGCCATCGCCACCCTGACCACTCAGCGGTGGCGCCATCCCGACCTCGCCGTCTTGTGGGTTGATGCGCACCCGGACCTGTGCGACTTCTCGCGCGGCGGCCGATGGACCTGCGGCTGCGCCATGCGCAGGGCTCTCGAGGTCTCGAGCATCGGCCCGGCGCGCGTGGTGATCGCCGGCGGGCGGGACTATGACCCCGAAGAGCTCGAGTTCATCCGCGCTCGAGGCATGCTGCTCGTGTCCGCGTCGCAGCTGGTCGGCGACCCGGCTGCCGCGCGCATGGTCGCCGAGGCGCTGGCCGGCAAGAGCCTGCACGTTTCGTTCGACATCGATGCCCTCGACCCGGCCTTTGCTCCCGGCACGGAGATCCCATCGGCCGGCGGGCTCACCACCCGTCAGGCGCTCGACTTTCTACGCGTCGCCACCGCAGACTCAAAGCTGGTGGGCCTCGACGTCGTGGAAGTCTCGCCGCCATTCGACAACGGGGACATCACGACTCTTGCCGCTTTGAAGTTGATCTTCGAGTTCTGGGGCATGTTCTGGCATGGAAAGCGCTGACGTAGTCATCGTCGGCGGCGGGATCATGGGTTGCGCCCTCGCCTACCAGCTCAGCCGGCGCAAAGTCGACGTCCTCCTCTTGGAGCGCGAGACGTTGGGCTCGCAGTCGACAGGCAAATGCGCGGGCGGCGTGCGCCAGCAATTCTCCTCGGAGGGAAACGTGCGTCTGCAGAGGATGTCTGTCGGCATGCTCCAGAGATTCGACGAGGAGATCGGGCACCCTGCGGACTTTCGCCAGCTCGGGTACCTGTTCCTCCTCACGCAGCCGCAGCAGGTTGAGGACTTCCACCACAACATGGACATGTGGCACCGAGTCGGGCTGACCGAGGCCCGCTGGGTGGATGCCGCCGAGGCCGCCCGGATGGTGCCGATCCTCAACGTCGAAGACGTGCTTGGTTGCACGTTCTGCCCGACCGACGGGATCGCCAGCCCGGCCGACGTGACCTCGGGTTATGCGGCGGCCGCCCGCCGACTCGGGGCGCGATTGAAAGAAGGCGTGGCCGTCACCGGCATCGATGTCGCTTCGGGCCGGGTCCAGGGGGTTCGCACCACGACCGGCGACGTCGCGACCCGGCTCGTCTTCGATTGCGCGGGCGCGTGGTCGGCATCCATCGGCCGCATGGCCGGCCTCGAGATCCCAGTTCTCCCATACCGGCGCCACATCGCGGTCACCGGCACGTTCCCGGCGGTGCCGCGAACCAATCCGATGACAGTCGATTTTCAGACCTCGCTCTACTTTCACCCAGAGGGCGACGGCGTCCTCATCGGCATGAGCGATCGGGAAGAGCTGCCGGGCTACGTGACGGACGTCAACTGGGACTTCCTCGAGAAGATGTTCGCGCAAGCTGCGCGCCGAGCCCCGGCCCTGGCCGGCGCCGGTGTGAAGACCGCGTGGTCCGGTCTCTACGAGGTCACGCCCGACCACCAGGCGATCCTCGGGCCGATCCCCGAGCTGGAGGGCTTCTGGTGCGCGGCCGGCTTCAGCGGCCACGGCTTCATGCAAGCGCCGGCTGCGGCGCTGCTGCTCACCGAGCTGCTGCTGGATCAGAAGTCCGAGATCGACATCTCGTCGTTTGCGTTCGAGCGATTCGCGAGGGGAGCTCTCGTGAAAGAGAGAAACGTCATCTAGCTAGCCTCGCAAGACCAGGGCCAGCACGATCAGGCCCAGCCCGCCGAGCATGAGCACGGCCGAGCAACCGGCCTGCACGACCGTGTACGCGATCCCACCGGTGGCCCCATAGGTGGCCGCGATGTGTTCGCGTCGCCTCCGGGTCCGAATCGCCGCTGCGATACCGCCCGCGCCGATGAGAACGGCGAACAGCCCCAACCCGATGCCGCCGGCTTCCTGCCCGGTCACCGGGTCCAAGTATGTCGTCCGTTACGATTCTCGACCGTGGCCAGGGTTTTACTGTTGGGCTCGACCGGCTTCTTCGGCCGTGGAGTAGCGCACAAGCTGCTCGACGCCGGGCACCAGCTCAGGGTGCTTGTACGCGACCCGATGAAGGCGGCGGCCTTCAAAGCTCGAGGCGCGCAGCTCATCGTCGGGGACGCCCTCAACCCCGCGGCCATGGCCCAGGCGGCCCAGGGCACGGAGCACATCATCAGCCTGGTCGCCGTCCGTCGGAACCGCCCCCAGTCGTTTCTCGAGGTCAACGTCGACGGCCCGCGGATCATGGCCGAGGCGGCCAAGGCTGCCGGTGCCAGGTCGGTGGTGCTGGTGAGCAACATCGGCGCTCGGCTCGATCCGCACTTCAAGTACTTCACCTCGCGGTGGATGGGCGAGCAGGAGCTGGCCAAGAGCGGAGTGGCGGGCACGATCCTGCGCTTCTCGCTGATTCTTGGCGAGGAGGGTGGTTCCCTCGAAGATTTCGAGCGGCTCGCCAAGTTCAGCCCATTCGTGATCATCCCGGCGTACGGCGATGTCCAGCTGCAGCCGATCCTTCGCGAAGACGCCGCTCGATGCGTGGTGGAGGCAATCCAGAAGCCGGAGCTGCTGGGCAAGATCATCGAGCTCGGGGGGCCCGAGGTGGTCACGTTCGCGACCATCTATGGCTGGTTTCTTGACGCCCGCGGGATCAGGAAGCCAAGGCTGACCGTGCCGCCGGGGCTTTTGATCCCGGGTGCCACGGCGATGGAAGTGATTATGAAAGATCCCCTCATCACGCCGGACGAGATCAACATGTTCGGCGTCAACAACATCGCCGACGGCATTGACTCGGTGAGCACCCATTTCGGATGGCGACCGACTGCGCCCAGCTCTTGGGTGCCTCTGCACTGGAAGAAGGCGCCCGTCCGCAAGTAGTCCGGGCGTTTTTCGGGCTGCCGGTGCCCGAAGGGCAACGTGCCGCGATGGCGGACTTCCTGACCGCGTGCGCCGAAGCGGCTCCGCAGTTCCGGTGGACCCCCGCCGGCAACCTGCACCTGACGGTTCGATTCATCGGCAACATCGACCGCGCTTTGGTGGAGGCGATCGCGGATCGGTTGGGGGCCCGGTCATCGCGCGCGTTCGACCTCGAGCTCGCCGACCTCGGCACATTCGGGCACGGGCGCCACGTACGAGTGGTCTGGCAGGGTCTACGCGACGGTGCGGAGGCTGTAGCCGCGCTCGCTGCGCAAGTGGAGGCGGAATGTGCGACCGCGGGTCTGGTGGCCGAGAAGCGGCCGTTTCAGGCTCATCTGACCCTGGCCCGCGCCCGCCCGCGTGACGGGGCCGTGCTGCCTCCGTTGCCGGAGCCGCCGCGCCTCAGCGCCTGGCGTGCCTCCGAGCTCGTCCTCTACGCGAGCCGGCTCAGCCGGACCGGCGCGACCTACGAGCCGTTACGTGCTGTGAAGCTGGATTGACACGAGCCCGGCCAGGCAGCATTCCAGGTCTTCCTCGGGGCGCGCGCCACTGACGCCGGCGGCGCCGATGGTCAGCCCGTCCCTCTTGATCGGTAGCGACCCAGGGCCGGGGATCAGGGGCAGGCGGACGAGCCGGTCCGCGGCGCTGAAGAATCCGGGGCGGTCCTCCGCCAGCTCCTGAAGCGAGCCGCCGTCGCGCAGCAGCATGGCGGCCCCGACCGCCTTCGCCTCCGCGATCTGCGGCGAGAGCGGCGGCGCCCCATCCATGCGGCCGAGCGCGATCAGGTGGCCGCCCTCGTCGACTACGGCCGCGGTCACGCTCAGCCCCATCTTCGCGGCTTTGGCGTGAACGCCGGCAATCACCTTGTTGGCGTCTTCGAGGCTTATCGGCATTTTCGGCAAACTAGTCTCGCATGGAGGTCGATGGAAGGGTTGCGGTTGTCACCGGCGGCGGGACCGGCATAGGGCGCGCGGTGTGCGTTCGGCTCGCGAGGGCCGGCGCTGCGGCGGTCGTCGTCAACTACTCGCGCTCCGAGGATGACGCCAATGCGACGGTGCATGAGATCGAGTCGCTTGGCGCCAAGGCTCATGCGCACAAGGCTGACGTCTCGGACGAGTCGCAGGTCGTCGCGATGATCGACGAGACCGTGAAGAGGTTTGGTCGCCTCGACGTCCTGGTCAATAATGCCGGCACGACCCGCTTCATCCCGCACGCGAATCTCGACGAGCTCACCGACGAGGTCTGGGACGAGATCCTGGGTGTCAACCTCAAAGGCACCTTCTTCTGCTGCCGGGCGGCGGCGCCCGAGCTCCGCAAACAAAGAGGGGCGATCGTGAACGTGGCCTCCGTCGGCGGGCACCGAGCGGTAGGATCCTCGATTCCTTATGGAGTCTCCAAGGCGGGCATCCTGCAACTGACACGTGCGCTGGCGCTCGCGCTGGCTCCCGATATTCGTGTCAACTCGGTCTCGCCGGGACAGGTGTCAACCCGCTGGTTCAGGCAACGGTTCGGTGACGAGGCGACCGTGGCTCTCGAGACGTCGATAGCCGAAGGCACGCCGCTGAAGGCCATCGCGACCCCCGACCAGGTCGCCCAGGCCGTGATGGCGCTGGTCGAGAACGACATCGTCACCGGCCAGGACCTGGTCGTCGACGGCGGCCGCATGGTCGGCTACGCGTAGAGCCCATTGAGGAAAGACCTGCCGGTTTTCCTCACCCGTCAGGCTACGGATGGTGGCTTGGCGGCGAACTGACTTTCGGGGCTTGCGCTCCAATCCGGCCGTCCCTAGTCTTGGCAACGGCCCCGAGGGAAACGTTCGAGAGAGCAGGAACAGGCCGCAAGGCAGGTACCAGTTCTCGAGAGGCGATCCGTCGGGGTCACTTGTTTTTCAGCGGCAACTGCAAGCCGAGGCCTGCACCCCGCGTTAGGCTCTAGCGCCATGAAGACCGCGCCGCGCCCGTCGTCGCCGATGCAATACGCACCGGCGGCGGTCGAGGTTTCGATCGTGATGCCGTGCCTCAACGAGGTCGAAACGTTGGCCACCTGCATCGCCAAGGCGCGCGAGGCCATCGACAAGGGCGGGTACTCCGCCGAGATCATCGTCGCCGACAACGGGAGCAGCGACGGCTCTCAGCTGGTCGCGCGGGAGCTCGGCGCCAGGGTCGTCGACGTGCAGAGGAAGGGTTACGGCAGCGCCCTCATCGCCGGCATCGACGCTGCGCAAGGACGCTTCGTCGTCATGGGCGACGCCGATGCCAGCTATGACTTCGCCGCCATGGCGCCGCTGGTCGCCAAGCTGCGCGAGGGCTATGACCTCGTGGTCGGCAATCGGTTCCTGGGCGGGATCGAACCTGGCGCGATGCCCTGGTCGCATCGCTGGTTGGGCAACCCGGTCCTCACGCGCATCAGCAGGATCTTCTTTCATACCCCAGTCGGAGACACGCACTGCGGGCTGCGGGCGTTCACGAAGGACGCCTACGAAAGGATGCGGCTGCGCGCGACCGGCATGGAGTTCGCCAGCGAGATGGTGATCAAGGCGTCGCTGAAAGGAATGCGCATCACCGAGGTGCCGGTCGTACTGCACCCAGACGGCCGGTCGCGGCCGCCACACCTGCGCACCTGGCGCGACGGCTGGCGGCATTTGCGCTTCATGCTCCTGTTCAGCCCGCGCTGGCTGTTCCTGTACCCGGGCCTCGCCTTGCTGGTCGGAGGCCTGGTGGTCTCGGCCCTACTCGTCGTGGGACCGCTGCGCATCGGCGGTGTTCGCCTCGACATCCACACGCTCCTGGTGGCCGGCTTCGTCGCTCTGCTTGGATACCAGCTGGTGCTGTTCGCTGTTTTCACCAAGATGTTTGCGATCCGCGAGGGCTTTCACCCGCCGCACCCGGTCCTGCAGGCGCTGCTTCGCTACATCACCCTCGAGGTCGGCCTCCTCGCCGGCGCGCTGATGGCACTGGGCGGCCTGGTTGCGCTCGTGCTGGCGGTGGCGAGCTGGCAGTCGGTGGGATTTGGAAACCTGAATCCGTCGACCACCATGCGCGAGGTGATTCCGGCCGTCGTCCTGCTCGCGCTCGGCACGCAGACCATCTTCGCCAGCTTTTTCATCAGCATCCTCGCGATAGAGAGGGACTAAACAGCTGAATCAGTAAACGGGCAGATCCAGAGTGACAGCTTCCAGCCACTTCCGGCACGAGGTCAGGAAGCGAGCCGCCATCAGCCCGTCGAGCACGCGGTGATCGAACGAGAAGCAGAGATACATCATCGGCTTGATCCCGATCATTCCGTTCACCGCCACCGGCCGGTCGACGATTGCCTCCATGGTGAGGATGCCGGCCTGGCCGGGGTTGATGACGGAGTAGCTGAACAGGGTTCCGAAGGTTCCTGAGTTGTTGACCGTGAACGTCCCGCCGCTGAGGTCGTCAGCCTTGAGCTGCTTGTTGCGGGCGCGAGTGGCAAGGTCGTTGACTGCGCGTGCCAGGCCCGCGATCGAAAGTCCATCGGCGCGCCGGACGACCGGCACGACCAGGGTGTCTTCGAGACCAACCGAGACGCCCAGGTTGATGTCCCGATGGACGATCAACTCGGTCTCGTTGAAGGTGGAGTTGACCTCCGGGTGCTCGCGCAGCGCGGAGATGGTCGCGGCCATCACATAAGGCAGGTACGTGAGGGAAAAGCCCTCCTGCTTCTGGAAAGCGGCCTTGTTGGCGTTGCGATGCGCAACCACGCCCGACATGTCAGCTTCCTGCGTTTGCCACGCGTGCGGGATGGTCGACTTCGAGCGGACCATGTTCTCCGCGATCAGGCGCCGGACGCGCGTGAGCTGAACGACCTGGTCCCCTTCGCTTGGCGCCGCGGTCGCCGGCGCTGAGGCCGGCGGTTTCGTGGCCGGCGCGGCCTTGGCGGTCGCGGCGAACTGTTCCACGTCTTTCTTCGTCACCCGGCCCCCAATCCCCGTGCCTTGGACTCTGGCGAGGTCGACGCCGAGCTCCGAGGCCTGCATCTGGACGGCGGGCGAATAGCGATGCTCGCCGCCATCGAGGACGGGGGGCGGCGCCGCTGGAGTTGGGGATGGCGCCGGCGCGGCGGGCGGCTTGGGCTGCTCACGCCCGTCTCCCTGGCCCTCTTGTTTGAGGGGGGACTCCCCCCTTGAGGCGTCGGGCCTGGCGGAGCCAGTTCCCGCCGCACCCCCCTGCCGAGGGGGAGAGGGGACCGCAGCCTCGCCGTCGGCGCCGACCTCGACCACGGCGATCTCCGCCCCGGCTTGCACCGT
>Ga0209283_10000137_pt1 | contig 33746 bp, 29 predicted proteins | sample CZO8metaG_2_FD_188354 | JGI IMG/M metagenome (GOLD analysis project Ga0209283, IMG submission 188354) | Vadose zone soil microbial communities from the Eel River Critical Zone Observatory, Northern California, USA - CZOApr15con2H1.8 metaG... | ecosystem: Environmental > Terrestrial > Soil >...
AACGCCACGCTGACCAGAGTTACCGTGGCGATCAACGGCCACGATACGCCGAAGCCCACGGCATCGGTATCCAGCAAAATGACCGAGCCGGCTACAAACGCCAGCACGCCGCCGAATCCTAAAACCAAACTCGCGGTAAAGGCCTCGGCGATCATAAACGCTATGCCCAGAATGATCAGTCCAAGGCCGGCATAGTTCACTGGCAGCACCTGGAAGGCATAGAGAGCCAACAATAAAGAAATGCCGCCGATGACCCCGGGGAGCACATAGCCGGGATTCCATAACTCAAAGAAAAGGCCGTACACGCCAAGCAGCATAAGAATATAGGCCACATTTGGATCGGTGATCACCGCCAGGAGCCGGCTGCGCCAATCCGGCTCGATGCGCTCGATCTTTAGGTCCTTCGTGTCTAAGGTAACGTCTTGTCCAAGGACATTTACTTTACGCCCGTTTAACTGGATAAGCAGATCATCCAGATTTTTCGCGGTCAGATCCACGACATTTTGTTTTACCGCTTCATCCGCGGGCAGGCTCGCCGCCTCGCGCACCGCCTTTTCCGCCCACTCTATGTTGCGCCCGCGCATCTGTGCCAGACTGCGGATGTAGGCAATCGCGTCATTGACCTGTTTATGCGTCATGGCGTCCCCGGCCAGTTGCGGCTTGTCGGCCTTGGTTTTTTTATCCTTCTTGGTTTTATCTGTTTTATCCGGGGATTGATCGGGAGCGGGGTTGTTGCCGCCGATCTGCACCGGCGTGGCCGCGCCGAGATTGGTGCCCGGCGCCATAGCGGCAATATGGCTGGCATAAAGAATATAAGTGCCGGCGCTGGCAGCGCGTGCCCCGCTGGGGGAAACAAAAGTCACCACCGGCACCGGCGAGGCAATGATGTCCTGAATCATTTTACGCATGGCGACATCAAGCCCGCCTGGTGTATCCATGCGCAGAATAATCAGCGCGGCATTCTTGTTTTTAGCTTTTTCCAAACCCCGATGGATATAATCCCCGGTCGCAGGGCCGATGGCGCCGTCAATATCCAACAGGATCGCCGGACGCGGGTCCTTCGCCGCCGGCAGGAGCAAGGGCCAGGCGACGAGCAGAAATAAAAAGCTAAAGCCTAAACGCTGCATCTTGTTACCTTAACAGAAAATCGATGATAGTAGATAAATATACATTGCCTGTGCATCTTTAAGTTACAGCAAAACCCCGTCGCATACTTGAACCGATTTAAGACGGGCGTGAGCGCTATCTCTCGGCGTTTTTAGGCGGTGCGTCTTGGTGTCGGATTTTCCAAGATCGCTTTTAACTTTGCCAGACCACGCTCAAAATCCTGACCCACCCAAGAATCCAGCATGAGGGCAAAATATTTACTTATCGGGTTTATTCCCGCGTCGCCCGTTGCCGTCCACACGATTTCTGTGGTTTCAATCGTCGAATTTAAGACGATCGAGCCGTGCATCCGTGCCGCGCCTTTATCAAACAGCAGATCATACGCCATCAGCTCGTTAGGCCGGCTCTCTACGATCTTCGTTAATCCTTCATGATTCTTGTCTTTCCACCTGCTGGTCGCGCCGATACCCGCCTCAGGGCCTTCATACGTGACCACCAGATCCCGACTGTCTTCATACCAAACCGTCCATTCCGGCCACCTGCTCAAGTTGTTAATGTAAGGGAAAATAACGTCGGCATCCGCGTTGATAATAATGGATCTTTCCACGCTCCAAGTCGATGGCAGAAAAAACGAAATGATGAGTAAAAGCAACAGCAGGCTTATCGCCGCAGACACGGTAATTTTTAGTATCTTCATCGGTTCCACCTCGCCGCTTTATTTTTTAATTTTACTCGTGGCCGTTTTAAAAGCGATGCTTAAGGCCGGTATATTCTGAATACCGGCTTTATGCCTTGGCCATATAACTCATAATAAACTCCATTGTTTCTACGCGGTTATAGGCCTGCTGCAAGCTTTTACCCCAAACCGTGATGCCGTGGCCACGTATCATGAGCGCACTAACGACCGGCTTTGTTTTGTTGAATCGAGCGCGGATTTCGCTTGCGATTTGCGAAACGTCTGCATGATTGTCAAATAAAGGCAAGGCGACCTTGGGATTTTGTTCCCAGATGTCAAAGCCTTTAATCATTTCTAAAGACGGCAGGCGCAGGGTTTTTGCATTGGATTTGGCGGCATTCGCGGCGATGCAGGCGTCTACGCTATGCCCATGCAAACACGCCCGCGCGTCGGAGAACAGGCCATAGATAGCGCGGTGAATGGAGGCCTCTGCCGACGGTTTATTATCCGTTGTTACCTGTTCAACAACTTCGCCGCTATCGACGGTAAGTAATAAAAAATCCGATTCTTCCAAGCGGCCCTTGGGGCGACCGCTGGCAGTAATCCAGAAATGATTTTCATCATCGCGCGCGCTCAAATTCCCGGCGGTGCCCGCCATCCAGCCGCGGGCATGAAAATCGCATGCGATTTCGACCAGCGCGGCGCGTGGGGGCAAACGATCCAATTCAAGCGCCATAAATTATGCCGTATGGCATGCGGGCGCGTAACCGTGCCCGTCCACTTTAATGATGGGATTTACTCCATTTCAACAACCTGCTAGGCAAACAGCATCTCGCGTTTCGTATATACCGGGGTCCAGCCGGAGGTATCGATAAAGTAACGCACCGCCTTGATGCGTTTCGAGTCCCTCATCGTAAACCAATGCTCCGTGTGGGCCGGGATATTGATGTAATCACCGGCGCCGACTTCGAGCATGAATTGGCCGCCGTCCGGTTCGACAAATCCGAAATAGCCGCGTCCCGCCAGGATGTAACGCACCTCGTCGTCGGTGTGGTAATGGATGCTTTCAAACTTGGCCAGCATGTCGGCAAGACCGGGGATGTCTTCATGGATTACGATCAAATCGCGCGTGGCGTAACCTTGCGTGCGCTTCAACGTTTCAAAACGGCCTTCGACAAACCCTAACAGCTCTTCCTTTTGCGCATCGTTTAGGGCCTTTTGCTCGAGCAAGGGTTGCGCGTGCTTATTCGCCGGCGTCGGCCAGGCATTGAGGGTGATGCCTATTCCTGCCAGGCGTTTTTGTATTGCGGAAAAATCGGTGGCGTGCTTGCCGTCATGCAAAATGATTTTAGCCATACTCAAACCTCCTCTCGCGTGTTTGGTTTAACCGATGACCGGTTTTTCCGGCCCCTTGCGCCGCCGATGGGGTTTCAGCGGCGCGCTTCGTTTCAGATGCGTATGCCCGCGCTCGGCCGCCAACCAAGGATGGGCACGTTTGGCTGCCGGTTGATCTGATCGCGCCTTGCCTGCTCGCGGCCTATTATCCGGCGCTCGGCGTTTGGGTTCGGTTTTAGTGCGCGTGCGGCCGCGTTGGTTGCGCCTGGAGGTATTTTTTCCTCTCAAAGATGCCGTTGGTGCTTGCAGTGGCGCAAGCAACTCATCGCTCATGCGCTCCACCGGAATTTTATGGCCGATAAACTTTTCGATGTCTAATAATGAGAAGGCGTACTGTTCACACGCAAAGCTTACCGCGTCACCGCTGGCCCCGGCGCGGGCGGTGCGGCCGATGCGGTGCAGGTAATCTTCCGGGTCCTGCGGCAAATCAAAATTAAATACATGACTGACTTCAGGGATGTGCAGGCCGCGCGCGGCCACATCGGTGGCGACCAAGATTGGGAATTTGCCCCTCTGGAATCCTTGCAACAGATGCTGGCGTTTAGTCTGCGGCACATCGCCGGAAAGCACGGCGGCGTGCAAGCCATTGGCCGACAACCAGGCATTCACGCGTTCGGCTGCGCCTTTGGTATTGGTAAAAACCAGGCTCCGGGTCATCTCTTGCCTTCGCAGCAGGCCGATCAATAAGGGAATTTTCTCTTCGCCGGCGGTGTGATAAAGAATTTCCTTAACCTTATCCACCGTAACTGTGCCGGATTCAATTTTGATCAGCAGCGGGTTATTCATGTGTTCATAGGCGAGCTCGTTGACCCGGTAGGAAAGCGTGGCGGAAAACAGCATTCCGAGGCGCTCGGACGGCGGCGGCATGCGCCGCAACAGGAACCGGATATCTTTAATAAAGCCAAGGTCAAACATACGGTCGGCTTCATCTAAGACCATGACTTGAACCGCTTTGAGATCAAATATTTGTTGTTTGAGATAATCGATCATGCGCCCCGGCGTAGCGATCAAAATATCCACGCCTTGTTCCAGCATTTTTCGCTGGGATTCATAGCCGACCCCGCCATATACCAATCCCAGCTTGAAACCGGTGTGTTTACCCAGCATTTCGGCGTCGTTGTGAATCTGGATAGCGAGCTCGCGGGTAGGTGCTAAAATAACGGCGCGCGGTTGGTTAGATCGGCGTTCCGTCGCCGCAGGCTGTTGCAGTAGGCGATTAAATGTCGCTAAAAGAAAGGCGGCGGTTTTACCGGTGCCGGTTTGCGCCTGACCGGCGACGTCGCGTCCGGCCAGGGCCTGCGGCAGGGCGGCAGCTTGAATCGGGGTGCAAAACTCAAAACCGGCCTCACGTATGCCTTGCAGCAAGACCGGCATCAGCGGCAGGGTGGAAAAAGATGTTTGTGTCAGGTGATGATCGCTCATAAAGGCGTAGAATATAGGAAATAACGGCAGGAAAGGCGCTGTAACATGGATATTTTACCGCCCGCTTGCAATAGCTTGCCTATTCCGCTCAAAATATGTCACGATCCAGGTGAATTCCAGGAAGCGATTTTCTCGCAACGTTCTATTTTATTTTAAGGGAGATATCTAAACAATGAGTCAGGATATAATTCATATTACCGACGACACTTTTGAAAAAGAAGTGTTAAAAGCCCAGGGACCGGTGTTGGTGGATTACTGGGCGGAATGGTGCGGCCCATGCAAGATGATTGCACCGGTGTTAGAGGAAATTGCTAACGAATACAGCGGTAAGATCAAGATTGCCAAACTGAATATCGACGAAAACCCCGCTACGCCGCCGAAATACGGCATTCGCGGCATACCCACCCTGATGTTGTTTAAGAACGGCAATGTCGAAGCCACCAAGGTCGGTGCTGTTTCGAAATCGCAGCTGTCGGCTTTCCTCGACGGGAATCTGTAACGCCGTCATGCCTTGACTACTGGACGTAGGGCGGAACAGATGCTAAGGTAGTTTTATTAACGTCTAATTTTTTCAGCTTCCAATTTAAACAAACACCCCTTCAACTCCAGGCTATGGGACAGATCCCGCTTTACACGTCTGGCATCAATAAGTGAATCATAACGACTATGAATCTTTCCGAGCTTAAGAAAAAACCCGCCACCGAACTTGTTGAAATGGCCGCTGCGATGGACCTGGAGGGAGGCAGCCGGCTGCGTAAACAGGATCTGATCTTCGCTATCCTCAAGGCGCAGGCGAAAAAAGGCGAGGATATCACCGGCGAAGGCGTGGTCGAGATTTTGCAGGACGGATTCGGTTTCCTGCGTTCGGCCGACAGTTCCTATCTGGCCGGCCCGGACGATATTTATGTCAGCCCAAGCCAAATCCGCCGGTTTAATTTGCGCACCGGCGATACCGTCACCGGCAATATTCGCCCCCCCAAGGAATCCGAGCGCTACTTTGCTTTACTGAAAGTGGAAACCATCAATTTCCAGTTGCCGGAAGAAGCAAAAAATAAAGTTCTGTTCGAAAATCTAACACCGTTGCATCCTATACGGCGACTGAGGCTAGAACAGCACAACGCCTCCACCGAAAATCTGACTTCGCGCGTCATCGACCTGATGGCGCCCATTGGCGCGGGTCAGCGCGGCTTGATCGTATCTTCGCCCAAGAGCGGCAAGACGGTCATGTTGCAGCAAATCGCCCATTCCATCACCGCCAATCACCCCGAATGCGTGCTGATGGTATTGTTGATCGACGAGCGTCCGGAAGAAGTGACGGAAATGCAACGTTCGGTGCGCGGCGAAGTGATCTCGTCGACCTTTGACGAACCTGCGACCCGGCATGTGCAAGTCGCGGAGATGGTGATCGAGAAAGCTAAACGGTTGGTGGAGCACAAAAAAGACGTCATCATTCTGCTGGATTCCATTACGCGTCTGGCGCGCGCCTATAACACGGTGGTGCCCGCTTCCGGCAAAGTGTTGACCGGCGGTGTCGACGCCAACGCGCTGCAAAGGCCGAAGCGGTTCTTCGGCGCGGCGCGCAATATCGAGGAGGGCGGCAGCCTGACGATCCTGGCAACCGCGCTGATTGAAACCGGCTCCAAGATGGACGATGTGATCTACGAAGAATTCAAAGGCACCGGCAACATGGAAATCCATTTAGACCGGCGCCTGTCGGAAAAGCGCGTCTATCCCGCGATCAACATTAACCGTTCCGGTACCCGCCGCGAGGAGCTTTTGATCGACTCGGGCGAGCTGCAAAAACTCTGGATCCTACGCAAGCTGCTGCACCCGATGGATGATTTGGATGCTTCGGAATTCCTGCTGGATAAGCTTAAGGCAACCAAGAACAACGCGGAATTCTTCGACTCGATGAAGCGCTGATCGGTTGTTACTCTCTCTATTTTTTCCTTATCAACATGACGCCGTCGCGCACGGTCAATACGACGTTTTCTACTGTACTATCCTCCTGTACCCGCCGGTTAAACGCAACCAGCGCATGGTCCGACTCTTGCTCCGGCGCCAATACGCGTCCTGACCACAAAACATTGTCGGCGACGATAAGCCTGCCGGGACGCAGCATCGGCAAGACCAAATCGTAGTAAGCGCCGTAGTTTTCTTTGTCGGCATCGAGAAACACTAAATCAAAAGGAGTGTTCGCTTCCAAGCTGCGCAGGGTATTAAGCGCCCGGCCCAGGCGAATTTTAATTTTGTGCCCATGCGGGCTGCGGTCAAAAAAAGACTGGGCGATGGCGGCGGTATCCGGATTAACTTCGCACGAGATCAATTCGCCGTCCGCTGGCAGCGCCTCCGCCATGGTGAGCGCGGAATAGCCGGTGAACAGGCCTATTTCCAAGATGCGACATACACCGGTCAGATGCACCAGCATTTGTAATAGCGCGCCCTCGAGCCGTCCTATCAGCATGCCCGGGTAGGCGCAGTGTGCGCGGGTGTATTCTTCTAGTTCCCGCAATAACGACGATTGCGGAGTAGAATGGGCGGCGGCATAGGTTTCTATCGATTCAGGCACAATGGTCAGCATAACTATTTCCCGGCTAGGCGAAACCTTCAATGGACGCCAAAAACGCCCGGGTGTCAATAATCCCGCGGGACGATGGTTAAAACCTGGTAGCGCCGCTCGCCGGTCACAGGTACCGCAATGAGTTCCCCGCCGGCTTGGCTCGCGCAACAACGGGCACGCTTGCCGCTCTGTTTACAAACGGAAGTAACCCAGATTTGGCAAGAATTCGCGGCACAGGCGATGGCAGAGGGCCAAGACCCGGCTTGGTTTGATCGCCTCGAGGCCTTGTCTTATGTCTGGGCCTGCAGCGAATTTGCCGCGCGCACCTGCGCGCTGTTTCCAGGGGTATTGCAAGAACTTCATACCACCGGCGAGTTATACCGTGCTTATGCGCAAGATGAGCTTAAGGCGCGGTTAATCGCGGCAACCGCTGAAATCCACGATGAAGCGCAATTAAAAACCGGTCTACGGCAGCTTCGGCGGCGCGAGATGCTGCGCATCGCCTGGCGGGATTTGACCGGTTTGGCTGATTTGCGTGAAGTGATGACAACACTTTCCGACTTGGCCGATGCCTGCGTTGACACCGCGCTTGCCAAAGTTTATGCCGCGGCGGTTGCCAAGCATGGGGAACCAGTCAACGAAAATAACCGGAAGCCCGCGCGCATGGTGGTGCTGGGCCTCGGTAAGCTGGGCGGGCGCGAGCTGAACTTTTCCTCCGATATTGATTTGATTTTTGCTTATACCGAAGACGGCGAAACGCCCTCAGGTGTAAGCAATCATGAATTTTTTACGCGCATCGGCCGTACTCTCGTTAATGTCCTAAGCGAGGCGACGGTGGACGGATTTGTATTTCGCATGGACATGCGATTACGCCCGAACGGCGAGAGCGGGCCGTTAGCGCTAGGTTTTGACGCCATGGAACATTACTATCAAACACATGGGCGCGAATGGGAGCGCTATGCGCTGATCAAGGCGCGCGTGGTCGCCGGCGACCGGCAGGCCGGGGAGGAGTTATTAGCGCGCCTGAAGCCGTTTGTGTACCGCAAATATCTGGACTACGGCGCCATTGCGGCAATCCGCGCGCTGAAAGAAACGATTAATCGCGAATTGTCGCGCACGGGCATGCAGGAGCACATCAAGCTCGGGCCGGGCGGCATACGCGAAATCGAGTTCATCGGTCAAATTTTTCAGTTGATCCGTGGCGGGCGCGAGCCGGTTTTGCAAGAACGCGGCATACGAAGCGTGCTTGCGAGCTTGGCGGCGAAAGCTTATCTCACGCAACCGGCGGCAGCAGAACTCGATGCCGCCTACGTATTCCTACGCCGCGTCGAGCATCGTCTGCAAATGGTGGCGGACCGGCAAACCCATACCCTGCCGCCAGAAGCGTGCGAACAATCGCGTTTGGCGCTGGCCATGGGATTTAGCGATTGGGCGGCATTTGCAGCCGAATTGCACCGCCATCGAAGCAAAGTGCACGAGCATTTCGAGCAGGTATTCACCGTGCCCCAAAGCGAACCAGCGAGCGGGGATATCCGCGGATTGGCCGGCGTGTGGCTTGATACCCTCGATGAAGAAGTCGCCGATCAGGTATTGCGCGCGGCTGGTTTTGTCGAGCCGCCGGCAGCGCGCGATTTACTGCGCGGTTTGCGCGCCGGCAGCGCCTATAGCGCTTTTTCCAGCCATGGACGCGAGCGCATGGATCGGCTCATACCATTATTGCTGGCGGCGGCGGGGTCGATGCCAACGCCGCTGCTGGCCCTGGAGCGTTTAGTGAAGTTGCTGGAGGCGATTGGCCGGCGCTCCGCCTACCTCGCCTTGCTGATAGAAAATCCGGTGGCGCTGTCGCAACTGGTCAAGCTATGTGGCGCGAGCGCCTGGATTGCCGGCTGGCTGAGTCAACATCCGGTGCTGTTAGATGAGCTGCTGGACCCGGCGGCGCTGTATGCGCCGCTTACGCGCGCGGGATTGGAAAGCGAGTTACGCGAACGGTTGGCGCAACTGCCGCCGGAAGACTTAGAGGCGCAAATGGAAGCATTGCGGGAATTCCGCCACGGCCATGTGTTGCGGGTAGCGGCGGCGAATATCGGCTCCGGGCTGCCGCCGGAAACGGTGCGTCTACACTTGTGCCGGATCGCGGAGGTAGTGCTGCAGGAAAGCCTGCTGATCGCGAGCGCCACGCTCGTAAAAAAACACGGCCACCCCGCCTGTCGGCGTGGCACGGAGCTACTCCATCCTGGTTTTGCGGTTATCGCTTATGGCAAGCTGGGCAGTTTAGAGTTGGGATATACTTCCGACCTCGATATTATTTTTCTGCATCATGCCTGCGACGAAGACGGCGCAACCGACGGCGGCAAAGGCTTGCCGAACGAGATGTTTTTTTCCCGTCTCGGCCAGCGTTTAATCCACTTGCTTACCGCACGCACCCCGGCAGGCGTCCTCTATAATGTTGACATGCGCTTGCGTCCCAGCGGGCGATCCGGGCCGCTGGTGACTAATCTGGCGGCATTCCCAACTACCAGCGCAGCCGCGCATGGGTATGGGAGCACCAGGCATTGGTGCGGGCGCGCGCGGTTGCCGGTAATCCGGAAGTATGCAAGGAATTTACCCATATCCGCCGGGAAATTCTTTGTCTGCGCCGCGATCCGGAAGAATTGCGCCGGGAAGTCAAGCAGATGCGCAGCCGCATGCAAGCGGCGCAGCCTGCGCCGGCCGCCGGCCTGTTTGATCTAAAACAAGATCGTGGAGGTATTGTTGACATTGAATTTATGGTCCAATATTGGGTACTGCGCTTTGCGGCGGACTACCCCGAATTAACAAACCATACGGATAATATTCACATTCTCGCCGATTTGGTTGAGTTTGGGCTGTTGACGGAAGGGCATAGGCAAACACTGGTTGAGGCTTATCGCCGCTATCTTTCTATTGAACAGCATTTGCGTTTGATGGAGCATCGGCCCTGGGAGGAGCGCGTGGAACTGGGCGATGAACCGGATAAAATCGCGCAAATTTGGCACGAAGTTTTTAGAGGAAAACACTATGTCGATGGCTGAACGTGATGGCGTCATTTGGTACGACGGAAAACTGGTTCCTTGGCGGGAAGCCACTACGCATGTATTAACGCATACCTTGCATTATGGCATGGGGGTGTTCGAGGGGGTACGCGCCTACCGGACAGCGAAAGGTACGGCGGTCTTCCGCCTGCAGGCGCATACCGACCGTTTATTCCGCTCCGCGCATATTCTGGGCATGGCCATGCCGTACGATAAGGAGACGATCAATGCCGCGATCTGCGCGGCGGTGGGTGAAAACGGCCTCGAGACCGCCTATATTCGGCCGATGTGTTTCTATGGCGCTGAAGGCATGGGGCTGCGCGCGGATAATCTCAAGGTCCACGTGATCGTCGCCGCCTGGTCCTGGGGTTCTTATTTGGGCGAAGAAGGACTGGAAAAAGGTATCCGGGTCAAAACCTCTTCGTTTAACCGGCATCATGTCAATGTGACCATGTGCCGCACCAAAGCTAATGGTAATTACATAAACTCCATGCTGGCGTTGCGCGAGGCGCAGGCGTCCGGCTGCGATGAAGCCTTGCTGCTGGATACCGAAGGTTACGTTTCCGAGGGCAGCGCGGAAAATATTTTCATCGTGCGCGATGGCATGTTGTTTACCCCGGATCTGACCTCGTCGCTCGATGGCATCACGCGCGACACCATTTTCAAATTAGCCGCTGAGGTCGGCATATCAGCGCATGAGAAACGTATCACGCGCGATGAAGTATATATCGCCGATGAGGTGTTTTTCTGTGGTACCGGCGCCGAGGTTACGCCCATACGCGAACTCGACGGGCGCAGTATCGGTAACGGCAAACGTGGCCCCATTACCGAAAAACTGCAAGGGCTTTACTTCGACCAAGTCCATGGGCGGCGTAAACAATACCCCGAATGGCTCACTTATGTGGCGCCGGCGGTGGAAAATTTTCGCAGCCAGAAACGCGTCTAAAGGTTATGAAGAAAGCGGCTGCAAAGAAAGCTATGGCTAAAGAAATTCCGGCAAACGCGCAAAATCTCTATGAAGTTACGCCAGCCGATCTACCGTTGCATTGCCCAATGGAAGGGATGAGCTTATGGAATTCCCATCCGCGCGTTTATTTGCCGATTGAGCAAAGCGGGCGCGAGAAATGCCCTTACTGCGGCGCCACCTATATCCTGGTGGGGCAGGGTGCGGATAAAAGTGTAGATAATCCGCGGCGTTGAGTTCAGAAACCGTTTCCTCCGATTTTCCGCACATGCTAATTGTCGGCCCGGCCTGGGTCGGTGATATGGTGATGGCGCAGAGCTTGTTTAAGCTGCTTAAAGCGCGCGCGCCGAACACCGTTATCGACGTCGTCGCCCCGGCCTGGACTAAGCCGCTGCTGGCGCGCATGCCGGAAGTGCATCTAGCCATTTCCCTGCCTTTGGGCCATGGTGAATTGTCGCTCAGGATACGTTGGCGTCTCGGCCGTGGTTTGCGTGCTTTATACAACCAGGCTATTGTGTTACCCAATTCTTTTAAGTCGGCGATCGTCCCATTCGCCGCCGGTATTCCGCGCCGTACCGGGTTTCTTGGCGAATGCCGTTGGGGACTGCTGAACGATATCCGGCAATTGAACCAATCCGCACTGCCTCGCACCGTCGATCGCTTTATCGCGTTGGGGCTCGAGCCGGACAAAACTTTGCCGGCAATCTCCTCTCCCGCGCTTAAAACAACAAAACAAGATGCCTACGCCGCTTTGACGCGGTTGCATCATGCCGTGCCGGAGACGCCGGTGCTCGCGCTCTGCCCCGGGGCGGAATACGGACCGGCCAAGCGCTGGCCGGCGGCTTATTTTGCCGCTGTGGCCAACGCCAAGCTGGCGCAAGGCTGGCAGGTTTGGCTGTTTGGTTCCGACAAGGATGCGCCGATTACCGCGCAGGTGCAGGCGCTGACGCAGGGGCGTTGTCTGGATTTAGGCGGGCGTACCAGTTTGGGTGAAGCGATTGATCTGATGGCGCTGGCAGCGGCGGTGGTCAGCAACGATTCGGGTTTGATGCATGTGGCGGCAGCCTTAGGCCGGCGTGTGATTGCACTATTTGGCTCTTCCGATCCGAACCACACGCCGCCTTTGAGCGATAAGGCGCGGGTTTTGTATTTGGCATTATGGTGTAGCCCGTGTTTTGCGCGCGAGTGTCCGTTAGGCCACCTGCGTTGTCTCAAGGATTTGTCGCCCGATCAAGTATTGGCTGCTTTGGAGAATTAAGTTAATGAATGCTAGTGCGGTAGTCGACGTCATTCAAAAATATTTATTTTACCTCTTTGTCAGGGCAAAAAGACTTCATCCATACAGCTTTTCTCCAGCCCATCGCAAACGCAATCGTTTTGTGGCGGAAACGGTGAAAGCAAGAAGGCGAAGATTGCGCGAAGGGTTTTTCGAGAGGTATTGCCGTGGAACAGGGATTGATATCGGGTGCGGAAAGTACGATCGGGTGACGATAGAGGCGGAAGAATGGAATAGAGAGAATGGCGACGCGACCTTCATGGAAGGGGTTCCGAACGAAAGCTACGATTATGTTTACTCAAGCCATTGTCTGGAACATATCATTGACCAGACCACGGCGCTTCAAAACTGGGCGCGCATTTTGAAAAAAGGAGGTTTTTTGATAGTTGCTGTCCCACACCGGGATCTCTATGAAAAAAGGATCGTCCTGCCGTCCCTATGGAATAAAGATCACAAACGTTTTTATCTGCCAGATCAGGCATTTCCGCCTGATACCTTCTCTTTTCGCAAGGTCGTCCAGGAAGCGATCGGGGATCAGGTAGAATGGATCTATTTGAAAGTGTGCGATGAGGGATGGCTTCCTCTTCCGGACCGGGTTCATCCGGTGGGAGAGTATCAGATTGAGGCGGTCTTGAAGAAAAAGTAGATGATCATATCGCCTTGCATAAATCCTGTTACAGGTCGGGCGCCGAAGGGCGTGGCAATCTCGGTTTTTGCCTTAAAGATACTGAGATTGCTTGGTCGTTGGCGCTCCTCGCAGTGACGCTTCATTTATGCAAGGCTATATAACATCAAAACAGGCTATTGTTGACGGATGCTAAAAGACGCGATCGATTTATCCGCCATTAAGCGAGCGTTGGTGATTAAGCTGCGCCATCACGGCGATGTGCTGCTCACCTCGCCGATTTTCAGCGTGCTCAAAAATCATGCGCCTGCGCTTGAAATCGATGCGCTGGTTTATCGCGACACCCAAGAAATGCTGACCTTGAACCCGCATATCGCGCAGGTATTTACCGTAGATCGTGCGTGGAAAAACCTAGGGTTATTGCCTCGCTTGAATCATGAGTTACATCTGCTGAAGGCGTTACGCGCGCGGCGTTATGATTTGCTTATCCACCTTACCGAGCATCCGCGCGGCGCCGGGCTCGCGCGCCTGTTGCGTCCGCGCTATCGCCTGGCGCGGGAGTTCGCCGCGAAACGCGGAAGGGTATGGCGCAACAGCTTTACCCATTTATATAAAGTACCAACAACACCGCGCCATACCGTCGAGCAGCACCTGGATGCGTTGAGAAGGATAGGGCTTTATCCGCATGCCGATGAACGCAAGCTGGTTTTAGTCGCCGGTGATGAGGCGGAAAACACCATACGCGCGCTGCTGGCGCGGCACGGTTTGATCTACAAGAGCTTTATTCATCTGCATCCTACCTCGCGCTGGTTATTTAAGAGCTGGGAGGCCGATAAATACAGCGCGTTGATTAAAGCCTTGCAGCAAATGGGCGAGCAAATAGTTGTCACCGCCGCGCCGGATACGCAGGAGCTTAAGATGGTGCGCCGGATCTTAGAAAAACTCGATAAAGCGGCAGTGGATTTGTCCGGGCAGCTCACCTTAAAACAATTAGCGGCGTTGACTGCTCAGGCGAAGTGTTTTGTCGGCGTCGATTCGGTGCCCATGCATATCGCCGCTGCCATGCAGACGCCGGTAGTGGCTTTGTTCGGTCCAAGCAGCGACGTCGATTGGAAGCCTTGGCAAGTTACCCATCGTGTTATCACCGCCGCCTACTCTTGCCGTCCTTGTGGTCTTGATGGATGCGGCGGCGGCAAAGTCAGCGAGTGTTTAACAAGTATTTCGGTAGAGGAAGTATTAAGCGCAATAAAACAGCTTCTTCCTGCCGCCAATATCAGGAGTGCATAAGATTTGCACATCGGCTTGATTCGTCAACGCTACGCGCCTGACGGCGGCGCCGAGCGCTTCGTGGCGCGCGCTTTGGCTGCCTTGCATGCCCAGGGGGTGAGCTTGACTTTAATCACGCGCCAATGGGAACGTTCAGAGTCATTTAACGTCGTTACTTGTAATCCTTTTTATATCGGCAGTCTTTGGCGCGATTGGGGGTTCGCGCGTTGCGTGCGCAAAGTGCTGGCGCGTCGCTCGCTGGACTTGGTGCAATCACATGAGCGCATCGCTCTCTGTGATATTTATCGCGCCGGCGATGGCGTGCACCGCGAATGGCTGCGGCAACGTCGCCGCACGCTCGGTCTATCCGGCAAGCTGGCGCTGGCCTTAAACCCGTACCATCATTATGTGAAAGCGGCGGAAAAGCGGCTGTTCAACAGTCCGCGGCTGCGCGCCGTTATTTGCAACTCGCATATGGTGAAACAAGAGATTAAGCATTATTTCGGCGTGGCGGACGAGAAACTGCACGTGATTTATAGCGGCGTCGATACAAACCAGTATCGCCCCGGTTTGCGCCGGTATCGCGGCGCACTGCGGGCGCAGCACCGCATCCCGCAAGACGCGCCGCTGTTTCTATTTGTCGGCTCCGGTTTTGAGCGCAAAGGCGTGTCGCTGCTGCTTGATGCCATGGCGCGATTGCCGGGCGATTCCTACTTGATGGTGGTAGGGAAAGATAAAAAAATGCGCCTATTCCTGGCGCGCGCGGCTAAACTTAATATTGCGGACCGAGTGTGTTTTGCCGGCACGCAGCCGGATGTTAAACCGTTTTACGGCGCAGCTGATGCTTTAGTGCTGCCTACGCTTTATGATCCGTTTCCCAATGTAGTGCTGGAAGCCATGGCATCCGGATTGCCGGTGATTACCAGCTATAAATGCGGTGCCGCGGAATTGATTAGAAACGGCGATAACGGATTTATTTGTGATGCCTTGGATAAAGCGGCATTAGTTGAAAGTATGCGCATCTTGTTAGAACAAAACCGGCGCGAAAGCATGGCAGTTGCGGCAAGGAAAAGCATGGAGCCGTTAACATTGGAGGCGATGAGTAAGCGGTTAATGGCGCTTTACGATCAAGTGATCATAGAGAAGAGAGTGTGAATTTCATTGTCAACTATCGGAATTTTATTCCTATCAAAATCGGCTTAGAGCGCTGCGGTTATGTCGTGCACGAAAACCTGTGGCGGCCGACGCAAGCGGAGCTCGATGATTGTCACGGTTATCTTATTTGCATGTACGATGCGATCAAGCGCCCGGACCGGATACTGGGTTTAAAGCGCAGGCTGAAAGCGGCAGGCGTGCCGTTGATTGGCTGGAATCGCGATGGGCCTTGGAACAAAGGCGAAAAACCCTGGCGGTTGGTGCTGCTTAAATCGCTTAACATATTAGACATCTATGCGAGCCATACCCTTCAAGCGGCAAAAGGGTTTGCCCCGGTCGTTTTGTATCTTCCCAACGCCGCCTGGGTGGATTCGTATAACCTGGCCGGGGCGTCGCTTGCAGCCATGCGCGATCATGCCTGGTATGCATACGACGTTTCCTTTATTGGTAATTTTAAGGCGGAAAAGCACCCTGAATTCCGCCCGCGGGCGGATTTTCTCTCTGAGGTATATCGCCGTTTGTCGCCACTTAATCTTAGATTTTATTTTAAGAATGGTGCTGGCATGTCGAAGCCTGAGCAAGTCGCGGTGATCCAAAAAAGCCGCATTAATCTTAATTTCGGCGCCGCCTGCGACGACGGGCTGGAGAAGAGCTGGGGGTTGCCTGAGCGTTGTTTCGGTGTTCCCGCCTGCGGCGGTTTTTTGTTGAGCGAAGAGCGTGGGCATGCAAAAGATAGCTTTGTTCCAGGAGAAGAATGGGTATGTTTCAGCGACATCGATGATTGCGTGGCTAAGATTAAATATTACTTAGCGCATCCCGATGAGGCGCGGCAAATCGCCGAACGGGCGTATAAGCGCATCATTCAAGAACATACTTACGAACACCGCGCGAAAACGCTCATACAGGCAGCATACAATTGGAGGAACAAGAAACTTAATCGAGACTCCGGTGATGAGCGTCAACTTATTTTAAGATAAAACAAGAAATATAGCGGGATGAATATCGTTCACACAGAAGCCTCTCTTGGTTGGGGTGGTCAGGAGATCCGCATACTTACCGAGGCAGCAGGGATGCGGCGCCGGGGTTATCAGGTTAGCTTGCTTTGCTCGCCGGAGGCAAAAATTTTCGGTGAAGCCATATTACGCGGCATCCCTGTGGTGGCCCTACCCATCGCTAGAAAGAATCCAGCCGGTATGTGGGCGCTTTATCGCTGGTTAAAAAGCAACCCGGTGGACGTGATCAATACCCATAGTTCGACCGATACCTGGCTTGCGGCTATTGCCACGCAACTATTACGGAACGCGCCGCCTATCGTGCGTACCCGTCATATCTCCGCGCCCGTTCCCAATAATCCGATGACGCGCTGGCTATACCAAAAGGCCAGCAGCCATATCGTAACCACCGGTGAAGTACTGCGCCGGCAACTCATTGAAGATAATGGTTATGCCGCTTCCTCTATTACTTCTGTGCCCACCGGTATCGATACCGGCTATTTTGTGCCTGGCGACAAGGTGATGGCACGCGAAAAATTAGGGTTACCTAAAAGCGGGATTATTATCGGTATTGTCGCTACACTGCGTAGCTGGAAAGGCCATCAGTACCTGCTTGAGGCGTTTGCGCAATTACCCGACAGGAATAGCCAGTTACTGATTGTGGGTGATGGTCCACAGTCCCAGGCGCTGCAAAAACAAATCGCCGAGCTTGGCCTGACTGATCGTGTCGTAATGCCGGGAAATCAGCGCGACGTACTACCTTGGTTACAGGCGATGGATATCTTTGTGTTGCCGTCATACGCCAATGAAGGTGTGCCGCAGGCATTATTGCAAGCGATGCTGTGCGGTTTAGCTGTAGTTACTACGCCTATCGGTAGCATTATCGAAGCAGTGCAGCCGGGGGTCACCGGCATGCTTGTGGCACCAAAACAAGCGCCGCCTTTGCGGACAGCGATTAAGCAGCTAATAGATGATAATGATCTAAGAAAAAAGCTGGGGAGGGCCGCATTAAATTTTGCCCAGAAAAATTTCCGGATTCAAAAAATGCTGGATAATATGGAAACGGTATTCAGCCAAGCATATATGCAGCGATGACCACTCGTGCTTATTCGCGATTGTTGATTGGTTTTCTTGTTCTGTTGCAGAGCTTGTGTTCGTTAGGGAGGCGCGGAAGGAATCCTGACCCCAAACGGATTTTGATTGCGCATCATCTCCTGTTAGGCGACACACTTATGCTCACACCGTTATTGGCTAAGCTGCGTGAACAATATCCGGGCGCCTATATCGCTATGACTACACCGAAGGCCATTGCCCCGCTTTATCAGTATCGCCCCTACGGCGTAGACGCTATTCCTTATGATCCAAAGGATATTCGGACCCTACTGGCATTAATAAAACAATCCGGCTTCGACCTCGCCATTGTTCCTGGCGATAACCGCCCCAGCTGGCTCGCGTTTGCATTGGGCGCAAAATGGGTTGTGGCTTTTACCGGTGATCGGCCCGCATATAAGAGCTGGCCGGTCGATCAGCTCATCCCTTATCCTGATAAATCCGCGGCTTGGGGTGATATGGCCGCGCTTTTGGCCGAAGGTCAAAAGCCCCCCTCTGTTTATCGACCAAAGGCGTGGCCAGATCCAGACTACCAACCGTTCGCCTTCCCTAAGTCTCGCTACTGCGTGTTGCATGTCGGCGCACGCTCGCCCCATAGATTATGGGGTAAGGAAAAATGGATGAACCTGGCTGACTATTTAACGCAGCGGGGCTTGGAGGTTATTTGGAGCGCCGGGCGCGGGGAAGCAAGGCTGATTTCGGCCATTGATCCTAAAGGACGCTACGCTTCTTATGCTGAAAAACTTGACCTGATGCAGCTTTGGCACTTGTTAAAGCGCGCCGAATTACTAGTTTGTCCCGATACGGGTATCGCACACCTAGGGCGTCTGGTGAATACGCCTACTATTGCTCTATTTGGGCCCGGCTCGGCAGTTTTGTTTGGGGCGGGTGAATTTTGGAAAAATAGCCCATACTGCGCTGTCACTATCGAGGACTTTCCCTGCCGCGATCAAACTAAACTCTTCAAGCGCGAAATCAAATGGGTGAGGCATTGTGCTCGTAGTATAAAGGAGTGCGGGAGCAACTTATGCATGCAGGCGGTAAACTTGGATATGGTGGAATCGGTAGTTGAAAAATTGCTCGGCTCGAACGCTAACTCTAAAAATCGAGTATCTCCTCCTATGGGGTCTATGAAATAGCACTAGCTATGAGCCGGATAAAGCTTCTTTTTATGGGACATATAAAAAATTTGCCCAAGTTGCAGCTTGTGTTTTTGGCTATCACCGGGATATTTTTGTTTATTCTTCCGATCCCGCACACGGTCGCCCTGCGCCTGCTCACTTTGTTGCTTGCGGCAATGCTCAGTTTTTATCTCGTCAGAAAACAAGACATACCCTCGCCGCCCCTGAAAGTCCCACTTGCTCTATGGACCGGGCTTGCCCTGTTTTCGCTGATTTTTGCAATAAATCCAATTTATTCCTTGGGTGAGATTAAATCGGAAATTTTTTACGGCGTGCTGGCCTACGTTATTTTTTTTAGTCTGGCGCGCGGCGAAATGGAATATAAATGGTGGACGTCGATATTACTGTCATCATTGGTCGTCATATCTCTAACCGAGATAATGCTATGGTACAAAGGCGAAGGGACGGTTCTGCCAAAATATATTTATAACGGTGTCGGACCCCATCTCACGCTTTTGATCACGCTATTCCCTTTTGTTGCATTGATGTTGTTCAAAACTAATATTAGAAAATTTCCTGACAATCTGATATGGCTAATATTGCCGTTAGTATTGGTCTCCGCCTATGTAACGTATAACAGAGTGTTTTGGGTTGCGCTAATCATCTCGGCAGCCACGCTATTTATTCTATTGTGGTTGAAAGAAAAAAATCGCCGGCAAAGAATAAAAATGCTATTTTTTCTTGCGTTTTTATCGGTCGTTGGCGTTAGTTTATTTTATCAAGCGCTGGTGAATAGAATTGCGAAAGATTCAGATGGCCGCACCGGAACGATAGTCGACAAAACTTTATACCAGGATCAACGGCCAAGATTGTGGGACTTTTCTCTTAAACAGATCATACATAGTCCCTGGGTGGGCATTGGTTTCGGAGTAAGATCGTTTGATTATGCTTACCCTGAATGGGAACGGAGCGACCCCACCTTGTTTCACGCCCATAATATTTTTCTGGACGCCGGCATACAGATGGGCATTCCGGGCATTCTAGTGCTCATGCTGGTCTTTTTTTCCATACTCAGGGAATATTGGCGCTTTTACGAAAGTGTTGATAGCCGACTGCAATGGCTCGGGGCATGTGGGTTGGCCATGGTTATCGGTGTCTTGATGAAAAATATGACAGATCATTTCTTTTCTCGTGATCTGTCATTATTGTTTTGGTCGTTAGTAGGCATGATGCTGGGTTATGGAAAGCGTCTTCAAGACCGCATTAAAACCTAACCGTTTTTCAATCGGCCGGCTTTAGCTGACGTTGCCTTTTTTGCCCGATAAAGCGATTAACTTCGCATATTTAATGAAGCTGTTGGAGCAGCCGATCAAGATATGTATTAATCCTGGCAGGCCATCCATAAATCCCAAGCGAAACAAGTAAAACTTAATGAATCGCAACGGCGGACTGAATAGCAACTGTAAGATGTTTGTGTGTTTACCCCCGGCATATAAAGCCTGTGCCTGAAGGCTGGTATAGCGGTTCTGCTTCTCGAGATAATTTTCTATGCTTGTTTCAGATTCATGCAACAAATCCCCTTTGAGCCTGCCTATAGAAGTCTGTGTGATCACTTTCTCGTGCACGCTGTCATCGCTCCAGGCGGCGTGGCCGCGGTGGAACAATCGCAGGCTTAGATCGGGATAACCCTCGCCGTGCTTAAGCCATCTGCCCATAAACCGGTTCCGGCGCGGCATTTGATAGGCATAAAAGCGCGGCGCTTCGAGTTCCTGCTGAATGCCAAGCCGCAAAGCATCGCTCACCCGCTCATCGGCATCGAGGCAGAGCACCCAATCATATTTTGCTTTCTCCACCGCGAATTGTTTTTGTTTGCCGAACCCTAACCATGACTGGTGGATCACCGTAGCGCCGGCCTTGCAGGCGAGATCCAGGGTGGCATCGCTGCTGCCGGAATCGACGATCAAAATTTCATTCGCGAACGAGGCGCTTTTTAAACAGGCCTCGATCTGTTCACCGGCGTTAAGGGTAATGATTGTTACCGATAAAGGTTCAGCCATCAGGTTATTGTATGCGAAAATGCCGTTATGCCGCGCATATTAATTATTAAAACATCTTTCCTGGGAGACGTCGTCCATAATTTGCCAATGGTGACCGATATCGCCGAGCATATTTCAGGCGCGCAAATTGATTGCGTGGTCGAAGAGGAGTTTGCCGACATCCCCGCGTTGCATCCTAAGATAAGCCGCGTCATTCCCGTAGCGCTGCGGCGCTGGCGCAAGAAAATATTCAGCGCCTCAATATGGCGGGAGATTGGCGAGACAAAACAGCGTTTGCGCGAACACAACTACGATGTGGTGTTGGATAGCCAAGAGCCGCTAAAAAGCGCGCTGCTCGCGCGGTTTGCACGGGCGACGTTAACCGGTTGCTGGGCGCAAATCCCGCGCGCGCGGTTAATCTTGGGCATAAAGAAGTGGTACCATCGGTGCCGGACGTGTTGGCGGCGCTGACCCGTATGCAGGTCTATCCGGCATGACTTTCTATGTTTGGTCGCTGCGTTTGCTGGTGCCGTTCGTTTTGCTGCGCCTGCTGTGGCGGGGATTGCGCAATCCGGCTTACTGGCGGCGCTGGCCCGAGCGTTTTGGTTTTGCCCCGCGGGTTACGGGAGGCCGGGTAATTTGGATTCATGCCGTTTCCGTGGGCGAGGTGCGCGCCGTGGTGCCGTTGGTGCGCGCGCTGCAAAGCGATTACCCCGATTATCAATTATTGATCACCACCACCACCCCGACCGGATCGCTGCAGGTGCAAAATTTGTTCGGCGCAGAGGTCGCCCATTGCTACGTTCCCTATGATTTGCCTTCGGCCGTACGGCGTTTTCTCGACCGGGTCAGGCCGGTTCTTGCCCTTATCATGGAAATGGAGATTTGGCCGACGATTTTTCATCAATGCCGCGCACGCGCGATACCGATATGCGTCGCCAATGCGCGCATGTCGGAGGCTTCCATGCGGCGTTATCTAAAGTTTCCCGGTCTGACACAGGCTACTTTGCGGCAGGCGAGCCTGCTGGCCGTGCAATCACGCGGCGATGCCGAGCGCTTGCAGCGCATGGGTGCGAGAGACGAAGTTATCGTCGTTACCGGAAATTTAAAATTTGATATCAAACTGCCACCGAGGCTGAAGGAATCCGCGGCGGCGCTGCGAGCCGTTTGGGGAATGGAGCGACCGGTGTGGATAGCCGCCAGCACTCATGCCGGCGAAGAAGAACAAATACTGGCGGTTCATGCCTCGCTTAAAAAGCGTTTTTTCAGCCTATTGCTCATTTTGGTGCCGCGCCACCCGGAACGCTTCGCCGCTTGCGCGCGGCTCGCTCGTAGTCACGGGTTTAATATCGCGCTGCGCAGCGAAGGCATGAAACAACTGGGCGTTCAAATTGATCTATTGGTCGGCGATACCATGGGCGAGTTGCAATTATTGTTTGCCGCCGCCGATGTCGCCTTCATCGGCGGCAGCCTGGTCGCAACCGGCGGACATAACCTGCTGGAAGCCTCCGCTCTAGGCATTCCGGTAATATTTGGGCCACATATGTTTAATTTTGATGAAATCAGCCGTATGGCGCTTGCACACGGCGCCGGCAGGCAAGTCCGGAATCAAATAGAACTAAGCGAGGCAATTACCGCTTATTTGGGCGATTCCAACTTGCGCCATAATGCCGGCGAGGCAGGCAAAAAAATGGTGGAGGAGAACCGCGGCGCGCTCGCGAAGACGCTGACGTCACTTGCCGGTTTTGTTAAAAATTAGTCCGGAAGGTTTTTTCCGAAACTCAATATTTATTCATTTTCGGGTCGATTTCCCGCGCCCAGGCATCCACCCCGCCTTGTAAATTGTACAGCTTCTTAAAGCCCTGGTTCTCCAGGAAGCCGGCGACCTGCTGGCTGCGGCCGCCAACATGGCAGATGGCGACGATCTCGTTGTCCTTATTCAGTTCTTTTAACCGCGCCGGAATCTGCCCCATGGGGATGTGGGTGGAGCCGGCAATTGAACAAATCTGGAATTCCCAGGGTTCGCGGACATCCAATAGCACCGGCTTTGCGCCCGGCGCTTCCAGTTTCTGTTGTAACTGTTGAACGGTGATCTGCTGCATATTAAAAAACGAATTTACCGGGTTCCAGCGCGTTCTGTAAAGGCGGCAAAGCGGTTTCAAATAAGGAGGCCTCGCTCCAGCTCACCTCGTCTACCCGCCGGATCAACTTGGCTTCCATAATCGGGGATTGTCCTACAATGGCAAACAGGCGTCCACCGACTTTGAGGCTGTTGCGGAAGCTGTCCGGCAAGGTCGGTAAAGAGCCGGTGATGGCAATGACATCATAAGGCGGGTGACGATCCCAACCGCGCGCGGCGTCGCCGACTTCAAGCGTAACATTATTAATGTGCAGCGCTGCCAGCTTGGCCGCGGCCTGCGTTGAAAATTCCGGAATGATCTCAACGCTATACAGGTGCGCGCCGAATGAGGCAAGTAAAGCGGTCATATAGCCGCTGCCGGTACCAACCTCCAAAATTTTGTCTTCAGGCGAGATCTCCAATTCCTGCAGCATCCGGGCTTCGACCTTAGGCGGCATCATGACCTGCCCGTGGCCCAGCGGGATGTTCATATCCGCGAACGCGAGCTTACGGTAAACGGGCGGCACGAAATCCTCGCGCGGCATCCTGCCGACTAATTCGAGCACGCGCGGGTCGAGCACCTCCCAGGTACGGATTTGTTGCTCTACCATATTAAAGCGCGCAACTTCGAAGTTCATTTCAGACATAGGTTTCTATCCCCAAAAAGGCGGGTAAGGGTAAGCGGTTTAAGGCTGCCAGGCAAGAGGCGGTCATGGCTGTACCACTTTCAAAAACCTGAGGAAGCTCTGATTAAGTCGTATTTGTCAAATAGTTCCGTTTCCCGCCGGGTGTATAGACTGGAGACGAACACCCGTTCGGGGACAAGGAAGCTTGCGCCTGGGTTCGTGAGAACTATCAAGCGCTCTCAATAGTGACGGCAATAAACTTGATCGGAGCTTCGCTAGCATACTGTTCCAACTTTCCGGGGCTAGCGCCCGGACAGGGGTAGGTTTAAAGTTGCATTCCGATTGAGAATCCTTTAGCGTGTAACCGCAGCTAGGGGTGCCCACTGCCACAACGGTAGATGGGCTGAGACAAAACCCTTTGAACCTGACCGGCCGAAGTTTTCGGAATTTTGATTTAAAGTGCCGGCGTAGGGAAGCTGATTCCAGCTTTTATTTTCCCCTGCGCCCCGCCCTGGAAATCGATTTTTTAATGTCGCAGAGCCATGAAGTGGCAAGGATAATTTATGAGCGCAAATCCGACGCATATCTTAAGTAAAACCGCTGCCGTGGATGCGGCCGCGATCGCTCCCTTCCCCAAGTCCAGCAAGATCTACCTGGAGGGCAGCCGCCCGGACATACGCGTGCCGATGCGTGAAATCACGCTTAGCGATACGCCCGCGGGTTTTGGCGTGGAAAAGAATTCACCTATCTGGGTTTACGACACCTCGGGCGCTTATACCGATCCGGCGGTATCGATCGATATACGTAAAGGTTTACCGGCATTGCGCGAACCTTGGATAAAAGCGCGCAACGATAGCGAACCGCTCAGCAGCGTGAGTTCGGCTTATGGCCGGGCGCGCCAGGCCGACCCCAGGCTGGCGCATCTGCGCTTCTCCCATCTGCGCACCCCGCGCCGCGCCAAGCCGGGCAAGAATGTGTCGCAGATGCATTATGCCCGCCAGGGCCTCATCACGCTGGAAATGGAGTTCATCGCCATGCGTGAAAACTTGCGCTTGCGGGAATACAAAGACGCCGCGCTGTTGCAGCAGCACGCAGGCGAATCGTGTGATGCACACGGACGTGCGAATGTCGCGGGAGGCAGGATGCCGGAAGCGACCGGTGCCATGATCCCGAGCCAAATCACGCCGGAGTTCGTGCGCGACGAGGTCGCGCGCGGCCGCGCCATCATCCCGGCCAATATCAATCACCCCGAGTCGGAGCCGATGATCATCGGCCGCAACTTCCTGGTGAAGATCAACGCCAATATCGGCAATTCGGCGGTGACCTCCGGCATCGAAGAAGAAGTGGAGAAAATGGTCTGGGCGACGCGCTGGGGCGGCGATACCGTCATGGATCTCTCCACCGGCAAAAATATCCACGAGACGCGCGAATGGATCATCCGCAACTCGCCGGTGCCGATCGGCACCGTGCCGATTTATCAGGCGCTGGAAAAAGTCGACGGCAAGGCGCAAGAGCTGACCTGGGAATTGTTCCGCGACACTTTAATCGAGCAGGCCGAGCAAGGTGTGGATTACTTTACCATCCATGCCGGCGTGCGGCTGGCGTACATCCCGCTCACCGCCAAACGCATGACCGGCATCGTCTCGCGCGGCGGCTCGATCCTGGCCAAATGGTGCCTCGCGCACCATAAGGAAAATTTCCTCTACACCCACTTCGAGGAAATCTGCGAGATCATGAAGGCCTACGACGTCAGCTTCTCCTTAGGCGACGGCCTGCGCCCCGGATCCATTGCCGATGCCAATGACGCCGCCCAATTCGGCGAGCTGGAAACCTTGGGCGAACTGACCCAGATCGCCTGGAAGCACGACGTGCAGACGATGATCGAAGGCCCCGGCCACGTGCCGATGCACTTGATCAAGGAGAACATGGACAAGCAATTGCGTGAATGCGGCGAGGCGCCGTTCTACACCCTGGGCCCGCTGACCACCGACATCGCGCCCGGCTACGATCACATCACCTCCGCCATCGGCGCCGCCATGATCGGCTGGTATGGCACGGCGATGTTGTGCTACGTCACGCCCAAGGAGCATCTGGGCCTGCCGAACAAGAAGGACGTGAAAGACGGCATCATCGCCTACAAGATCGCGGCGCACGCGGCGGATCTCGCCAAAGGCCATCCCGGCGCGCAGATCCGCGACAACGCGCTTAGCAAGGCGCGCTTCGAGTTCCGCTGGGAAGACCAGTTCAACCTCTCCCTCGACCCCGATACCGCCAAGGATTTTCACGACGAGACGCTGCCGAAGGAATCCGCCAAGCTCGCGCATTTCTGCTCCATGTGCGGCCCGCATTTCTGCTCCATGAAAATCACCCAGGACGTGCGCGACTACGCGAACGCTCAAGGGTTGTCCGAGGGGGAGGCTCTAAAGAAGGGGATGGAGGAAAAAGCGGTTGAATTCATTAGGCAGGGAGCAGAGGTCTACAAAAAAGCCTGACGAAGTACTAAAAAAGGCGCGTGAGCGTCTGCGCAAGCCCTGATGACCAGTCTGCCGCTGTCGGCCGCACGCGCAAGCTCGGCGAATGACGCGATCGGCCATGTTCATAAAAACGCAAACGGGATTCTCGAAATTCTTCTGACCTGAAAAGGAGTCGGCGTTGCCCGAAATGCCAGACCAGCCCCTCCACATCCTCCGCACCGTCTTCGGCTACGAGCGCTTCCGCGCGCCGCAGGCGGAGGTCATCCACACGCTCATGGCGGGCGGCGACGCGTTGGTGCTCATGCCCACCGGCGGCGGCAAGTCGCTCTGCTACCAGATCCCGGCCATCGCGCGCCCGGGCACGGGCATCGTCGTCTCGCCGCTGATTGCGCTGATGCAGGACCAGGTGGCGGCGCTCAAACAGGCCGGCGTGCGCGCGGCCTTCCTCAATTCCACGCTCGCGGGAGGCTCGGCGCGTGCGATCGAGCAGCAATTGCTGAGCGGCGAGCTGGATTTGCTTTATATCGCGCCCGAGCGGCTGATGACCGAGCGCACGCTCGACCTACTCGTGCGCGCCAAACTCGCGCTCTTCGCCATCGACGAGGCGCACTGCGTCTCCCAGTGGGGCCACGACTTCCGTCCCGAATACATTCAGCTCTCGGTGCTGCATGAGCGCTTCCCCCAGGTACCGCGCATTGCGCTTACCGCCACCGCCGACGCGCCCACGCGCCGTGAGATCATCGCGCGCCTTAAGCTCGATCAAGGGCGGGTCTTCATCAGCGGCTTCGACCGCCCCAACATCCGCTACCGCATCAGCCAATCGAGCTCGGGCGGCGGCAGCGCGCGCGAACAGCTCCTGCGCTTCGTCCGCGCCGAACACGCGGGCGACGCCGGCATCGTCTATTGCCTGTCGCGTAAGCGCGTGGAGGAAATCGCCGATTGGCTGGCCGCCAAGGGCTTCACCGCCCTGCCGTATCACGCCGGGCTGCCGGACGAAGTGCGCGTCCGCAACCAAACGCGCTTCTTGAACGAGGAGGGCGTCATTATCGTCGCTACCATCGCCTTCGGCATGGGCATCGACAAGCCCAACGTGCGCTTCGTCGCGCACTTGAACCTGCCGAAGAGCATCGAGGCCTATTACCAGGAAACCGGCCGCGCCGGGCGCGACGGCCTGCCGGCCGATGCATGGATGATCTACGGCCTGCAGGACGTCATTATGCTCCGCCAGATGCTCGAGGCCTCCGAGGCCGACGACGCGCGCAAGCGCGTCGAGCGCCACAAACTCGACGCGATGCTTGGCCTGTGCGAGCTCACCACCTGCCGCCGCCAGGCGCTGCTTGCGTATTTTAGTGACATATTGCCTAACCCCTGCGGCAACTGCGATACCTGTATCAACCCGCCCGAATCCTGGGACGCCAGCGTGCCCGCGCAGAAGGCGCTCTCCTGCGTGCACCGCACCGGCCAGCGCTTCGGCGTGAACTATCTGATCGACGTGCTGATGGGCAAGAGTGATGAACGCATCGCGCGTTTCGGCCACGACCAGCTCACGACCTTCGGCGTCGGCAAGGAACATAGCCAACAGGAATGGCGCGGCATCTTCCGCCAGCTCATCAGTCGCGGCCTGCTCGCGGTGGATCTCGAAGGTCACGGCGGACTGCGCTTGACCGGCGCCTGCCGCCCGGTGTTGCGCGGCGAAGAACGCCTTTGGCTGCGCCGCGAAACTACACATAAGAAAACAAAAATGAAAAAGGCCGCCCCGCGCACGCGCACCGGCTTCACGAGTGAAACCGACTCGGCGCTGTGGGGAGCCCTGCGCGCCCGCCGCCTGGAACTCGCCAAGGCACAAGGCGTGCCGCCCTACGTCGTGTTCCACGACGCCACCCTCACGGAAATGGTCGCGCGGCGCCCGCAGACGCTAACTGAGTTTGCCGAACTCTCCGGCGTCGGCGAACGCAAGCTCGCCGCCTACGGCGCAGATTTTCTCGGCGTCATCCTGGCGCACGCGGAACAGGATGATAAAAATGAACCAGTCACCGGCAACGCCGGTGAATGAGGAAGAGCTAAACTGTGCACGGCACTCGCTCGCCGATAGGCGTGGATTTATGCCATAATTTTTTCATACGCTATTAGGGAGGGGACATGAGTAATTCCGGGTTGAACAAACGCCCTCTCGATCTGAAAATTCTGGCAGGTTTATTCATCCTGCAGGGACTTTCTCTTTTAATAGATTATTTTGTCTCCCTGGGCGAGGCGTCTCCGGGAAACTCTATTCGCTTGATCGGCGGCCTGGCAGAATTTGTTGCCGGTGTCGGGTTGCTCTATTTGCGAAGACCGTTCAGAACACTCGCGCTGGTTCTGGTCTGGGTGCAGTTTTTAATAGGTTTTGGTATTGCGGCTGCTGCTGTATCCCGCGGCGGGATGCAAAATGCCTGGGTCTTCCTAATCCTGTTGTTGAACGTATGGGAATACTGGGTTCTTGTCCGATCCAGGACACGGGTGCTATTTGGTCTCAGCGAGCCCCTCAAGCCTTTCTCAGTCGGCGTTAAAACAATAGCGATCGTTCTGGGCATATTTGTCGGAATCCCTGTCGTAATCAACATGCCGGACCAGAACCTCAGATCTGAGGTGAAGGATTTCCTGACCTTTAAAAAGGCGGATCTTCCCGATCAGGAGAACGCCTTTTTCGCCGTGCTTGGATTTGCCGCACCCGACGATATGCATTCAGCCGGAGAGGAGATTTGGCGCCGGTATGAACGGGATGTCTTAGAACATCGGCTTGATCGAGACTTTAAGTACAACGACGAACGCTACGCAGTAGACAGGCCACTCGAATTCAAGGGCGATAACAAACAGTTGTGTCGTCCAGCCTCCGAGTCGCTGACGGCCAGGAAATTCAATTTCGATTGCATCAAGTATTACAAGCAACACAGGACCGAAATTACCGGTTTGTTATCGAGCAACCAGGCGCTAATTCAGCGCTATGTAACGTTGCTTGGATACAGGAAGTTTCGAGAACCACAGATGCCGATGTCGCTATATCTGAAGAAATTTTCACTGACGACCAGCAGTCATTATCTGTTCCAGGCCCGAAGCGCGTTGCTGTTCGTCGACGGAAAACATCAGGAAGCGCTGAGGATGTTGCAGCGCGACACGGTGTTCTGGCGCATCGTAATGGCGGGAAACTGTCATGTTATAAGCAAGGTGGTGGCCGCGCGATATCTCCAGTCGGATCTGGCGCTGATGCTTGAAATGGCCCAAACGAAAGAGATCGATCAGAACCTGTTGGCTGCGATGGCACAGGGCCTCAGGTCTTTCACCCAGTCAGAACGTGACATGTCATGTCCGATGCGCAGTGAATTTTATATAACCAAAGATCTTGTCGGGCGCGCATCTATTATCGCCGATCTGGTTGATCGTGAACCTGATCACTGGTTTCAGCGGCTTCCGGTGTCGTTCGCCATGAAGCGGAATGCAACGACCAATATCTTGTACGATGACTATTTATGGTGGTACCGGCTTGGCGCAACCGATGCCAAGCAATTCAATGAGGCCATGCTCAAAAAGGCACAGAGCAAACCATCGTGGTCATGGAATTGGGCATACCTCTATAATCCTGGTGGAAGGTTTTTCGCTTACGTAAGTATGCCTCATGGCAATTCGTATGATAAGTACTTTCAGCGCGTCCATGACACCGACGCATTACTTCGTTTGGTGAGGCTGCAAGTTGAAATAAGACGACAGAGAGTTACGGAAAAAGATCTCCATTCCTTTTTGCGATCTGTGCCGGAGGACATGCTGGACCCCTATACCAACGAGGCGATGCGTTGGAATGGCGAGTTAAAAATGTTGTTCACAATGGGGTATAAGCGGGTGAACGAAGACAATGAGGGCGTTGTTGGTGTGCCGATTTCGTTCGCCCAATGAAAATGGGCCTGCTCAGAGCCGTTTTCCAACACAAAGGCTGCATGCGCAACTACGGGGATTACGGCTTTGCCGAGGCAGTAATCGAACTTGTCGACGGTCATCGCGCGTTATGGTGCAAATTGAGCTGAAAGGGTACGCATCTAAAGCCGCGCCGCGAAGGAGGCCGCTTTGCCGGCCGGCTTGCGTGTCCGCGGCCGGATATAGGGTACACACGATTTATCTGCCATAATCCTTTTATAACGTTGTAGGGAGGAGATGCATGGGTGATTCTGGCCTGATAAAGCAGTCCGTAAAAGCCATACGCAATTCAGTCAGCTTCAAGCTGCTGGTGATAGGCTTCCTGATCCTGGTGCTGCTGATCCCGACCGTGATGGTCCAGGACCTTATCCGCGAGCGCCAGGGCCGTAAGAGCGAGGCGGTCGCGGAGATCGCCGCGAAGTGGGGCGCAGCGCAGACCATCACCGGCCCGATGCTCACGATTCCCTTCCGCCACGCCTTCGCCCGCCCGGACGGTACCCGCGGTTACGAGACGCGCTACGCGCACTTCCTGCCGAAAACGCTCGCCATTGAAGGCGCCCTCAAGCCCGAGATCCGCTACCGCGGGATCTACCAGGCGGTGCTCTACAACGGCAAGTTTGCGTTGAGCGCGCGCTTCGCGCGCGCGGATTTCGCCAACCTCGACATCGACGAAAAGGAGGTACTTTGGGACCGCGCGTTCCTCGCGCTCGGCATCAGCGACATGACCGGCATCCGCGAGTTGATCACCGTCATCGCCGGCGCCACCCAGTTCCCTATGAATCCCGGTATCGAGACGCAGGATGTGCTGGCGAGCGGTGTCAGCGCGCGATTGCCCAAGGGTTTTGCGCGCGGCGGTGAAATCCCATTCAAGCTCAACCTCGATCTCAACGGCAGCGAGCGCATCCGCTTCGTGCCGGTCGGCGAGACCACGCAGGTGAGGTTGTCATCCAACTGGAAGAGCCCGAGCTTCGACGGCGCATTTCTGCCCATCGAGCGCGCGGTGGGTGCCAACGGCTTCAGCGCGAACTGGAAGGTGCTGCACTTGAACCGCAACTTCCCGCAGGCCTGGACCGGGCCGCGCGAGAAGATCGCCGGCGCCGGTTTCGGCGTGCGGCTGTTCGTCGCCGCCGACGTCTACCAGCAATCCACGCGCACCGCGAAGTACGCGGTGCTGTTCCTCGCGCTCACGTTCACCACCTTCTTCTTCAGCGAGATCATCAACCGCAAGCGCCTGCACCCGATCCAATACCTGCTGATCGGCTTCGCGCTCCTCATCTTCTATAGCCTGCTCATCGCGCTGTCCGAGCACATCCGCTTTGGGCTCGCTTATCTGATCTCGAGCGTCGCGGTGATCGGCCTCATCACTCTCTACGCCCGCCGGGTGCTCGCAAGCCTACGCCTCACGGCGCTGGTCGGCGGCATCCTCGTTATTCTCTACGGCTATCTCTACATGATCCTGCAGCTCGAAGATTACGCGCTGCTCATGGGTAGCATCGGACTATTCGTAGCACTGGCGAGTGTGATGTATGTGACGCGCAGGATTGATTGGTACGGGGTAGGGAAACGGGGCGCGCTGTAACGACAGACCAATTAAAATTCACCCCGACCTTTTCGTTTCCCTGGCATCCTAGCGATCCACTGTCTGCTGTTATAATTTCGCGTTCGCCCGCTCGTTAGGTTTATCATCGCCATGAATTTTCGGGAATGGAGTTATGAATCCGATTGAACGAACAATCGAAGCGAATAATTTGCGGCACCATATACTCGAATGGAATCCGGACGCGACGGGCGCGGCGAGTGTGGTTATCCTGCATGGATTTCTCGATCTCGCCTGGAGCTTCGAGCGCGTCGCCGTGCCGCTTGCCGGGCATTACCATGTCATTGCGCCGGACTTTCGTGGCCACGGTGACTCCGAGCATGTGAGCCGCGGCGGCTATTACTATTTTCCGGATTACACGGCCGATCTCGCGCGTTTGCTGCCGAAGCTTACGCAGAAAAAATTATATGTCGTGGGGCACTCGATGGGCGGTATCGTCGCGAGCTATTTCGCCGGCGCGTTTCCAGAGCGAGTCGCGCGGCTTGCGCTGTTGGAAGGCATCGGCCCACCGGCGTCGCGCGCGGAAGACGCACCTGATAGATTGCTCGCGCACATCCGTACGGTAGACGAAGTACGAGCGCGTCCGCGCACATTGCTGCCGTCCATAGAGGCGGCGCGACAGCGCCTCTTGCGCGCCCATCCAAAGCTTGATCCCGGGTGGGCCGGGATTCTGGCGGAACGCAGTACCAAACCCGCGCCTGAAGGCCCGCCCGCGAGCCGAATTTGGAAATTCGATCCGCTGCATAAAACGCGCTCCCCGTTCGTATTCGAGGTCGCGCAGTTCGCCGCTTTTGTCGGCCGCATTCAGTGCCCGGTGTTAATGGTTGATGGCGCGCAATCGAATCTGGCTTTTGCCCACGACCCCGAGCGGCAAGCGCTTTATCCAAACCATACAGTCGAGACCATGGCGACCGGCCACATGATGCATCTTGAGCGCCCGCAGGAGCTGGCGGCGCTGCTGTTAAAGTTTTTTAACGATAGGGAACTTAAATGAAGAAACGCGCACTCCGCTAATGCCGTTGTGCTTCTGTTACAAACTGGATGGTATAAATTTGAATTTTGCGGGGATAGCAATATGAAAGCCATAATTGTTAAGAAGCCCGGCGCCGTGCTGGCATACGGCGATGCGCCCGATCCCAAGCCCAACGCCGACGAGCTATTGATCCGCGTCCGTGCCACTGCCGTAAACCGCGCGGATATCTTGCAGCGCATGGGCCGTTATCCGCCGCCGCCGGGCGCGTCGGATATTCTCGGCCTCGAAGCGGCTGGAGAGGTCGTGGTACCGAAAGCCGGTTGGAAAGTCGGCGACCGCGTGATGGCCGTTATCACCGGCGGCGGCTATGCGGAACTCGCAACCGTGCCGGCCTCGCAAGCGATGCCGGTTCCCCCCAACCTTGGTTTCGAACAAGCGGCGGCTGTGCCGGAGGCGTTCCTGACCGCGTATTTGAATCTCTTTATTAAAGGCGGGTTGCGCGCGGACGAGACGGTGTTGATCCATGCCGGCGCAAGCGGAGTGGGTACCGCGGCCATCCAGCTTGCCCATGTCGCCGGTGCGCGCGTTGTGGTTACCGCCGGTTCCACGCCCAAGCTCGCGCGTTGTCGCGAGCTTGGCGCCGATATCGCTATCGACTATAAGAAGGAATCTTTCGCCGAAAAAGCGGTTAGTGCGACCGGCGGCAAAGGCGTCGATCTTATTCTCGATTTCATCGGCGCGCCTTACTGGGAGAACAATCTAACGGCGTTAGCGGTGGGTGGGAGATTAGCGCTGATCGGGTTTCTCGGAGGGTCCGCGGGCCAACTCGATCTCGCGCCGTTATTAATGAAACGCCTCACCGTGTCCGCCGCTACGTTGCGCCGGCTGCCGCCGGCGGAGAAGACTAGGCTCGTCAAGGATTTTGCCGCATTTGCGCTGGGGCGTTTTGAACGCGAGCAGTTAAAACCGGTCGTGGATTCGATCTATGCCTTGAAAGACGCCGTAGATGCGCATCGAGCGATGGAAGCCAATCGGAATATCGGAAAGATCGTGCTTAAAGTATGAGCGAATTTAGGAAGCTCCGATCAGATTCCGCGCTCGGAATGACAAATACGACTTGCTGATCCGGCCGGCAAATCGTGCGCATTGTTTTCACCTTCTCCCCTCCGGGTGTATACACCGGGAAAGGGCTGGGGTGAGGGGAAAATCCGGTAAAACAGCCCTCATCCTGTCCTTCTCCCGCCGGGCATAGGTATCTAC